>Ga0209692_10000448_pt1 | contig 97614 bp, 81 predicted proteins | sample tdDd472_FD_187129 | JGI IMG/M metagenome (GOLD analysis project Ga0209692, IMG submission 187129) | Marine sediment microbial communities from the Atlantic coast under amendment with organic carbon and nitrate - tdDd47.2 (SPAdes)... | ecosystem: Environmental > Aquatic > Marine > Coastal >...
ATTATGTGTAGGTTGCAGTTGGCCAATGACAGTCATGTCTGGGTCAACATGTGATCAGGAAAGAAAACTACACATAAATGAGAGCTACACATAAGGGACGTTATGTTAAGCTTAACATAACGTCCCAAAGCAGATATTGGCAGGTGTAATAAAGAATATAATTTAATGAGGGAAGCTGTAATTCAAACAACTGACTTGCAGAATTTTCTGAATAAATTCTATCCATAAACAGTAGATTACTCTTTTTGTAGGTTGTTCAGAAAGGAAGTTCAGCCCAAAGGAAATGCTTTGAGTTAAAAAGTAAAATATTTTAAATACAATCTAGCTAACAACTTTATTGTACAGTAGCATAACAATCAATATAAAGGTGTATTTAATGTTGATTTTTAGCTATAATTGCCAAAATATAATATTAAATTGACATATACTATGATTATTGAATTTTCTGTAGAAAATTTTCGTTCTATTAAAACAAAGCAAACATTTAGCCTTACCAAATCTACATCTGATGAGTTATTTGAAAATACCTTTGATCCTAACACTCTTAGTGCTCCCCCTTTACTTCAATCAGCTGTAATTTATGGTGCTAATGCAGCCGGCAAGTCCAATTTCATCAAGGCAGTAAACGTGATGAAAGAAATAGTGGAGAATTCAGCAAAAAATAGTCAACGTGGTGATGAATTGCCAGTTACCCATTTCAAACTATGTAATTTAACAATTGGAAAACCAACAGAGTTTGAGGTTATTTTTATTGCAGAAGGCATTAAGTATCAGTATGGTTTTTCGATAACATCTGATAGAGTAATAGAAGAATGGTTATTTGCATTTCCAAAATCAAGACCTCAACGTTGGTTTATTAGAGCTTTTGATGAAGCAAAAAATCAATATCGGTGGGATTTTAGTTCATTCTTTTCTGGAAAAAAACAGACATGGAAAGAGTCTACACGTGAAAATTCTTTATTCCTTTCTACTGCTGTAATGCTCAATAGTGAGCAACTAAAACCTATTTATGATTGGTTTACAAAAAATCTCAATGTTGCAGATATTGATGACTGGAATCGAAGTTATACTACAGAACACTGTACAAAAGAAAATGGAAAAAAAGATGTCCTCAAATTTTTAAATTCGGCCGATTTAGATATTAGTGATTTAAGACTTGAGCCAAAAAAGTTTAATAACTCTGTTTTACCCGATGACATGCCTTCTATGTTGAAAGAGCATTTACTAAAAAAATTGGAGGGTAGAGAATTTATTGAAGTAAAAACTGTTCACAAAACGACAGAGGGAAAAGAAGTTTTTTTTGAGTTAGATGATGAATCTGGTGGTACGAGAAAAATTTTCTCATATGCAGGACCGTGGATTGATACATTAAAAAACGGTAAAATTCTCTTTATCGATGAGCTGCATGACAGCTTACATCCTCATATTGTTAAATTTTTGATAAACCTTTTTCATGACAAAAAAACCAACCCCAATAATGCCCAGTTAATTTTTACAACCCATGAAACATCAATTTTAGATCAGGATTTTTTTCGACGTGATCAAATTTGGTTTTGTAAAAAAGATAGAGGACAGGCAACCGAAGTTTATCCATTATCTGATTTTAGTCCTAGAAAAGGCGCAGAGAATATTGAAAGATCATATTTGGCGGGTAGGTATAGTGCATTACCTTTAATTACTTCACTAGATCTGCTTGGAGAATAGGTTTGGGTAGTGATGATTTATTTCACAAACGAAAAGCAAAAAAACAACAAGACACTGCTCGCAGGAACGCAAAACGTAAACCTTATGATAATATACTTATTGTCTGTGAAGGAGAGAAAACAGAACCTTTTTATTTTGAGGAAATGAGAGTTTGCTTGGAGCTTGATTCTGCAAATATTAAAATTGATGGCAGTTGTAATTCAAGCCCAAAAAGTATTGTAGACTATGCAGAAATTTTATTTAATAAAGAAAGATGCAAAAATGGTAACTATGACCGAGTATTTTGTGTTTTTGATAGAGACAAGCATGAAACTTTTGGTTATGCCTTAAAAAAAATAGACTCGCTCAATAATGCATTAAAAGAGGAAGATTATTCAAAAGAAAACGTTTTTACTGGTATTCGATCAGTCCCTTCTTTCGAATATTGGTTTTTGTTACATTTTATACCTACGACAAAACCTTATTCTCCTCTAGGAAATAAAAGTGTAGGTGATCAAGTTATTGATGACTTGAAGGTTTATCTCCCAAATTATAAAAAAACACAAAAAGGTATCTACAAATATTCAATAGATAATAAGCTGATAGATGGAGCTAAAGCTCAATCTAAAAGAATCTATGAAAATTCAAAAAAGACTGGAGATATAAATCCAAGCACAAATGTGCATGAGCTAGTTGAGTATTTGGAGGAATTGAAGTAAAAAAACTAAATGTCCCTTTTTATCCCAATAAAGTATCATTCCTATTTGTCGCAATTTTTTAATTGACGCTGAAACAGATGGTATTACTCCTCGACGTTTTGCCAAAAGTAAAATACCTAATGTTCCTAAAGATTTTATATTAAGTGTTTTTGCGCAACGTCGTGCAGCGTAATCATCGATTATTACATGAAAATTAGGGTACATAATCACATATGAAATTACAGCGGTTTCGCCTTTGCCTAAATCCCATGACATAACAACGGGCGATAAGGTTTCGACTTTCTTTTTCAACAGCCAAGAAGTATTTGGAATTTCTTTAGCCGCCAGATCTAAATGACCTCCCCCAATAACTTCTTTCCAGACTTCTTCGGGGACAATGATTTCATTAAATAATTTGGGTAGGATGTGTTGCTGGTCACTGGCATATTAAAGTGATTAAGGGCGAGGCATTAATAATAACCCGCTCAGTCGACATTAAACAAATCCTCAGCTAGACTTTCTTCCGTTATTTGAAAAGGAGAGACCTTCGCTTTTGATAGCTCATTGATAAAATCAGCACGTGTTAAACCGGCTACTTCAGCCGCTTTATCTTGAGATAGCCGGGCTTGCTCATACCATTTAATTGCCGCTGCAATTCTCATCTCCTTCACAAAGTCATCAGGAACCATATGTAAAGCAGAGAATACCGTTTCTGGAAAATCAACAGTTACAGTTGTCATGACTTCTCCTTATTGCTTAGTAATACTAATGTATAAAAAGTCTATATATATTTCCTATTTTATTCATCTTTTAAATTACCACTTTGAAGATTTCAAAAAGAAAAAATATTAAGCTCGAATTTCTGCTTTAGATCACTTGTTAACTGATAACCTATTGCTTCCCACTAAATCTATCAACCATAATTAAGTCATCACCAAACTGAAATATTCCAACGTTTGAAATTACTGTTTTATCGATTTCATAGTGAGAAAACTATGCTATTATTTCTCAGCAGAACTGAATACGGTCATAATCATCCGTTTTCCATTTTGAAAAAAATGTCGCTAAAATTAGATATAGGAATCCAACTGGATTGCCTTAAAATAAACAAACATGGAAAAACTAAAATACGCATTAGGCTGGTTATTCGCTCACTTATTCCCGCAAAAAGTAAAACAAATCAGCAAGCAATTCACCCTTCCCCAATATTCAGGGAATCATTTTATTGAGCGCGGCATACGTTATTATTTGGGGCAAAAAATTAAACAGAAGAATGGGGATAAGGTTCAATTGGAGGGAATGCATAAGGACTTTTGGCGTCAATCCGATCACTATTTTTCTGATACTGCAAATCGAACTGATTCAATCTTTATTCCGGCTTATAAAGATTTAGTTCAAGAATTGTTGCCGCTCTTAAAGGAAAAAAATATTCGGGGAGTGTATGAATTTGGTACGGGAGATGGAAAATGGTTAAATTATTTATCCGAACAATGGGATTTTATCCAACATTTTACCGGGATTGATATCTCTGAACATCAAATTGCCGTAAATAAAACCAGCTATCGGCATAAACAGCAACTCAGCTTTACTAATTCTGAATTGGTTGAATGGGCACAAAATAATGCTGTAGCCAATGGACTATATCATAGCAATGGGGGCGTCTTGGAATACTTATCAGAGCAATCAGTCCGAGAATTACTTCAGATTTTAAAGCACCAGGCCCCTAACTCACTATTATTATTCATTGAACCTTTATATGGCGACTTTGATATTCAAAGTAATACCCGCTCACAAATTATTGGTGCTGAATTTTCTTATAGCCACAATTATCCCCATCTTATCGAAACTTCCGGTATCGAAATGATACAACACCAAGAACAAGATGTGGCAGGCAATCGCATGTTAATTAGTTTGGCTTATATCGCATCGAATGATAAGTAAAGCAGGATAATATAAGCCAAACAGTTTAACTTAATTGTAAAAACTTTCCGGGGTTTTCTTCGTCTTCAACAAACCAAGCCGGATTCCCCTCTTTATCTTTGCCAAGGCGCGCTCCTGAAACCGGAGGCACTAGGAAGTTATCAATTGTTCCTGCACCTTGGTTGTCGGGATGGGGAAAGAGTCCGGCTTGCTGCATTTGTTGGATGCTCTTTTTCAGCATATCAAAAACAAATTGCAGATCCGCCTCAGTATGGGCCATGGTAATAAACCAGGGAAAACCATCCCGCGTGTGAACCCCGTTATAACGCATATAGGCATGGAACAAATCATTATTTTTGCCTTGATCGGTATACTGCGGCTTTAACACACCACCAAAATGCTCGATTTTGATTGGTGCCCCGGCCAGCTCGCAATAGGTATTAATTTTATTGACAAACTCGGTTGCGGTGGCATTTAATTGCGGATAAAACTGTGCTTTGTTTTCTTTTAAGATTAATAGGGCTTCTCGCATTGACCGCAAGGCTAAGGGATGTCTGACAAAGGTACCGGCGAAATAAGTTACTCCGACCGTTGGGGTGGAGTCATCACCATATTCCCAATAACCGCCATCCAAAGCGTCCATAAATTGAGCGGAACCGGCAATGACACCAATTGGCAGTCCGCCGCCGATGATTTTCCCATAGGTGGCAATATCTGCCTTAATACCGTAGTACTCTTGAGCACCACCCGGAGCATTGCGAAATCCGGTGATGACCTCATCAAAAATCATAGCCACGCCATTTTCAGCGGTTAAGGCCCGAACTTTCTTTAAAAATTCAACGGGACGAAATTCCGGCCGACGGCTCTGGACACTTTCGGTGATCACAGCAGCAATATTATCAATTTCATTTTTAATAATTTCATAGCTTTCATCCGTACCATAATCCAGCACCAAAATATCACTGACCGCACTGCGATTAATCCCGGCTGCGGCAGGCATACTGTTACCATTTTGTAATCCCCTGACAATCACCTCATCATTAATCCCATGATAAGAGCCTGTAAACATCGCTACCTTGGCCTTGCCGGTGACCGTACGAGCGGTTCGAATCGCTCCAAGTACTGCCTCCGAGCCAGTATTGCAAAAGGCAACCCGTTCCAGTCCGGTAAATTCACAAAACAGCTCGGCACAATCATCCACCAACTCATGCTGTGGACCAATTTCATAGCCGGTATCCACTTGCTCGTGAATGGCCTTGTTGATTCTTTCATTTTGATTGCCGAAAAAGTTAGAGCCAAAACCGCAGATCATATCTACATACTCATTACCATCTAAATCCCAAAGGTGCTGCTGTTTGGATTTATTTATCACAATGGGATAGGTAATCTCTTTAATTTCCGGTCGAAATCCGGTGACAGCACGAGGATCAGCGACTTTATGACGATTTTTTTGGGTAAATGTTTTAGAAGCCTTGGTTTTATCAATATATATGGACATAAACTCAGCGATATTTTTTTCAATCTCAGCTTCATTTTCCTCAGAGATCGTATTGATTTTAGTTTGTGCACCAAAGGCATTTTTAGCGGTATTTACATTGGCTCTGGCTGAGTCATCTTGCATTTCCTCAGCTGTGGGTTTACTTATATCTGTCACAGACTCGGATTTAGCAGCATTACCAGGCTGTTTTGCTAAATTTTTAGCTGCATTTTTTACTGCCGACGCTTGATTCGGCAAACTCGTCTGACCGCTCAACAAACTCAATTGGTATTGCATAATTTCCAATTGTCGATTAATCAGAGCTTGTACACTATCCGCACTCAAATCTATACCTTCGGCAAACTGACCTAAGCTTGCCTGAGACATTTCAATCAAATTACCTAGGCCCTGAGGCTCATATTTATTACGGTCAAATTCCTCATCCTCAATCACAATACTGTGTTTCAGTGACTCAATGACCGAAGCGGAAGCATTTTCCTGAAGATAGTCCGTCAGTGTATTAGTGGTGGGAAAATCATCCATGATTTGCCGAAAACTTAATTCACATTCAAAGCGCCTGGCAATCACCTGAGACAATTGGGTCAGCAATAGAGAATCGAATCCCAGTTCCATAAAATTACTATCGTTAACCAGTTCATTTTCAGGAATACCGGATGCCTCCACAAATATTTCTTTGAGTACTGAAATAATCGATTCCTTTAAATCTTCCATGCTTGGACCTCTTTTTTTATGAATTTTCGGAGTAGCTGTTAACGGGGTATTAATCATTTTTTTTGCTTTGGTTTGGCTATTCTTATTAACATCACTCGAGAATGGTTCCAACCATAAATTTTTATATTCAAAACAATATTCGGGCAGGCTGACTTTATGAGCGGTTGTTTGCAAGGGTAAATCTTTTAGCACTCCCAAGGACCACATTCGCCCCAGACTATTGAGAAAATACTGGAGTTCCTGCTGGCCGGAATGTTTGCCCAATACATCAAAACAGGCCCATTTTTTTTGAGAAACTCGATTTTGTTGTAGGCTTAGGGTTACCAGGGTATTACGCGGCCCAATTTCCAATAGGGTATAGTCTTTGTCCTCAGCCATTAATTCTTTTATCACCGGATTAAATAATACCGGCTTCATCACATGCTGCGCCCAATATTGCGAGGAACTCATTTCCTCCTTAACCCATTGATTGCTTACTGTGGAAAAAATTGGAATTGACGGACTAGATAAAGGGAAGCGGTCAATAAAATCAGCAAATTCTTGTACGATGGGTTGCATCATGGCGGAATGAAAGGCATGTGAGGTATGCAACTTACTGGACTGAATCCCTTGCTGAGCTAATTGTTCAACGGTTTTATCAATAGATTCACTGACTCCGGCCAATACCACCAATTTGGGTCCATTCACCGCGGCGAGTTGAATATGCTCGGACAGGAATGGGGTGATTTCTTCCAGGCTGGTCCGAACGCTTAACATATCACCTTTGGGCAATTTTTGCATTAGTTCGCCCCGCTTGGCAATCATTAGCAAGGCATCGTCTAATTGCATGGTCCCGGCCAGAGTTGCAGCGGCAAATTCACCCACACTATGCCCCACCATTAAGTCGGGAACCACTCCGAAACTCTCCAACAACTTCGCCAAAGCATATTCAATGACAAACACAGCGGGTTGGGTGTAATAGGTATTGGTTAAGGCGTTAGTTAAGTTATAGTCTTCATCATTGCCGAATAACACATCCCGAATATCGGATTCTAAGGTTTGGTTTAAAACTTCCGCACAATGATCCACACAATCCCGAAATAGTTCAAATTCCTGATACAGGGACTGTCCCATTTTCAAATATTGACTCCCCTGGCCGGGAAAGGCAAAAATAACGTTATTATTCATCACTTGACTAATCGTCGGGTTGGTCTTGAGCTGCTCTGTTAATTGAGCAGTAGAGTCGGCGTATAGACAATTACGGTAGGCATAATCATTGCGACCCTGGGCCAGGGTATAGCTTATATCCTCAATGGATAATTCCATGTGTTGTTGCAGGTAGTCTGATAATGCAGCCAATTGTGCTTTTAAGGCCGTGGTAGTTTTTGCTGAAACAGGAATCGGGACCAAGCTTTGCTTGGATTCTTGTTTGAGATTTTGCTTAGCGGAAACCTCCGACGCTTCTTCCAAAATAATATGGGCATTGGTGCCACCGACTCCAAAAGCTGATACGGCGGCACGGCGGGGATGTTTGTCATTTGACCACTCTTCAGCCTGTTGATTGACCCGAAACGGGGTTTTAGTAAAATCAATTTTGGGATTAGCCTGGTTGAAATGAATGGTTGGCGGGAGAGTCTTATGATGGAGCGCTAAACTGGCTTTAATAAAACCCGCTACCCCTGCTGCCGCAATCGTATGACCAATATTCCCTTTTACTGAACTCAGTACACAAGATTGTTGTTTATCTAACGCCCAAGCCTGGGTAACAGCCTCAATTTCAATTGGATCGCCGACCGGAGTTGCCGTCCCGTGCGCTTCTAAAAAACCAATCGTTTCCGGCTGGATTCCCTGATCGTTTAAAGCCATTTCAATCACATTTTTTTGACCATTAACGCTGGGAGCAGTAAAGCTGACTTTATCATCACCATCATTATTAATGCCCACCCCTTTTACCAAGGCATAAATCTGGTCGCCATCTTTTAGGGCCGCCTCATAATCCTTTAATACCACCATACCGATACCATCACAGAACACCGTACCAGTGCTTTGTTTATCAAATGGTCGGCAATGTCCATCAATCGAACGAATCCCCCCTTCTTGATATAAATAGCCGGTTTTGGGATTGGCATTGATATTTACACCCCCGCCAATCGCCATATCACAATCACCATTTTCAATCGCACGAATTGCTTGTGCAATCGCAACCAAGGAAGTGGAGCAGGCAGTATGCAGACTTAGAGCAGGGCCATAGAGACCGAGTTTATGGGCAATTTGGGTAGAGACATAATCCTTTTCGTGAAAAGTAGCTAGGGTCCATTCACCGACGGCATTTATTTTTTCCGGATGCTGTAACACATTATTGGCATAATAGGTATTATTCGACATCCCCGAAAAAACACCAATTTTATAATCGGTTTTCTCACTAGACGTACCACTATTTTCCAAAGCACGATGGGCATATTCCAGCATGAGACGCATTTGCGGATCCATTAATTCACCGGTTCGAGGCGTCATGCCGAAAAAGAAAGGGTCAAAACATTGGCTATTTTTTAGATAACCTCTTGCTTTAATATAATTCGGATCACGCTTTTCTTGCTCACCAACGATACTATCTAATTCGTCATCACTAAAAAAACGAATTCCCTCTTTATTATTGATAATCATATCCCAGTATTGCTCAATATTATCCGCACCGGGAAATTCACCAGCCATACCAACAACCGCAACTAAACGGCGTATTTTGTCATTGCTTTTATTAATTTGCTGTTTTGGCTGATTTTGATGGGTTAGAAATTGTGCTAATTTAGTGATATTCGGGTATTGAAAAAAGTTCGCTTCAGTGAGATGAAAGTTCAACTCTTTGCGTATTTTTGAAATGACTTTCATAGCCAGTAATGAATTTCCGCCGACTTCAAAAAAGTTATCACTCAGCTGAATGCCCTCAATTTTTAAAACATCCTCCCAGATAAGTAATAAGTCTCTTTCCACATTGGTATTTTTAACACTTGTTTCGGCACTTTTATTAGTGCTTTTATTAGGTATCTGGCTTTTATCCTTATGAATTACCGGCATGGGTAATTTCTTCTTATCGATTTTGCCATTCGAGGTTAAGGGAAATGCATCAATTTTTTCAATGAAATGCGGCACCATGGTAGCGGGTAAATTGGTTTTTAAATGCTTTCGCACCGCTTCAACAGCCAGTTCACCAACATAGTAGGCAATAAAACGTTTAATTCCCTGATCTTCAATCACCACCGCCGCACACTCGCTGACACCTTCCAATTGGTGAATTTTTGCTTCAACTTCTCCTAATTCAATGCGGATCCCATTTACTTTGACCTGATCATCCACCCGTCCTTTAAAATGTAAATTTTTGTTCTCATCAAACTCACCCAGATCACCGCTTCGGTAAAAGCGTTTTTTCTGATTATCCTGGCGAATCGTTATAAAGCGCTCTTTTGTCAGCGGTTCTTTTTTCCAATAGCCCTTGGCCAGACAATCACCGGCTATATAGATTTCCCCGATCTCATTCGATCCAAGCTCTTGCAGCTCTGGATTAAACAATTTAATTTCAATATTATCTAAAACCGGTCCTAACGACGGCAATTGCGGCCATAATCGAGGATCACCTTTTAAGCTATGATTAGTCACCATAATGGATGCTTCAGTGGGACCATACATATTGTTTAAACAGACGTCCGGCAGTTGAGAAAAAAAATCAATAATGGTGGAATTCAGTTTCATGCTATCACCACCACAATTGATTTCTTTTAAACTCAGCGGAAACACTTGTTGATCAATCGCTTCTTGGGCCAATGAGTTAAGAAACACCACGGGTAAAAAGATCCGCTCAATTTGTTCGGCCACAATCAGGTTTAAAAGTCGTTCCGGATCTTTTCTTTTGTCGGCCTCAATTAAAACCAAGGTTTTTCCTGCGCATAAGGTCGAAAAAATTTCCATAAAGGATGGATCGAAGCTCAGGGGTAAAAACTGTAGGGTTTTCTCACATTCGGTCTGACGACTATTCTTATCCAAATGATTAAATAAGGCGGATAATCCCTTATGCCAAATTTCCACCCCTTTGGGATTACCGGTGGAACCCGAGGTGTATATCACATAGGCTAAACTATCATGCTCAAAACTATTAAAACTGTCCGTTTTATTGTCCATTAGCTCTCGGGAATCAACCATACTCAGCTCGTTAAAACTTTTAAAGACCGGCTGATAAATATTTTCACAGACTAAAAACTGGATAGCAGAATCATCCACCATATATTGAAGGTTCTTGTCCGGATAGGACGGATCTAACGGTAAATAGCCGCAACCATTTTTTAAAATGGCCATAATGGTGGCTATCATTTCGATGGAACGATCCATACAAACCCCCACCAGGGTTCCTTGAGTAATTTGAGGTTTCAGGGCATTGGCGATTCGATTAACCATTTGATTCAGCTGAGTATAACTAATGGACTCTCCCTGAAATCGAATCGCCTCATTTTTAGGATTTTTTTGGACCGTTTTTTCAAAAAGTTTATGAATTAGAAAGGGCTTAGTCATATAAACTCACTATTTACCAATGATTGCTTTAACCACTTAAAATTACTTATTTATCAGGGGACAAAAATAAACCAAATAAGTACGTCAATTAACATGCAAATAACCTAACTTATCAGCATACAAATTTACTGACATATCAGACGGCTAAATAGCAAACTATCAGGCTTTTAAGACCCCAATCCATAGAGTATACTGATAACCATAATTAAACAATAAAATCAGACAAGTATAATAGGCGCAAAGCTAAGCTACATGCAGGACTAGGATAGGTGTAGGGCAACAATATAACCTGCGTATTATTTTGCTTGAATAAAAAAAATTAAATGAAAGACACTCTTAACTATACTAGTATTGATTTTGATCCCTTTGGTAAACATGAATTTTTATTTGCAATTCCCACCACCGAACCCCAGCAAGAAATTTTTGCTTCAATCGCAATGGAGCCACGCTCCTCCTGCGCCTTTAATGAATCCATCTCCATTCATTTAAAAGGACCATTACAACAGGCGGCAATGAAACAAGCTCTAGATAATCTGGTGGTTCGCCATGATGCATTGAGAAGCAGTTTTTCTCCGGATGGTCTATTGTTTATGGTTGCGGCCAATAATCCCTGTGAATTTAAACAATCCGACTGGTCGAATGATAATACTCAAATTCAAAACAAAAAAATTGCCGATTTACTTAAGACAGAGGTAAATACCGAATTTGACTTAGTCCACGGTCCGTTACTGCGCGCGCATATGGTTAAACTGCAAGCCAAGCAGTATCTTTTTATTATTACCGGACATCATATCGTTTTTGACGGTTGGTCTGCCTCTGTTTTTATTGATGAAATCGGTCAATTTTACAATGCAGCTCTGAATCAAACCCAAGCAGCCTTGCCAACAATCTGTCAATTCAGCCAATATTCTATCGAAAAAAACCGGCAGAAGAAGAGTCCCGACTATCAAAAAAGTGAACAGTATTGGAAAAAACTATTTGCCACTGAGGTCCCGGTTTTAGATCTACCCACTGATTTCCCCCGGCCCGCTCATCGGACCTTCAATTCCCATCGAATTGATTATGAAATTGCTCAAGATCGCATTTCCCAATTAACCCGATTAGGCGCAAAAGTCGGATGTAGCTTGGTGCATACCATGTTCGCCAGTTTTAACCTGTTTATTTATCAGCTTACTGGACAACATAATCTGGTTATCGGAATGCCTGCGGCAGAGCAGTCAATTTTGGGTAAACCACATTTAATCGGCCATTGTGTGAATATGCTGCCCATAAAAAGTCAGCTCCAACCCGAGCAATTATTTATTGACTTTCTCAAGCAAGAAAAAATGAATATATTGGATGCTTACGAGCATCAAAGTGTCACTTTTGGCAGCTTGATTAAGCAATTATCCTTAAAGCGCGATCCCAGCAGAATCCCTCTTATCCCCATTACCTTCAATATCGATCAAAAAATTGAGAGTTCTGAACTCAATTGGCAAGATTTAGAGGTAAGTTTTGAAACCAATCCCCGTACCTATGAAAATTTTGAACTGGTTATCAATGCCAGTATGGGAGATGGAAAATTTACTTTAGAAGCACAGTATAATAGCAACTTATTTAAACCTGAAACCATTACGGATTGGCTAAAACAATTCGAATCCTTATTAATTGCTATCGGCCAAAACCCTCAAGCTACCATTGCCCAATTAACGGACGAAAATAAGAAAAAACAAACCGCTGTTTTAGACCAAATCAATAAAACAGCTATGGTTTACGCCAGAGATAAAGGCGTACATGAGCTAATTCAAGAACAAGCACTGCATAGCCCGGAAAAAATAGCTATCCGTGATGAAAATTCACAAATCAGCTATGCTGAGCTGGATAAACAGTCCAGCCAGTTAGCCCATTATTTAATCCAGCAAGGCGTGCATCAACAGGTGCCAATCGGCGTCTGTATGAATCGTTCGATTCAAATGGTGATAGCCTTAATCAGCATCTGGAAAACCGGCTGCCCTTATGTCCCCTTAGATCCCAATTATCCCGCCGATCGTCTCAAATATATGATCCATAATTCCGGTATGCCATTTATTTTGACTGAAGATAGCTGTGCTCCTGATATTCCGGAATCAGAGGCTCATTTAATTAGTATGGATAAGGAACAGGCTCATATTCATTCAATGCCAATAGATTCCCCAGAATTACCCCATTTTACTTCCCAAGATTGCGCCTATATTATCTATACTTCGGGTAGTACGGGTAATCCGAAAGGAGTAATGATTAGCCATCAAAATGCAGTGAATTTTTTGCAATCCATGGCCAATCGTCCCGGCCTAACTGCATTGGACAGCTTATTGGCGGTTACCACCATCTCCTTTGATATTGCCGTTTTAGAGCTGTATCTGCCTCTGATTATCGGCGCTCAAGTGGTTTTGGCCTCGCTAGAAACAGCGATTGATGGGGAAAAACTCATTGCTGATATTGAGCAATATCAGATTACCTGTTTACAAGCCACTCCTATGACCTGGCGCTTAATGCTAGCCAGTGGTTGGCAGGGTAATAAACAGCTAAAAGTTTTATGTGGTGGCGAACCTTTCCCAGCAGATTTGGCAGTCAGTCTATATGATAAGGTGCATAGTGTCTGGAACATGTATGGTCCGACTGAAACCACGGTTTGGTCAACCTGCCATCAAATTACCAATCCCCATGATCCTATGTATATCGGCCATCCCATTGGCAATACTCAAGTCTATATTTTAGATGACGACTTAAATCCAGTCGGACCAGGTCAAACGGGGAATCTCTATATTGGCGGTGATGGCCTGGCCCTCGGTTATCTGGGGGCAGCGGAGTTGACTGAACAGAAATTCATTCCCCATCCCTTTGCAGAAGACCCAAACGAACGACTTTATAATACCGGTGATTTGGGACGCTATAACCAGAACGGACTATTAGAATGTTTAGGAAGAAACGATAGTCAAATAAAACTCAGAGGCTTTCGTATTGAGTTGGGTGAAATTCAAACCGCACTTGCTCGGCATGAAGCCATTTCCCAATGTGTTATCCGTTTGGTCGATATACAGGGTGATCCAAGTATTACGGCTTATGTCATATTGCATGATAATGAACAATTATCTCATTCCCATATGCGTCAATTTGTTCGCCAAAAATTGCCCGAATATATGATCCCCAGCCATATGGTGATTATGACGGATTTTCCCAAAACCTTAAATGGAAAAATTGATACCAAGTCCTTACCCATACCCTCCGAACCATCTCACACAATCAATCAAAAAACCAGTCAAGACTTATCATCAATTAAATTAAGCGCTGCGGAAACACTGCTTGTTGGCATATTTAAAGACGTTTTAGCAATTGATGAAGTAGCAGTTAACGATAATTTTTTTGAACTTGGAGGCCATTCACTCCTGTCACTAAAGGTAATCCAGCAAATCAATCAAGCCTGTAACAACAGCATAAGTCCACGTATGATGCTAACAGATACGGTCGAACAATTAGCCTTGAGTTGCGAAATGGAAGAACCCGAAATCAGGGATAGTTTAAAATCCCCCTCTCAACGTAGCATTCAGATACAGACACAAAGTTTTTTCTTTCAACACCAAAAACAATCAGCCTCAGAAGAAGAAAAACAACTATTTGGCATGTATTATCCACCTGTTAACCAAGGCAAAAAAAATATTGGGGTACTATTACTCTACCCTATTCAACAAGAATATATGCGCTGTCACTGGGGCTTTAAACATATGGCAAAGCTCCTATCGAAACAGGGTTTTCCAGTCTTTAAATTCGATTATTATGGGACGGGTGATTCTTATGGTGAGAGTCAAGACTTTTCTTTAGAGCAATGTCTCAAAGATATTAAGCTGGCCGAACAAGAATTTAAACTTCGCTCCGGTATTCACTCTGTTGCCATTGTCGGTTTACGTCTGGGAGCAACATTGGCGGCTATGTATGCGAATCAAAATAGTACCAAACAACTGATTCTATGGGACCCAGTGGTTCAGGGAGATAGCCATTTAAAAGAATTAAGTTCCTTGCAACAACAATTATTAAAACGGATAAAAGAAAATGCTTATTTCTTTAGCGGCATTAAGACGAAACAGCCGCAGCCACCAAACGAATTATTAGGCTATTCAATATCAGAATCCTTATATCACCATATCCAGGCATTAGATTTAAGTCAGATCTTCAACTCCTATGATGATCAACACATAAAACAGCAACGCACTATTTTGGTTACCTCAAAAGTCACTCGAGAAATTCAAGGGTTAAAAGATCAGCTCCTCAGTCAATGCTCAAATTTCAGTTATAAAATCGTAAAGGATAATGTTAATTGGATTGATTTAGACCAATATTTAAATTCCATTATCCCCCACCAGAGTATGAATCAAATTATTAGTTTTTTAGCAGGAGGTGGGCATGAATGAACAAGTGATATCCTTTGGGGAACAAAATCAACTACATGGGATCTTAACAAATCCCGATAATATCAATCCTGAATTACCGACTATCCTTTTCTGGAATGCCGGATTAGTCCACAAATTCGGAGTGCATCGTATCCATGTCAATTTGGCCCGCCGACTGGCCCAATTAGGATTTTCCAGTATCCGATTTGACTTGGCCGGACTCGGCGATAGCCCCAATATCAAAACTGCAGCCTCTTATGAGGAAAACGTGGTTTTAAATATTCAACAAGCCATTGATTTTGCCAATCATCAAAATGGCGCGACACAAGCGGTCCTGATTGGCTTTTGTTCGGGTGCTTTAAATGCCCACGATACCATTACACAAGATTCCCGTATAAGGGGCGCTGTCTTTATCGATTCTTATGCCTACCGAACAACTAAATTTTATTGGCTGTTTATTTTAAAATTGCTCACTTCATGGAAATGGCTGGGAGCCATAAAAAGACGCTTAATACGCCTATTCAGGGCTCCACAAACTGGAGAAAGTGCTATTCCGATTGAGTGGGAATTTCCCCCTAAGAAACGAGTTGTCGACGACCTACACTCATTTGTCCAACGGGAAATAAAAATGTATTTTATTTATACCAGTGATATGCCTAAAGATTATAATTACAAAAATCAATTTTTTGATATGTTTTCGGGGATAGATTTTAACGGGCTATTAACACTGGACTATTATTCAAAGACCGATCATTTATTCACACCTCTAGCCCAAAAAACACAACTCGCCGCTGGTATTATCAACTGGCTAGAAAATAATTTTTTAGAAGTAACCCAAAAAAATAGTTACAAAAATCATTGATAAAAAAACGATCCATGTACGTATAATCATTATAGTTGAATTGCAAAAAACATGTTTATTTTCTATTCTTTATCTTATAAATAACAAAAGTTAAATGAATTTATTTTAGGGAGGTTAGTCAAAGTGATCACTAGAAGGCAAATACTACAATTGGGAGCAACTCTGATGGCTGGCCAATATACAGAGCTTTTTGCCGGTGTCGGACGTTCCCTGTCTTTACCCTTAATTCAGCGCCCTATTCCCAGTTCTGGCGAGTTACTTCCGGTTATTGGTATGGGAACTTCAAGAACCTTTGATGCAGATTATGATCAAGAAACCATGACTCGTTTGAGCCAGGTGATGCAAGCATTTTTCGCTGGTCAAGGACAAATTATCGATTCATCCCCCATGTATGGCAGTGCCGAATCACGTGTTGGTGACATATTGCGTGATATGCCTAAAGTCCCCAAAATCTTTGCCGCAACCAAGGTATGGACAACAGGTAAAGACGCAGGTATTGCTCAAATGCAACGCTCTGCAAAACGGATGAATGTCAAGCGTTTCGACTTAATCGCCGTACACAATTTAGAGGACTGGAAAACCCATTTAAAAACCCTAAAACAATGGAAAGCCGAAGGAAAAGTACGCTACATAGGTATCACGACTTCCCATGGTCGCGACCACGACGAATTTCTCCATGTCATGCGTAGCGAACCGATTGATTTTGTTCAATTTAGTTATAATATAGACAATCGAGTTGCAGAACAAAGAATTTTACCACTCGCCTTAGACCGTGGCATTGCTACGATGATTAACCGTCCGTATCAGCGAGGTTCATTATTCCGTTCGTCAAAGGGTAAAGCATTACCTAGCATGGCCAAAGATATTGATTGTAAAAGTTGGGGGCAATTCTATTTGAAGTTTATTCTATCTCATCCAGCCGTTACTTGTATTATTCCCGCAACCTCTAAACCGCATCATATGGCCGACAATATGCAAGCTAATTTTGGCCAAGTGCCTGACCAACAACAACGAGCAGAAATGCTAAAAATTTTTAAGGCGCTATAGGTTTAGCTGGTGTCTCAAGAAAGCAATAATTGGCTGCAAAAAATCTTAAAATTAGCAAGCAATATTAAAGCACACGAGGTAAGGATTACCTTATCTTCCTTTTTGTTCGTGTTTATTTTAATGGCTTCTTATTACTTACTGCGTCCAGTTAGAGATGCTATGGCTAGTGACTGGACTGATGCAGAAGTCAGTTGGTTATGGAGCTTAACCTTTATATTTAGTTTTATCGCGGTTTTTATCTATAGCCATGCCATTAGTCGAGTTAAATTTCGACACCTGGTGCCTTCAGTTTATACATTTTTTGCCTTAAGTTTTGGATTATTTTATCTCGGAACAGAGAATTTACCGGATCGAAGCCTAATTGATAAATCTTTTTATGTTTGGATCAGTGTGTTTAGTTTATTCCATATTTCAGTATTTTGGAGTTTAATGGCTGATATTTTTTCTCGCTCACAGGCCACTCGCCTATTTGCTTTTATCGCTTCTGGAGCGAGTGTGGGAGCAATCATTGGTCCGGCAATCCCGACTTTTTTTATAACACAAATGGGAACCAACAATCTGTTACTAATTGCTGCCACATTGCTACTTAGCACCATTCCCCTTAGCTTATTCTTGCAACATCTTAAGCATACTGATTTACACCATAAAAACAGCAATAAACAATTAGACCATATCGGAGGCAATCCATTATCAGGCTTTAGGGAGTTCTTAAAATCGCCTTATTTACTCGCAATTGGTGTTTTTATTTTACTCTATACCTCAGTGAGTTCTTTTGTTTATTTCGAATTAAAAAACCTCTTAATAGACTATGACCGTGAAAGTCGTACTCAAATTTGGGCAAGTATGGATCTTGCCGTCAATATATTAACCATTTTTATGGCTATTTTTGCTACCGGACGCATCGCTAAGCGCTTTGGGCTATCGTTTACTCTAGCCTTAATCCCGGTCTTGATTGTGATTGGTCTAATTATTCTTGCCTCAGCGCCTCTAATTGGGGTAGTTGTTATCGTTCAAATAATCCGTCGAGCCGGGAATTATGGGGTGACTCGTCCAGCACGGGAAATGCTATTTACCGCCGTGAATCGAGAAACGCGATTTAAAGCCAAACCGGTTATTGATATTGTAATCTATCGGGGCGGCGATATGTTAAATGCCTGGGCTTTTACTGCTCTGACCCAAGGATTTGGCCTTGGGCTGGCTGCAGTCGCTGGTGTTGGAGCTTTAATCGCCACATGCTGGGCAATTACAGGTATTTACCTAGGCAAAAAATTTGAGTCAATGCCGGAATCTGCTTATGAATAAAAACAAACCTAAAAAACGTAATTGCCATCTAAATAAGCACACATAAAACATTGTTATTTATAAAAATATTTTCCATTTAAAACTAGCATTGTGGTTTTACTTTGCTATAATCTTTTTGACAGAATCGAAATTATTTATCTATTAGTTTTTGAGGTCCTTTGTCGGAAAATATGGCTTACTCTGCGAGTATACTCAACCCATATTTTCCGATAAATGAATCGAGGGGGGCACATTCCTCGAAAAAATTCTCTTCCCAGTTGCCTGGTAATTGAATGGAACTAATAGTTACATGCGGAATCAACTATGTGCCCAAAAAAATACCTAGCTATTCTATTAATATTCTTTTTTAGCTTTTCCTCCCTTTTCGCCCAAGATCGCAACAATGAAGTCAAGGTATTCACTGTTGGTGTTGAAGACTATGAAAACTGGCTTCCCTATTCTCAGTTTAAAAATGGAAAGTATGAAGGATTAGGTAGAGATATTTTAGATCTTTTTGCCCAGAAGAAAGGCTATGTTTTCAATTATGAAGTTTTTCCGCTTAAGCGCCGGGATCGAATGTTTGTCAACCAACAATTGGATCTTAGTTTTCCTGATAATCCCGGATGGGTTAAGGATCTTAAACAAGGATTGGAGATAAAGTATGCTCCGGTTTTAAAATTTATCGATGGCGTAATGGTATTACCTGAAAATTTAGGTAAAGGTATAGAAGATTTAAAGACATTAGGTATACCGCTAGGCTTCACTCCTTATCAATACTTAAAACCAATTCAAGAAGGAAAAATTCAACAATTTACCTACCCAAACTACGATTCTTTATATCATAAAGTTGAATTAAAACATATTGATGGTGCCTATATGAACATTGATATCGCCAAGTATTATATGAATAAAAACCTCAACCGTCCCTTATCCCTCAGTTTTGATCCCAGCCTCCCTCATGCCAAAGGTTATTGGCATCTCGCATCCATAAAACATCCTGAGCTAATTAAAGAATTTACTTTGTTTATACAGGAAAACTATGCTGAAGTAGATGAATTGAAAAAAAAGTATGGTTTTAAACCGGACTAAAAATCATATGCTTAAACCTATAACCACATGGCCAATTGTAAAGTGATGGTGTTAATCTTTTCACCATCATTGGCCAGTTTTTCTATATACTCTACGCCGAGTAAAACATTGGAATTAATTTCATATTGAGCCCCCAATCCACGTTGAACTCTGGATAGAAAATCATTTGCATTTTTACTTTTCCCATAACGAAATCCCATAACAAGATTATCTTGGATTTGATAGCCTAACTCCAAATTCCAAACCTTAGGTTTAAAACCCGGTTCTTCTTGCAAAGCATCCAACGCTTGCATATATTCAACGTCGATAAAAAGTTGTTCCAGATAAGTCAGAGAAACAAAAGCAGAGATCCCCTCCATAGTCTCTTCAATACGATCAATTTCTAATTCGTGATCGATATAATCGGTTAATTCATCACTATCAGCCAGATTGGAAAGGTAAGAAACCCCCAGGTTAGATTGTAATTGATCTTCCAGCAAACTAGGTAAGTTGATAATAGCCAAGGTTATTACTTCAGTATCATTTCCATTAATTTCATTCCCCTTGAAAATACCTAATCCCAAATTGAAAAAGGATTTTTCTAACTCAAAAATTAAGGCATTTTTCTTGGATTCGCCTAATTCTTGAGTCATGGGGTCACTCAATAAATAACTTTCATAATGTCCAAACGGGAGGGTCATTTTACCCAGCCGAAATTGCCAGGAAACGCTCTCTGCTTCGTCATCCTCAGCAGAATGGTAAATCAATAAAGCTTCATCAAAATAAACACCCTCTTGATCGTCAAAGCTGATAGTCATTTCAGCATTCCACTGTTCACTTATATCAGTTTCTAATTCCAAATCCACACTAAATGCCGTTTCCCGAAAAGTTTGTGTGTCTTCATCCGGATCAATACTATGTTCTTGAATCCCTTCTAATTCGATAAATAATCCGGCTTCAATTCGACTTAAAAAGCTCCCATTGTAAGCACCACTTTCCCACTCAGTTTCTTTAGCAAAAGCTATTCTGCTAAAGCTCAATAACAACCAAGTAACCAAAATTAACAGTCCAATATTTTTTTTGGTGACTTGGTTGAGTAACATATTAGGCTTCCTTTAGTTTAGAGGTAATCCGTTCCAATTCCGATAAAACTATTTTTTTATCATTGTAGTGCATATACATTAGATCCAACATTATCTAACAAAAACTGTCTATTTTTTTAAGAGCCCGGTGTAAAACTAATCAATTCTTCGACTGCTTCTCCCTCGGCTAATTCACCAGTTTCCGGATCAAAATGATAGGCTCGAATCATACCGATGCCCGGTGCATAAAACTTGGTTTCAGGAGTATTATCTTCAAAACCAGCCGGCTCCAAAGGGGAGCCTTCGTAGGTTTGCAGACAATTTCCATTACAAGAAAAATGTTCATTAGCAGTGGTAGCCGTAACCGAAATAACCTGAGCATAATCTTCTGCTTCGCCCGCTAAAAACTCTTGTCGGTAGGTTTCATTAATATGATTTTCGGGTTTAGCATACATCAATATTCCCGCTTGAGCCGCTTCGTCACCCGCACGCCACGAACCGTCTAAATCATCTAACCAACCATCTTCATAGTTTTTCGACAATTCTCCCATATACCAAATATTGCCATTCTTATCTTGAGCAAACCAGTCATCAGTATCTTCAACTAATTCACCATTTTCAGTCACGACATCCTTTACTACCACGGCGTTTATTCCTTGGATTTCTCGGGTTTGATTAGTTACCGTCACTGTGACCGTTTCTTCACCCGATTGATACACCCAGGTATTTCCAGCGACCAACGGCAAATAGGGGTTGGCATTAGCATCGGTAATGGTTGTAGGATCAATAAAATCACTGGGGTCAAGATCCTGTAGATAGGCAGCTCCCCCTAGCACACCACAAACAGCAATACGGGCTTGATTAATTGCCTCGCATTCCTGCATTTCCTGAGTAAATGATTCATCAATATCATCGCTGCATTCCGAATCACTGGTATTCAAACAACGTACCGTATCTATGGCAAAATCCACGCGAGTTTCTGACTGACAGGCTAAAAAGGCACCATGTGCCGTTTTCAAACAGGTATTTTCACCTTCAATACTGGCCGGATTACCCAAGGTTTTATTTTGTAGACTGGAAAAATCCACCGTAAACTGCGGATTTTCAATTTGTGACGAATTGAGCTTTACCTCATAAGCGTTTTTACCCCCGAGACTTTCCATTTCAAAATAAGGAATGGTTAGAGTATAACCGGTTCCATTATGACTTAGGACCGGGTAGTCAACAGCATAAACTGGTAGCATACAAGTTACGAAAGTCAGTGCCAATATTTGTTTTGAGTATTTCATTTTTGTTCCCTCATTGTTATTTAACCTAGAAAACGCAGTTGCCATCTGCTGCGGCCCCCTTAAGCACTAAATCTTAAGGATTTTCTGGAACATTTTGACTTCATCCGGAGGGCGACTACGAATAAAGCCAAAATAACCCATAAAATCCTTAATCTTCAGCACTTAAGTTGACCTCGCTACGAAGTCAACTGTGTTTTCTAGGTTTAATTAATCTCAAGAACTTTTCTCTTGATGATCTAACTATAAGGGAGGGAGTTAATCGCAAGCTTACCCCAAGATTGCCATTTGATAATATTAGAGACTTATTTTGACTGATACAGGAGTCTAGCCTAAAACCGGGGTCATAATGGTAAAGGTACTTCCTTTTCCCGGCTTACTTTCTAGAATAACTTTTCCTTGATGAGCTTTCACTACTGCCTTTACAAAACTTAGACCTAAGCCACTGCCATTTTTGGAGCGACTTTGATCGCAACGATAAAATCGTTCAAAAATCCGATGTTGTTCACTTTCTGGGATCCCAATCCCCGTATCACTGATCGAAAAGTGAATATTCTTTTGAGAACGATATAAAGCTACTTTAATTTCTCCTTGAGGAGGTGTGAATTTTAGCGCATTATCCAAAAGATTCGCTAAAGTACGCTGTAAAAAATGCAGATTACCCTGTACCCAACAATTTTTTTCCAGCTGAAAGGACATTTTTATTTGTTGTTGTTCAGCTACTGGTTCAAAAATTTCCCCAACTTCTCCTGCCAGCTGAGACAAATCAACCTTATCTTTAATACGATTAGCAATTCCAGTTTCTGCCTCGGCAACATCCAGGGTGGTATTAATCATTTCAATCAGGCGATCACATTCTTCCAATATATCTGCTGTAACGGTATCAAAATTCTGCTCAGAATTTTTTGTTAATTTGGTCAACATCGACGTTTCAGCAATGGCCCGAATACGCCCAATTGGACTGCGTAGATCATGGGCAATATTATTGGTCATCTCTCGCATTTCAGCAATTAAGGTAGAAATACGCTCGGCCATGGTATTAAAACTATCCGCCAATGTCTTAATCTCTTCACTTTGTTCGCTAACCTCGGCACGATATCTAAGGTTGCCCTGGCCGATTTCAGTGGCTGCCAAACTGACCTGTTCAACTCCTCGTGCAACATATTTCGCTAAAAACCAGCTAGAAAGTGAAATAATCGGCAAAATAATCATAAAAGTCAGACTAAAAACAATGATTAGCAAGTGCATAATTTCATCAATTTCTTCCGTCGTTTCGCCCATATGAAGAATGATATTAGGAGCGATAAAGCCAAAAGCTGTTTTCACATTCGCTTCTTTCTCGTTTAAATAAATCTCACTGACTAAAATTTTATCTGCAGAATGGATAATTTGTTGTGGAATTTGGTGATTTGAGTTTACTTCATGCCAAGAAGAAAGATCTGTACTATAAATAGTCCGTCCTTCTATATCGAGAAGTCGCAAAAAAACGCTATCCGTTTCTCCCAGCATCACTTCTCTATCCATTTCCTGTTTGACCTTGGTTAAACCTTCATTTTGGTGCAGCAAGGCAAATTCTTCAACATCCTCAATTAAATCTTCATCCATACGCTTATCCAAAATGGCATAAGTCACAAAATAGAGGGTAGTCAAAGCAATCAATAATAAAATAGCAAAGGTTGCACCAGACAAGACACTTAATTTTGACGCAAAAGTTCGTGGCCGAAATCCAGCAAAACTAATCATCGGCTTTTTTAAGAACATAACCCAATCCTCGAACGGTATGAATTAATGGAAAAGCAAATCCTTTATCAATTTTATCCCTAAGTTTACTCATGCGAGCTTCTACTACATTGGTTTGAGGGTCAAAATTATAATTCCAGACCCGTTCCATAATCATAGTTTTCGATACAATGCGATTCTTACTTCTGACCAAATATTCCAATAAAGCAAATTCTTTTGGTTGTAAGTCAATTTTTTTTCCATCACGCATCACTTTTCGAGATAACAGATCCAGGCTTAAACCATGTATTGATAATTCGCTGGCTTCCACCACATTAGCAGAACGGCGCATTAAAGCCTGAACTCGGGCTAATAACTCGCTAAAAGAAAAAGGCTTGGTGAGATAGTCATCTCCCCCACACTGCAAACCATTAACACGTTCTTCAACCGAACGCTTGGCACTTAAAATTAGCACCGGATAATTAATTTTTTTATTACGCAATTGTTCGATAATCGATAGACCATCCAGTTTGGGCAGCATAATATCAATAATGGCAATATCATAGTCATTATTTAAGGCGTACTCTAAACCACTAATGCCATTGTCGACATGTTCAATGACATAACCGGCCTCTTTCATCCCTTTTATAATAAAACCGGCAATCACGTGATCATCTTCAATTAAAAGAATTTTCAACCCAAATATCCCATAATCCTAAAAAATAATGTCCAAAATAGTAATCACCTTATTACAAATATTAGCGTCTATTCACTTAAAAGTAATTAAATTCAGTCGCAGGTTACCAAATGGTAAGCTTATACCGCTCGGTGGGTTGTTGGTTACTTTCAAACCATTAAACCTAAAAAACGCAATCGATTTCATAGCTGCCAAAAAAGAGGTCTTTAGCAGCTATGATTTTTTTTATCCTAAAAACCGCTTAAGGTTTAATATATACATATCCCATAGCCTGCAATTTCGCTAGTTCGGCAACACCACTTGGCACAATATCATTCTGGGTTACATCATATAAATGATTATCTATATCGACTTTACGACCACGTACGGTATTTGCACAAACCTGAAAGCTCACGCCTTGATTTTTTAAGCTGGAAATTTTTGCAGTCATTTTATCGTTAGCATTGGCATGTTTAAATTTGGGTAAATTGTTTAAAGCATCTGGTTCGACCAGTAGAGCCAAACCATTACCATGTAGTACTACCTTAATATCCAATTTCTCAGCCCCCACCGCATTGATATGATTTTGGATATTGCGAAGTGCACCAGTTTGTTTTTTGGGATTATCATAATTGATGTGATAGACCACTTTTTGATTACCATATTCTGATGCGAGGATTGGATTGGTAAAAATCAAACCAAACCCTAGGAACAAAATACTCAATAGATTCAATGTCTTCATTATCTGTGTTCTCCTTTGATGAGCGATAAGTGATAAGTCTAAGCTAAATTTACTGATGGTATTTAGCTTATTTATTAATTATAACCATTCAGTAAATTGCTTAAATATATAGCCTTTATAATTCAATCAAGCAACCCAAAGTAAATTCAGCGATTAAGATACAAATCAGCTTTTATTTTTACTGAATCCATTGAATTTATTTCCACTTTTCCCGCTCCCCCTTTTATTTTGTTCAATTCCAAAATCGAATCAATTAAAAACCTAGTTCCTTTTTGTCTTAATTTAATGACAGAAATATCGTAAAATCATAAAATTTTAAAATACTGAACCAAAGTACAGTAGTTTTTGGATTAACAATTAGTTAACATCACTGCGGCTATGAAGTAGCACATTTTTGAACTATTAGCGGCTGTTACAAAAAATAAAAAGGTATTGCGAAATCATTCAATGAGCATTCAATCTAATGACGTATTAGGGATTTATGGCTTGTGCAGAAGTTGTCAAGTTGGCAAGTCTTGTCTACTAAAAAATCTTCCTGAAAAAGATATTGAGCAGTTTGAACACATTGTTGAGCGTAAATTATTGCTTAAAAAAGCTGCCCATCTTTTTCGTCAAAACCAGAATTTTTCATCAATTTATGTCGTGCAGAGCGGGACATTAAAAAGTTACAGCTCTAGCTTTGATAATAATGAGCAAATCACTAGAGTTCATTTTCCGGGTGATATCATTGGATTGAGTGCGATTGCTAAAAAAATTCATCCTAATTCGGTAAAAGCATTAGAAACAGCCACGGTATGTGAACTGCCTTATACCTCGATTCAAGATTTATGTCGGCAATTACCTGATTTACAACAAAACCTGTTTAAATTAATTTCTAATGAAGTGCATAAAATTCAACAACAACGAGCTTGTCTGCGACAGAAATCTGCTGAGGCACGTTACGCAGCGTACCTATTAGGTGTATATGGGCACAATACTCAACGAGGCCATGTTTCCCATAAGATCCAGCTTTGCATGTCTCGTTATGATATATCCAATTACTTAAATTTAGCACAAGAAACGGTTTGTCGAGTATCATCCCGATTTCAGAAAAAAGGTCTGATCAGCATCGATAACGAGACCATCAATTTAATCGAATTAGAAAGTTTAGAAAAAATTGCTGGGCCCGCCTGGCAGATGCTTAAAATGAGTCAGCCATCTCAAGAAATTAGTGTTTCTTGATTATAGGGATATTGTGTAATTTATAGATAAAACTTATAAAACAAACAAGTGATTAGACCAGCTGTTATTTATTTGACAAATTGATGGATCACGCTTTTTTTATGATAATCCTTAATTTGGATATGTTGTTGGAATCCTCTCACTAGTTCCGGTATCAAATTGATCGGGTCATGGCTAACGGCTTCTTCTGACATTTTACCCAACCAATTCATAATATAGTTTTTCTTGCCATTAATGGCTTTACCACGAAAAAAGCTGACCACAAATCCTTTTCCATCAACCTTGAGATTTAAAGTATTGGATTGTTTTAATAGCATAATCACCGATGGTTTTAGCGTTTCCATATCCTTTTCATTTATATCATCAGCATCTAAAACGCGCCCTATTTTAAACACTGAATCATTGCGTGTTTCGTTAATTTCAATACTTTCTAGTTCTTCGTCACTAAAGGTGTGAACAAAAAAACGTTTTTCGCCGGCAACCAATACCTTAGGCATATTCTAAACCCTATAAAAATATCACACGTAAACCAGTCCCGTAATAGTACTGGCACTAAAATTAAGCGCAAAATTATAACATAATCCTATGTAACAACAGGTATATTTTGCTAAAATGGCGAGCAATTTTTATTCGGCATTTGTTTAGCTATTGAATTAGGTATTGATTAATGAAAGGCATCATTCTAGCAGGCGGTTCGGGAACTCGACTATATCCAGTCACCAATACCATCTCAAAACAGCTATTACCCATCTATGACAAACCCATGATCTATTATCCTCTTAGCACCTTGATGCTGGCAGGAATTCGGGAAATTCTGATCATATCCACACCACAAGATACGCCTCGATTTGAGCAATTATTAGGTGATGGTAGTCAATGGGGTTTATCATTGGAATATGCCATTCAAGAGTCGCCTGATGGTTTGGCACAAGCCTTTATTATTGGCGAATCCTTTATTGGCGACGATCATTGCGCGTTAATTTTAGGCGATAATATTTTTTATGGCGATAGCTTTGTCAAACTGTTAACTGAAAGTGTGAAAAACCCAGAGGGGGCAGTCGTATTTGCTTATCGGGTTCACGATCCTGAACGTTATGGAGTTGTAGAGTTTGATGAGCATAATCAGGCCATATCCTTAGAAGAAAAGCCCGCTGAACCAAAATCTAGCTTTGCTGTAACCGGCTTGTATTTTTATGATAACCAAGTCGTTGAATTGGCCAAAAATCTCAAACCTTCGGCCCGTGGAGAATTGGAAATTACCGATATCAATCGGCTCTATTTACAACAGAAGCAACTCAATGTTGAAACGCTTGGGCGCGGAACGGCCTGGTTAGATACAGGAACTCATGAATCACTTTTGAATGCATCAACCTTTATAGCAACCATTGAACAAAGACAGGGATTGAAGATAGCCTGCCCAGAGGAAATTGCTTATCGAGAAGGTTATATTACTAAAGACGACGTCTTAAAGCTCGCCGAGCCATTAAAAAAGAATGGTTATGGTCGGTATTTACTTAAATTTATTAAAGAACTTGCGGTATAGAATATGAAAGTTACAAAAACTCCTGTCAATGATGTTTATGTTATAGAACCACAAGTCTTTGGTGATCAACGTGGTTTTTTTTATGAAAGCTTTAACGCCAAAAAATTTCAAGAATTAACGGGAGTTACAGACGAATTTGTTCAAGACAACCATTCCCGCTCCAGTAAAGGCGTATTACGCGGCTTGCACTATCAGATCCAAAAAAGCCAAGGTAAATTAGTCCGAGTGATTCATGGTGAAGTTTATGATGTGGCGATTGATTTACGTAAAAGTTCTTCTACTTTCGGTCAATCCTATGGTTTGCTCTTATCTGAACAAAATCATAAACAACTCTGGGTACCAAAAGGTTTTGGTCATGGTTTTTTAGTCACTTCAGATTCTGCTGAATTTTTATATAAAACCACTGATTATTATGCTCCCGAACATGAACGTTCAATTATTTGGAATGATAGTGATTTAAACATTGATTGGCCTTTAGATGGTCATATGCCCTTATTATCAGATAAAGACAAACAAGGTGTTCTATTTAAAGACGCCGAAGTGTTTGACTAAACGTTCATGATCCTAGAAAACGCAGTTGACTTCGTAGCGAGGCTCACTTAAGTGCTGAAGATTAAGGATTTTATGGGTTATTTTGGTTTTTCTTGTAGTCACCCTACTGGTGAATCCAAAATGTTCCGGAAAATCCTTAAGATTTAGTGCTTAAGGGGGCCGCAGTAGATGGCAACTGCGTTTTCTAGGATGATAGCAGTCAGTTTTTCCAGGTCGGCATCACTATTAATATTTACAAATGCGTTGGGTTGATCAGAAAAATCAACCAGCTCAGCATTATTTTCTTTTAGCCACAAACCTAATTTACGTTCTCCTCTGGCTAAAAATTCCAAAGCACTATGCAGCATATCTACCTGTATCAGACTATAGGTAGGCTGTTTATATTGTCCGTCATAAACCGTTGCTAAGCTTGCCTTTTTCTGTAGTACTTGATTTTCCAAACGACTAGCCAGATCCAAAGGTAATAAAGGCCCATCACAGGGAACAACCAATAAAAATTGAGTATCAATGACTTTTAGCGCTTCACAGATCCCCGCCATTGGGCCACGATAATCTTGATGTTCGTCAGGTAAAACCCGATAAGAATATTTAGCATACTGCTCTAAATTATTATTGGCACTAATTAAAATATCTTTCACCTGAGAACTGAGTCGTTCTGCAATATGACTAATCATACTCCTATCATTTAACACCATTAAACCTTTATCCCGATATTGCATACGGCTAGAGCGCCCTCCCGCTAATATCACTGCAGTAATACTTTCTTTCATAGACAACAATCCGTTTTGAATTTCATACCATCAGGAACTATACTAGACTCCATATAACAACCATATCCTTTGCATGGTTTATTTTAACAAATCATAATTATTAATCGTGTTATTTTAATAAGCAACATATAACCCATGGCTCAAAAACTCGCCTTTCTTAAAAAATTCCTGATTATAATTATTTTTTTATGGACTTTAGTCATCGTAGTTTTTAGTACCAGTACTATACATCAAAACTATCAATACGCTGAACATATTGCGTTAAATCAAGCACAAGTCAGTGTCAAAAAAGATCTGGCTTATCGCAGTTGGGTTGCATCTCATGGTGGCGTTTATGTTCCTATCACTAAGCAAACTCCTGCTAATCCCTATCTAGTTCATATTCCTAATCGAGATATCGAAACCACAGATGGCCAACACTTAACTCTGATGAATCCAGCCTATACACTGCTGCAGATGATGTCTAACTATGGCGAGTTATATGGTGTAAAAGGACATATTACCAGTGATAAATTACTCAATCCAAAAAATCGCCCTGATGCTTGGGAAAGGAAAGGAATGGAGATTATTTCCCGAACAAAAACCCCTTACTTTGAAATAGCATTGGTTGACAGCGCCAACTATCTACGATTTTTAAACCCCCTATTTGTTGAACAAAGTTGTTTAAAATGCCATGCCTCTCAAGGTTATCAGCTAGGCGATTTTCGTGGAGCAGTATCAGTAGCCATTCCATTATACGAGTTATACGCACATGCCTTTAATCAATCACTTCGTCATGGTAGCTATTTTTTTCTATTGTGGTTGATTGGCCTATTAGGTATTTTCTGGGGATATAAGCATATTCAAAAGTATATCCACACCCAAATCAGTCAATATGAACAACATGTTTATACCTTGGTTGATGTGATTGAAAAAAGAGATAGTTATACAGCTGGGCATACACGACGAGTGGCACTTTATGCCGATAAAATTGCTTATCAAATGGGATATAAGGAGGATATTCGGCAGCTTCTCTTTCGCGCTTCCATGCTACATGATATTGGCAAAATATCCACACCGGATTCAATCTTATTAAAACCAGGAAAATTGACACGGCTTGAATACAAACTAATTCAAGAACATGTTACTGCCAGCCATGAATTATTAACCAAAGTCGATATTTTTGAAGATATTGCAGAAATTGTCCGACATCATCATGAACACTATAATGGCAAGGGCTATCCTCAGGGATTAACCGGAGACAAAATTCCTATGCTTTCCCAAGTCATGACCGCCGCTGACGCCTTTGATGCAATGACAACGGATAGAATCTATAAAGGGCGAAAGTCGGTTAAATTAGCTCTGGACGAGTTACAAAGTTTAAGTGGACAACAATTTAATCCTGAGGTTGTTGAAGCCTCACTAATCGCTCTTGAAGATGTTGAAATCGATGAACTATACAACCAACTACCTCAAACAGATCTAGAACAAGAAAGATTTTCCTATTTTTATCGAGACAAAATTTCCGGGGCATTTAATCGTGATTACCTTGAGTTTGTACTTTCTCGACGAGCGGAACAATCAGAATTACGAGATGTAGCTTTAGGTGACAAGCTCTTTAAATACCGTTGTGTCTATGCCATTTTTTTACATAATTTTACTCAATACAATAAACAATTTAGCTGGAAAAATGGTGATGAATTACTCGCTCTGGTGGTGAAAACCTTGCAAGAAATTAGCCCAGAAGCTTTAGTGTTCAGACTTTTTGGCGATGATTTTATCATAATGCATAAAGAGCATTATGAAGTCCCGAAAAATAGCAAGGCCATAGATGATGTTCTACTTAATACAGGAATTGAAATCAGTTATAAACATGTTGATTTACAACAAAAAAACATTTGTTCTCTGGATGAACTAGAGACCTATTTATAAACCAACTCCCCTTGCCAACTATTGGACAAGGCTAATTGATCTTCAATAAATTGACTCGGGCGTCGTTTCTCTTTTACCCACTCAGGAGCAACTAATTCGTCCCAACGGCTGGCTACAGCGGTCAAACGCTGAATTGCAATGTGCGGCGCTAAATATTGTAAAAATAGAATAACTCGACGTGAATATTCTTCTAGGCTAATCGGAGTAAAAGCCTCTTGCAAGTACATTTGCTCCAAAGGCGTATTTTTTAAAACATGCAAATTATGTAATTTTACACTTGAAATAGGTAGGTCATTGATTATTTTTGCGGTTTGAATAATTTCTGCATCCGTTTCATTAGGCAAACCAAAAATCAGATGAATACTAATATCAACCTTGGTATGTTGATGTAATTTTTCAATCGCATCAAAACCACATTGTACATTGTGCCCACGTTGCAAGAAATCCAAATGATGTTCAAAAAAACTCTGTAACCCCAACTCAACAAATAAGTCGGTTTTCTGACTATATTCATTCAGAACTTTAATCATTCGTTCTGGAAGACAATCTGGTCGAGTACCGACGACTAGGCCACAGATTTTTTCCTGCTGTAAAGCCAACTCAAAACGTTCTTGCATCTCCTGAGCACGAGTTAGGGTATTAGTATAGGATTGAAAATAAACTAAAAATTTATTTGCTCGGTAACGTTTAGCAATTTTTTCTTGATTGACTTGGATCTGTTCGACTAAAGATTTGTCTCGTTCAAGATGATAAGCAGCTGAACCCCATTCATCACAAAAAATACATAGTGGCATACGACTATTGGTTTGGCGTGCCGGACAGGTTTCCGCTACACTCACCGATACTTTGTAGACTTTTTCTCCAAAATGTTGTCGGTACCACTGGCTGATAGGGAAAAAACGTTGCTTATTCCCGAGTTTCATACTGCCAACCCATTACGAAATTTTTTACCAAGGATTTAATTAATGCCTCTTTATCAATTTTTTGAGCAAAAACTTTTTGGTTTAGACTCATGGTACAAATCCCATGCACACTGCTCCACAATAAATGAGTGGTTGCAGCCACTTGCTCTTCATTGGCATCGGGTCTTAGCCGTTTCAATTCCTGACTTATCAAAGCAAACAAGTCACCAACCTGTTCCTGATACCATTGAGGTTGTTCGACTTGCTCTAACACATCATGATCAAAAATAAGCCGCCAACGACTCTGATAGCGACAGGAAAATTCCACATAACTCAAAGCAAAGTGCTGGATATTTTCTGTCGCAGGAAGAGATACATCATAATCTTCAAGACAGCAATGTTGAAGTTTTTTTAAAGTACGACTATTCACATGCAGGAGTAAATCAGGTAGGTTTTTATACAATTGGTATAAGGTCCCTACCGTATATCCCATCTTGGCCGCAATCTGCCGGGTGCTTAGGGCCGGAAGCTGCATTTCGTCCAGGAGTAACTCAGCCGCTTGGAGTGCCATTTCTCTGAGTTCTTCTCGACTATGTTCACTTCTTCTAGCCATAGTTAAAAATTATTTCATTTGTGAGCGAATCATATTGATAACTGGTTCCACTTCGGGTTCAACCTGCCGCCATAATTTAAATGATTCAGCGGCTTGTCCGACCAACATCCCCAAACCATCCGCAACGCCTAGGGATTTATGATTTGTTGCCCATTGCATAAATGGCGTCGCATTAGTCGCATACATTAAGTCATAGCAGTTGGAAGTAGGAGTCAATAAATTTTCTGGTAAGGGTGGCAATTCACCTTGTAAACTGGCTGCGGTTGCGTTAATGATCAAGTCAAACTGTCGCCCTTCCAAATCATTAAACCCACCGCCTTGTATTGGCCCTAAGTCAGCAAAATCATCAGCCAAGTCCTTAGCTTTAGAAGCAGTCCGATTAGCAATATAAAGCATTTCAGGCTGCTCTGCTAAGATCGGCTCAATGATTCCACGTGCCGCACCACCTGCGCCAAGAATTAAAACCTGTTGAGATTTGATGGACCAATTCAAATGATTCAATATATCACTCACCAAACCATAACCATCGGTATTGTCTCCTTCAAGATCCCCATCGGCGTGACAGACAATAGTATTCACCGCACCGGCACGTTTTGCTCGTGGTGTCAGCTTATCAACTAAACGAAATGCTTCCAGTTTAAACGGCACCGTCACATTTAAACCTTTACCTCCATTGGCCTGAAAATTTCGCACCGCCTGAGTAAAACCACCCAAATCCACATGGATGGCAGTATAATCAATTTTTTGTCCAGTCTGAGCGGCAAACTGTGTATGGATCTGAGGTGATTTACTATGATTTATGGGATTACCCATCACAGCATAATCGTCAGTTTTTGCTTCAAAATCAAATAAGTCTGTCACATTTATTCCTTCAACTATTTCTTTAACTATTCCTTCAACCAAGTAGCAGCTTGTTTGGCAAAATAAGTCAGTATCCCATCAGCACCAGCACGTTTAAAACACAATAGGGATTCCATAATGACTTTTCGCTCATCCAACCAACCATTATTTACGGCCGCCATGGTCATGGCATATTCACCACTAACCTGATAAGCATAAGTCGGTACAGCAAATTCATCTTTCACTCGACGAACAATATCCAAATATGGCATTCCAGGTTTTACCATCACCATATCCGCCCCTTCTTCAATATCCATGGCCACTTCTTGGAGTGCTTCATCACTATTAGCCGGGTCCATTTGATAGGTGGTTTTATCCGCCTTACCCAGATTGGCAGCTGATCCTACCGCATCTCGAAAGGGTCCATAGAAGCTGGAAGCATATTTGGCCGAATAGGCTAGAATTCGGGTATGAATATACCCAGAGTCTTCCAATGCCTCTCGGATTTCACCAATGCGCCCATCCATCATATCTGAAGGTGCCACGACATCCGCTCCCGCTTCGGCATGAGACAAGGCTTGTCTCACCAAAACCTCAACCGTTTCATCATTCATCACATAACCGTTTTCATCGATTAATCCGTCCTGGCCATGGGAAGTAAATGGGTCCAAAGCAACATCCGTTATAACCCCTAATTGTGGATATTTGTCTTTCACGGCACGCACAGCTCTTTGGGCTAGACCTTCTGGATTATAAGCTTCCTTGGCGTCATCGCTTTTTGCTTCTGCTGGCGTTACCGGAAATAAGGCAATCGCTGGAATCCCTAACGCTACTAATTCACCTGCTTCCTGGACTAATAAATCTATACTCATACGCTCAACACCGGGCATAGAGCTTACGGGTTCACGTTGATTGGTTCCTTCCAGGATAAACATGGGATAAATTAAATCGTCCACACTCAGCGAAGATTCTCGCATTAGTCGTCGTGAAAAATCATCCCGGCGCATTCTTCTTTTACGTGTAAGCGGATAGATCGTTGCTGTAATTGATGATGGTTTGGTCATTATTATCTCTCTATACAATTACTAAAAATAAGTAGTAAATTAAAAATTTCTGGCCAATAAGGTCATATTCGTTACTTCATACGGCATAGGGATAATCACCCTGTGACCGCTGCCTGGTGCAACCTCCATGCTCTCCCCTTTTTCATTACGGATGGATTGCAAGGTAAATACCTTATTGTTTTCAGGTAAAATCAATTCCATAACATTCCCGACTTCAAAACGGTTTTTAACCTCAATCAGGGCTTCTTGTGTCTCTTTTTGATACTCGATAATCTCACCCACAAATTGTTGATTTTTACTGCGGGAATGATTATCCAAATAATTCTGGTATTCATGACTATGATGGCGCTGATAAAAACCATCGGTATAGCCACGATTGGCCAGATTGTTCAAATCACCAAATAATTCGGGATTGAGTTCTTTTCCTGCCGCTAAATCATCAATTGCCCGACGGTAGACTTGAGCGGTACGTGCGACATAATAGTGAGATTTGGTTCTTCCTTCAATTTTTAAGGAATCAACGCCAATATCCATTAATCGTTCCACATGTTCCAAGGCTCGTAAGTCCCTCGAATTCATAATATAGGTACCATTTTCGTCTTCAAAAATTGGCATATATTCACCGGGACGTTCCGCTTCTTCTAAAAGATAGGCTTTATCTGCCATGGGATGCCGGACTTGATTTTGAATATCATCAAAGAGTGGCGGATTGTTTATTTCCTCAAAAGGATCAAATGCCTTGGTTGGCATTACCTTTTTAATATCACCGCTAATGGTGTCCTGCCCTTCATGTAATTTATATTCCCAACGACAGGCATTGGTGCAGGTACCTTGATTAGGATCTCGGTGATTAAAATAGCCCGACAATAAACAACGCCCCGAATAAGCGATGCATAACGCACCATGAACAAACACTTCCAATTCCATATCTGGACATTGTTGACGAATTTCTTCAATTTCATCCAGCCCTAATTCTCGGGATAAAATGACCCGTTCAACCCCAACCGATTGCCAAAATTTAACCGTAGCATAATTAACAGTATTCGCTTGTACCGATAGATGAATAGTGGTGTCCGGCCATTTTTCTTTAACCATCATAATTAAACCGGGATCAGCCATAATTAAAGAATCTGGTTTTAAAGCAATAATCGGTTCAATATCATCCAGATAAGTAGCCACCTTACTATTATGAGGAATAACATTAGACGCTAAGAAAAATTTTTTCCCTTGCTGATGGGCTTCGTTTATCCCGATTTCGATATTTTCGTATAAAAAATCATTGTTTCTAGCTCTTAAGCTATAGCGGGGTTGTCCTGCATAAACCGCGTCTGCACCATAGGCATAGGCATATCGCATGTTTTTAAGGGTTCCAGCAGGTAGTAATAATTCAGGAGTGTGACGCATAGACTATTTTCGAAATACATATGTGATATAATTGGTCTTTTATTATAACACTTTATAGATTCAAGGTAATTTTTTGGTTTCACTTTATGACTACATTCAAGTTTTCTTTTTATTGTTCGATTCTTTTACTATTAGCGCTTAATCTTACATCATACGCCTCTGATAACGCTCCCCAACAACTGATTATCAAGGTCACTGATGCCCTAGAACACGAATTATTGACTAATGCTGAGGTTTTAAGAGGAAATCCTGCTTTAACTACTGAACTTATCGAAAAGCACCTAGTACCGCACATTAATTTTCCTTTAATGTCTCGATACGTATTAGGCAAAAACTGGCGAAAAATCGATTCCACGCAAAGAGAAGAATTTATTCATTTGTTCCATGTATTATTAGTTAAATTTTATTCAAATGCTTTTTCCAAATATATCCAAAGCAATACGGTAGATAAAGAGATGATAAAATTTCTTCCTTTCAGGAGTAAAACAGGATCAAAATATGCCACGGTTAAATCGAAAATAACGCATAATAAAAATGCTCCACCGATAGCTGTTAACTACCAATTATATAATGGCAAAACCAAAGGCTGGAAAGTTTATGATATCAATGTTGAGGGGATTAGTCTCGTCACTTCCTACCGTTCTAGTTTTAATCAATTAATTAAACAAAAAGGAATGCAGGGTTTATTGGTTGAGCTGCAGGAAAAAATCAACAAATTGAATCAAGAAATTTAAGCCAATCTTTATTTTGAATTATGCATTGAATTCCCCGGTTAAGTGGTCTATTTTCTGACTTATGACCGAGACAAGAATAACAAGTAAAAAAAAAACTGACACATTGTTGGACAATATCAATTCCCAATTCCTACTTGATAGTCTAAATTCAGGAATCATTATTTTTGATCAGAATCAAATAGTGATTTCCTGGAATGACTGGGTAGAAAAACATAGTGGCATTACAGCAGATCATGCAATGGGTAAACGATTTGCTCAATTATTCCCCGATCTCGTTGGACACCGTATTCATGAGGCTATAGAAAGCAATATCCGACACGGATTACCAGCCATAGTTTCTAATACCCTCAACTTTGCCCCGTTTCCTTTTTATGTTGGCCCCGATTTTAATCAACCACTCAAACAAAATATATATATTACCAATCTTAAATCTTCAGCCTCTGAAAGTCCCCCAAACAGCAATTATTGCCTTGTTAATATTGTGGACGTTACAGCCGCTTGTCTGCGCGAAGAAAGTTTAGAAAAAAATGTATTGGAACGTAAACAGGCAGAATCAGCCTTAATCGAAGCGAGACGATTGGCAGAAGAAGCTTCAAACGCTAAAACGCAGTTTTTAACCAATATAAGCCATGAATTGCGAACCCCCATGAACGGCATATTGGGAATGACTGAATTATTACGAGGTATGCATCTTGACAAAGAAAGTGCTGATTATGTCGAGACCTTATATAGTTCAAGCCATGCCCTTTTGACTTTATTGAATGACCTTCTGGATTTCAATAAAATTGAAACAGGAACGTTTTCATTAGTCGAAGACAGTTTTAATTTATACCAGCTAGCAAGCGAATGCTTACGTTTATTATCGTTTAAAAGTAAACAAAAAGGTCTCAAAGTAGAACAAAATATTGCGCCAGAATGTCCAAGCTATTTATTGGGAGACGTGGGACGTTTAAGGCAAATTTTAATTAATTTGTTAGATAATGCAATTAAATTTACTGAAAAAGGAAAAATTAATTTAACTATCGATCTATTAGATGAGAATGAGACCAGCTGTTTTTTAAATTTTACTATTCATGATACTGGCATTGGAATTACAAGTGATGAACTTCCCCACATATTCGATAGTTTTAGACAAATTGATGGTGGTACTACACGACAATATTCTGGTACTGGTTTAGGCCTAGCAATCAGTAAGCAATTAACCGAAATGATGCATGGCGAATTGATTGTAGATAGTTGCGTTGGCAAAGGAAGTACCTTTTCCTTTATGCTTCCGCTACAAAAAGACGTCAAAGCAACCATTGAATATAATGAAATCAATCAAAATATCAAACCTTTATCAGGACATATTCTACTGGTCGAAAACGAAATCGCCAATCAAAAAGTTGCCTCAGCCATGCTAACCCGTTTAGGTCTGACTGTCGATATTGCAGGCACGGGGGAAGAAGCGATAATTAAAAGTGCCATGTTTAGCTATGATATTATCTTGATGGATTTAGGCTTGCCCGATATCGATGGCATCCATGTCACTTGGTTAATCAAAGCAAGGCAAGACATCGAAGGCGGCGATACGCCCATTATTGCATTAACAGCCTGTGTAACCGAGGAAGACCGAAATAATTGTTTTGACGCCGGTATGTGCGACTTTATCTCTAAGCCCGTCAGTTTGCATGAGTTACAAAAGACCTTGGCAATGTGGCTTTGACCTTCCATCTATCTCCTCGTAACCAGGTATGTCTAAACTACCTGGAATATCCCCCCCCTAAGCAAACTGCTCACGGATAATCCGTTCTTCTAAAGAATGATCCTGATCAAATAATAAGGTAACAAAACTATCCTTCTTCTCACAGATTGAGACCGAAACAACATCAAGTACTTCCGTGGAATCTGCGGTTGCACTAATAGGTCGCTTATCAGGATCAATATTTACAAATTCGATAGTCACGTCGTGAGGTAATAAGGCTCCGCGCCAGCGTCTAGGGCGAAAAGGGCTAATCGGAGTCATTGCTAGAACATTCGAACCTATTGGAATAATTGGACCATGTACAGATAAATTATATGCCGTGCTCCCTGCTGGTGTGGCAACTAAAATACCATCACAAATTAATTTTTCCAAACGAATTTTATCATCTACTTTAATACGAATATTAGCCGCCTGCTGTGATTTGCGAATTAAGGCAACTTCATTAAATGCCAAGGCATAACGAATTTGCCCGGTACTAGTGATGGCTTTCATAAACAAAGGATGCATTCTCTCACTACGCGCATCTTCCAAACGTTTAAGTAATTGCTCTTCATCAAAAGAATTCAGCAAAAATCCGACGGTACCGCGATTAATACCATATAGAGGAACATTGTATTCCATAAACTTATGCAGACAATGTAAGATAAACCCATCACCTCCTAGGGCTACAATGACATCCGCCTGAGGAACAGGTACAAAATCATAATGGGTCTGTAATAACTTCATTGCCCCCTGAGCCGACCCATTTTTTGCAGCAACTATAGCAATTTTATTAAATTTCATTCTATTCAATAACTCTGATGAATTTCCCTAGCTTGGGAGCGTTCGGTGCAAACTAATCGCAAAAACATAACGGCTTTTTTCTATAAAGTTTCACCTATCATCCCTTTTTCCTTATAAATAAAGGGGGATTTATGAGACATTTAAGAGCAGTTACTTACCATTATAAGTATTGACACCAATCTAAAAAAAATGTCATTATACGGGCCTTACTAGATGTTTTGCCAGTACAAAAAATAAAAATATTTTACTTGTTTTAAAAAAAGCCGATAAGAAACAATCTAAAAATAAAAAAACACAAAACGGCGAATAAAATAAATAGATACCGAAATATAAAGTTCGGTATTGATAAGCAAAATCTATATTTTAATATAGCTAAATAACAACAAAATTTTATGTCAAAAGATTTCAGTATCAAATCAATTATATTCTCTAAAAAAGGTTTTTTCTTTGTTATTTCAATTTTCGCCATAGGTATGTTGTTTCTAGGCTCTGTCAATGCCTTCTTTTCTTACACCAATCAGATGGAATTTTGTACTTCATGTCATTCTATGAAGATTAACTTTGAAGAATATAAAGAGACCATCCATTATAAAAATGCATCCGGAGTTCAGGCAGACTGTGCTGATTGCCACGTTCCCAAGTCATTTTTTCCTAAAGTGTATGCAAAAATTTATGCCGCCAAAGATGTGTACCATGAAATTATTGGTACTATCGATACAAAAGAAAAATATGAAGCGCATCGCTGGGACATGGCAAGTCGTGTCTGGGCTAAAATGAAAGCAACCGATTCTAGAGAATGTCGAACTTGTCATGACTTTGAAAACATGGAGTTTGAATCTCAAGATCGTAGTGCTCGCAAGAAACATGCTCGTGCACCTATGCAAGGTAAAACGTGTATTGACTGCCATAAAGGAATAGCGCATGAAGAGCCGGAAGAACCAGATGAGGAAGATTCCGCAACAGAATAAATAGAAGTAGAACAAGAAACAGAAAAAAATAACAAAGTTATTCAATATATTTCGCTATCAGATCAAAGTTTAAGCTAATAAAAATATTTGAATAGGCTTTACAGAATTTATGTTTAGCGAAACCAAACCCATGCTAATCATAAACATACCGGGCGACCCGTTTTTTATATTCTTTTTTTGTCAAAAGAAAGTTTATAAAAGCAGATTGTCTGATTCCATCATCAAAGGTCAAGGGGGACCTATGAATTATAAAAAAACTGTGCTTATCTCTTTGGCACTTGGTAGTGGACTAGCGTTAAACGCATCTGCTGTTGCTGCCACTGCTAGTGCTGAAATGCTCGCTTATACATGTGCTGGCTGCCATGGAACTGATGGTTCTAGTAATGGTCCAGGAATTCCAACCATTGCCGGGGCTTCAGAAGAATATTTAAACGAAATAATGATGGCTTATCGTAATGGTGAGCGTGCTTCTACCATTATGGAAAGAATCGCTAAAGGTTATAGCGACGAAGAAATCAAAGCAATGTCTGCTTTTTTCGCCAAACAACCGTTTAAAGTTTTCCCACAAGAACATGATCCTAAACTGGCTAAAGCTGGTGCTAAACTTCACAAAAAATACTGTGAAAAGTGTCATGCTGAAGGTGGAACATCGGCTGAAGACGATTCCGGTATCCTAGCGGGTCAGTGGATGCCTTACCTTGAGTACACCATGGCTGATTATCAAAGTGGCAGATTAACGCCGACGAAAAAAATGAAGAAAAAAATGGAAAAGCTGGAAAAGAAAGAAGGTGCTGAAGGCTATAAGAAGTTAATCCATTTTTACGGCAGTGCTAAATAGGGGGTACATTATGTCAAATATTTCTCGCAGAAGTTTTCTGCAAATTACTGGTGGTGCCGCCGCAGTTGGTACTTTAGGTTTCAGTCCGATAATTCTTGCTGGCTCCCATGGTGGTGCTGGTAATGTTGTAGTTGTTGGTGGTGGTATGGGTGGTGCAACAGCTGCTCGTTACATTAAGAAAATGGACCCAAAAATCAATGTAACTATCATTGAACCCAACAAGCATTATTATACTTGTTTTACCAGTAACGAAGTTGTTGGTGGTATGCGCGGTATAGATTCCATTAAATTTGGTTATCAACACTTAGAAGCAATGGGTATTAAAGTGGTTCAGGATATTGCCACTAAGATTGATGCAAGTGCTAAAAAAGTTATGACCAAGTCAAATGGTGGTATTGCATACGATCGCTGTATTGTTTCTCCAGGTGTTGATTTCAAGTGGGAAACGGTGGAAGGTTATGATGCAAAAGTAGCTGCCGAAAAGATTCCTCATGCTTGGAAGGCCGGACCACAAACTGTTATGTTAACTAAACAGCTACAGGCCATGAAAGACGGGGGTACTGTAATTATTGCTGCGCCACCAAATCCTTTCCGTTGTCCTCCAGGACCTTATGATCGTGCCAGTTTAATTGCCTGGTATCTGAAAAAGAATAAGCCCAAGTCAAAGGTGCTTATTTTGGATGCTAAAGATAAGTTTTCTAAGCAAGGCTTATTTACCTCGGCCTGGAAAGAACACTACGGCTTTGGTACCGACAATAGCTTAATTGAGTGGGTTAAAGGTGCTGAAGGTGGTATCATCGAAGGTGTTGATGCGGCAACAAATACCGTAATCGGTGGAGTTGATGAGTATAAGGCTGATGTTGTTAACATTATTCCTGCTCAGAAAGCCGGTAAAATTGCCTTCGCTTCGGGTCTTGTCAATGACAAAGGCTGGTGTCCGGTTGACCATAAAACATTTGAGTCCAGCAAGCATAAAGACGTGTATGTAATTGGTGACTCCAGTGTAGCTGCACCAATGCCTAAGTCCGGTTATGCTGCAAACTCTCAAGCGAAAGTTTGTGCTGCGGCAGTGGTTGCGAGCTTACAAGGTAAAGAAGCACCACATCCTACCTATGTTAATACTTGCTATAGCGTGATCACTCCTGAACACGGTATTTCGGTTGCAATGGTATACAACTATGCAAACGGCAAGATTGGCAAGGTGAAAGGCTCCGGTGGTTTATCGCCTAAGGATGCTTCTAAAGATGATAGGAAACGTGAAGTGAAATATGCTCACTCATGGTTCAATAACATCACTAAAGATGCATTTGGTGGCTAAAACCGCGCTAATAACCTGAAAAAATAGGGCAATTGCTCTATTTTTTAAAGGATTAAAAAAGCCGAACAATTGTTCGGCTTTTTTTGTTCTGAAGAATGGAATATTTTACGATTCCGATTGCTCCGAGTTAAGCCTTTTCAAACTATCAAATAAGTTATTAAATAGGTTTTCTTGCTGCGTAGCTTTTTCTTCATTTACAGAATCACCATTGTTGGCAGCAAGAGTAGATTGCAATAAGTCTTGCACACTTTGTTCGGGCTTCTCCAAGAAACTCATCGCATTATGCTTCATAAGCTGGTTTAACTGACTCATAAAGTCAGCTGCCTGTTGAATAATTGACTGATTGGGCGCTGGGAATGCTCCTTCTTGAGTATTTTCTTGGACATTTTGATAAGTACTAACCGCAACTTGTTGACTTTCAATTTGGTTCATATTAACCGAAAATTTAGCCAGTTCATCACTATCAAAACCAATATCCATGGCTTTATTAAACGCATCTTCGACATTGCCATTATAAAAGTCTGCAGCCACACCTTTAACTTGCGATAATAAATCCTCAATGGCAGCCCTCTCATCATCATCCAAATCACCATCTACTTGATATTGAATGCTCGAAAAGGACGAAGACGACTGGCTAAAAGTACTGAGTGAATTATTTCCGTCGCTGGCATAAGCCTGCGAAGCAGAAAATTTTTCTTCTCGAAAGGCATTAATGGTTACTTTGTCGCCATCTTGAGTATAAATTTCAACTGAAGTCCCTCGACTACGTTGCGCTTCATATTGAGCAGAGGTTGCTTCTTCAATTAAAAAAGCCTCCGGCTCTTTATCTGGATTTTCTAGACGATCCAGACCAGTTTGAATTAAATCATAAGTTTTATCGATATCATTTTTGACCTTCCCCTGTAAGACACCAATATCCTGTAGGATGTCACGAGCTTCACCAAAGCCTTGATCAATCCCTTTGCGTGCCTCTTCCATTAACTTATCTCGTTCTTCTCCTGCTGGAACACGAGCCAAAGCACTTTCAACAAAACTTAAGATACGATCAGAAACTTTTTCCGGTGTATAAGCATCCGCGTCCAATCCTTTAAGCTCAATTCCTTCTTCACCAAAACGTTGCTTTAGCTTGGTAGCCAATTCATGTTGTAATATTTTCTGGGTTTTTTCCGCAGATAAAATAGTCCCACTTCCAAAGTCAGGTACTTGTTTCTTAGCAACCCTTGTTTGGTTTGGCTTTAGCGAGTCTAATAATTGGGTTTCTTGTAATCCCATACCCGGTTTGTTAATTGTAAACATGATATATACCTGATCTTTTGAGTCTCTTTTACATATTAGCGTAATGTTAACAAAAATCTTTAGAATTAGTGAAATTTTTCAATAGCTCTGTTACATTATGCGCTGTGAAAATTTATTCTTCACATCGGTTCAGCCCCAGGTCATAAATATAAAAACACCAACTCGGGTTATTATGTTTGTTTTTCTTGTAAAATCATGGAGTTATTAGATGGCGTTTCAAATAACACTATCCCCCCAAGGAATATCATTTGCAGTAGAAGAAGGCGAAGCTATTTTAGATGCCGCTTTAAATCAAGGTATAAGCCTTAGCTATGGTTGCCGTAATGGTGCCTGTGGTGCCTGCAAAGCCCAAATACTATCAGGAGAAATATCCTACCCAGAAGATCCTATCGCTCATTCAGATGAAGATGAAGTACAAAACAACGCCTACCTTTGCTTCGCTAGAGCAGAGTCTGATCTAGAAATTAAGGCAGAAGTTATCCAAGAGACTTCGGAAATCGAGGTCAAAACTCTACCCTGTAGGGTACACAAATTGGAACAATTAGCTGATGATGTTATGTATATTGCTCTAAAACTCCCGTCTACAGAGCGTATACAATTTTTACCCGGACAATATATCGACATATTATTAGAAGACGGCCAACATCGAAGCTTTTCTTTGGCCAACCCTCCTCATCATGATGAATTTTTAGAACTACACGTCCGTCATGTTGATGGCGGGAAATTTACCGATAAAGTATTCGCTCATATGAAACAAATGGATATTTTACGTGTTGAAGGCCCTCATGGTAGTTTCTTTTTCCACGAAGAATCGAGTCGCCCCATTATTTTTATGGCCGGAGGCACTGGTTTTGCTCCAATAAAATCCATAATCGAACATCTATTAGCTGAAAAAATCACGGTTCCCATACATTTATATTGGGGAGTCCGTACTGAAAGTGATCTCTATATGAATGATTTAGCAAAACAATGGGCCGAAGAAAACCCTAATATTACTTATATTCCTGTATTATCAGAGGTTGAAGAAAATGATAACAAGTGGAATGGAAGGAAAGGTTTTGTCCATCAAGCCATATGCGATGACTTTGATGATTTAAGCAATTTTGACATCTATACTTGTGGACCACCAATTATGATTAAAAGTGGTGAAAAAGCATTTAAAGAAAAAGGAATGGATAGTAGCCATTTCTTTTTTGATTCATTTGACTACGCAGTACAGCTTTAATTATCGGAAAAAAGGGCCTGATTTAGTCATTCCACTCAATCAGGCTTTTTTATTTTAGTTTTTACTCACATTGGCCTGCTCAAAAGTCGCCATTTGATTATTTAAAGCTAAAGCAGCTTGTAACATAGGTACGGCAAGCGCAGCACCACTCCCTTCTCCCAAACGAAGATTAAGGTCTAACAATGGCTTTACTTGTAAAAAGTCTAGTATCACCTGATGCCCTCGTTCTGCTGAACAATGAGCAAATATCATCCAGTCCTGTGCCTCAGGCTTTATTTTTATCGCAATAATAGCTGCGATTGTTGAAATAAAACCATCAATTAACATTGGTACTCCCAATTGCGCAGAACGCAAATAACAACCCGTCATCGCTGCAATTTCAAATCCACCAAATATTTGTAAGATATCTAGCGGGGAATTCATACTGGTTTGATGAAAACTCAAAGCTCGATTAATAATACGCGCCTTGTGTTGTACTCCTTGATCATCTAGGCCAGTACCTCGTCCGGTAATTTCATTTGCATCCAAATTAAATAGAGCGGCTGCAATTGCTGAAGCGCTGGTGGTATTAGCAATTCCCATTTCTCCGGCAATTAGTAACTGAACATGTCTTTGAGCAGCATGTTCTGCTTGTTGTCTCCCGCAATCCAGGGCTTGTTCCAGCTCTTGTTTAGTCATCGCTTTGGCAGATAGAAAACTTTGCGTACCAGGTCCGATTCGACAATCTTCCACCGAAGGCAATGGTTCTAAAGGCTCAACAGTTCCCATATTTAAAACCTTAAGTGGGATCTTGGAAAAATTTGCCAATACAGAGATTGCAGCACCAGAAGCCGAAAAATTTCGAATCATTTCAGCCGTGACGGCTTGGGGGAAAGCCGATACATTTTCCTCAGCTATACCGTGATCAGCAGCAAAAATCAGAATCTGTAATAATTCTAGGGAGGGAGTTAATGTTTCCTGCCAAGTAGCAAATTTAATTGCTAGTTTTTCTAATTCTCCTAATGATCCTGGCGGTTTGGTTAAATTATTTTGATGCGCTTTAGCATATTCAGCAAAGTCATAATTTAAACCTTTAACGGTCTCATTTATCCATTTTGGCTTGTCAGTCATACGATTATTTATCAATAAAAAACATCAATTAGAGCAGTAATAGCGGGTTGATGCAATAATTAATTAGGTTTAAGCACTTGTGGTAAGCCCGCCATCATAAAGGTGACTTTATCAGCTATTCGCGCAATTTCCTGATGTAAAAAGCCTGACTCATCGACAAAACGTCGAGTCAGTTCTCCCATGGGAATAACTCCTAGACCCGTTTCATTACTCACTAAAATTATCGGTGACTGAGTCATTTGCAAGGCCTCAAATAGACTTTGACGTTGCGCTAAATAAAGTTCAGGATCTGGATGACATATTAAATTACTTAGCCAAAGGGTTAAGCAATCAATTAATAAAGCTTGCTGCGATTGTGAATTTTGTTGGATCGTTTCTCCCAGCAATATTGGACATTCAAGAGTTTTCCAATGTTTAGGGCGTCGTTGTTGATGCAGTTTAATACGTTCCGTCATTTCATTATCATTCGCCTGTGCGGTTGCAATATAAATCACTGATTTATTGTAGTTATTTGCTGTTTGTTCCGCAAAACGGCTTTTACCTGAACGTGCTCCTCCAAGAATCAATTCGATCATTAGTTTTATTTATCCTGGGCGATTACACAACGATTCCGCCCTTGTTTTTTAGCTTGGTAGAGAGCGCCGTCAGCTCGTTCAAATACCCGTTCTGGGTCATCTCCATCAGCAAACAGACTAATTCCACAGGAAATTGTTAATTGAACTTTTTGATCGCGATAATGGAAATCTAATTCCTGGACTGCTTCGCGCATTTTTTCGGCTATTTTAAAACCGCCACCCAGGGATGTTTCTGGCAATAAGCTGACAAATTCTTCCCCGCCATAACGCGCAATAAAATCGGTTTTACGCAGATTTTCTCGGAGCAGTTTGGCAACAATGCGTAGTACTTTATCACCAGCCTTATGCCCATAGGTATCATTGACACTTTTAAAGAAGTCAATATCCCAAACCATGAGCAGGAGGTTTTCATGGTATCGTTTCCAACGCTCAAACTCCTCATCAACCCGTTGATCATAGGCCATACGATTGGGTAGTCTGGTTAAAGCATCCAGCAAGGCTTTTTCTTGTGAAGCAATAATGCTATTTCTTAAATCCCCGGTCTCTTGTTCTAAACTATGAACCCGTTCTTTTAAGTTTTGATTTTGCTGCTGAATGCGTTTAACGCGTTTATTTTCATCTTTACGGTGTTTTTCTACTTGAGCGAGAAGCGTATCCAAGCGCCCTTGTACGCTGGCTTCTAATTCATTAATGTCCTTGGCACCACTAACCGATTCACCAATACCTTTTACATGTTCTTTAACAGCATTGTCGAGATTAACACCACTCTCCCAGGATAATTTATGTTCTTTTAAATCCGTATTTAAAAACTCATCCACTTCTTTTAAACGTCCGGTAACAGAAACCAAAAAATTTTCAAATTGTTTCTGCCCATCCTGATTTTGCTGTTGCATGGAACCAATTAGCTTAGCAATTGCTTCTAAAGCTGTGGGTAATTCTTTATGGCTAATGCCTTTAGAAAAATCTTTTTTAAGTTGATCTGCCTGCTCTTGAAACTTATCATCCAAGGGAATAAATTCTAGTAGACGAATCAATATTTCATGAGTTTCAGTTTGCGCCAACGCTTCGCCTTCTTCAAATAAATTAGGCCTGCGTAGCATTTGAGCTAAATCACCCAACAAGACATGCACTTCTTTAGTGGGTTTAATCGAAAATAATTTTTCTCGTAATAATTTTTTAGTCTCCTCAGGATAGTCTAATGATTCAATAAAACCATCCAAAATATTATGCAATGATTCAGTAACACTTTTTTCAACTGCCTGGAGATTGTCTGGTGGTAAAAAATCGAGTCGGTCATCATTTTTATCTTCCCCATCTCTATCTTCACCATCATTTAAGGAGATACTTGAGGAATCTTCTTGAGAGGCTTCTATTATAGGTTGTTCAGCTTGTTGATTATCTGGTGGGATATTTTCTGGCTCAGGTTCATCGATATTATCATCTGAGTTTATCGAACCTAATATCCGACTAAAAAAGCTACCCTTTTTCTCTCCTTCACCACTTTTCGCACTTTCTTCACCCATTTTTTTTGCGATAACTAAGCAATGTTTAAAGAAATCACCAAACTCTTGTACAAGTACTTCATCTTCAGGTGGTTTTTTAGCGTTGAGGTGTTTTTTTAAACGACGGGATTTTTTATCCATTTCGGGCGAAATGGATAAACTGTCAACAATTTTTAACAAAAAGCCTGAACTGCCTTGTTTTTGTACTGCTTTGAGTTTATCCAGTCGAACTAACTCAGTGGAAATATCTTCCATAATAATAGCCAGCTTTACCTGGCCTTCACCATTCCGTATAGCTTTTCGTAATAAAAGCAGTTTGGAATCCAATAAACTGGAGGCCCCTTCAGCGGCTAAGGCAAGACGGGAAGTCGTTTGCCGAAAAAACTCTTCAAAACGTCCCCATTCTTTTTCGCTCGTTTCTAATTGATCCAGTTTATTTAAATATTTTTGTTTCCAGTCATTAGTCGTCATTGAAGCAACACCAGTTTGTTGGCCAATAAGTTTTACCAAAAAAAAGCCAGTATTTAAAAAACACTGGCTTTTTTATTTAAGTTTCACACTGATTTATTTTTGCTTACGGACTTTATCAGCAATATGATCAACTACCTTAAATACATTGGCATGTCCGTGTGCCAAGGTACTATTGGTGCGATATTTCCCTTGCACAATGACAACAGGAACGGATTGAACTTGATATTGTTTGGTTAATTGAATAGCTCGACGCGTTTTATTTGCCACAGAAAAAGAGTTAAGAGTACTTTCAAAATCTTCAGCTTTAATGCCATTAGCAACAAAAACATCTTTTAATTGAGCAAAATTATTAATTTTTTTGCCGTTGCCATGAATCGCCTCAAAGATAATGGGATGTATTTTATCAACAATACCTAAAGCTTCGGCCGCATAATAAATTCCAGCCAGGCTTTCCCAGCTTTTATTAAAAACAGCAGGAATATGGATAAATTCTACATCAGCTGCTTTGTTTTTACGCCATTGTTCAACATAGGGTTCAAGGTTATAACAATGTGGACAGGCATAGGAGAAAAATTCAATCACTTCTACCTTTCCATTTTTAACCGTTACTGCCTGAGGATTGTCTAAGACTTCGTATTCAATTCCTTCAGATATGTCTTTTAATTGTTCAGCAAACGATGGCAAGCTGACAATTACAAATAAAAAAACAATAAATAATCGCTGCATTTAAATTTCCTTTTAAGATTTAGATAACTCTGGTATTCGCTAAGATCTTTACTAAGACCTTTTAATCGTAGGTATTTATTCGCTTATATTATTACCATTATGTAATCTTTGTACTTTAATTTGTACCTAAGAGTTTAAACCGGACAAATACATTTTAACAGTAAAAAATGTAAATTCGTGACAAAAAAAAAGGGTAGCTAAAGCTACCCTCTCTTAAACCTAAAAAACGCAGTTGACTTCGTAGCGAGGTTCACTTAAGTGCTGAAGATTAAGGATTTTATGGGTTATTTTGGCTTTACTTGTAGTCACCCTACTGGTGAAATCAAAATGTTCCAGAAAATCCTTAAGATTTAGTGCTTAAGGGGACCGCAGTAGATGGCAACTGCTTTTTTAGGTTAAACCCCCTAAACACTGGTTAAACAAGTATTTAGAACAATCAAACTTTATGGTTGTAGGCCCTGAATATATTGTGCTACGGCCTTAATCTCATAATCATTCATATGTCTTACGGCATTACGCATCATATAACTAGGGTCATTATAACGACCTAGTGGCGTCTCTTCTTGATTTGGATTAATAGCAGCCTCACGGAAATCTTTTAGCTGTTTTTCAACATAAGTTGATTTTTGGCTATTTAACTGGGGAAATTTTGCAGAAGGATTACCTGCTCCAGTTGGACCATGACAGCCCATACATGCTGGAACGCCGGTTGCACCAATTCCACCCTTATAAATAAGACGACCTTTTTCTACCTGCTTGGGATCAGCTTGACCAGTTTTCAAAGGCTGTGACGCATAAAAAGCGGCAACATCTTGCATACCTTGTTCATCTAAAGCCATTACCATAGCTGTCATTGTTGCATCTTTTCGCTTCCCTGATTTAAAGTCCTGCAACTGTTTAACCATGTAGGCTTCACCTTGTCCAGCAAGATTAGGGAAGTTTGGTGCAATACTATTACCATCAGGTCCATGGCAAGCAACACATGTAGCAGCTTTAGCTTGTCCAGCTTCAGCATTTCCTGCTGCAAATACAGAACCATGACTTAAGAGACCTGCAGTTATCAATGCAGCGATAGTAAATTTTTTCATATTAATATCCAATACAAATATATAACAAATCAACCTAATTCAAGGCTGAAGGTCAATTATTACTGAGATTTGCTAACCATATACTCAACAACGGCTTTAATTTCTGCATCAGTTAATTGAGTTCCACCACGAGGAGGCATAGCAGTCTTACCAGTAATTACAGTCTTAACCATAGCATCAACACCTGTAGCGATACGTGGAGCCCATAATTTTTTATCACCTAATTTTGGTGCACCCGCAATTCCAGCATCATGACACGCAAAACAGGCAGTTTTGTATAGTGAAGCACCATCAGCAGCAAAAACTTGAGTGGAACTAGCAACCAAAGCTGCGGCGGCAAATAATTTAATCATCTTTTTCATTACTTAATTACTCCAAAACCTAGACTAATGTATATATGTATGTATTTCTCGTTTTAATTTCAAGTTAAGATAAAACAAGAAGCAAACTGACTACAGATATTTCTGTCACTATCAAATCCGGGCATATTCTACACAAAAAGTCATTATATTGCTAATGTTTGTTTATAATAAACTGCTAAAATAGAATGAATTTTAAACTTTCAAAGAAAATATTAGGTTCCCCAATTCAATATGAGCAAGAATTTATTTAGAGATTGTACTTTTTATACCAGTGTCAACCAACTCAGTCAGCTGCCCGAAGATGATATGATAGAAGTGGCTTTCGCTGGCCGTTCCAATGCCGGGAAATCAAGTGCAATTAATGTTATTAGCGATATTAAAAATCTTTGTCGTACCTCCAAAACTCCTGGACGAACACAAATGATTAATTATTTTCAACTGACAAAAAAGCAGGATGAAAGTGATTCAGAAGATACTCATGCGCAACGCTTTTTAGTCGATTTACCGGGATATGGTTATGCCAAAGTCCCTTTAAAAGTTAAGCAGCATTGGCAGAATCTATTAGAAAGGTATTTATCGGAAAGACAATCTCTGCGTGGCGTAATCGTGATTATGGATATACGCCATCCACTGACCGAACATGATAGAGTCATGTTGGATTGGTGTCGGGGAGCCAATATGCCTACTCACGTTTTGCTGACCAAAATGGATAAGTTAAATTTTGGGGCAGCTAAAAGTTCACTGTTAAAAGTTCAAAAAACGCTTAAAGAACAATATCCCCAAGCCAGTATTCAATTGTTTTCTGCCTTAAAGAAAACCGGTGTTGACGAAGCTAGAGATATCCTTCTTAATTGGCTTGATTTTGAAGCAATTTAGCCAATTATTCACTGCTATAATTTTTGTAAAAACATGTCGAATAAGAAACCAGAACCAAGTATTGGAAAGTTAAAACAGCATATTGAATCCATTTTAAATGCTGCAGGTGAAGGTATTTACGGTTTAGACTTAGAAGGTAAAGCAACTTTTGTTAATCCAGCCGCCATAACCATGACTGGCTGGAGTGCCGAAGAAACCATCGGCCAGAATATTCATTACAAACATCATCATACCCACGCCGATGGTAGACCTTATCATCATACCGACTGTCCTATTTATGCAGCAATCAACGATGGTGAAGTACATGAAGTGGCCCATGAAGTATTCTGGCGCAAAGATGGCAGTAGCTTTCCAGTGGAATATACCAGTACTCCGATTTACGACGAAGGAATCCTTTCTGGAGCAGTAGTCGTTTTTAAAGACATTAGTGAACGTAAGCAAGCCGAGCAGCAGCTGCTCTCGGCTTTTAAAGAAGTCGAAAAACTTAAAGAGCAATTACAAGAATACAATAGTTATTTACAAGAAGAAATCAAAGAAGAACATAACTTTGGCCAAATTATTGGTCGTTCAAAAGGACTCAAGAATATTTTAAGCCAGGTTAATAAAGTTGCCAGTACCGATGCGACTGTATTAATTAGCGGAGAAAGTGGAACGGGAAAAGAATTGATTGCCCGTTCAATCCATGAACAAAGTCCTCGACATAATCAGGTAATGGTAAAAATTAATTGCGGAGCCATTGCTGAAGGCATAGTAGAAAGTGAATTATTCGGACATGAAAAGGGCGCATTCACTCATGCAGTAGCCAGTCGCAAAGGACGCTTTGAGTTAGCCAATGAAGGAACTCTATTTTTAGATGAGGTAGGAGAACTTCCTGCCAATATCCAGGTTAAACTGTTACGGGTATTGCAAGACCAGGAAATTATCCGTGTCGGAGGCTCCAAACCAATCAAGGTAAATGTGCGCATCGTCGCAGCTACTAATCGAAACTTAATGCAAATGGTACAAAAGGGAGATTTTCGCGAAGATCTTTTTTATCGCCTCAATGTATTTCCTATGGAAATGCCACCCTTAAGAGAACGTATCGAAGACATTACCCTTTTAGCACAGCACTTTCTTACTCAAGCAGCACGAAAATTTGGGAAACCGTTAAAACAGATAAGTAAAAAAGGGGTTAAGCAATTAGAGTCCTATTCATGGCCCGGTAATATTCGTGAGTTACAAAATCTTATAGAACGTAGTACGATTTTAGCCGAGGGCCATATATTGGACATTCCAGAATTAATTTCACCCATTGAAAAAGCATCCAACAAGGCGATACTCAGCTTACGTGAAATGGAAATCACACATATCCAACATGCATTAAATATGTCCTCCGGAAAAATTTCTGGTCCTAAAGGTGCTGCAATATTATTAGACATCCACCCCAATACCCTACGCTCACGTATGCAAAAACTCGGAATTGCAAAAGATTAATTGCGACATATCATAAAAAGTACGACATATCGTAAATATTTTGATTTATTTCCAGATAAAAGAGCAGTTAAAACTCAATGGTATACTAGAGAATTTAAAAGCTGGCCTAACCTTTGCTCTATAATCGAGAAATTCACTTTTCTGGAGCAAGCATTTTGAATTCCCCTCTAGTTCTTAAGCATGAAATTGGACTCCCCGTCTATTCTGAAAACAACAAAATTTACCCCAAACGTATGTCAGGCCGTTTTCGGCTTTTAAAATGGTGGACGGCGTCATTATGGTTAGTGTTCTTTTTCGGTCCTCATTTACGCTGGAATGATAATCAAGCCATATTACTTGATATCCCAGCTCGAAAATTTCATTTTTTTTCCTTAACAATTTACCCCCAAGATCTTTGGTTACTCAGTTTTGTTTTATTATTTTTCGCGATGCTGTTAATTTTAGTCACCCTAGTAGCCGGAAGAGTATTTTGTGGGTATTTTTGTTTTCAAACTGTCTGGACAGACATATACACTTGGATAGAGGAAAAAATAGAAGGTCCGCCACGGATGCGTCAACAGTTGGATCAAGCAGCGTGGTCCTTAAGAAAATTTTCTATCAAACTTACTAAGCATGTCATCTGGCTAACCGTTGCTTTACTAACCGGAATCAGTTTTGCTGCTTGGTTTACAGATGTTTGGCAATTATGGGCTGATTATTTCAGACTCAATGCACATATTTCCGCCTGGATTGTGTTGGCCACGTTTAGCGCAGCTACTTACCTGTTCGCAGGCTTTATGCGCGAACAAGTCTGTTGCTGGTTATGTCCCTACGCACGTATACAAGGAGCGCTTTCAGAACGGGATACGATTTTCCCCACTTATGATTTTGTCCGCGGAGAACCACGCAGTAATAGAAAAGTAGCAAACCAAACTCCTCTAAGTTTAGAGAAGCATGTCTCAGATCAGTCACTGGCCAAAACCGGTGATTGTGTCGATTGTGACCTTTGTGTGGCCGTTTGTCCTACCGGTGTGGATATTCGTGATGGCCAACAAATTGGTTGTATTACTTGTGGTTTATGTATCGATGCCTGCGATCATGTGATGAGTAAAATTAATCGTCCATCAGGTTTAATTCGTTATACCTCATTGGCCAGCTTAACTTCTGGCCAAACAAAGCCCTGGTATAAACTACCATTGGTGATTATTTCAGCCATGATTATCGGTTTATCGATTATTTTTATTGTGGCCGGAGTAAATACCATTAGCGAATTTAGTATCAGTGTTTACCATGATCGCCAACCGGAATATATTAAATTAAGTAGTGGAGAAATCCGTAATCGCTATCAATTAAAACTACAAAATAAAACTAATAATACCGCTAGCTATGTTCTATCGATTAATGGTTTAGATATGGTTAGTAAAATCAACCAACAACAATTTAAACTACCTGCTGGTCAGGCATTGACTCACATGATATATATCGACGTCCCTCTACAAAGCTTACCACAAAAGGTAAATCCAATAAGTTTTAACCTTCTAGATGACAATAATTCCTATCAACAATTTCAGACCGTTTTTATTGGCCCTAAAATAACTAATTGAATTTAAATATATATCCAAACACCTTTTATTTTGAGGTGTTTGGTATATAAATAGTGAAATCCATCACAATTTCTAATGCTCATCATGCGTTTATCCTTCCGAGCTATACGTTTATCCAGATCTGGATGAATTTTTTACTTAACTCGATTATAAATTTAATATGAAAAAAATAACTGGATTTACCTTAATTGAATTATTAGTCACTGTAATGGTGGTAGGTATTTTGATGGCCGTGGGTTTCCCATCATATCAGCAACTAGTGGCCAATAATCGTTCTATTGGCCAGGTCAATGAATTAGTAGCATCTTTAAACCTGGCTCGAAGTCTGGCAATAAAAAAACATCGGGATGTCACTATGTGTGCCAGTCGAGACCAAGCAACCTGCAATATTGACGCTCCGGTCAGCGAGGTCCCTATTGCTGAACGGAATAATTGGGAAGAAGGTTGGATTATTCAAGTTGATGGCGAAGCCACAATAAGTCATCAAGTCACCGGGTATGGAGGGACAAATACCGCTCGCGGCATCAATTTTAGCAATAGTGCCAATGGCGAACTCGCATTCAATCGCCTCGGGAATATTATTGTACCTAATACTAATTCGACCCCTAATCCTGGTTCCATCGTAATCTGTGATTACCGAGGAGCAACGAGTGCTCGAGTCGTTTTACTCGGCGCAACGGGTTATGCCAGAGAAGGAGTTGAATTTAAAACTGATCCAACTGCTGCTGGCAATAATGAAAATATTGTTGATGATGATAATGGTAATGACGTCACCTGTCCTTAGTAAATTAAGTTGGTTTAAAACATGAAGAAATATTTTCAACAAATTTCAGTTAAACAGAATAAACAACGAGGATTTACTCTTTTAGAGGTTTTAATAACCATCGTTATTTTATCTGTAGGTTTGCTAGGCGTGGCAAACCTACAAATGCTGGGACTAAATTATAATAATAATGCCTATCATCGTTCACAAGCCGTGCAACTGGCCTATGATATTATCGAACGTATGCGCATGAATCCGGATGGAGTGGATGCAGGAAATTATTCTGGCGGCAGTACTGCAGCCAATAGCACCCAAACCCTAACATTTACCAGTGGTGGCAGCATCACCGCAGCCCCTACCTTAGGAACATTACCTCAATGCGATCAAAGCAATTTTTGCAATGCTGCTAACTTAGCTATTTTTGACCTTTATCAATGGCGAGATAGTGTTAATGCCGCTCTACCTAACCTTGAAGATGAAGATGGAGATCCGATTACAACGGCAAGAATTACTGCGCTAGGAGATAGCCGCTATTCCATTTTTATTCAATGGGGAGAAAAAGTTGAGGATACAGACTCCGATAAAGTATTTGCAGATAATTTCGAAGCCCGCAACTTTACCACTTTTGTACAATTATGATGATAATAACGATGAATAAACAAAAAGGTTTTAGCATTGTTGAAGTTTTTGTAGCAGTTGGTGTTGGCATAATATTAATGACGGGTGTCATCAATATTTATTTGGCCAGCAAACGGACCTACCAAATGAATAATGAAATTATCAATTTCCAAGAAAATGCCCGTTATATTTCTACTCGTTTGGGAGAAGAATTACGTATGGCAGGCCATGCAGGATGTGTCGATACCTTCGAGCGAGGCTTAACATTTATCAGTAGTGATTTTAATGAAGATGCTGCTACCTTTTATAGATCTCCAGTACAGGGAATGGAATATACGGCAAGTTCAGATGTTCCCAATCCTTTAATTCCCACAAGCACAAACGCTCCAGCCATAAATGCCTTAAACCCAGCAGCCCTGCCTAATTCAGATATATTATCGGTGCAATATGCCGGTAGTGATTTAACTCAGATAACCGCGAATATGACCACAACAACAGCAACTTTAGCCATTGATTCAGCTAATTCTGAGCTAGGTGAAATTGAAGATGGGGATATTATGGTCATTGCGGATTGTAATGATGCCAATGTTTTTGTTTCTGACAATACCACCGCAAGCGATTCAAGTATTGCCCATGATGGTGCATTTATTAAATCTTTTGCCCAATCAGAAGAAGGCTTATGGCCTACAGTGATGCGTTTTGAATCCAACACTTATTATGTTGGCCAAGACAACGTATTATATCAACGCAATAACCTAACCGGCCAAACCGTTAGACTGTTTGATGGTATCACTAGCATGAATATTACCTACGGAGTTGAGGATACCAATGGATTACGTTATATGAATGCCACGGACATTGCAGCTGAAAATTTAATGAACAGAATTTTAATTATTAAAATTGATTATAATTTGCGTTCACGTAATCAGGTTGAAACAGCAAGTGGCTCCGACTATACCCAGCGTAGCTATTCTACAACCGTTGTATTGCGAAATCAGGGGGATTAACGATGTCACATTTTAAACCGATAAACTCCCAACATCAAAATGGTGCCGTTTTATTCACCGGGCTTATGTTACTTTTGGTGCTAACCTTATTAGGTCTATCATCCGTTCAAAATTCGACCATAGAAGCTAAAATTGCCAATAATTATACCCAACGCAATATCACTTTTCAGGCCGCTGACAGCGCCATTAACTCCATTGCCACTCAAGCGGTAATTTCTCAGACATTATCTGCAGGAGGAGCAATCCAAGTTTCCAATGTTGATAGCATCTGCTTAGATCCAACCAAAGACGCCGATGACGATTGTGGTGATTTTTATATAGAAGCCAATGCGAGGGCTCGATTTTTAGGTTCAGCACCGGCTATGGGCAACTCTATTGGTACCTTTACGACTTATCATTTTAACTTTACTGGTGAAGGTAGCATACCGGATCCAACCAGTGACGAAACCAAAGCCGATCGCGACAAAGATATTTCTCGTACCTTGCTATCCAAAGGCGGCTATATGCTGGCCCCTAAGATTTAAAGAACAAAGGAGTTCTTCACTATGACTACACCTTATAAATCTATACTAAGTAAGCTTTTCTGGGCGAGTGGGATCATATTGACTTCTCTGGCTATAGCGGATGATACGGAGATCTTTTTTGGTGGCTCTGTTGGAGGTGCCGCCGAAGTACAACCCAATATTTTAATGGCCCTGGATACCTCGGGTTCGATGGGATCTACCGACGATACCAGTCCCCCGGTTACCCGTATTGATCGGGTTAAAGAATCTATGTATAGCATTCTCGACACTGTTGATAATGTAAACCTGGGTTTAATGCGGTTTAACAATCCGGGTGGACCCATCCTGTATCCGGTTGTGGACATAGATGGCGATGCTTGCGACGTTGCTAGTTGTGCAACTAGCGACCCATCTGTATCCACACGTATACGCAACAATAGTGATGATGCAGAAGAACTCAGTGATGGTACGGTGACTCTCTTTAACGAATCCTTAAACATTGTAGAAAATCCTGAAGCCGCCGGAGTAACCGTCGAAACCGTAGATTTTCCTGTACTGAGCGACTATGACGATGCTGAGGAAAGACTGAGCAACGGTGACGTCAACCGTACTAGTAGTGATTTAGAATTAACCGATTCAAGCTCTACCTATTATTCAAGTAGAGAACAACTCATTGGAATTCGTTTTAACAATATCGACATCCCTTCTAATGCCACTATTACTTCCGCAAAAATTATTTTTACCATAGATGAGCGAAAAAGTCGTGCCGACGATCCGTTAAACGTTAATATTTTTGCCGAAGCGAATGCCGATCCCACTCAATTTGGCTCTGGCGATTATAACCTCTCTAATACCACAACCAGACCCAAAACCACAACCATAGTTCCTTGGACTAACCTGCCCGATCCTTCCATTGGCAGTACCATGGAAACTCCTGAGTTAATTAATCTAGTTACCGAATTGAAAGATACGCATGGTTGGGTTCCTGGCAATGCCATGACGTTTTATATTCAAAAAGCAGATTCGACTACCGGTGTTCGAACTGTCGAATCTCGAAAATATAGTCAAACACTGGGACCTCAGCTACGACTTACCTATTCTTCAGGTTTAGGTCTTTCCGATGTTACCCAAACCGTTGGTTTACATTTTAATGATGTTTCTGTTCCTCAAGGAGCAACTATAACCAGTGCTGCTATTGATTTTACGGTTCAGAGTATTAGTACCGGTACTGCTGAGTTTGACATTGTCGCTGAAAAATCGACTAATTCAGCTGCATTTACCAGTGCCGATAACGCTTTAAGCTCTCGCATCGATACTCCTGCCGAAAAAACAGCGGCTTCTGTTACCTGGACGGTCCCCGATTGGGACGAAGCCGGAGTCATCGAACAAAGTGAAGATATTAGCAGTATTATTCAGGAATTAGTTAACCAAACCGACTGGTGCGGAGGCAATGCCATATCTTTGTTTTTAACCGGTACAGGACAACGGGAAGCGGTATCCCATGATCTTATTTCAGGAGATGCTCCCAATTTAAGAATTACCTATGATCCGGACACTATTCCCAGCGGTGCGGGTAACGAAGGATGTATTAATACCATAATTAATAAACCGGTTAGTGCCAGCTATGATGATGCCGAAGAAGAAGGTAATGGGGATATGGTCAGAACCAGTTCTGATTTGGATTTTAGAAGCTATAGCAGTGATACCACCAAACATGTTGGTTTGCGTTTCAGAGATATGAAAATACCCCAAAATGCAGAAGTGCTAGAAGCCCGTCTCGAATTACATATGCGCGATGATGACGAGCCTGGAAGCGTAACCATGACAATCAAAGCCGAGAATGTAGGTGATAGCGACCAATTTGGTTCATCTGACGATGATATTAGTGATCGCTCAACCACTGGCTCGATTAGTTGGACTGTTCCCGATTCTGAAGATGGAGAAATAGTCGAGAGCCCAGATATTAGTGCCCTTATTCAAGATATAGTCAATAGAGGTGATTGGGTGGCCGACAATGCTTTATCATTAATACTGACTTATTCATCCGGTTCTGGCCACAAGGAACTCACTACTTATGATGGAGATCCCATTAATGCCCCTCGACTCATTGTTAAAACAAAATGGGAAGGGGCTGATTCAGGACCTCTAATTACCAATCGGACCAAAATGAAACAAGTCATCGATGATCTCAGTGCGTCCGGCTTTACTCCCATTGTCAGTGTTTTAGATGAAGCTCGGCGTTATTATGAAGGTTTAAGTGTTTTACATGGCAGCTATCGTGGTCAGGATCCAGCTTATACTTCCGGTACTAGTACTCAAAATGCCAATAGTAGTTATGGAACTAAATATCGAGTCTCTCACCCATACTCCTATACTGGAGGCACGGTCAATCGAGATGTTTCATGCACTGACACTAATTTAAGCTCTAGTTCTTGCAAAAGTGAAACGGTTAGCGGTGCTACCTATAAAACACCGATGCATGACAATTACGCCACCGATGCCGCTAAAGAATGTCAACGAAATTTTGTGATTTTATTAACGGATGGTCAGGCCAATGCTAAGAGTACGACAAGCCAAACAGATATTGCAGCCTTGACTGGAGATGAATATTCAGTAGGCTCCTGTTCAAGCAGCAGTCCTTCCAATAGCAATGGTCGCAAGTGTGGACCTGAATTGACCAAATACATGTACGAAAATGATTTGGATAGTACGATTTTAAACAAACAAAATGTTACTACGTATACGATTGGGTTTGCTTTTTCTTCGGATTGGATCAAAAAAGTAGCAACAGATGGTGGCGGATCATTCTTTGAAGCCAGCGGCGATACAGCTGAATTGACGGGCATATTTGAAAGCATTTTAAGAGAAATTATTAGTGTCGATACAACCTTCGTATCACCGGGTGCCACAGTCAATCAATTTAATCGTCTATTCCATCGCAACGAAGTGTATTTTTCATTATTTAAACCCGGGGAACATGCGCAATGGGATGGTAATTTAAAGAAATATCTCTTGGAAATAGTTGAACCATTTGATCCAAATGATCCCACTCATCCCACCAAGGGGGTGGCACAAATTGTTGGCCAACACGATAATCATACCGACAATCCTTCTACCGATAATGCTGAGGCAGCAGTAAGCTTAACCACAGGGTTCTTTGAAGAAGATGCGCAAAGCTATTGGTCTACTATTGTGGATGGTAATGAAGTTGCTAAAGGTGGAGCTGCCGAACAAATACCTTTATCACGTCCTGATGGTGCTGCAGCTGATAACGATTTACATATTTATACCAATATTGGTGGCACTAATGACCTAACATTAGTAAAAATACATGAAGATAATAAGGACACAATTACTAAAACATTGCTTGGGATATCGAGCCAAAGTGATAGCTATCATGACACTTTACTGCGCTGGATCCGTGGTGTTGATGTTAATGAAAACAGCGATGAACTCCGTAAATGGATGGGTGATCCCCTACATTCACATCCAGGTCTAATTACCTATGGAGGAGATGACGATGAACCCATACTACGCTTGTTTGTTGGTACCAATGACGGATTTCTTCGAATTATCGATGCAGCCAATGATACGGTAACAACAACACCGGCTGGATTAGGTACAGGTAAAGAAATTTTTGCCTTTATGCCCCAAGAATTATTAGTTAATCAAGACGTTTATTATAATGATACTTTAGGTCAACACCCCTATGGCGTTGATGGAGACATTACTTTCTGGATCAATGATCATGACAATGATAGTGATATTGATGACGATGGCAATAGTACTGGAGACCATGCTTATGTATATTTTGGTTTGCGTCGCGGAGGGCGAAGCTATTATGCCCTAGATGTATCCGGCTGTAAGACCAATCCCTGTAGCACCGAACCGACATTAAAATGGAAAATTAATGGTGGTACGGGTAATTTTATGGAATTAGGTCAAAGCTGGTCAGAAATGACTAAGACCAAAATAAAAATCGGGAATACCGAAAAAGATGTACTGATTTTCGCCGGAGGATACGATACGAGTCAAGATGCAAAAACCGTAAGAGCCGGAGATTCTCAAGGCAGAGCAATTTATATTGTTGATGCTGATACAGGAGAGAGGCTTTGGGTCGCAGGCCCCAGTGATAGCCAAGATACCACTAGAAATCTGACCTTAGTCGATATGATCTATAGTATTCCTTCCGATATAAAAGTGTTGGATCTAACCGGTGACGGCCTTGTTAATCAGTTTTATGTCGGTGATATGGGTGGCCAAATTTGGCGTTTTGACGTTGATAATGGCAATGGATCTTGGAATAATATTATCAGTGGAGCAGTGATTGCCGATTTGGCTGTTCCTGGAGCAACACCTGAAGATAATAATCGCCGATTCTTTTACTCTGTTGATGCATCCTTAAGCCTGATTGAAGGGAAAGATGTGATGAACTTGGCCATTGGCTCTGGATGGCGCAGTCATCCTCTAGATATGGTAGTCGATGATCGGTTTTATTTATTAAGAACTACGGATATTTATGATGCCCCTAGAGATCCAGATACTAATGCTATAAGTTATAGCAAAAAATTTATTAGTGATTTTTTAGATATAACGGATCCCAATGATGTACCCGATGGTAAGCAGGAGGACGGTCAATCAGATGCTGATTACGACACTGAATTAGATAATCTGGAAAAAATGAATTTTACCGGCTGGTATTTGCAACTAGAAACGGCTGGAGAGAAAATTTTAGGTAAAACCGTCACCTTTAACAATTCTATTTTATTTAGTAGTTATATTCCGGTTTCCACGACCAATGTTTGTCAAGCAGCTCAAGGTTCAGGCCGCGTTTATGTCATCAATCTTGAAAATGGAAAAGCCGTCTTGGATTTAAATGACAATGCGACGTTGGAATACAAAGAGGATCGGTACAAAACCTTAAAGCATGGTGGAATTCCGCCCGCACCATCTATTTTAATACCACCTGGGGAATCTCCTCCTATTGTTCTAATCGGTACAGAAAATCCATTTGATCGAGAAGAATTGGTCGATCTAGCCCCTGAAGAAGGAGTGCAAGGAACTTATTGGCGAGAAGCTGGAGAATATTGGGACTCTGATAATGCCGACTTTCACCAATAAATAGAACTAGTTAAATTGAAATCGCAATTTTATAACAAATTGCGATTTCCAGTTTTTAATAAATGGAGAAAGACCATGAACAAATTTGTCACCATTAAAGTCGTTACTTATCGCTTAGTTTTAATACTGGGGCTTTTACTGATGGCTCCTATAAACGCAGCTGATAAACAAGCTCCAAAACCTTTTAAACCATCAACTTACCCCTATCCTTATCCTTATGATGAGCATCCTTGCCCTACTGGGAAGTGTAGTCGAGCTAATGAAAATCCCAAGCATAAAAATAAATTCACTGAGAAAGGAGACAGAGTTGATGAAGATTAATTGTTACTTAGTTTTTCTTTCTATTGGCGATATACTAGATATCATAATGCCATACAAAATATTTCGCTGAAATGATGTCAGGAGAAAATAAAAAAATGCCAATCTATGTTCCAAAACAAACTGACTCTAGCCTATCCAGTCAGTCGTCAACTAGAAATTCTAAAAACTCCGGTTTTACTCTAGTTGAAGTAATGATAGTTGTAGTCATTATAACCATATTAGGTGGAGTCGCCTATCCTTCTTATTTAGAATATATCCGTAAAGGTAATCGTACTGATGCAATGGGCAGTTTAACTATAGCCGCACAGGCTATGGAACGTTGTTCGATTAATAATAATAGTATTTACACAGGATGTGCTCAAGCAGCATATGATTCGGCTGAAGGCCATTACCAAATTACCACAGCTTCAACAGCTACAACTTATACGATTACTGCGACAGCCCAAGGAGCACAAGCCAAAGATTTAAAATGCACGGCTTTTACAATTAGCAATACAGGTGCTCAAGGATTTACCGGATCGGCTTCAGTCGAAGAATGTTGGAATAAATAAGTACAAAAACATGATATATATTTTTTTGAATATTAAGAAATTACACTTATTCACAGGATAAACCTAAAAAACTATTATAACCTTTTTAGTGAAACTGTGAACAATTTAGGATTTTGTCATTGTAAAATGAAAACCTTCAATTCATTACATTTTTTATCGGGTAACCAAAACGGACTGACACTGATCGAGATTTTGATTACTATTTTGGTCATGGGCTTTGGTCTATTAGGTGTGGCCCAAATGCAAACCGTCTCAATAAAATCTAATTACGAGTCTGCTCAAAGAACTACTGCCACTTATCTTGCCGAAGATATAATTTCCCGTATGCGTTCAACACCTTTAACAAGTCTGTCTAGTTATGATACTGGCAGTAACCCCATTGATTCGACCAATCCATCCAGTGAACCCGATGAGTGTACCTCTTCTTCAAATTGTTCTGTAGCAAATAAAGTATTAAGAGACCTATGGGAATGGAAAGAGGCCTTAATAGGAACGGCTGAAAAAAAAGATTCGACAAATACGGGAGGTTTACAAAACCCCAGTGGTTGTATACAAGTAAGTAATAACCAAATACGAGTTATTATTGCCTGGGATAGTCTTGGCAAATCTAAATCCAGCGTTACAACCACATGTGGCACGGGTTCAAGCGATTTTAAACGACGAGCCTTAACAGTGTTTACGGTGTTATAAATGTTCCTTAAAAAAAATTCAGGGTTTACCATAGTTGAAATTCTAGTTGCTATTACCATTGGAATTATTTTAACCGGCTTTTTGGTTTCCATTTTTAATAATAACAAAAAAGCCTATAACAGCAACAATCGTATGATAGAACTGAATAGCAATATTCGTTTTGCGATGGCAATTATACGTGATGATTTAATCAATGCGGGCTATTATGGCGGCTTAACTAGCCGAGATACCATTACGGCAAGAAGTAATTTTTCAAATAGTCTATGCAATGACAGTACCAATAATATTCAGTTTTCAACCTCTACTAACTACCCCATTTGGGGCTACCAGGCGGCTAGTGATCCAGAAATCGGCTGCTTATCCGGAGTAACTGCTGGTACCGACTATATTAGTATACGTGGTGTACGGGGTAGTGCTACCCCGGATGGTTCATTAGAAGGTGATAGCGTGTATGTACGGGCAGGTAAAACGACAGGAGAATTTGTTGCAGACGGATTAGGTTCTAGTATTCCTTCTTCAACGAATATGAACTGGAAGTACTATTCTCATATTTATTATATCTGTCAAAATCGTTTATTAAGACAAGCGCTAGTTTATGATTCAGGCAGCAATAGTTCAGTTTGGGAAACCCATGTGTTAGTGGGGCCTGAACTGGATGGCACTTGTGATTCAGGCGATAGCCATACTAATTCTGGCATCGAAAATATGCAATTTTCTTATGGTATCGATAATGACGAAGATGGAGTCGTCGATTATTTTACCGATGCAACCAATATAACCACTAATGCTCTTTGGAATAATGTCGTTGAAGTAAAAATATTTTTATTGGCGAGAAGTGCTCAGGACCTGGCCTATACTGATTCAAAAACCTACACTATAGATAGTATTAGCATTACTCCAACAGAGAAAAACTTTCATCGTAAAGTATTTTCTTCCACCGTGTTTTTACGCAATACCTGGTATGGTATATTAAATGATCCCGGAAGCATTTAATTAAATGAGCAAACTCATGCATAAGCAATATTATCTTTCTAGTAGTTCAAAGAAAAACCGTGGAGTCGTCTTATTCGTATCATTGATCATGTTATTATCATTAACAATTATTGGTCTATCCGCGATGAATAATAGCTTTGTAGAACTAAAAAGTGCTTCTAATGTACAAGAAAAGGATTTGGCTTATCAAGCAGCTCAAGCTGGTTTAGATTCGGTCATGTGCCTGGGTGATCAGACTCGCTCAGGCACCACTGCCAATAATCCATTTGACAATACCTATACCATAATTACCAAAACAGAAACTGATCCCAGTTTAAAATTTGAATGGGATAAAACCTATGATACCGAAAATCTATCGCCTTTTGATAATGTTAATCAAGCCACTTGTTCAGTAAGCAGCGGTAGTTTATCAATCGGTACGACAGCAGGTAATAATACCAGTGACGATCTTGCCGTAGCAGTAAGACGAATTCCCAATAGTGCTAGCTTAAGAGCCATAAAGGGAAATTCATATGAAAAACTGGAATGTCACAACTATATTATCGATTCACGTTACGATTATCCTACCAGTGGTGCAAATGCAACCGTATGGGCAGGCGTTTGTCGACAGGTTGGTACAGGAAAATAATTGCACTCCCCCTCTATAAGCAGTTATTGCTAGCTTTCTCAAATTTAAGCTTAACAGCTTATTATACAGATGCGCTCTACTTTATAAGTACTTGATATTTTCAATAGAGTATGAACATAATAACCTTCACCATGACACACTCACAATAGAAGAACATGGCTCCAAATTTATCCTAAAAAACGCTGTTGACTTCGTAGCGAGGTTCACTTAAGTGCTGAAGATTAAGGATTTTATGGGTTATTTTGGCTTTTCTTGTAGTCACCCTACTGGTGAAGTCAAAATGTTCCAGAAAATCCTTAAGATTTAGTGCTTAAGGGGGCCGCAGTAGATGGCGACTGCGTTTTTTAGGTTTATACATTAGATTATTAGAATTTGACAATGAAAAAAATTCAATCTACCAGACAACTTTTCGCCCTTTATTTTATAGCGGTAAGTCATTTAGCCGTTGCTGATGACACAGAGATATTTATAGGTACGAGTGCATTTGCACCCGATCCCAAAGTCATGTTTCTTATGGATAACTCAACCAGTATGACCAAGACAGATGGAGACAGTCAGTCTCGTATGAGTGAAGCCAAAGAAATTCTTTTAGATATTGTTCACAATCCAGACAATTCTGAACTTGATATTGGCGTGGCAGCACTGAGTAATAATCTCCATGGTGGTAAGATAATTGCCGCAATTGACAACCTAGACACAACAAGTCGCGGAAGTGAGCCCACCTACAATCCATCCAGTCATGGCAGTTGTAGTCCAACCCAAAGCAATACATTAACCCAAAAAATCTGTGATATCCAGGCCACAGGACATACCCAATTAGAAGAAACCTACTGGGAAACCTATCTTTATTATATGGGCCTATTACCTGAATTTGGAGATATTTCAGATACCTATATCACTACCGATTCAGCGGCTAAAAGTGGTACTACCTATTATTCACCCATATTTGAAGATGCAACGTTGCTGACTGATATAAGTGGAGATGGAAATAAAGTCATTGCGGATGATTTATCCTGTCAAACAAACTACATCGTCTTAATGACCGATGGGGAACCTCACAATGACAATGAAGCTAATTCATATATTCAAGCATTATCCGGCAAAAGCTGTAGCGGCCATGGCAAATGTATGAATGAATTAGCGGAATATATGTTTACTAATGATTTAGATGGTGATTCGAGTAACGATAAACAAAATATTGTCACTTATACCGTTGGGTTTCATATCACTTCCGGTTCCACTGAAGATAATCTATTGACAGAAATGGCAGAAGATGGAGGGGGCCAGGCTTTTTTGGCCGATAATGCCAGCGACTTAAATAATTCTTTAAATGCAATTTTTAGCAATATCAACAATTCAGCCACTTCATTTACCAGCCCAGGTACGGCAAACTCAACCAGTAATGATGCCCGCTCTTTAGACTACGTTTACAACACTGCGTTGCTCCCAGCAAGCACCCCAAGATGGTCTGGCAACTTAAAAAAATATCGTTTGGATATGGCGGTTACGGGCCAGGATATCCATGGTAATGACATCCTTGAATTAAAAGTGGTCGATAAAAACGGCAAAATCGTCTACGATAATTCAGGTAATATTATTTCCACCGCCAATGGTGGTGCCTATGACGTGACAAGCATCTGGAGCAATACGGCTGATACGGATCAAGTAGAATCCGGTGGATCAGGCGCTGCTATCACTAGTTATAGTGCCCGTACGGTTTATACCAATTCAGATACAGATAATAACCCGGACACACAAGATATTTTTACCAAATTCAACACTTCCAATACTAACCTAAGCTATTCCATGTTCAATGCCGTTGATGATACGGAAAAAGACAGCTTAATCAACTGGGCTTTGGGCAAGGATGGCGATACAACTAATACTCGCTGGGTTATGGGCGATGCCTTACATTCCAAACCTCTGGTTATTAATTATGGCAACCGAGTAAGCGATTATCCTGGAATTTTCTCAGATATTCGAATTGTTTTGGGGACAAATGCTGGAGTTTTACATCTATTTACCGATGACCTCGGGGGGTCAGGTAATACCACTTTGAATGGACATACCGATGGGGACAGCGTCTCAGAAGCTTGGGCTTTTATGCCAAATGAGCTTTTGCCCAATATTAAAACGTTACAGGCAAATACCGCAGGCTCTTATCATCCTTATGGTCTTGACGGAAGCGTGGCCTTATTTATCGATGACAAAAATCAAGATGGCAATATTTGTGCTCAAACTAAGGATTGTAATGGAGACGGTAATTATGATGGAGATCTCAATGGCGATGGCGATGTAGCCGATGATGGTGAAGACGACGATCAAGTAATTATCGTCTTTGGAATGCGACGTGGCGGTGCTTATTATTATGCTATTGATGTCACTGATCCAGATGTTCCTGTTTTTCTATGGAAATTTACCGACAATGCAATTCAACAAAGTTGGAGCCAAGCCCAATTTGGCAAAGTAAAATATTTCGATGGTACAAATATACAGACTAAAACCGTTGCCATTTTCAGTGCTGGATATGATACCAACAAGGATGCACAGCAGACTGTAGGCAGTAATGATAGTAATGGAAAAGGCTTGTTTATGGTTGATCTATATACTGGTGAATTAATCTGGTCAATATTAGCTAACGGCACAGCCAGCGAAACAGCTCTGATAGAACCTGGATTAACCGATAGCATACCTGCGTCTCCTAAAGCAATTGACATTGATGACGATGGTATTTTAGATCGGATCTATCTTGCAGATACCGGTGGAAATGTCTGGCGTATCGATCTATTTAATCTGGACGTTAGTACGGCTTATGATACCAATCCAGATCCCAGTTTTAATACCAGAAGCCCGTTAAATTTAGGCCTTTATAGTCATGATAGCCGACTACAATGGTCAATTTTTAAGTTTGCTAATTTAGGTCGTGGCGAAGTCAGTGACCTGGCAAATGACAGACGCTTTTTCAATCAAATTGATTTTGTTCAGACAAGAGATAGTAATGGCAATTTTGATGCCATATTATTAGGTAGCGGTCATCGCAATAATCCAAATGAAACCAATACGACAAACCGCTTTTACATGCTACGCGATCCAAATGTTATCTCTTATAAATTCCCCACTACAGCCCAACCATGCATTACTACCTATTCTTCAGGTAGTCCAGACGAAAAATATGACCCAAAATGTAAGACTGTTCCTACCACTTTAACCAATTCAAGTTTAGACGACGTTACTAACACAGCTCTGAGTAACTACTCGACCAGTGGCTGGAGATTGGATTTAGATGTCAGTGGGGAAAAAAACCTGGGTTCTTCAGTCACAATTAATGGCACCGTTTTTTTTACAACATTTGCCCCAACAATCAACCTGAATTCCCCTTGTACACCTCAGGGAGGGACCAGCTATATATTCTCACTCAATCTACATTCGGCCAAAGCATTCGTAGATTTTAATAATAATGGCACTATTGAATCAACAACCGATCGTAAAAAAACTATGCCGCAAACTGGAGGAGGAATACCAGAAACACCTCCGGTGATCATCCCCGAAGGAGGTGATGATATTTATATCGTACCAGGGAGTGATCCCATTTGGGCCGGTTCTGCTTCAACTGACGTTTTTTATTGGTTTAAAAAGAGTGAATAAATATTTAAGACACTACTTTTTAAAAGATGCCTTCCTTTAACCTAAATTAATCAGTTGCACCTACTGCATTTTCTAGGTTTAAATATATAGCTAGATTCAAAAACAAACTGCTACTATATTTATAAATAAACACACACATACCTGCACACACATAAACACAATTCAAACAAAAACACACACCGATACCATTGATTTAAAAACTGTTTTTTTGATATTGACTCTGTTTTTAAATACAGATATAAACAATAGAATGAATCTAATTTACATACCACCTTGTCCACTTTAAGGACTTCAAAATGAAGAATTATATATTTTTCTTACTAATTTTAGGGGGCTTTGTCCCACCTCTTTTTGCCGATGATACTGAAGTATTTTTAGGTAGTAGTGCCTTTGCTCCCGATCCTAAAGTACTGTTTATTTTTGATAATTCTGGAAGTATGTATGGCAACGTATCTGGCTCAACTTATTCTCGGATGAGTATTGCTAAAAAAGCTTTATTGGACCTAATCCATGATTCCAATAATGCTGATTTAGATATAGGTTTAATGTTATTTAATTATAACTTTGGTTCTGTTTCCGATAATGGTGGGAGAGTCGTTTTTGCCGTTCAAGATCTTGACGATAGCAATCGTGGAACAGAGCCTGATAGTTATACTCATTCAGCTGCCTATACATATGGAGATGGTATCTGTGGTTGGAGTGGTTCTACTCCAGCAAATGATACTCTGACTAAAATTATTTGTGATATTGGTTCTGAGACTGCAACACCTCTGGAAGAAACACTTTACGAAGCTTATCTTTATTACAAAGGAAATACTGCGTTTTATGGCGATCAGAATACCAGCTCGACCGTTTATCCAATAGAAGATTCGGCTGTTCGTTCAGGAGGAAGTTATTATTCTCCAATTCTAGAAGATCCTTCCTTCTTAAAATATGACAAAAATAGCAATGGTAGTATTACGATTGATGACCTTTCTTGTGAACGTGCTTATATAGTATTAATGACCGATGGCTCTCCCTACTTAGATGTAGATGCCCATAGTAAGATTGCAACAGCAACCTCAGATAGCAATTGCACCACCAGTGTAGGCGAAGGACAGTGTTTGGACGAGCTGAGTAAATATATGTTCGAAAATGATCTAGATGGAGATAGTAGCAATAGTACTCAGGATATAGTTACCCATACCGTCGGCTTTACGACTAATCAAACCCTCTTAGAAAATACGGCAAGCAATGGAGGAGGCGAATATTATACGGCCAATAGTGCTGATGAATTACAAAGTGCATTCGAAAGTATTTTCACCGGTATTAACGACGCTGCTACTACGTTTACCAGTCCGGGCACGGGAAGTTCTGCCGCCAATGACGCGCGCTCATTAGATTATGTTTATAATTCTTTTTTAAAACCAGCCAATACGCCTCGTTGGTCTGGCAACTTAAAAAAATACCGTTTGGATATTGTGCAAAATGGTTTCGAATCAGATGGTACTACTCCAAAACTAGAGTTTAAGGTGGTCGACGTCAACAATAAAATTGTTTATGACGATACGGGAAAAATTATTTCCGTTGCCAATGGTAATACGGATGGTAACGGGCAAAACTACGATGTAAAAAGCATTTGGAGTTCTTCTGCTGATACGGATCAAATCGAATTAGGTGGAGCTGGCGCTTCGATAAGCAATTATTCTACTCGCAACGTTTATACCAATTTAGATACGGATGCTGACTCAAGTACTCAAGATGTATTTAGCGATTTTGATACCACCAATTCGGATCTGACTTATGCAATGTTTAATGCGGCAGATGACACCGAAAAAAATACCTTGATTAATTGGGCTTTAGGGAAAGATACCGAGGATTCAGACAACGATACGATCACTGATGAAACCAGATGGGTTATGGGAGACGCACTGCATTCAAAACCTGTCGTAATTAACTATGGTAAACGGCAAAATTCATCCGCTTATGAGGGGATTTTCTCCGATATTCGTTTGGTAATGGGTACTAATGCCGGTTTTTTGCATATGTTTAGAGATAATTTGGGTGGAGACTCAAATAGTAGTTCTAGTGGTCATACGACTAACGACGAGGTAACAGAAACTTGGGCATTTATCCCCAAAGAATTACTCACTAATATCACTCTATTAAAAACTAATTCATCTTCCACTTCCCACCCGTACGGTTTGGATTCAACCGTTTCGGTATATATCGATGATAAAAACCAGGACGGCAATATTTGTACAAAATCACTGGATTGTAATGGTGATAGTAAAAAAGATGGTGATCGAAATGGTGATGGTGATACATCAGATGATGGAGAAGGCGACGATCAGGTCATTATTGTTTTTGGTATGCGCCGTGGTGGAGCCTATTACTATGCCATGGATGTAACCGATCCTGACAATCCTAGCTTTTTATGGAAATACACCCATAGTGATATTGAACAAACCTGGAGTAATGTTCAATTTGGCAAAGTGAAATACTTTGATGGCAGTGCCGTGCAAATCAAAACCGTCGCGATTTTCAGTGGCGGTTATGATAGCAATAAAGATACCGATCAAACAATCGGTACCGCAGATGACCAAGGCAATGCCTTATATATGGTTGATTTAACCACTGGTGACCTAATTTGGTCAGTTCTCGATGGTAATGGTAGTGAGACGTCTACGACCACAACTCTTTATGAAGCCAATTTGGAAGATAGTATACCAGCCACACCAAAAGCAGTAGATATAAATGATGATGGCATATTAGATCGGATTTATTTGGCCGATACTGGTGGAAATGTTTGGCGAATAGACCTATTTAATCAAGATGTTACAACCGCTTACAATACCAATCCAGCACCAAGTTATAACACTCGTGACCCACTAAGTTTATACACTAAAGATAGTCGTTTATCTTGGTCCATATTTAAATTGGCCAATTTGGGACGTGGCGATGAAAGTGGCCTAGCCAATGATCGACGCTTTTTTAATCAAATCGACTTTGTGCAAACCCGCGACGATAATGGCAATTTCGATGCGATTCTATTGGGGAGTGGACATCGCAATAATCCAAATGAACAAGATACGACCAATCGTTTTTATATGTTACGAGATCCCAATGTTATAGCCTATAAATTTCAAAGTTCTACCTGCGAAACAGATACCACGCTGGATGCGTATGATCCCTATTGTAAAATTAACCCAACGCCTCTGGTTAACAATGATTTAAGTGATGTGAGCAGTACCGCCCTCAGTGCGTACTCATCTAATGGTTGGCGTTTAGACCTCCCTTCTAGTGGAGATAAAGAAAAAAACCTGGGATCATCGGTAACCATTAATGGCGTAGTGTTTTTCACCACCTTTAGTCCCACAGTCAACTTAAGCGATCCATGCTCTGCTCTGGGTGGCAATGCTTATATTTATGCCTTGGACTTACATACGGCTAAAGCTTCAGTAGATTTTGATGAAAGTGGAAGCATTAGCTCAGTTACTGATAGGAAAAAAAGTACCCCTCAAACTGGAGGAGGTATTCCAGAAACACCTCCCGTTATTGTCCCCGAGGGAGGAGATGACATTTATGTTGTGCCCGGAAGTGATCCTATATGGGCAGGCACAGCTTCGACAGATATCCATTATTGGTTTAAAAGGAGCGAATAAAAGAACGGTTGGGATTTGTACTCATGCTCCTGAAATGAGAAACATTCTTACCAATTTCAAACAAAACCCGATTAAATTACTCTGAATTAAGGCGAAAAATTAAAAATTAACTATAATTTTATTACCGGATACCTATAAGGAAATTTTTTTTCATCCGTTCCTCTGACTGGGACTTTCGTTATGAAAATTCATTTTTTTATCGCCTTTAACTTAATAACTCTTGCCTTTTTTATTGCTATTTCACTCGTTTATGCTGATGATACCGAAGTCTTCTTAGGCAGTAGTGCCTTTGCGCCAGATCCCAAGGTTTTGTTTATTTTTGATAATTCAGGGAGTATGGATAACGATGTTCCAGGCTCTTCCTATTCCCGGATGAGTATCGCCAAAAGTGCTTTTCTCGATATTATCCATGATCCAGCCAATGCCAACTTAGATATGGGGCTAATGTTATTTAATGAAAACGATGCTCAAAGTGGCGTTGACTCCAACAATGGTGGACGAGTCGTTTTCGCCATTCAAGATATTGAGGCCTCTAACCGTGGAACAGAACCCGACAGCTATACCCATTCTAATGCCAATAGCGGTGGAGATGGAGTTTGTTCCTGGAGTGGCTCAACACCAGCCAGTGATACCTTAACTAAGATCGTCTGTGACATTCGCTCGGATACCAATACCCCCCTGGAGGAAACGTTATATGAGGCTTATCTTTATTACAAAGGTGATACTCCTTTTTATGGCGACCAAAATCGCAATGCTACTATTTCCCCTTTGGAAGATTCTTTTGCTCGATCAGGTGGAACTTATTATTCACCGATCTTAGAAGATCCCTCTTTTATAAAATATGATAAAGATGCCAATGGTAGTATAACCATCGACGACCTATCCTGTGAGCGGGCTTATATTGTTTTAATGACCGATGGTTCCCCCTATGAGGATGCTGATTCCCACAATCAAATTAGAAATTTAACCTCCGACACCAATTGTAATAATGCAGCAACCGATACTTATTGGGGAAATTGTTTGGATGAACTCAGTAAATATATGTTCGAAAATGATCTCGATGGAAATAGTGCCAATAGTACCCAAGACATAGTCACCCATACCGTAGGCTTTACTACCAATCAAACCCTATTAGAAGATACCGCTTCTAAAGGTGGAGGCGACTACTATACCGCCAGCAGTGCGGATGAATTACAAAGTGCCTTCAATAGTATTTTTACTTCAATAAATGATGCGACAACAACATTTACGAGTCCAGGAACCGGAAGTTCGGCAGCCAATGATGCGCGTTCATTAGAATATGTTTACAACTCTTTTTTCAAACCCGCCAATACACCTCGTTGGTCCGGCAATTTAAAAAAATATCGATTAGATATTGTTCAAAATGGTTTTGAAGATGACGGTGTAACACCCAAATTAGAATTTCAAGCAGTCGATAAAAACGATAAAATTGTCTATGATGAAAACGGCAAAATCATATCAGTAGCCAATGGCAATACGGATGGCAATGGTCAAAACTACGATGTACAAAGTATCTGGAGTTCTGTCGCCGACACCGATCAAGTCGAAATTGGCGGTGCAGGAGCATCCATAACCAGTTTTTCAGCTCGGACGGTATATACCAACTCTGATACCGATAGTGATGCCAGTACTCAGGATGTATTTACTACTTTCAATACCGCCAATACTGATCTCACCTTTAGCATGTTTAATGCCGCAGATACAGCAGAAAAAGAAACCTTAATTAATTGGGCCTTAGGTCAAGATTTAGATGATGAAAATGAGAATAGTAGTACCACAGATACCCGCTGGGTAATGGGAGATGCCCTTCATTCTAAGCCGATTATTATTAATTATGGCAAACGACAAAATGGTTCTAGCTATAGTGGTATTTTCTCTGACATCCGTATTGTAATGGGAACCAATGCGGGATTCTTACATTTATTTAAAGATGATTTAGGTGGCAGTGCAAATGCGAGTAGTGGCGGCCATACCAGCGGCGATACGGTCACCGAGAGTTGGGCCTTTATTCCCAAGGAACTACTAACCAATATTACCTTATTAAAAGCCAATTCCACTTCGACATCACATCCTTACGGCCTCGATTCAACGGTATCCTTATATGTCGATGACAAAAATCAAGATGGAAATATTTGTGCCGCCAGCCTGGATTGTAATGGAGATGGTAAAAAAGACGGTGATCGAAACGGTGATGGTGATACATCAGATTCAGGCGAAGGTGATGATCAGGTCATCATCGTCTTTGGTATGCGCCGCGGTGGTGCTTATTATTATGCCATTGATGTCACCAATCCTGATTCGCCTACTTTTTTATGGAAGTATACCCATACGGATATTGAACAAAGCTGGAGTGACGTACAATTCGGCAAAGTAAAATACTTTGATGGTAGTGCGATTCAAACCAAAACCGTGGCGATTTTTAGTGGCGGTTATGACAGCAATAAAGATACCAATCAAACCATAGGAACAGCTGATGATCAAGGAAATGGACTTTATATGATAGAACTATCCAGTGGTGATCTGATTTGGTCAATTTTAGATGGAACTGGAACGTCGACAGCAACAACTCTCTTCGAGGCCAATCTTGATGATAGCATCCCCGCTACCCCAAAAGCCGTCGATATTAATGATGATGATATCCTGGATCGCATCTATTTGGCCGATACGGGAGGCAATGTATGGAGAGTTGATCTGTTTAACCAAGATGTCAGTACGGCTTATGATACCAATCCTGATCCCACTTATAATACCCGTACTCCCCTAAATTTATATACAAAAGACAGTCGATTATTCTGGTCAATTTTTAAATTGGCAAATTTAGGGCGCGGTGACCAGAGCGGTCTATCCAATGATCGACGTTTTTTTAATCAAATTGACTTTGTGCAAACTCGGGATGACAATGGTAATTTTGATGCGATTTTATTGGGGAGTGGACATAGAAATAACCCCAATGAACAAGATACGACCAATCGTTTTTATATGCTCAGAGATTCCAATGTCATCGCCTATAAATTTCAGAGTGCCGCCTGCGTAACAGATACTACACAAGAAGCCTATGATCCCCATTGTAAAGTTAATCCTACCACCCTGGTCAATGATGATCTCAGTGATGTCAGCACTACAGCCTTAAGTGATTATTCATCCAATGGTTGGAGATTAGATCTACCCGCCAGTGGCGACAAAGAAAAAAATCTTGGCTCATCGGTTACGATAAATGGGGTGGTATTTTTTACCACATTTAGTCCCACGGTTAACCTCAATGACCCCTGTTCTACCCTCGGAGGCAATAGTTTTATATATGCAATTGATTTACATACAGCAAAAGCTTTTGTAGACTTCGATAAAAGTGGTAGTATTAACGCCATCACCGATAGAAAAAAAAGTACCCCTCAGACAGGGGGAGGTATTCCTGAAACACCTCCAGTCATCATTCCTGAAGGGGGGGATGATATTTATATTGTGCCTGGCAGTGAGCCCATATGGGCTGGAACAGCATCAACTAAAGTACATTACTGGTTTAAAAATAGTGAGTAGAATAAATGCTTGATAATAAAAGAATAACAAAAATAGAAAACAAACAATCCGGATTTACCCTAATTGAAGTCATGATAGTTGTAGTCATTATTTCCATACTAGCTGCCGTTGCAGTACCTTCTTACCAAAATTATATATTAAGATCAAAGCGTGCTGATGCCACTAATAAATTAACTGATATTGCTAATCAGCAAATACAATATTTTATTGATAACCGAGTTTATGGTACGGTTGCCGATTTAAACTTACCGACAACCAATGCCCAAGGTCAAGGCACGACTAACTGTACTGGGGATGCGATTTCTGAAGATGGATACTATTGTATTAAAATTGACGATACTCCATCAAGGTACACGTTAATCGCAACAGTTCAAGGCTCACAAGAAGCAGATATGGACTGTTGGACAATACAATATGATTCATCTGAAACAAAATCATCAAAAAGAAATACCGGAACTAAAGCCAGCCCAGTGCTTGTCACAAATACATCGAGTGACAAAAAAAAATGTTGGGGTAATTAACGTTTAAGGAACGACTTTATGAAAAATCTAAATGTTGGCATTGTTATATTTATCTTACTTATGCCCTTAAAAGTTCTGGCCGAATCCGACTATAAATGCCATGTTAGTCTATCCAGTGCTGAACCCATTTTAATTAATCGTTTTGCCAATAGTGCTGAAGCGGCCAAAAAAGCCTTAAAAGATATCATTATTACCCATAATAAACGTAGATTGCGGATTAATCATGTCTTTGAATGCGTTCTTATGCAACAATCATTTAAAAGTGAAGAAGCCAGACTACTTCAAAAATCAACGCGTTTTTAATGCCAAGAGATGAAAACATTGACCATCCATTCAATTCATTCCGGCTTTAGCCTTATCGAACTTCTAGTCGCTTTAGTGATACTGGCAATTCTCGCTGCCATTGGTATGCCTTCTTTTAATGAAATGATTTCCAATAACCGTATGCTTGCGGAAACCCAAACATTGACTAATGGCATAAAAATGGCTCGTTCTGAGGCGATAAAGCGTGGCAGTGCAGTCACCATTTGTCCCAGCAACACCGGATTGGGCTGCACCGATACCCCATTTGACGACGGATGGATGGTTTTTATTGATAATACCACGCCAGGGACCGTTGATACGGCCACTCACTTCTCTGCCGGAGGGGATATTATTCTCTATCATAGTCAACAAAGCCAAGGCCAGGTAGAGATTGATTTAGATGATCCGACCAATCCTTATATCCGTTTTAATTCTCAAGGGTTCTTAACAGATTAGTTCATGAGAACATATTCTTCGGATAACCAATACCAGTCTAAAGCGGGTTATACTGGGGCATTGATCCTTTTTTTATTGGCATTTGCTAACTTTTTTCTCTCTTCTGAGCTATTTTCATCTCGAGTTACTCTAGAGCACCAACTGGTTTTTATCGTTAGCTGTACCATTTTAGGAATGCTTATTCATGAACTGATTCAACAATACTTTTTCCATCGTGCCAACCTCCAGAATAATCCTCACACCATAAAACCTACTTATTTTCGCTCTACAAAAAATCTACTCTTATCTTCATTTTTTCGTTTTATCATTTATTTAGGCTTAATTACAATCCCTTGGTTTATAGTGAATAATCACTACTACTTCCAAGAGCCAAGCTTTAATAGTACCCGTTTATTTTATTTATATTTAGTCATTCTCTACCTTATTTTGGGGCTTCCCTATATCTATTTTACTTTAAAATTCAAAGGAGCTTTAAGGTATGAATTTAATGACTATGCCATATTAAGCATGATTTGCTTAAGAGCAATCATCAATTGTCTATTAAGCATTATTGTCGGCCACAAAAAGTCCACTGGGTTTATATTAACTAACCGTCGAATAAAAAAAGTATTTTTGGTTTTTTTAGTCAATTTCTTTTTTTTAACCCTCATGACAAAATTTTTAATGCTGGAATACAATGGTTTTTCTCAGGCATTAAATCAAATTATGGCAAATAACTTCGACAGTCGAACTTTTTTCTCTCAATATCACACTGTCTATCTAATGCTTTTCCATCTTATTTTTGTCATTGATGTGGGTTTGGCCATTATTGGTTATGGTATTGCCAGTCGCTGGCTCAATAATCGAACCAAAAGCGTCGATATGAGTTTATACGGTTGGCTGGTTGTTTTACTCTGTTACCCACCGATGAATTCTGGCTTTACGGACCAATTTATTGGCTATGGAAGAGTATCGACCGAAAATATTATCACTTCAGAAACGGGGCTAATGATCATTATGCCTCTGATTCTAATCTGTTTTTTTGTCTATGTTTGGGCAACTGCCGCATTAGGTTTTAAATTCAGTAATTTAACCAATCGTGGCATTGTTAATATTGGTCCTTACCGATATTTCAGACACCCCGCCTATACGTGTAAGAATCTGGCCTGGTGGATAGACAATACTTATGTTTTAAGTAATATATGGGCATCCCTTGCACTATTGACCTGGAATATTATTTATATTTTAAGAGGATTAACTGAAGAAAAACATTTACAACAGGACAAAATCTATCAAGATTATCAGCGACAAGTCCCCTATCGTTTTTTCCCTGGATGGAAAGGGAATAAATTAAAAATTAAAAATTAAAAATTAAAAATTAAAAATTAAAAATTAAAAATAATAGTGAAAAAAACTGACAAACTCTGTCAATATCTAAAATGACACCAATTAAAAACCATTATCAAACCCTTATATCAATCGATAGTTTATTAATTCTATTAATTGCTTCGGCGACATTGGTTCGGTTTATAACCCCTTTTTTTTATAACCCCATTGATGCTCTATGGAGTGATCCAGGACGCTGGTGGGAATATGCTTCCATGGGCATTGATACCCCTCCTCTGGCTTTAATTGATCCTACATTCTACCAAGCCTGGCTGAGTTTTATTGCCAAATTTACACTGGATATACCAGAACTAACCGCCTTATACAGTGGTATTTTATCAGCCTTAACGCCGTGGTTTTGGTATCGTTTTTTGCGTGAAATCTTATCCTCAAAACGAAAAGCCTTGTTAGGCTGGGCGCTTTTAGCATGGCTACCTTCCTGGATAGGCATTTATAGTTATTTTATGAGTGAGACCCTTTTATTGCCCCTATTAGGAATCAGCTTTTGGCTAAGTCTACGTAGTTTCCGTAAAAAAGATCCCAATTCATTTGTTTTAGCCGTATTATTCTGGTGCTTATGCAGTATTACTCGCGGTATTTGCGCTCCCATGGGCTTGGTCGTGTTATTACTGGTATGGTGGCAGCAAAAATATAAATTCAAAACAGCCCTGCTATCTATTTGCATTGTTAGCTTGATTATAGGTAGTTTAAGCTATCGTTCATATGTTCGTACGGGCATGTTGACTCCATTAGGTCAACCCTACCTCAATGAAATTTATGCAAAATCTGGGAAAAAAACCATTTCTGTCGAATATTATTCCAATACCAACTATGGCTTTATTTATGGTTTTGGCAGTCCATCGATCGGTCTACGTCCCTTTTTTCCGTTTTCTTTATGGCAAACGACTCGCAGTGGAGAAGTTAAAGTCAAAATTGATCTGGATAATATGGCACAATCCTGGAAATCTGAAACCATCCGTCTATCGAATACCCAACCAGAGCAATTACCATTATTACAAGAAAATATTATCTTTTTATTTTTTGGAACCTCTTGGCCAGATGAAAATCAACACCATTTAGCCGAACAAACAAGTAATTTTATGCGTTTTTTCTGGCTACCCCTGTTTTTATTTTCAATATTCCTATTGATTAAAGCCATTTATCTGGGAGAAAAAAGACTTGCACCAATTTTATTGGCTGCTATTCTAAGCTGGTTTATTTTCCAGGGCCTTTTTTTAATCAGTGTCAATGAAGGCCGCTACCGTAAACCTATTGAAGGCATTATTGTCTGTGTCTTCCTTATTTATACAAGGTCGAGAAATGAAAAAAATTCTAATTATTGGCGCTGGCATAATCGGCATGTTATCAGCCCGACTACTCGCTAAGGCTGGCTGTGATGTTACTATTATTGAACAGGGTTATGCAGGCAAAGAATCATCCTGGGCAGGAGGAGGTATTATATCACCACTTTACCCCTGGCGTTATGATGATGCCGTTTCTCAACTGGCCTTATGGAGTCAAAAACATTATCCCCAATTACTCGACGATATTAAACAAGAAACCGGAATCGATCCCGAATACACTCAAAGTGGATTATTATATTTAGATATTAATGAGGAATTAGAGCAAGCAAAAGCTTGGATAAATAAGTACGGTTATCAATTAGAAGACCTACAAGAAAAACAATTACTCAAAGTCGAACCTTCGCTGAATAAAAACAACAGCCAGGGTTGGTTTACCGCTAGTATAGGTCAAGTCCGCAACCCTCGTTTAGTCCGTTCTTTTAAAAGAATGTTGGAGTTAAACCCGAATATTAATTTACAACAAAATACACAAATGACCGATCTCATTATTAAAAATAATCAGGTTATTGGAATAAAAACCAACCAAGGAGATTTTTTTGCCAAACAGGTTATCATTGCTGGAGGAGCTTGGAGCGCAAAACTATTAGATGGTTTGATTGAAGTGCCCCGCATAGCGCCGGTTAAGGGACAAATGATTGTTTTTAAAGCTCCCCCTCAATTGGTAACACGCATCGTTTTAAGTAAAGGCCGATACGTCATTCCACGTTTAGACGGCCATGTGGTATTAGGCAGCACTCTGGAGTTTAAAGATTTTGACAAAACCACCAGTGAACAAACTCTAGAGGAACTCAAACAAGAAGCCATTCGTATTATTCCGGCCTTAGCTAACTATCCCATTGAAAAGCAATGGGCAGGTCTGCGTCCGGGTTCTATTGATGGCATTCCTTATATTGGCGAACATCCACAACTTAAGAATTTATTTATTAATGCTGGCCATTTTCGCAATGGGGTAGTAATAGGATATGCTTCTTGTGAATTGTTAAAAAATCTAATTTTAGACCAACAACCGATTCTAAATCCTGCACCATACCAATTAAGTCAAGAGCGGATGTTAAGTCGTAGCGCAGATATTGATTTAAAAGGAGCCATATAGAATACCTGGCTTATTCATAACTCAATAGAATGAGAGAAGATTCTGCTCTCAAATAAAAATTTCTAAAGTCTAACCCAGCAGAGCTGGATAAGTACTTTTACGAAATTAAAAATTTCTAAAGTACTAACCCTGCAGAGCTGGATAAGTACTTTTACGAAATTAAAAATTTCTAAAGTCTAACCCTGCAGAGCTGGATAAGTACTTTTACGAAATTAAAAATTTCTAAAGTACTAACCCTGCAGAGCTGGATAAGTACTTTTACGAAATTAAAAATTTCTAAAGTACTAACCCAGCTGAGCTGGATAAGTACTTTTACGAAATTAAAAATTTCTAAAGTACTAAAAGCGTAAAGAAAAATCTATCGCTTTTAAGTGTTTGGTAATGGCACCTACGGATATATAATCGACACCAATATTTCCCAGCTCTTTTAAGTTTTTCAAAGTAACATCACCTGAAACTTCTAGTTTGGCTCGTCCTTGATTAATTTGAAGTGCCGCTTTTAACATATCAACCGACATATTATCTAATAATAAAATATCCGCTCCAGCATCCAATCCTTGTTGAACTTCATCCAAGTTTTCCACTTCCACTTCGACTTTAATCCCGTGTGGGATAGTCTCACGTGCCTTAGAAACCGCCTGTTGTATACTTCCAGCTGCCAGAATATGATTTTCTTTAATCAACACACCATCAAATAAGCCATGACGATGATTATACCCGGAACCACAACGAACGGCATATTTTTGTGCCGACCTTAGGCCTGGGATAGTTTTTCGAGTATCTAATAAACGTGTCTGGCTATCCTGTAACTCACGAGTATATTGATGAGTAATGGTCGCCGTGCCAGATAAGGTCTGCAGAAAATTCATGGCAGTCCGCTCTCCGGTCAAGATATCACGCGCATTACCGGAAATGCTACAAACCAATTGCTCTGCCTTTAAAATATTTCCATCAACCGCTTGCCAATCTATGGATATGGCCGAATTTAATTGCCGAAACACTTCATTAAACCATTGGCAGCCACATAAAACGGCTTCCTCTCTTACGATTAGTTTGGCTTTACAGCGTTTATCTGCGGGTACCAAAGAAGCCGTTAAATCGCCATGCCCCTGATCTTCTGCAATGGCCGTTTTAACTTGTTCTTGAATTAAGGTTTGGGAAATAAAATTATGCATGAATTTTTAACACTTCCACGGTAAAAATAACTTCATGGCCTGCCAATGGATGGTTAAAGTCAACCAAGATTTGCTGTTCTTGTATTTCCATTATCACTCCGGGTAAATGATCACCCGATGGGGTATCAAAATCAACCATAAGGCCTTCACTAAGCTCCCCAAAACCGTCGAACTTTTCTTTTTCAAGCCAATGGTGATTGGCCTCATCAGGATATCCAAATGTCTCGCGAGGTTCCATACTGGACTGGCGCCGTTCACCAATAGCCATCCCTAAAATCATATCTTCAAATGCCGATATCATGGTTCCATCGCCCATACTGAAGGTCATGGGCTCACCATCGGCAGTTCCGTCTACGGGCGTACCATCAGCCAAAGTAAGAGAGAAGTGGATAGTAATCTTAGAGTCGCCATTCACAAGAGCATTTTCATCGGTGGCATTGAGGTTTTCTGACATATTTTTTCCTAACACGGCTTTTCCTGACTTATAAGTTGATACATTGTAAAATACATGCTCAAATATGCAAGAAATTTACCGTTATCGAGAGAACAAAGCGTTTGAAGAATCCAACCTCAGAAGAACCTTTTGACGAAAATGAAGAATTTGAACCGATCAGCAAAAGCCAAATTAAACGAGAAATGTTGGCTTTACAAAAGCTTGGCGAAAAATTATGCAGTCTACCGTTAAAAGTGGTGAATGATTTTGACTTGGATGAGCGCTTATTTTCAGCTTATGAAACAGCTCAAACTATTCATAGTAATGTGGCCAAAAAACGGCACCGTCAGTTTGTCGGAAAAATTTTAAGGAAACTGCCTCCGGAAACCGTTGAGCTATTGGAAAAACAAATCAAAGAATATGATAATGACGTGCATAGCCAAACGGATAAATTCCACCAAATTGAAGCCTATCGAGACGAAATTCTTACTTTTGGCGACAAAGCCATAAATCAACTATTAGACCAATACCCCATTTTGGAACGCACCTATCTAAGGCAACTGGTAAGGAATGCGAATAAAGAAAAAGAAAAACAAAAGCCCCCTAAAAGCGCTCGTTTATTATTTAAATATTTAAAAGAAAATATCAGTGAAGATTAAATTATTGTCACTATCTTCCCAGAATTTTCCGGCGTACAATAGGTTAAAGCATTATATAAGGATGTCTTAAATGGCAAGATTAATATTTATTTTAGCCATATTTTTATTAATTTGGCTGGCATTTCGCTATTTTCGCAGTCAAATGCAATTACGCGAACAAAATAATGGCAAAAAGAAAACCAAGCGTTATCCCATTAAAGATGTGAAACCGTGTGCCTTATGTGGTTTACACATTCCTGAAAACGAAAGCATTAAAAAAGATGAATTATTTTTCTGCAGTTACCAACATTTGCAGGAGTATAAAGACAAAAACAATTCCATTAAATAGTTATAAAATATTATGGGAAAAGTTATCCGAAAATATGATTGGCGTCCCCTATATTTTTTAAATATATTTCGTATCCTCATTTCCGGTTTATTTGTTAGTTTCTTTTATTTTGAACTCAAACTCAGTCCGTTTGGTATTATGGAACCACAAATGTTTCATATTACCAGTATGGGATATTTAGTGGTCGGGATTATCATCATCTTTACCATTCGGAAGCAATGGCCATCTTTTCCCTTTCAAACCCATGGGCACCTATTATTAGATATTGGGGCCATATTATTATTAATGCATTCTAGTGGCGGAGTTTCTAGTGGCGTAGGACTGTTATTAATTATCCCTATTGCTGCCAGCGGTATTTTTCTGTATAGCTTATTTTCCTATTTTTACGCTGCCCTGGCTTCGATCCTGATACTATTTGATCAGTTTTATCTTTTTCTTTCCTTTAGTTTCTATCCCGCCTATCCTCAAGCTGGAATCCTTGGTGGAATTTTATTTTTTACCGCGTTGCTAACCAATTATCTCATCCGGAAAATTCAGGATACTGAAGCGTTAGCCAATCAAATCGGTGAAGATTTGGCCGATATGGAAAATATTGCTGGTTTTGTTATGCAACGCTTACAAACACCGGTAATGGTTGTAAATAATATGGGCAGAATTCGGCTTAAAAATGAGGCCGCGAGCAAGTTACTGAACCGTTTAGAAAATCAAGACAGTCATAAAAGTTACGAAAAATTAACGGATTTCTCACCGACCTTGTCAGCTCTATTTCACAAGTGGTTAAAACATCCCGAAACCCCCAGTGAAAGTTTCAATTTAGAGAATACCTCAATAAAAATTCTTCCCCAATTTTCACCACTGCAAAAGAAAAACACCAATGACGCTATCGTTTTTTTGGAAGATATTTCCAAAATTAACCAACAGGCACAACAGCTAAAATTGGCCTCCTTGGGTCGACTGACCGCAAGCATTGCCCATGAAATTCGCAATCCGTTGTCTGCAATCAGTCATGCATCTGAACTCTTATCTGAATCAGAAAGCATTCATGAAATGGATCAACGTTTAACCAAAATCATCGATAAACAATCGCAACGTGTGAATGGAATCATTGACACTGTGCTTAGCTTAAGCCGTCGCAATGAACCTAAAACCGAATATCTTGACCTAAAAAAATGGTTGGAAAACTTTTTACTCGAACAAATCCAATTTTCAACCGAACATATAGAAATTCATGCCCAAAACGCAGAAAAAGCCTGTATTCACTTTGATCCTCAACACCTACAACAAATTCTCAGTAATTTAATTCAAAACGCCTTAATTCATCGAGAAATCTCACCAGCTCAACCGGAAAAAAATAAAGTGCAGATTAATATAATTGATGACTTACAAACAAAAAATGTAATTTTACAGGTGATTAATTATGGAGAATCAATAAAAAGCGATGATATTCCCCATCTGTTTGAACCTTTTTTTACCACAAAAACCAATGGCACTGGCTTAGGTTTATATATGTCCAAGGAACTAGCAGACTCCAACCATGCGACCTTGGACTATATTCCCTATCGAGATAAAACCTGTTTTCAATTAAAGTTCATTGCTATTTAAACTCATCAATCAATAAACTCTGCAATTTTAACCAATCATTATCACTGCTTAACAAGACATTTCCATTCAAATTACGCCGTTGTTTATAATAATTAATCAATCCATTGGTTGAACAATCGTGGTTTAATACCGGCTCATCCCCATTTAACTCCATTTGGATTGTTTTGGCTAATTGTTTACCCAGTTCAACTCCCCACTGATCAAATGAATTAATTCTCCAAATACAACCCTGTACAAAAACTTTGTGTTCATATAAAGCAACCAGAGCACCAATGGTTTCAGGATTAAGTTCATCCATCAAAAGAGTATTAGTGGGACGATTACCATCAAAGATCTTATGTGCTTGTAAATTATTAATTTCAGATTCTGATAGATTACTATCCGCAAGCTCTGCCCTCACTTGTGATTCCGTTTTTCCCCGCATCATTGCTTCAGTTTGAGCAAAAAAGTTAGATAATAGCATGGGGTGATGTCCGCAAGCTGGATTATGCGTATTAATAGCCGCAATAAAATCACTAGGAACAATGCGAGTTCCTTGATGTAACAATTGATAGAAAGCGTGCTGGCCATTAATTCCTTGTTCTCCCCATATTAAGGGACCTGTTTGATAATCCACGACTTGATTGTCATTATTAATATGTTTGCCATTACTTTCCATATCTAATTGCTGTAAAAATGCCGGGAAAAACTGTAAATATTCATCATAAGCAAGTACCGCATGGCTGGAGAAATCAAAAAAATTATTATACCAAACTCCCAATACAGCCATAATCACGGGCATATTTTGCTCTATAGGGGCAGACAAAAAATGCTCATCCATCGCATGGGCGCCAGATAATAAACGTTCAAAATTATCCATACCCACAGCCAAGGCTATTGATAGGCCAATTGCAGACCAAAGTGAATAACGTCCTCCTACCCAATCCCAAAATTCGAACATATTATCATGGTCGATACCAAACTGTTCAACTCCCTCTTTATTGGTGGAAACCGCCACAAAATGTTTCGCTATATGCCCGGCATCACCACTTGCAGCAACAAACCAAGCCCTTGCAGTACTGGCATTAAACATGGTTTCAGGGGTAGTAAAAGTTTTGGAAGCAACGACAAACAATGTGCGCTCGGGATCCAGTTGTTTTAGCCTATCTGAAATCTGACTGCCATCCAAATTTGAGACAAAATGCACATTAATTGGACAATCCGCTTGTTGATTAAAGGGTGTCAAAGCATGTACCACCATTTTCGGTCCTAAATCAGAACCGCCAATACCCAGATTAACTACATCAGTAATGCTTTTTCCCGTATATCCTTTCCATTTTCCCGAACGTACGGCATGACTAAACTTTCGAATTTTATCGAGCACCTGATTGACGCCAGGGGTAACATCCATGCCACTAGAAGAGTCCCCGCCTTCATAGATTGTTTTATTACTCCGATTTCTTAAGGCGGTATGTAAAACGGCACGTTTCTCAGTATGATTAATTCTTTCGCCCGAAAACATACGATCACGCTTTAATTCAACTTGTTCTTGTTTAACCAAATCCATTAATAACCGCATTGTTTTAGTATCTATGCGATTTTTTGAATAGTCGAGAAACAACCCTGCTGCCTGACAAGAGAATTCTTCAAAACGTTGCTTATCTTGCTCAAAAAGATCACGCATGTGAATTTCTTTCATATTCGAGTGATGCGAGAATAAAGCTTGCCAAGCAGTTGATTTAGTAAGAGAAGACATAAAAACCTCAGTTTTGATAGGGAATATTTTAATCCAAAAAACGAATAAACTTAAGAATTTATTACATTTTTACAAATTATTTAGTAGCTATGAAATTTGCGTTAAATACCATGACTTGTCAAGAGTTCAAGCTTTTTTATGAGCAAAAAAAAACCCTGAGATATATTCTATCTCAGGGTTTTAAACAAGTTACTTAATTCCAGTTAGACTGGATAGAAACTAATTTATTTAGTAGGTGCTGCAGGAGCTTGTGCTGGAGCAGGTGCTACTGGAGGATAACCATAACCGTATGGAGCGCCGTATCCACGACCATAGTAGTTACCTTGGTTACCATAATATCTATTGTCCCAGTTATTGTAACCACGGCCATTTCCATAACCGTCACCATAACCATTACCATAAGCGTTGCCATAGTAACTATTACGTGCATTACCTTTACCACGACCACGTCCACGACCCTTAGCTTTGAAAGCGAAATCTACTTCACCATCCATATCGCCGTCCATATCGCCATAGCCGTCGCCATAACCATTGCCGTAGCCATTTCCATAAGCGTTACCAGAACCATAACCATTGCCATAGCCGTTATTGTTCCAATTGTTATTCCAGTCATTCCGACCATCATCGCCCCACCAAGCATTGGCAGAAGCAGTTAAAGCCAAAGAACCAACAGTAGCCGCAGCTATTAATAATTTCTTGATTTGCATTTTATTCTCTCCAAAATAAAGTACATTAAAATATGTTTTTAACCCCGTGGAAGACCTTCTTCCAACTGATGGGTTAATCATATAACAACTTAAGTATATAAGCAAGCTTTAATATACAAATATTTAAATATAATTTCGTATTAAATACGAAATAATTCTACAACATTGATTTTACTCGAAAAAAAATCAAGAAAGGCCGTTGATTGAAAAAAATTGTTAATAGATAGTATAGAAGGATAAATATATTAGGCTTATTGATAAGGTAAAAATTGCTTATTTAATGCCTGGCAAGCAGCATAGACATCGACTTGTCCAAAAATGCCATGAATGACCGCTAACGAATCCGCACCGGCTTGTAATAAAATATCGGCATTGTCGATACTTATTCCGCCAATTGCCACAATTGGGAGAGATATTTTGTCTTTAGCGGCAACAATTAATTCAGGATAGGCTTGTATGGCTTCTGGTTTTGTCTGTGAACCAAAAAAACGGCCAAAGGCAATATAATCAGCACCTGCCTGCTCAGCAGCCAAAGCATTTTCTAATTGGTTATAACAAGAAACCCCGATGATTGCGTTTTCTCCCAATGCTTTTCGAGCAGCTGCAATTGCGCCATCATGTTTCCCAATATGCACACCATCCGCATCGATTGATTTGGCCAATTCAAGGCTGTCATTTACGAAAAATAAAACCTGATTAGCTTCGCAAAGTTTTTTTAACACTTCGGCTTGTTGATACATAATCGGCTGGCTAGCCACTTTATTACGGTATTGTAAGATGGCCAGGCCACCGTCGATAGCTTGAGATACGGTATCATATAAATTTTGATCCGCAATAAGCTGTGGATCGGTGATTCCATATAGTCCTTGTATTCTCTTCATACTTAGGTTGCTTATTCTTCCCGGGTCCAAAAAAAACGGTCCGGGTGATATTGCCCCAAACCTAATTGTTTTCCTGCATTCAAAGCTTCCCAGGTATAAGATTGTGCTTCATTGACGGCATTAAACATATCCAAACCTTGTGCTAATAAAGCAGCGATAGCCGAAGCCAGGGTGCATCCAGAACCATGATACTCGTGTTCTAAACGTTGCCAATAAAAATCTTCAACTTTACGATGCTGATGATAAAGTGTATTTTTAACATCCTCAGTACTTTCATGAGTACCGGTTAAAAGCACATATTCACAACCATCATCCATCAACTCCTGAGCACACGAATCGAGGTTATCTGCCTCAGGTGCCAACCATTTGGCTTCATTACTATTCGGTGTTACCACTTTAGTTAAGGGAAACAGCAGATCCGAAAAGGCTAAAGTCATATCTTGATTGGAAAGACGAGAGCCATCACCGGCCCGAATAATGGGGTCCATTACCACGGGAATATCGGGATAGGCATGAATAATATCATGTACCGCTTCAATATTTTCTAGACTTCCCAAAATACCAATTTTAAAGGCCGCGATTGGCATATCTTCCAAAACCGCTTTGGCTTGGTCTTTAACTAATGAAGAATCCACGGCATTAATTTTTGATACCTTATGAGTATCCTGCACGGTTAATGCCGTGACCACTGTGGCAATTTGTGCTCCAAGGCTAGTTACAGCTTCAATGTCGGCCTGTATCCCAGCACCACCAGAAGGATCGTGCCCTGAGAATGCTAATACAATAGGAGGGGTTGATTGCATAAATACCTTTATTTTTATCCGCTTAATTTATTATCAGGTGTGAAATTTAACTAGGTTCTACTTTATATGGGTTTAACGATGACCAAAATGACTATCCCAATCAATATAAAAACTGGAAACTCATTAAACCAGCGAAAAAAAACATGACTGCGCGTATTGGCATTATTTTTAAAGCTTTGGTAAATTTTCCAACAAAAAGCATGATATCCCAACAACACCAAAACCAATAATAGTTTAATGTGCAACCACATCATACTCGAATATGCTGCCCAAGCATATTCAAATAACATCCAAAGCCCAGACGCAAGCGTTAATATGGCAGCTGGCGCCATTATGCCATTGAGTAGTTTACGCTCCATAATTTTAAAACGCTCATTACTAATTTCATCCTCACTCATGGCATGATATACAAACAGCCTTGGCAGGTAAAACAAGCCAGCAAACCAGGACACTAAAAAAACCACATGAAAAGCTTTTACCCAAAGCATATTTTTTCCTTTTTTAAATCATTCATCAACTCGAATAATGCCCGTATAAGATAGCAAAATATCTCTCTTTTACAAGCTTCTGATTAGATGTTGTTTTCTACCATAAAACATTCGCTGGTGAATGTGCGGCAATTCTTTATATTTGTCAAGCCTAAAGGCTTACTGTTAAAATTTACCAAACTAAATTTTGGATTTATTTAATGCATATACATATTCTTGGCATTTGCGGCACATTTATGGGCGGTATCGCCTTATTGGCAAAACACAAAGGGCATAAGGTCACCGGCCAAGATCTCAATGTCTACCCCCCGATGAGCACGCAATTGGAACAGCAGGGTATTAATCTGACTCAAGGCTATGGTACTGAGGCCTTATTAGATGAACCAGATATGATTGTCATCGGAAATGCCCTTTCCCGTGGAAATTCTGCCGTAGAATATGTCTTAAACCATAATTTGCCTTATACCTCTGGTGCACAATGGCTAGCCGATCATATTTTAAAGGATTGTTGGGTTTTAGCGGTAGCCGGTACGCATGGAAAAACCACCACCGCATCAATGCTGGCTTGGATTTTAGAATATGCAGGCTTAGCGCCGGGGTTCTTAATTGGAGGAGTACCAGAAAATTTCGGTGTTTCATCGAGAGCTGGAGACACTCCTTTTTTTGTCGTCGAAGCAGATGAATATGATACGGCTTTTTTTGATAAGCGTTCAAAATTTGTCCATTATCACCCCAGAACCGCCATTATTAATAATATTGAATTTGATCATGCCGATATTTTTAACGATCTGGATGCAATTAAAACTCAATTTCATCATCTGATCAGGACCATCCCTTCTGAAGGACTGATTATTTATCCTGATAATGATGAAAATATTCAGGCCGTATTAGCCCAGGGAAATTGGTCACAAACAGAACAATTTAGTTTAAATAACTCAGATATAAATTCACAGCTGACTTGGCGATGTGAGCTTTTGCCTAATTCTAACGGCGCTTTAGACGGTTCTCGATTTAAAGTGATTTGCAATAATAAAGCGGTTGGCGAAGTCAATTGGCAATTAATAGGCGAACACAATGTTTCCAATGCACTTGCTGCAATTGCCGCAGCCCGTCATTCAGGTATCCCTGTACATCATGCTATTGATGCCCTGGGGGAATTTAAAAATGTAAAACGGCGGATGGAAATTAAAGAGATTGTCAATAATATTACCATCTATGACGATTTTGCTCACCACCCTACTGCAATCGCAACAACAATAGATGGATTACGAAAAAAAGTCGCTAATGAACGTATATTTGCTATTCTTGAACCACGTTCTAATACAATGAAGATGCAAGTTCATAATCAAAATTTACCGCAATCATTACAACAAGCGGATAAAATTTTTATTTATTTACCCGCAGGTTATGAAAATAAATTTGATAACTTACTAAATGCCCTTGCAGACAAAATGGAGGCTTTTAGTCAGATTAATGAGCTAGTCGATTCAGTTGTTACTCAAAGTCTTCCTCATGATCATCTTTTAGTCATGAGTAATGGTGGATTTGAAGGCATTCACGATCAATTAATTATGGGTTTGAAAAACAAACGATGATAAAGCAAATAACACTAGCCATTACCGGAGCCTCCGGCTCTCTTTATGCTTTGTCATTAGTTAAACAATTATGCCAATATGAACTCAAGATCCACTTATTAATATCGGATGCTGCCAAAGAAGTTTTTCGTTTAGAAGCAGGAATTACTCTGCCTAAGGGTAAAGAGAAGCTAAAATCTTATTTTCTAGATCTATGTCAAAGCAAAATTAAGGCTGAAATACAATACTATACCGCCAATGAATGGACATCACCGGTTGCCAGCGGCTCCAATGCTCCTGAAGCCATGATAATCTGCCCCTGTTCTATGGGAACGGTTTCAGCTATTGCCCATGGTGCAAGTAATAATCTGATTGAGCGGGCTGCTGATGTGATGCTAAAAGAAAAACGCCAATTAATTATCGTTCCTAGAGAAATGCCATTATCTAGCATACATTTAGAAAACTTACTAAAGCTGAGTCAATTAAACGTTGCTATTCTTCCTGCCTCACCAGGATTTTACCATCAACCTCAGAGCATCGATGATTTAGTCAATTTTGTTGTGGCACGCATTTTAGATCAGTTAAAATTACCTCAACAATTACAAGTTCGTTGGGGAGAATGATTAGTGATTAGTGATTAGTGATTAGTGATTAGTGATTAGTGATTAGTGATTAGTGATTAGTGATTAGTGATTAGTGATTCTAATTTAAGCTTATTCTAGAATAACCCAAGAAAAATATTATTTTTAACCATAAACTGGATTTTATACATGTCGCTTGAAATAAATGATAAACCTTTAACTATCGCCGGAAAAACTTACCAATCCAGACTATTGGTCGGAACAGGAAAATATAAAGATATGGACGAAACCCGTGATGCAATTGCAGCTAGTGAGGCTGAAATTGTTACCGTGGCAATTCGTCGTACCAATATCGGACAAAATCCAGATGAACCGAATTTGCTGGATGTTATATCTCCAGACAAATATACCATTTTGCCAAATACTGCAGGATGTTATACGGCTAAAGATGCAATTCGTACCTGTCAATTAGCACGTGAACTATTAGATGGACATAACTTGGTTAAACTGGAAGTATTAAGTGATGATAAAACACTTTTCCCCAATGTGATAGAAACCCTATCTGCCGCTGAAAAATTAGTAGCCGATGGTTTTGATGTCATGGTTTATACCAGTGATGATCCAATAATCGCCCGCCAATTAGAAGAAATTGGTTGTGTTGCCGTTATGCCCCTGGCAGGGTTAATTGGTTCCGGTTTAGGAATTTGTAATCCGTACAATTTACGTCTAATTATTGAAAACGCCAATGTCCCCATCTTAGTAGATGCCGGAGTTGGAACAGCTTCTGATGCCACTATTGCCATGGAATTAGGCTGTGATGCCGTATTAATGAACACCGCAATTGCTGCCGCCAAACAGCCTGTTTTAATGGCACAAGCCATGCGTAAAGCTATTGAAGCTGGAAGAGATGCTTTTTTAGCCGGAAGAATGCCTAAAAAAGCCTATGCCTCGGCCTCTTCTCCGCTAGATGGAACATTCTTTTAGCCTTCCATTTCAATTTATTAATTTTTAGAAATTCAGAATAACATCTGTGATGGATTCAGTTATTCTGATTTCCTTAGCCATAATCTTTTACACAATATGGAAAACCCTAAGCAACGCCGTATTAAAAGCTTCGTACTTCGTACAGGACGAATGACAACTCGACAAAAAGATGCGCTCGACAATTTATGGTCAAAATACGCCCTCGGCCCCCGTTTTGGTGATGATCTATCGGCTATTCATGACGCGTTTAATTTTGCTGAAATTTTCAACAATACTTCACCGCTAATTCTTGAAATCGGTTTTGGAATGGGCAATTCATTAGTTGAAATGGCAGCACAGAACCCAGGCAATAATTACCTCGGTATCGAAGTTCATACCCCAGGAATCGGCAGTATCCTCAATAGTATTGAAGAACACCAATTATCCAATATTAAAATTTTTCATGCGGATGCCATTCAAGTACTGGAAAAATTTATTCAAGATAGTTCTCTTGCTGGAGTGTGTTTATTTTTCCCCGATCCCTGGCATAAAAAACGCCACAATAAACGTCGAATAGTCAATTCAGAATTTATCCAATTGATTGGGCAAAAATTACACAAAGATGGTTTTTTTCATATGGCAACCGATTGGGAAAATTATGCGGAGCATATGCTAGAAGTCATGCAAAAAAATCTTCATTTTATCAATCAAGCCAGCGATAATCGCTATATTGAACGTCCCTCTTGGCGTCCTGAAACCAAATTCGAAAAAAGAGGCGTTAGTCTAGGACATGGTGTTTGGGATCTCTTGTTTAGAAAAAGATAGTTTAGAAAGAAAAGAGTTTAGGAGAAAGTGGTTACTATTCGGTAATAAATCAAACTCCCAAATATGTTGTATAATAACCTATACCCAAACCACATCCCGTATTTAATTAACATTGAGTAGCAAATGGCAAAAGTAGAATTCGATGCTGAGTTAATCAAACGATATGACAAAGCTGGCCCTAGATATACCTCTTACCCCACTGCAGTGCAGTTTAGTGATAATTATACCAGCGCTGATTACAAACAGTTTGCGGAAAAATCAAACCAAACTAAGCAGCCCCTGTCCTTATATTTCCACATTCCTTTCTGCGATACCGTTTGCTTTTATTGCGGTTGTAATAAGGTTGTTACCAAAGATCGGTCTAAGGCAGCACCTTATTTAGAACGAGTACATAAAGAAATTGAAATGCAGGCAGCCTTATTCGACAACTCCCGAATGGTCGACCAATTGCACTGGGGTGGTGGAACTCCTACTTTTATCAGCCATGATGAAATGCGTGCTTTAATGGATCAAACCCGTAAGCACTTCCGATTACATGAAGACGATTCGGGTGAATATTCCATTGAAATTGATCCTCGTGAAGTCAGTCGTGATAGTATTAAACTATTACGAGAGCTAGGGTTTAATCGCATGAGCCTGGGTGTACAAGATTTTAATCCTGAGGTTCAACAAGCGGTTAACCGGCTACAAACCAAAGAACAAACACTAACCGCTCTCACTTCCGCTCGCGAATTTGATTTTCAATCCATTAGTGTGGATTTAATCTATGGACTTCCCAAGCAATCCGTATCCAGCTTTGATAAGACCTTAGATGAATTATTATCTATCGATCCGGATCGCGTGTCCGTATTTAATTATGCTCACTTACCCGAACGTTTTAAGCCACAACGTCGCATTAATGAATCCGATTTACCTGCACCAGAAGTTAAATTGGAAATTTTTAAACATTGCATGGATAAATTAACCGATGCTGGATATGTCTATATCGGCATGGATCATTTTGCTAAACCTAATGATGAATTAGCGATTGCTCAAAAAAATGGCAAGTTATACCGAAATTTCCAAGGTTATGCTACCCATGCCGATTGTGATTTAGTGGGAATAGGCGTGACTTCCATTGGCACTATCGCCAATAGCTTTGCCCAAAATCACCGAGATATGGACAACTACTATGCCAGTATTGATAACAACCAATTAGCCGTTTTTAGAGGTGTAGAAATCGATCAGGACGACTTAATACGCAGAGAAGTCATTATGCAGTTAATTTGCCACTTCTGTCTAGACTTTAGCCAGATTGAGGCTAAGTTTGATATTCAATTCAATGATTATTTTGCCGCTGAGTTACAACGCTATGACATGATGGTAGCCGATGGCTTAATTGAAAAGGATAATCGTTCAATAAAAGTTAATCCCAAAGGACAACTATTAATTCGAAATATATGTATGGTTTTTGACCGTTATATCAAACCTGATCAACAAACCTCTAATTTTTCTAAGCTGATATAAAAAGTCAAGGCTCGCTCTTTAATAAACCATCCTTTATTAAAGAGCAGCTCATTATATTTATTTAGACTTTTTCTTTTTTAATTTCTTATTTTCTTTTTTTGCAATTTTCTTTTCGGCCTTTCTTTTATTTTTCTTTTTAATTTGTAGTTTTTTTAGTTTTTTGGCTAAGGCCTTATCTTTCTTCTTAGACATTATTTCACCTTTGTGCTTTATTTACTCGACCAATGAACCGAACTACAAATATCATAGTCCTATTATTAAGACAATATAGAATATCTCCAGTTCTTATGCAATATGTGATTTCTTATGATAAATAATTTGGGAAATTGTACGATGATAATTTTGCACGATACAGCTACCTTGCCAGAGTGGGGTTTACACCCACTGGAATTATTGACCTTGCTCGGCCGCACACCCCTTCGATTTTAATCATAAATGATTTCTACCTTATCGACATAACTGGAAACTAGAGTTAATTTCAATGCTACTGCGTAGAAAAGGTCACATTCATTTCTGACCGACATAGGTATCATTATATTATAGTAAACATACATAAGCTTAGGCTCCACATAATCTGGCTCGCCCAGTAGTTTTTTTACTTCAATATAATCCAGTCCTTTTATGTTTCTGCTAAGTAAGCTGTTTACATACTTATATCTTGCTTTCTCCCCTCCTATATGCCATTTATCTTTTTCAAAAATCTCATCTGACCAGTCAGGAATATCACAAGGCTCATATAATAAAAAAAACCACACAATTAATACATAAGCAAGACCTAAAAATATAACAATCAAAAATATTTTTTTTATATTAACCTCCAAAAGGACAACGGTCACAATTATCGTTAGGCTTATCTTGTAAAGGAGCATTAAAGCACATAGAGCTACAACTTCCCTTTTTTCCGGCAAGCTCTCTACCTATTCAATTATTAAACCTAGAAAACGCAGTTGACTTCGTAGCGAGGCTCACTTAAGTGCTGAAGATTAAGGATTTTATGGGTTATTTTTGGTGCGGCCGGCTAGGTTTTTCTTGTAGTCACCCTACTGGTGAATCCAAAATGTTCCGGAAAATCCTTAAGATTTAGTGCTTAAGGGGGCCGCAGTAGATGGCAACTAGGTTTTCTAGGTTAAATAAGTCCATTAGTTTTTCACATCTAGGATTATTTCCATAGTTTTCATGCGAATCACCGAATTTTTTAGCTTCTTCTACCCCAATACCCCTTGCCATACAGCAACTCCAATAACAATGCCTGAAAGCATCACTTCTATCATTATGACCATTTCCATCGAATCGTTTTATTGTTTCTTTCGTGTGGTTTCCCAATCTATAACTGTCCAAAATCTCACTTCTGAGCATTTTTACCATCGAACAGCTAGCCTTCTGTTATAACCGTAATTTGGCAATCAGAATTTCTGTATAATATTTTAAAAATTAATTCTCATTCATTTTTGTCAGAGTCTGGTTACAATAACTCGCATGGTAAAATACTTCAAAAATATTGAATCAATT
>Ga0209692_10000449_pt1 | contig 97500 bp, 93 predicted proteins | sample tdDd472_FD_187129 | JGI IMG/M metagenome (GOLD analysis project Ga0209692, IMG submission 187129) | Marine sediment microbial communities from the Atlantic coast under amendment with organic carbon and nitrate - tdDd47.2 (SPAdes)... | ecosystem: Environmental > Aquatic > Marine > Coastal >...
CCTCTGTCGAACATTTTGAAAGACGGGAAAAGCCAAACCCCAGCCTACTTCCATATGACCGCTTAAACATAAACGGTTCCCAAAAAACAAAACCCCGCCAAAAAAGACGGGGTTTGTCAGTAGTCTGAAACGGCCCCGCCTTATTGGGGCCGTTTTTTTTGATTTTGATACAAGCCAATGCAGAGTAACATTGGAAAAAATTTCAACTGGTGGGACCCTTCTTGTAAGGGTCAAAAAACAAAAGGGACAAGGCACTTAAATGCCCAATATCGAGCAGCAAATTCTCGATGCCAATATCCTCATTGTCGATGACAACGCTACCAATGTGGAGCTTCTCCTGATGATGCTGGAGAATCAGGGTTTTCACAACCTGTTCAGCACCACTGATTCCCGCAAGGTCACGGATATTTTCCGGGAAAAGGCCATCGATATTATCCTACTCGATATCCGTATGCCGCATATGGATGGTTTTCAGGTGATGGAAGAGCTAAAACCCCTGGCCCACCGCAGCTACCTTCCGATCCTCGTTATGACGGCGCAAAACGACGAGGAAACCCGTCACCGGGCCCTGCAGTCAGGGGCAAAGGACTTCCTGACCAAGCCGTTCGACAACACCGAGGCAATGAGCCGCATCACCAACATGCTGGAAGTGCGGATGTTATATAACGATCGCATTCGACAAGCCGATGACCTCGAACTGAAGGTTTTGGAACGAACGAAAGCGCTCCGAGAATCCAACACTCAATTGCGCGAAACACGCCGCGCTATTATCGATTGTCTGGGCCGCGCATCTGAATTCCGAGACAATGAAACGGGTGTTCACGTTATCCGAATGAGTATGGCCTGCGGAATTCTTGCCCGAGCCGTGGGACTTCCTGAAGATGAAGCCGAGTTAATCCAAAACGCCAGCCCCATGCACGACGTAGGTAAACTGGGTATTCCCGACGAAATTCTACTTAAACCCGGTCGCCATACGCCCGAAGAAATGAAAATCATGCAGACCCACGCCGAAATCGGCGCTCACATCATGAGCTCATATAGCTCGGACATCACCGATTTGGCCCAGGAAATCGCCCTGACCCACCACGAAAACTGGGATGGGTCTGGTTATCCTAAAGGGCTTTCCGGCGAAGCGATCCCTCTCTCCGGCCGCATTTCCGCAATCTGCGACGTTTATGATGCGCTGACGTCTAAGCGCCCTTACAAGAAGGCTTGGAGTCAGGACGACGCAACCAATTTTATCAGAGAGCAGTCGGGGAAAAAATTCGACCCCACCCTGGTTGATGCCTTCCTTACCGTCCTTCCAGACGTCAACGCTTTGCGGGACCAATATCCCGATCCGGAAGACGAATAGGACCAAAGAATGACGGTGGGCACAAACGGACACGCAAAGAAAGACCGGGTGCTCATTGCCGACGATCACGAGGTCAACCGCGAACTTCTCCAACTGGTTCTGGAAGACGACTATGCTGTAATTTCGGCAAAAGACGGCGCTGAAACCCTTGAAATGGCTCGAGCCGAACCCTTCCCCGACATCATCCTGCTCGACGTGATGATGCCCAAGCTCAGTGGCTACGAGGTCTGCGAAAAGCTCAAGGCCGATCCCAAAACTAGGGACATTCCAATTATTTTTATCACTGCCGCCGCGACCCAGGAAAATGAAACCAAGGGCCTGGAACTCGGCGCAATCGACTATATCACCAAACCGATCACCCCAAACATCGTCCTTGCCCGGGTGAAAAATCATATCGCCTACGTCAAGGCGCAGAAGCGTCTCATGAAAGCCGAAAAAGCTGAGGCGTTGGGGCAGGTGGTGGCAGGCGTCGCCCATGAAATCAACACCCCCATTGGCATTATGATGACGGCGAGCTCTTATTTGAGCGAGTCCATCAAACACCTGTGCAAACAACGGGACGGCGACACCTTTCCCCCAGGAACTCTCGACAAATTCTTAAGCAGAGCAACGGAATCGGCCGACCTTATCGTCAACAATGCCCAACGGGCCAGCGACCTGATACAAAGCTTCAAGCAAATCAGCACCGATCAGGTTTCCGGTGTATACCGGACAATCGACCTTGCCGTGTACCTGCAAAACATTCTGGCTTCCCTGGCCCCGCGCTTAAAAGGCAGCCAAACCCAAGCCACCATCGACTGTCCCACTGACCTCGCCATGAAGACCTATCCCGGCGCTCTAGCCCAGATCGTCACCAATTTGGCGCTCAACGCCATTGAACACGCCTTTACGCCGGACATACAAGGGGTAATTGAAATTCATATCGAAGAGGTTGATGGCCAGACTCTGCAAATGATTTTCACCGACAACGGGCGGGGTATTTCAGAAGAAAGCCGGGGGAAAATATTCGAGCCTTTTTTCACCACGGCCCGGTCCCTCGGCGGAACCGGCCTTGGATTGAGTATCGTCCAGTCTCTAGTCAGCGAAACACTAGGGGGGAGCATTGAATTGGACAGGGGAAACGGAAAAGGAACGCGCTTCATCCTTGAGTTTCCGAAAGAAACACTCAGACACAGGCATCCGTGACAAAATCATCAAGGCCATGCACAATAGCGATGCAGACAGGAAAAAGGGGCAACCATAAATGAGCAACAACGACCTCATCTCGGGGGAAAACCCTGAAAGCTGGGCCGACAAAGACAAGCCCTGGCGTATTCTGGTGGTTGATGACGACCCGGAAGTCATCGCCGTGACCCGGCTCGTCGCCCAGGATATGATGTTTGAAAATCGCCCCATCGAAATAATTGAAGCTGCCTCGGCCAAACAGGCGAAGACTCAACTCATCGAATACCCCGATATCGCGGTCGTTGTTCTTGATGTGGTCATGGAAACCGATAACGCAGGGCTCAATCTGGTTAAAGCCATTCGCGGAGAATTGAAAAATCCGGCGGTACGTATCCTTCTGAGAACCGGTCAGCCGGGCCAAGCGCCTGAACGGGAAGTCATTCTCGACTACGACATTAACGACTACCGCCTGAAGTCGGACCTGACGGCGCAAAGCCTTTTTTCCTCCCTGATCTCGGGTTTGCGTGCCTACCAGTTGGTTCGCGAATTGGAATTTCATCAGAAGTTGGCCTTTCAAACACTCAGCCAACAGTTGGACTTCGAAGATCAACTCATGGCGATGATCGACCAGCCCGCTTTGCACACTGATGTCATGGCCTTCGTCACCGGAGCCAATCAGGCCATGGGAGACCTTATGGGACACCAGGCAAACGAAATGCTTGGGCAAGACGTTGCCTCCGTCTTGCCGCATCCCCTAGCCGAAGCAATCAAAAAACGGGAAGTTAGGAAAGATCAAATCGGCGTACTGGAAGAAGACCAAATCGAGTGGACGACCGCTGAAGGGGAGACAGTTACAGCCTTAGTTAAAACCAAGGTTTTCCGCATGGCCAACAACGTCCCCGCAGGTTTAATCGTGACGTTGAAGATTACCTGATTGCGGGCCAGGAAATGCAAGATGCATCGAATCCCGTACGAGCGGATCTCGACCTTGACCTCGAAAACGTCGTCTTTCTGGTGGTCGACGACAACAAGTTCATGAGAAACATCCTCAAAGGACTGCTTCATTCATTTGGTGCAAGACAGGTTCTTGAAGCCGACGATGGAGCAAGCGCGCTTAAAGAACTTCAGGCCAGCGCCGTGGATATCGTCATAACTGATCTGATGATGGACCCGCTTGACGGTTTCGACCTCACCCGCCTGATCCGCACATCTGAAGACTCCCGCAATCCCTACGTTCCAATCATTACCATTTCCGGCCATACGGAAACCCACCGGGTCCAGGAAGCGCGGGATGCCGGGGTCAATGAATTTCTCGCCAAACCCATTTCGGCAACGGCCCTTTTCTCGCGCATCTATGCAGTTATCAATCAGAATCGCGAGTTCGTTAAGTCCCGGAACTATTTTGGGCCCGACCGCCGACGCTCAAAAATTCCTTGGCACGGGACAGAGCGGCGAAAAGACGGCGCATAAAGTAGGTATTGAACATCAACGATGGCGGCGATCCAGGAACGCATAGAAGGTCCCGATCTGATTTTGTTGGTCCATGGGTTAGGCTGTGCCAAAGAATCCTTCACTGCGGCCTGGGACAGCCATGCTCTTGAGGACTACTCTCTGCTTGCCCCCGACCTGCCAGGCCATGGGGACACGCCTCTCGAGCCTTGGGGCTGTCGAATGGAGGACTATGCAGCCTTTCTCAAAAGTGTCGTCGTCGCGCGCCGTTGGGAACGTCTCCATGTGGTGGCCCATAGCATGGGCGGGGCGGCTGCCCTACTCCTCGATCGGTTTGACGACCTTCCCCTTTCCTCATTCATCAATGTAGAAGGCAATCTGGCCGCCGAAGATTGTGCCTTGTTAAGCCGCCGAGCCGCCGAAAGCGGCTTCAGGGATTTTCTCGAACAGGATTTCAAGAAATTGCTCGAAAAAGCATCCCTGGCCGAGGATGAAACGGTCCGCTCCTGGGCGGCATGGTCGAAACGTTGCGACCCGAAGGCTTATCACGGCGCTTGTAAGTCGCTTGTCGCTTGGTCGGATAGCGGAAAGCTGCTTGACCGATACAAGAGGCTTGCCGTTCCGAAGGCTTACGTTTATGGCGAGAAAAGCGCCAACCCTGCCGTATTAAGAAAGCTTGATGGTGAACGATGCATTCGCATAGACGGTGCGGGACATTTCATCATGCAGGAACGTCCAAACACCCTCTTCGACCTTGTTGCCAGAATTATTAGGGAAGCAGCCCCGCCGCCAAGGTCCGATTAACCTGTATCATCGCCTGAAGGGTTTGCTCGTCATAAGCTTGGAGCAATTTGGCGGTCTCCCGGTCCATAAAAAGGCTCAAGCTTAAAAGATCGGCTTTAGCCTTATCCGGCAAAGGATTGCCAGCCTCGGCCAGATCGGCCTGAAAAACCGTCCAGAGCTTGTTGTTAAACTTCAGGGCTGAGGCCAATACACTGCGATCTTGCGGGGCAACCCGGGCCTTTTCAAGAAGCCTGGCAGCTTTCATCAAGGCCTCGCCCTCAACCCCGCGCCCCTTCAAGGAGACGGCATGGCTCTTGGCATAGGCGGAATAGGCGGAATAGCCGGGGCTCACTCGCCGCTCCGGACCAATTCAACGATAAGAGATTCCGACCGCGCGGCAATTCGCTGGCTTTGCACTCCAAGCTCGGCCCTGATATTCGCCGCTAACAAAGTCGCTCCATCGGCGTTGATGTCGGTCTCAAGAAGTTTATCCGCACCATTTTGCAGGCTATTGGCAAGTTCCTGGGTAAAGGTTTCCCGGGTCGTCAGAATGGCCGCATTGTTTCCGATGCGCGAGGCGTTGGCCTGAACGGTGGACAGCGCATTGTCGATATCGCTGATCGCTGACTCGATATCGCTCAGAGAGGCAAAGTTATTATAGTCCGTTGCAGCCGAGCCCACATTGAGGGTTGCGATATCACTGGCTTGGCCTTCAACGGTTATATCGGTCCCAGGTTGGTCGTTCAAATTGATCCGCTGACTATCGGGAGGGTTGGAAATCAGGTTGGAACCGCCGTAAGACACATCACCAACCAACTTGTCCAACTGCTGTCGAGTTACGTCGAACTGAGCAATCAGAGCGTCTTTTTCCGCTCCTGAAGCGCTTTGGGCCGCATAAGCGATACCCTTCAATTGCTGTCCCAACTGCTCTACCGCATCCAGTCCCACTTGGGTGGTTTCAAGGGAACTGATCGCCTGACCGATATTAGCTTTGGCGTCAAGCAGCGCATTGACCCGTCCGGTTAAAGCCCGGGCGCGCAAAAAATCCTGGGGATCGTCGGCGATTTCATTCGCCCGTCGCCCAGTCGTCAGACGGTCAGAAGCATCATCACGCTCTCGCGCAATTTCGATACGTTCTAATAACGTCAGTCTCGATGATGGACTTAAGGCGATTGCATCAACCATGGCTTTCTTCCAGGCTTACAAAACTTACCAACCGCAACTAGCATATGCGCTGCCGGATGTCCTTGTCCGTGACGGCAGTCACAATAGTTAACGAAGTGTAATTATGACAGAAAATGCCAAAAAGGTCGATTCACAAGCCGTTGTCGATCAAAATACGTATTCACAAGACCATCGGGGAAAGCTGAAATATGGTGGCAGCGAAGACATGGGTAGAAGAGTTCAGAAACGAACTGATCGACGATCACAATGCCCTTCTGGAAGCCCGTGCCAGGCGTAAGAAGTCCAGAACCTGGTCTTTCGCTGTGGCCAGAAATCGCACCCAGACATTCTACCGGGAGCGACTCACCGGATTTGCCCGATGCGGCAGCATAACAGCCAGTGAACTGGAAGACCTACTTGCTCTCGTCGAACGGATTGGCTTGGCAGAGTTTAAGGCTTAGACCACAGCCTCATAAACAATATCCAACTAATCCCCAGAGAAGCCGCGCTTCATGAACAAATGTCGCCAAGCTGAGCTTCGAGTTCTGCGATCGTGCATCACGTTGAGCAAGGGCACGTTCGATATATTCGGCGTCGAACCGTATGGGGATATGCTGCGGACAGTTCGCGTCCCATGCAAAAACATCGAAAACAATCACTTGCTCGGCATCTGCATTGTAGTCACGTGGCATAAATTGTTCGAGCAACTGCACATCATCTTCAACAACACGCGCCTCACCCCAAATCTTAATCCGCTGCCGGTTGGTGTAGTCGATAAGAAATATATGCGCCTTTGGATTATCCGCGAGATTGCCTTGGGTGATGAACTGGCGGTTACCTTTGAAATCAACGAAAGCAAGTGCTGATGGCCCGATGACCTTAAGAAAACCACGCGGACCACCGCGATGTTGGATATAGGGCATCCCTTCACTTGAGACCGTGGCAAGGAAAAAACTTCGCTGATCGGCAATGAAAGCCGCCAGATCATCCGTAATTTTCCTTTGCCAGCCACCTTTTTTCTCCATCCGCCGGTAGGCTTCACGCGAACCTTTACGAACTTGTATGGCCTTCACACTAGGCGTGAATGCGATATCAGAAGAGAGATTTGTCATGGCCTTCACCTCCTAGAGACCAAGCTCAGTAAGACCTGGGTGATCGTCAGGACGATGCCCCTGCGGCCAGAAAAACAAGCGGTCTTTCTCGGGTAATGCTAGGTCATTGATGCTTGCATAGCGATACGCCATGAGCCCATCCGGGGCAAATATCCAGTTTTCATTTCCATAAGCGCGGAACCACTGCCCCTTATCGTCGTGATATTCATATGCATAACGCACGGCAATCCGGTTTTCACAAAACGCAAACAGCTCCTTGATAAGGCGGTAACCGTTTTCCTTCCTCCATTTCTCGGTAAGGAAAGAGACAATCTCATTGCGACCAACGACAAAAAGATTTCGGTTCCTCCAAATGCTATCTTGGGTGTAGGCAAGAGAAACCTGTTCCGGGTTTCTGCCGTTCCAACCATCTTCTGCCAAGCGAACCTTTTCAATTGCGCTTTCTTCTGTGAACGGGGGGAGTGGTGAGCGCATAATAACTCCTAGGATAAATACAAGGGGCGTAATGAATATTGGCGCCGAGATTTCCGGCACAAATACCGGAAACCTCGGCTAGATGAACTAAGCGGCGAGATTTTGGATCGGGGGAAAGTCAATCTCGGTTCCGAGAGCTTCGTTCATATAATTTGTCAGGCTGTTCAGAGCGACATGCGCAATAATTTCAACAATTTCCGCATTGCTATAGCCTGCCGCTTTCACCGCATTGATGGTATCATTCATCACTTGACCGCGTTTCTCCGCAATCTCTGCGGCAAAACGCACTGCCGCATCGGCTTTTGCATCGGTCGACCGACCTTTGCGGTTCGCCGTCATCTCAACATCACTTAACCCGGCAAGGTTCTTGCCGAGATATGAGTGCGCGGCAAGGCAGTATCCACAGCCATTGATCTCAGCAACAGCTAGTGCAATTCGCTCACGGGTCTCCGATTCAAGCTCACCTCTACCAAGTACACTATTGAGCCCGAGATAGCCTTCAAGTGCTACAGGGCTATTGGAGATGATCCGAAACAGGTTTGGAACGCTGCCGAGCTGTATTTGTACGTCATCAAGAAAACCTTGGGAGTCTTTGGGTGCGTCCTTGATGCTCTCAGGGGTCGGGATGCGGGACATGTGATCATCCTTCTTTAGGCGCCATCAGCGGGATTGCTGACGGTCATGTACGCAAACTAAATAATTTTATTTTTTGAAAGAATACTCATTGTTTGTAATATTATATTTTACTTTTCGAAATAATTTGGCTAAAAAATGGATCGATTGCGTGCTTTGGAAGTGTTTGTTGCCGTAGCTGAGGCCCACTCTCTAGTCGGCGCGGCCAAAGCAATGTCGATGAGCGCGCCGTCAGTTACCCGCATCCTGGGAAGTCTCGAAACAGAGCTGGGCGTCCTTCTATTCCATCGCTCAACCAGGGCGACGACCTTGACTGATCCAGGAAAGTCTTTTCTCTCCGACGCACGTCGCATTTTGGACGATTACCAGACAGCAAGCGACGCTGTTCGCGGTGCTCATCGCTCACCTAAAGGTGTTCTAAGGCTCACGGCCCCGACCTTGTTCGGACAAAATTACGTTTCACCTATTCTGCTAGATTTTCTCGACCGCTATGGAGAGGTGGAGGCAGAGGCAATTTATCTTGATCGGGTGGTTAACTTGATCGACGAGGGATTTGACTTAGCAGTTCGTATTGGCGAGCTGACAGATACTAATCTGATAGCAGTCAAGGTCGGCACGGTACGCCGCATTGTCTGTGCGGGGACGACCTATTTGTCACAAAATGGCCTTCCACAAACACCTTCAGACCTTGCTGACCATCGAATCATAGCGGCTCGACCCGTCACAGCCTCAAACGAATGGCAGTTTGCCGATGGCAAATTTGTAAGGGTATGCCCACGGATTTCTTTTTCATCAGTTCCTGCCGCCATCTCAGCGGCGAAATCGAACTGGGGTCTAGCAAGGGTGCTGTCCTATCAAATTGGGCCGGATTTAGATGCTGGAGATCTCAAGATTGTGCTCAGTGAATATGAGCCTGAACCACTACCGATTCATATCGTTCATGCCGAAGGACGTAACGCTTCTGCCAAGGTCCGGGCGTTCGTCGATATGGCCGTGGCAAGCCTTCGTTCAAATTCATTTCTGAATATGTGAGGTTTAAAACCGCTTGGGCAAATAAATGTCAGCACTAATTGGCTGGCGCCTTACAGGCCTCTACCAGCATCGGCGCATCTGCAGCCAGATTCTGCCATTCGCCATTGGTTGGCAGGCCGTTATCGCCCATTTTGCTTTCCGCTGTTAGTTCAATTTCTTTACCTGCATCACAATCAACGAGGTACAACTTCTGTTGAGCTCCCATATAGCGCGACATCAAAGCCGCCTCGACCATGACGAAATGGGGCTGGCTCGCATGACGGCGCAGCTTGAGCTTGTCGAAGATCACCAATTGTTCAACCACGGGAACGAACATGGTCCAGGGACGAAGCAGGATTTCAGTCCCTATTTCCTTGGCCACGACCACATCGGGCGGCAAGGTTTTTGTGGCGCGATTGACCCAGTCGTAGTCATTGTAAACGGTGAAAATAACCATTGCGGCGCCGGCCGACATCGGAATCAGATACCTGGGCGCTTTTTGCCCCCAAAGCTTAAAGACAATCAGCAAAATGCCGATGGTGCCAACGCCAACGGCGACAATTGCGACGATATCGATCATTGATGTTTCCCTGCTTCCCCAATAACGGATTACATGGGGTAATCCGCTTAGATGTTTCGATATCAGCCCCCGTAAGGCCTGTCCAGTCCAGAGTATGCCTTAGGCAGTCAGTTCTTTAAGAGCCAAGGCTTTTCCGTGGCGTTTGTGTTCGGCCTGGGCAAGAAACAACTCACCGGCCGCAATGGCATCCATCAGGGCGTTATGCGCCCCATAACGCGGTAAATTGTACCTTTTGCGGCATGCGTTGAGACGATATGCCCCACGCGCCAGATCCTGATTTCGGCGTAGCGCAATCCGCCGTTCTACCAGCAGCGTATCGACGGTCGGTATTTCAAAAGGGGCGCCATAGATTTTCTTGCAAGCCTCACTTAAAAATGTCCACTCCACCCGTGCATGATGGGCAATCAAAACCTTTCCCGCCAGTCGCGGTAGAACCTTGGCAAGCGCGTTCTCCAGGGACGGAGCATCTTCCAGGTGGGTGTCGAAAATCCGATGCACAACGGCGGACTCGGCGGTTATCGCTCCACTTGGCTTAACCAACTGATGCACGCAGCCGGAAAAATCGATCTGCATGCGATGGATGGGCACCCAGCCAATACTGACGATTTCATGCTTACGCGCATCGAGCCCGGTCGTTTCTAAATCGAGCGCAATAAAATCCACATCGCGCACATCGGCCGATTTATCCGGGTAAGGCGTCTGATAAAAGTCCTTCAACGGGCCGGGCGGCACTTGGCGCGCCAACTGCTTCCGACGGAAGTCGGTTCGTTTCAACAACGGCAACATCCGCTAAGACCTAGACATTATGGGCACTCGCCATACTCGACTGAATGGTTTTAACCACCGAAAAAGCGTCCTTCAGGTGGTTGCGCTCAAAGTGGGATAGGTCTTCCGGGGCCATGAAATTGTCCGGTTTGACCCCCATCCTGATCTGGCGCGCCTGGTGTTCAAGGCGGGTGATGGCGATAAACTCATAGGAATCGAGGAGGTCGCGCGCACCGTCTTCACTCAACACTTTGGCTTCCTGCTCCTCCATCAGCCGCTCGTAGGTATTCACCGCTCCGATTCCCGCTTCCAAGGCATATATCCGGGCAATATCCACAATTGGCACCACGCCGGTATGCTTAAGGTCGAACCGGTGATCGTGTTCACCGCCCCGGATCAGCACGAAGTTTTTAAAGAACCCCAAAGGCGGCGTATGGGTTAGCGCGTTGCCGACCATCATGGAGCGGAAAATGCTATTCCTCTGGGCCTTATCTTTAATAAGCACAATCAATTCGTCGTAAAGGCCCGTTTCTCCGGTAATTGGCCGCAGATCGAAAAAGATGCAGGAGTGCATCAGGGCCTTGGGTTCTGGCTCTTCAATCCAGCTCGAAAAATAGCGCTTCCATGTTTTCAAAGGCTGGCGCCACTTGTCGGTAACCGCCATGATCTCACCAGGGCAGTATACATAGCCACAAGCATTGAGACCGTCACAAACGAATTTGGCAAACTCCTTAAAGTATTCGCCATGTTTGGCTTCGTCGTAAGAATCGTCGAGTACCAAACAATTGTCTTGGTCGCCCACACCCGTTTGTTCATGGCGAGCCTGGGAACCGCTGGCGCACCACACATAGGGAATGGGTGGCGGCCCAAGTTTCGCTTCGGCCAACTGGACCAACCGAATGGTTACAGCATCGGTCACGCTAGTGATGATATGACCGATATTGTGCGACGACGCCCCAGACTCGACCAGATGCAACAACACCTTCGGTGTTTTCGCAACAATTTCAGCCAACCCTTCATAGGTCTCGCGCTTATAAATATCGCCAACCAGATAGACTGCGGAGGTCGTCTGACGTTGAACCAAATTGGTATTGGTGATCACTCCAGCCACGTTGTCGCCGTTCTTAATCGGCAAATGACGGATATTGGCCCGGGTCATAGCCAGCAAAACATCGAAAGCATAGTTATGTATGTCGAGGGAGATCGGCTTGGGAGTCATGATATCGTCCACCCGCGCCGAATAATCGAGAGCATTGGCCACCACACGGTTGCGCAGGTCGCGGTCGGTCATGATACCAACCAATTTATCGTTTTCCGTCACTAAAAGACAGGAAACCCGCTCATCACGCATACGGGCGGCGGCTTCCTGAATGGTGGCGTCTGGACCGATGGTAACCGGCGCCCGCCCCAGCATATCGCCGGCCTTGGTCGACATGAGGTCCAACTGGGCGTCTTTGGCGGGATTAGGGGCACTACGTACATCGCGCAATCGCGCAGCGCCAAGTGGAGCAAAGAAATAGGCGAATTGAGTGTATTCGTTGCGCAGGCGTTCAAAGTCGTCGAAGGGCAGCATGTAAAACAGGCTGTCTTCGAGCGCCGTAACGCTATTGAGCGCGGTACAGCCGTTCAGCATGGCATGGACGCCGAAGGCTTCGCCTTCCCCCAAACGGGCCAATAGTTGGCCGTCGGGTGAATGGGTCTCCACGGCCCCGGTTCGGATAATATAGAGGAATTTGCATTGTTTTCCGGCCTCGACAACCACACTCCCCTTACGGGCATAGCTGGACTGCATGGTGGACGGGAGATTGTCGAGCACGTCTTTGGGTAGCAAATCGAAAGGATGATACTGGGATATGAAATCCCGCATTTCGATCAGTTCAATATCCATTGTTTCCCCCGAACATTTTAGACCACGCACACCATAATCCGAATAAGACCGGTTTTAGATCAATTCGTGAAACATCGTCTAACAATTTGATCTTATGCGCCCTTCGCCTGCATTACACATAGCCACTTATCTCACAAGGGTTCCCTCAAAAGGAAACGGGCCCCGTCTATCAGACGAGGCCCGCAGCTTAACATCTCATCTTAAAGAGATGCACATGAAAGTGCGTCTCTTAGTGGTCGATAGCGCCAGTAGCACCCTTCGGGATGCGGATATCTTCGACCAGATGCTGAATGTGCTCAGGCGGCGGAGCCGTCACTTTGGCGACCATGATGGCCACGGCAAAGTTAACCAGCGCACCAATGCCACCGAAGGCGTTCGGCGAAATGCCGAAGAACCAGTTCGGACCCATGTCGCCCAGGAAGGACGTACCCGGCACGAAGAAGATACCTTTGTGCTGGAACACATAGAGCATGGTGATGCCGATACCGGCAGCCATACCGGCAATTGCGCCCTGGCTGTTCATCCGCTTGTTGAAAATGCCCATCATCAGAACAGGGAAGATGGACGAAGCGGCCAGACCAAAGGCGATCGCCACGGTGCCCGCAGCAAAATCAGGCGGGTGCAAGCCGAGATAGCCAGCGACACCGATGGAGCCTGCCATCGCAACACGAGCGGCCAACAGTTCCTGAGTTTCGGAAATGTCAGGCGTAAACACACCCTTGAGCAGATCGTGCGAAATAGCGGTCGAAATAGCGAGCAACAGACCCGCAGCCGTCGACAACGCAGCAGCCAGACCACCGGCAGCCACCAAAGCGATAACCCAGTTGGGCAGCTTGGCGATTTCCGGGTTGGCCAGCACCATGATGTCACGGTCGACCCTCAGTTCGTTATCAGCGCCTTTACGGTACTGGATACGACCATCACCGTTCTTGTCGTTAAACTCGAGAAGACCGGTCTTCTCCCAGTTCTTGAACCACTGCGGGCGGGCTTCGTAAGACAACGAGCCGTCAACAGCCGTCACCGGACCGGGCTGCACCGTGTTGGCCAGGTTGAACATCGCCATGGAGCCGACAGCCGGAGCGGTCGTGTAAAGAATGGCAATGAAGACCAGAGCCCAACCGGCGGAAGCACGCGCATCACGAACTTTCGGAACGGTGAAGAAGCGGATGATAACGTGCGGCAGACCCGCGGTACCGATCATCAACGAGAAGGTGTAGACCACCATGTTGAGCATCGATCCCTTGAGCTGCGTATACTGGGCAAAGCCGAGATCGACCAGGGTCTGGTCAAGCTTCACCAACAGCGGCGTACCGTCCTGAACGGAGCTGAACATGCCGATCTGCGGCAGGGGAACGCCCGTCAGGTGCAGAGAGATGAAGATCGCCGGCACGGTGTAGGCGCAAATGAGAACGCAGTACTGAGCAATCTGGGTGTAAGTGATACCCTTCATGCCGCCGAGCACAGCGTAAACGAACACGATACCCATACCAATGAACAGGCCCTGATCGAATGGCATCTCCAGGAAACGGGAGAACGCCACGCCGATGCCCTTCATCTGGCCGATCACGTAAGTGATCGAAGCGATGATCAGACAGATCACGGCGACGATACGAGCCGTCTGCGAGTAGAACCGGTCACCGATGAACTCGGGAACGGTGAACTTGCCGAACTTACGCAGGTAGGGAGCCAGAAGCATGGCCAACAGCACATAACCGCCGGTCCAGCCCATCAGGAAGAGGGATGCGTCGTAGCCCATGAACGCGATAAGGCCGGCCATCGAGATGAACGACGCAGCCGACATCCAGTCAGCAGCCGTCGCCATACCGTTGGCGACCGGGTGAACGCCACGGCCCGCAGCGTAGAACTCACCAGTGCTACCGGCGCGAGCCCAAATGGCGATACCGAAGTAAAGTGCGAAGGTCGCACCAACGACGATATATGTAAGAGTTTGAAGTTCCATGGTTGATTTTCTCCCCTAGTCCTCGTGAACGTCGAACTCGCGGTCCAACTTATTCATTTGGCTGGCGTAATAGAAAATCAACACCAGAAATACGTAAATAGAGCCCTGTTGGGCGAACCAGAAACCGAGACCAACGCCGCCAACGGGGATCGCGTCGAGAGCCGGACGGAGAATGATTCCGAAGCCGTACGATACGATCGCCCAAATGATCAGGCAGATGGTCACGAGTCTGAGATTTGCCTTCCAGTAGGCCTCACCTGTTTTATTGCCATCAGGCATATAAAAGACCTCCCAATTATTGTAGCCGCCACCGATAACCGGTGACGCCGAACCCTAAACAAGTGCTCCTTCAACGAAATTTCTTACTAGCTCCCCCTAGAGGATAAGAAATTTTCGCAAAGAGCCAACAAGGTGAATAGCAGATTTGACTGACAGGAAAAACGGAAAAATTAACCAGCCCTGTTGATTAAGACCCTGAATTCAGTGAAAATTTTGGCTTCTCCAGGGCGTAAAAAACCCACTTCCAAAACGACAAGACTTGACTTTGAGCAAGTGCAAAACGCCCAATCGCCCGCCACTCAATAAAATTTACAGCTTTTGCTGCGTCGCACAATTTTTTTGAAATTTTATTTTGATCGAATGAACAAATTATTTTTGTAATTAATGGTCTGTGGAATATTATTTTTAAGTTACGCCACATTTTTGCCTTATTTCGCCACAATCTCCCCGAATCCAAAAAAAGACCGCCTTGCGATAAGGCGGCCGTGATTGGCAGAAACGCCCCCACTTAAACGCAGGATTTTCGCAGTTTCCGACAGACTTTCTTGCAGTCTCTATCTTTTTTTCTGCAGGACTTTTTGCAGCTCTTGTACTCTTGCCCGCAATCGCGCTTAGCTCCCCCCATGCCCCCGGCCAATCCACATTTACGCGCACAGCCCCCCTTGGCGTCGGCGCCGTTCTCCTCGATACAATCATTGAAGCAGACATGCGACTGATTTTGCGCCAACTGGACACCGTCGTCAGCCCAGGACTGGGCAGGAGAAACACCAATAACCAAAGCCAAAACCGCAACAAAAAGCAACAGACGCATGGTCATTCACCCTTATTAAATGCATAATCAAACCATTGAACGCGGCAAGCTTACGACAAACCGGTTAACCTTTCCCAAACCGGCACAGGAGCGAAAAAGAAGCCCTGCAATTTTTGCATTGCAACATTTCTTATAATTCATAAAATCTTTTTACATTCTTGATGTTAGTATCATGAATAACAAATATATACCGCAACGCAATAATTAGCATTGGTCTTGAAAAGGCGCCCTATGAGCATTCGCAACCTCAAATATCTTTTCGATCCGAAGTCCGTTGCTGTGATCGGCGCTTCGGCGCGCCCTCAGTCTATCGGCAACCTCGTGATGAAAAATCTGCTCGAGGGCGGGTTCGAAGGACCGATCATGCCGATCAACCCCAACCATGCCGCGATTGCCGGGGTGCTTGCCTATCCCGACGTGCCAAGCCTGCCCGCCACGCCCGATCTAGCCGTCATCTGCACCCCACCGGCCACCATCCCGGAGTTGTTTGAACAACTGGGCGAACGCGGCACCCGCGGCATTATCGTGCTGACAGCAGGCCTCGGTGCGGTCGAGCACAGCGAAGGCGTCACCGTCAAAGAGGAAATGCTTCGCATTGCCCGCCAATACGGTATCCGCATCCTCGGTCCCAACTGCTTAGGGCTCCTAGTACCCGGCATCGGGCTTAACGCCAGCTTTGCCCACAAACCGGCGCTGCCTGGAAAGATCGCCTTCATTTCCCAGTCCGGCGCACTCTGCACATCGGTCCTCGACTGGGCCCGTCCGCGCGGGATCGGGTTCTCTCACTTCATTTCCATGGGCGATATGGCCGATACAGATTTCGGCGACGTACTCGACTACTTGGGAAGCGATCCCGGCACCACCGCCATTTTGCTCTATATCGAGTCCATATACGAAAATCGTAACTTCATGTCGGCGGCCCGTGCGGCGGCACGGAACAAGCCGGTACTGGCGATCAAATCGGGTCGACACGAAGAGGGCGCTAAAGCGGCCGCCTCCCATACCGGCGCGCTGGCCGGAGCCGATTTCGTCTATGACGCAGCCTTCCGTCGCGCCGGTATGCTCCGGGTGTTTGATTTCGAAGAACTGTTTGCCGCTGTCGAAACCCTAAGCCGTGGCCGCCGTCCGACCGGAGAACGTCTCGCTATCCTGACCAATGGAGGCGGTCTGGGTGTTCTCGCCGTGGACAATCTAGTCGAACTGGGCGGCAAGCTGGCCGAACTCAAGGAGGAAACCATTGCCAAGCTTGATGAGGTTTTGCCCCCCACCTGGTCGAAGGGCAACCCGGTCGATATCATAGGCGATGCGCCGGGCAAGCGCTATAACGACGCCCTGCGCATCTTGTTCGAAGCCAAGGAGGTGGATGCCGTGGTCTGCATGCATTGCCCCGTGGCCGTGGTGACCCCCGAAGACGTGGCCCAGGGCGTGATCGATGTCGCCAAGGAATTCCCAAAAGCGGCATTAACCACGTCCTTCGTCGGCGACGAAGCCGTCGCCCCGGCCCGCAAACTGTTTGCCAAGGCAGGGATCCCGACGTTCGATACGCCACTTAAAGCGGTTCAGGCCTTCATGCATACGGTTCAGTACCGGCGCAACCAGGAACTGCTGATGGAGACCCCTCCGTCCCTGCCAACCCATTTCAAACCGGCGACCGAAACCGCCCGCCTCATTGTCGAAAACGCCCTGGCCAGCGGCCATGAGTTCATGAGCGAGCCGGAAGCCAAGGCTGTCCTCGCATCCTATGGCGTCCCGACGGTGGAAACCCACATCGTCAAGTCGCCCGAAGCTGCCAGGGTTAAGTCCGAGTCCATGGCTTTCCCCGTCGCCCTGAAAATCATCTCGCCGCAGATCACCCACAAATCGGATGTGGGCGGCGTGGTGCTTGATTTGCAAACCCCCGACGAAGTAGAGAAAGCGGCCCACGACATGCTCGAGCGGGTTCATGCTTTTAAAGATGACGTCGAGGTGTCCGGCTTTTCCATCCAGACCATGGAGCGACGCCCAGGGGCCCACGAGTTGATCATCGGCGTGGTTAGCGATCCGATCTTCGGGCCGGTTATCCTGTTTGGCGAAGGAGGAACGGCGGTCGAAGTGATCGGTGACCGAGCCATCGCCTTACCGCCGCTCAATATGGCCCTGGCCGAAGACCTCGTCTCTCAGACTCGAGTTTACAATCTGCTGAAAGGCTACCGGGATCGGCCCGCCGCCGATATCGAAGCCATCTGTCTGGCGCTCAATCAGGTGGCTCAATTGATCGCCGACGTGCCGGAGATCGCCGAACTGGACATCAACCCACTGTTCGCCGACAGCAAGGGAGTCGTCGCCCTCGACGCTCGGATTAAGGTTGCTCCCGCCACCCAAATCGGCTCCAAACGGCTGGCCATTCGTCCTTACCCGGCCAATCTCGAATCCTCTTTCACCATGCGCAATGGCCGCGAAGTTTTAATCCGCCCGATCCGTCCGGAAGACGAACCCAATCACCATGTCTTTATTTCCAAGCTGACCCCAGAAGACATTCGTTTCCGGTTTTTTGGCCTGGTCAAGGCATTGCCTCATAGCCAGATGGCCCGCCTGACCCAGATTGATTATGACCGGGAAATGGCCTTCATCGCCATCGGGCAGGACGAGAAACACGAAGACGAGACCCTGGGCGTGGTGCGCATCGTGGCGACCCGAGACAATTCAATCTCAGAATTTTCCATCGTGATCCGCTCTGATCTCAAGGCCACAGGCCTCGCTCAAGAACTGATGAAAAAGATGATCATCTACTGCAAAGGCCGAGAAACCCGGCAGTTAGTCGGTCAGGTCTTGAAAGAAAATACCCGGATGATCCATTTCGTTCAAAGCTTGGGCTTCAAGATCACCGGCCACCCGGAGCCCGGCGTTGTCGAAGTCACCCTCGATCTGGACACCCAGGCGAAGGGTTAAGGCAGAGCTTCAGTAGTGTAGAGATTGATGGTGAGCCCTCCATGGGAAACGGGCTCACCGGTTGCAAAGAAGGAAAGGCCTGTGGCCTTGGCAAGCGATGGTTTGCTCGTTATCAACCCGACCCGCCAACCGGAAAACCGCTCCATCAGCGTCTGGCCAAAGGATTTGTAAAGTGGAAACAGGCGCTTGGGGTTGCCGATCCGCCCACCATAGGGCGGATTGACAATGACCAGACCAGGCGGACCGGGCGGAGGCATCGCCTCACTGATCGGAGCCTGACAAAATTCGGTGAAAGCATCCACACCGGCCCGCTTGGCATTGGCCCGACTCATGCGCACCGCTCCAACATCCCGGTCACTACCATAAAAACGAAGATTCTCAGCAACGGGCTTGGCCGCCGCACCACGCATTTTCCGCCACGCATCTTCATCGAAACCGGCCAACCCCTCAAAGGCGAAATGCCGTGACCGCCCCGGAAGCAGCCCGGCGGCGATTTCGGCGGCTTCAATGACGAAGGTCCCCGCCCCACACATGGGATCGACCACTGCCTCAAAACCACTGAAGCCGCATTGACGCAAAAACAAAGCCGCCATGGTTTCCCGCATGGGCGCTTTGTTGACCGCTTCCTTGTGGCCGCGCTTGTGCAGTCCCTCGCCAGAGGTGTCGAGACTGATCGTGCAAAGATCGTTATGGATGCGCGCCTTGATACAGATTTCCGCATCGCGCTCTATAGAGACACCCAGCTTTTCCCTGATCGCTTTTTCAATACGCTCAGTCGCAGCACCCGAATGGTAAATACGGGAGCGCTTGCAAGTGACCTCAATACGCACCGGAACGTCGGGTCGCAGGAAATCGGCCCAGGGGAAACGTCGCGCCCGTTTGTCCAGTTGGGCCAGATGAGGGGTCCGAAACTCACCAATTCGCACGAGCACCTTGCTCGCCCCCCTCAGCTCCAGATTGGCCCGCCAAACTTCCGGCCAACCGCCCCGAACCGTGACACCCCCCTTTCCCACAACGGGGGCGTGAAAGCCTCTCTCAGCCGCTTCCGCACAGAGGGTCTCTTCCAGACCCGGCACCGAAACCAGGAAAATTTCAAATTTATCAGCCAAACTCATCTGGTTTCCATATCCTGGCGAAGCGCTTGCCGTCAGTATTACCCGATTTCCATTTCGTCAAACAGTTCGCTGTTTTTTCCGCAATTCTGAGGCCAGGGCTGGACTCAATCCGACGAGGAAATATAGCGTAATCCCTGAAGGGCGGTCTTGAATTTTTCATCTGGGGCTCGGTCTTCGGGATAGACCATGAAAACAGGCCTCGAGAAAACTGGGGTATCTTGCACCTGAAACAAGGCTCCCTCCTCCAGGTGCCGCCCAACAAGTCTTTCGGGGAAGTATCCCGAGCCCCCGTTTTGAAGAATGTGCCGCAGACCGAGAGGGCCATGGCTAACGGTGATGGCCGGTTGTTCAACGCTTGGATAGGCCTGAACATAAGACATGTGAAACTCAGGCCCCCAGTTAACCAGGACGTATCCCTCTTCACCGGGCCCCTTTGTCACTTCCGAAGTGGAAACCAACACAAGCCGGTCGGAGTCCAACTCTTCGATGGTCAGTCCCGGCCTGCTTTGGGGCGTATACATCACCCCGATATCGAGCGTTCCTTCAATCAACTGGCGCATCAGCCCGTCGGACAGGCCAACCTCCGCCCGGATCGCCAGTTCGGGGATTGCCGAGCGCACCCAGGGTATCCATTTCAACAGCAGATTATCCCAGAGGGTAAACTGGCCGCCGACGGAAAGAACGCCGCCGAATTTCTCCGGCAAGGACACTTCATGGCGAGCCTGCTCCCAAATCCGGACCAAAGCTTGAGCGTGCTTCAGAAACTGCCCCCCGGCGGCAGTCAAGGTCGCCCCCGATTTGTTGCGCACAAACAGCTTTTGTCCCAACGCATCTTCCAGGGTCTTGATCCGCATACTGACGGTGGATTGAGTGACATTCACCTGCTCAGCGGCTTTGTTGAAATTTCCCGTTTCGACAATAGACAGGAATGTCCTGGCCTGAGCGATATCCATGGCGCCGAATGATCCCTAATTTCGATGTAATTTCATTTTTACATCGATTCACATCAATTTAAAGATCATGTTTCTCCGCCCAACGCCTCTTCCAAATCGGGAAAGACATAGGCCGCCTATTCCAGGCCCGCGTACGCGCCAAGCTGCGTTTTCGAAAGATCGGCGCACGACGATTAATATGCCTTTTCTTAAGCATGGAGAACACTCCGCCAACAACAATTGCGAATAATGGAGGGTTGAGCCAGATCCGGCGTGTCACCGGAGTCGATTGCGGAAGAGCGCAGGTACTGCGCCGTTGCCTGGCCTACAGTTCCGAAGAAGCGCACCGGCTGAACCGGCAGCCCTCCTGACGGACAGATTACGCCAAATATAAATTTTGTATAATAAATTTATTGTATGGTTGTTATTAATTTTAACGATTTTATTTTATCTCGAAGAGCGACTTCAGCCCTCCCCCTATAAGGACATCTATTTTTTCCTACACGCCGAATTGCCGTACAAACACAAAATTTTTAGTTTTAATTTTTCGATCAATTCAATTGTTTAAATTCGTTTGTCAAATCAATTTGATGGGGTCATTTTATCGGCCGCCTTGTGAAGCAGGCGTTTTCATTCTTTGGAGAATAAGATGAAAGAACTCGTCACCTTGGCGGCCGCCGCCATTTTCGCTCTCTCTCCGGTTTCCGGCGCCTGGGCGGTTGACATCATCAACGAAGACAACGAAGCCCATGTGATTTTTGTCGGTAACGGCAGCGACGCCGAAGAAGTCGAGATTGACGGCAACCAAACTCTTCAAGGCATCTGCAGCTCCTGCGACCTTTTGCTCGAAGACGATGAGCCCCTATCGGTCAAGGGCGACCAAATCGTTGTCATCAAGAACGGCAAGATCTTCATCCGAAGCTAATCTCTTGGAGCAACTCGGCTGGAGGGCGATCCCCCAAAGACTCCCTCCAGTCTCTTTTTGCTCCCTTTGTTTTTTTAAAGCCCGAGCACAAACATCGCGGCAAGAAAAAAGGCGAAGCTCCAATGAACCAACTGGTCACCACCTCTAAAGATTCAGCATCCGGGCTGTTATCTCTGCCCGAACATGAATCCTTGATCACGCTTTACGTCGGCTCTCAGTTATTCGGCCTTCCGATTTTGACAGTCAGAGATGTGCTGATCGTCAAAGACATTTACCGCATGCCGCTGGTTCCGAAAGAAATCGCCGGAACCATCAACCTGCGGGGGCGAATCGTTACGGTCATCGACCTGAGAATTCTGTTGGGCCTGAAGCCTCAGGAAACCTGCAAAAAATATTGCGTGATCGTCGAGCAGGACAAAATTCCCTACGGACTGCTGATCGATAAGATCGGCGACGTCATGGAACTGCCCCGTTCCCAGTACGAAGACCGCCCAGCTCCTTTCGACCACAAGTGGTCGGAATACAGCAACGGCGTCTACCGGATCGAAAAGCAGATCCTCGTCGTGTTGAACACCGAACAGCTTCTCATGTTCAAGCCAACACAAACGGTCTTGAGCTAATCCTTGAGACGCACAAACCCGGCGTCTCCCAACTTACCTTCCCCCCCCATTCCAGGAGAAAGAAAATGAAACACTTCTCTGCACTTATTCTCGGTCTTGCCGTTATCGGCGCGTCCTACGGCCCAGCCTACGCAAGGGGCGATGCCGCAAATGGCGAAAAGCTCTTCAAACGCTGCGTGGCTTGTCACACGGCCGAAGAAGGCGGCAAACACAAGGTTGGCCCGAACCTCTTTGGCGTGGTCGGGCGCAATGCCTACACCGTCGATGGCTTCAAATATTCCAAGTCGGCACAAAAAGCAGCCGAGGCCATTGGCTCTTGGGACGAAGAAAAGCTCGTCAAATATCTGGTGGATCCGTCGAAGTTCCTCAAAGAGGTCTCTGGCGATAAAAAGGCGAAAAGCAAGATGGCGTTCAAGCTGCCGAAAGAAGAAGATCGGGCAGACGTCGTCGCCTATCTCCAAACTTTAAAATAGGCGGGGAAATCCAAACAGGCTGCGAGCAACAACCGCAGCCTGTTTTTTCATGTCCTACTCGACATTCTTTTTGCACCTCCGGTCAATGGAATGACCGAAGATTAACAATCTCCTTGAGCCATCCCCCCCTTCTCCCCAACTATGGAAACGTTGAAGTCGCGTAAAGCGTGGTCAAAAGAACGAGATTTTGTGATGGCTAAAGAAAACGCTTCGCTGTCAATCGGTTTACACGGAACCCATGCGGCGATGTCACCTGAAGAGTTCGCCCATTGGGGATCGAACGATGTGGCTTTTATCAAGCCCTCAATTTTTGAAGGTGAGCCCGTCTGTATTCTAACCGACGCAACGGGCTCTCCCTTGGGCATTGGCTCCAACCCGGAAACCGCATCTGCCGAGGCCAAGGCCTTAGGGTTCATTCCTCTAAAACTTCACTGACCCGATTTCACGTTCCTCACATTGACAGAAACCGGCCTGCCGCCTATATCCCTAGCAGTTGACAATCAAACTATTTAGGGAAGCTGCCTTATGCCTATGGACGCACGCGAGATCGAACAGATGATCAAGGAAACGATCACCGATGCGGAAGTCACCATTGAAGACCTTCGTGGCGACGGCGATCATTATGCGGCCCATGTGGTTTCGGCTTCCTTCGCCGGGAAAAGCAGAGTTCAACAGCACCAAATGGTCTATGCCGCCCTCAAAGGCCGCATGGGCAACGAACTTCATGCCCTGGCGCTGCAAACAGGCGTTCCCGAAGGGGCCTGATTGCCCCCGCCCCCATTTTCCGACTTAGAACAGGAACCAAGATATGAACGACAACCCCGTTTTCTCCCGCATCCAACAGGAAATCGACGAAAGCCCCGTCGTTCTGTTTATGAAGGGCTCTCCCATGTTTCCCCAGTGTGGCTTCTCTGCTGCCGTGGTTCAGGCCCTGAGTCAGATCGGCGTAAAATTTAAAGGCATCGACGTGCTGGTCGACCCGGAGGTCCGGGAAGGCATCAAACAGTTCTCCAACTGGCCGACCATTCCCCAGCTTTACATTAAGGGCGAATTTATCGGCGGCTGCGACATCGTGCGCGAAATGGCCGAGAACGGCGAACTCCAGGCTGCCCTCAAAGACAAAGGCGTGGAATTGGCCAACGCTTAAAGCCTTGATTACGTGAAGAACGACAAAGGCCCGGTGTTTTCATCGGGCCTTTGTTTTAACGGTAAGATACGCTTCGTAAATATAAAATCTGCTATTTTGGTATAAGCTGAATGGCATTAACAAAAAGAAGCGGACAAAGGCACCTAAGGATATGGACGTAAAAACAGGCATCATTACCCTGTTGTTGACAACCGGGTCCATGGCCATCGCCTTCACGATCCTGCACCTTGCAACCCGTCCCCTACCGGGCCCCAGGCAATGGGCCGTCGGCGCCGTTAGTGGTGTTATCGGCTTGAGCTTGATCTTCGCTCGTGGGCAATTGCCCGATTTTGCCTCGATTGTATTGGCAAATGCCTTCACCACGTTTTTCTATATCGCCCTGCTAGACGGTGTCCGCGCCTTTCTCGGCAAGCCGCCTATTCGGTACTTGTTGGCGGCTGTATTGGGCTCAACAGTCTGTTTTCTCGCAGTATTCACCTACATCTGGCCGGATATTAATCTTCGGCTGGTCGCTCTCTCCATGGTTCATGGCGGGATAACCGCAGTCATTGCCTGGACTCTTTACACGACCCCCATTGAGGGAGGGCGGTTTTCCCGTATCTTTACTGTCATTGCCTTTGTAATTACCGGGATAGCCATTCTTACGCCCATCTACCTTGTCAGTTTTGCATCCAATTTAGATCAAACACTCATGACGCACCCCCTTGTCGGCCTGCGCCTGACGGTCGCTTCGGCGAGTTTATTTGCATGGGGAGTTGGCCTCATCCTCTTGACCACCCAATATTTCGTGCAGCAAACGAAAGTGCAGCAACAAGCACTCGAAAAGGAAATACACGAAAGGGAAATCGTCGAAAAAAACCTGCAAAAGAACCAGCGGCGGCAAAAGGATTTCGCCGACGTTGGGTCGGACTGGTTCTGGGAGATGGATGCCGATCTACGTTTCACCTATTTTTCCGAAACCATTTTGCGGTTCAACGGTGGCACCGACTACAGAACGCAGCTGGGAAAACGCCGAGACGAAATCGTCCAAATCCTGGAGAACGACCGGGAGCACTGGAACAAACACTTTCAGGCCCTGGAAAATCGTCGGCCGTTCCGTGATTTCCAATATGTTTTCACCGACCAAAACGGAAAGGAACACTGGTGGTCGATCAGTGGCAAACCCAGCTACGACGAACAAGGCGCTTTTACCGGATACCGGGGGGTGGGCCGCGATATCACCGACCAAAAGGCCCGCGAAGATGAGCGTCTTCGACTATTGCGCGACCTGGAAGACAAGGAAGAGCAACTGCTCGGAATTTTAAATGGCGCGATGGACGGAATCGTTGTCATTGACGTCAACGGACAGATCGCCACGGTCAACCAAGCCGCCCAACTGATGTTCGGCTATGACGAAGACGAATTGACCGGACAAGGCATCCTATCACTGGTCCCTAAAGATCATAGCGAAGCCGCCCTTGAAAAGCTGAGCTATCTTATGGACAAGGGCGCGCTCGATACTTCTGGCGGCGAGCATTGGGAGGTGGAGTTCCGCCGCCGGGACAACGTCACCTTTCCCGCCGAGGTCGCCTTCAACGACTTTCTGCACCATGGCGACACCATGTTCGTCATGATCATTCGCGACATCACCGAGCAAAAGGAAACCGAGCGCAAAATCCGCTACATGGCGACACACGACGCCCTAACCGGCCTGCCCAACCTAACCCTCGGCCGGGACCGCATCACCTCTGTGCTAGCGCTCGCCAAACGATCCGACTCGATGGCCGGCCTACTGTTCGTTGATCTCGACGGTTTTAAAGCGGTCAACGACACCATGGGCCACGACGCGGGGGACGCCGTTCTTAAAGCCGTTGCCGAACGGCTCTCATATAGCGTACGTGAGGTCGATACAGTCGCCCGGATCGGCGGCGACGAGTTCATTGTGGTTTTGGAAGAACTACACAACAAAGAAGATGCGGCGATGATCGCCGAAAAGATCATCACCGAAATCGATAAGCCGATAAATATCCGGGGAGCCAAAGCTGAGATTGGCGCCAGCATTGGCATCGCTCTTTACCCAGAGAACGGTGAAAATGAGGAAGAACTCCTCAAAGCCGCCGACCGAGCGATGTATCGGGTGAAACATGCCGGTAAAAACGACTTCGCATTCGACAAGCCTGAATAGCCCCCCTTTCGTCCAATAAAAAAGGCCGCCCAGACGGCGGCCTTTTCGTTCGGGTCCGGCCGAGACCGGAAACCTGTATTCGTTTTAGCGAGAATAAAATTCGACGACCAGGTTCGGTTCCATCTGAACCGGGTAGGGCACGTCGGCAAGCTTAGGCGTACGGACGAAGGTGCCCTTCATTTTCTTGTGGTCAACGTCCATGTATTCCGGGGTGTCGCGCTCGGGAGAGGCGACAGCTTCCAGGACCATGGGGATTTCACGGGATTTTTCACGAACCTCGATCACGTCGCCTTCCTTGACCAGGTAGGACGGAATGTTGACCTTACGGCCATTGACCTTGACGTGGCCATGGTTGACGAACTGGCGTGAAGCAAAAACGGTCGGAACGAACTTCATGCGGTAGACCACGGCGTCCAGACGGCGCTCGAGGATACCGATGAGGTTTTCCGAGGTGTCGCCGCGACGGCTGGCGGCTTCTTTGTAGTAACGGTGGAACTGCTTTTCGCTGATCGAGCCGTAGTAGCCTTTGAGCTTCTGCTTGGCGTTCAGCTGTAAACCGAAGTCGGACGGGCGGCGCTTGCGGCGCTGGCCGTGCTCACCGGGACCGTATTCGCGGGTGTTAAAGGGGCTTTTCGGGCGGCCCCAGAGGTTGACGCCCAAACGGCGGTCAATCTTATACTTGGAACGGATGCGTTTACTCATCTCACTCTCTCACTCATTTAAACAGGTTTGTTCTTCCTGCCCGGTAGGCCTTGGTCCCTTGAAAAAGGGGGCGGGGATCGCAGACCAAAACAGCCACAAACCCACGTTCCCGGGCATTGGAAGCGCGCACTATAAGGATCGGGCAAACGAAGTCAACCGAAACCCGCAGTCTTTAAGGGCCTTCACCCGCTAATCAGCTTCCAGTTCGGAATCCCAATAGAGAAAATCACGCCAGCTTTCGTGGAGATAGTTGGGCGGGAAAGCCTGGCCGTTGCGCTGAAGCTGGAAATTGGTCGGCTGGAGGGGTTTGTAGCGCGGGATCATCCCTGCTTCCTTGGGCAGCTTGGCCCCCTTGGCCAGATTGCAGGGACTGCAGGCCGTAACTACATTTTGCCAGTTGGTGCCGCCCCCATGGGCGCGGGGAACCACATGATCAAATGTCAGATCATGGACTGGGAAGCGGTCGCCGCAGTATTGGCAGGCGAATTTATCGCGCAGAAACACATTAAACCGGGTAAAGGCCGGGCGGCGCATGGCGGGAACGTATTCCTTTAAAGAAATCACGCTCGGTAGTTTCAATTCGAAACTCGGGGAGTGAACTGCTTGATCGTACTCGGCCAAAACATTGACCCGATCCAAAAAAACGGCCTTGACCGCATCCTGCCAAGACCATAGGGACAAAGGGAAGTAGCTCAACGGCCTGAAATCGGCGTTAAGCACAAGGGCCGGCGCACTATCGAGTGGCATACGCATGCCAACCTCCTTGTCCCGTCTCTGCTGCCTCGAAGGCTACAATATATTGTGTTAACTACAAACTAATCCTACGAGACATATTCGTTACAATGATCTTCCTCTTAAGAATATGGCGATTGTTGCAGTAAAGTCCAATCCATGACTGAAAAACCCACCCCCCCGGCCGTCACCCGCTTCGCCCCCAGCCCAACCGGCCTGCTCCACCTGGGCCATGCCTTCTCAGCCCTTTACGCCGAAGCCTCGGCCAAGCGCGACAAGGGGCGTTTCCTCCTACGCATCGAAGACATCGATAAGGGGCGCTGCCGCCCTGAATTCGAAGACTCCCTGCTGGAAGACCTCGCCTGGCTGGGACTTCACTGGGAAGAACCGGTGCGTCGCCAGTCGGACCATATGGCGGACTATGAAGCAGCCTTGCGAAAGCTGATTGGCTTTAAACTGCTCTATCCCTGCTTTTGCACGCGCAAGGAAATTCAGGCCGAGATCGAACAGATGGGCCATGCGCCTCACGGTCCCGACGGGCCGGTCTATCCCGGCACCTGCAAACATCTGGACGAGGTTGAGCGGGCCCAAAAAATGGAAAGCGGCCTTCCCTTTGCTTTGCGTCTCAACGTGGAGAAGGCCATGGCGGAAACCGGCCCGCTTGACTGGACCGATAGGAAACGAGGAAAGATGGAAGCGACCCCCGAGGTTTTCGGCGATGTTGTGCTGGCCCGCAAAGACACACCGACCAGCTATCATCTATCCGTCACCCTCGACGACGACCTTCAGGATATTTCGCTGGTTACGCGCGGCCAGGATCTTTTCGAAGCGACACATATTCACCGGCTGTTGCAAGAGCTTCTGGGCCTCAAGGTTCCCGACTACGACCATCATCCATTGATGACCGGCGAAGACGGCAAGCGTTACGCCAAGCGTGACCAATCAAAAACGCTAAAGGCTCTTCGCGACACGGGACACAGCCCGGCTGAAGTACGAAAGATGGTCGGATTTTAGCGACTAGATCGACCGGTGAAGGCCGTTAACCAGGTCCATATACTCGGGGTGATCGGGTTTGAGATAGCCGTGGCGAATCAGGAAGTCGATAGCCACCAGTGAGCAGTTGAATTTGAAGTCGTCGCCGCTTTGAACGATCTCGGCAACCTCGTCGAGGCTCATCAGGGAAAAACCCTCCATCTCGCCGTCCGTACAAACCGGCGTCACCCCCTCGGGCAACTCGAGATCATAGTTGAACAGCACGTCTCGGCGCACCCCATGAATATGGTCGAGGCAGTATGAAATCGCCCCGATAGGTTTGGCCTGCAAAGCCATCTCTGGAGTAAGTCCCGCTTCTTCGGCGCATTCCTTGATTAGGTTTTCCTCCAAGGTGAGGTCGGCAGGCTGACCGCCCGCAACCAACTGATCAAGCTTGCCCGGCGATACAATCCGATCCATGGCCCGCTTGCCGATCCACATCTTGAGCCCGTCAGGCGTTCTGACATAGCCGTTGACATGAATGCCGTAAGCGATGACGCCGAGCAACGGCACGGCAGCCCGTTCGATAACGAAGGCCGGCGGTGCGGCAAAACTCGGTCCAACCCGGTAGGGCTCGCCGACCCAACGGTCCAGAAAGCCTTCTTCATGGAGAGTCCGAACGACCCCATCCACGGCTTCACTACGCATCTTTGGGGTGTTCAGGTTATCGGCCAACGCCACCTGCTCCTCATCAACAAGGAAGACTTCGCCGAAACGGGCCAGTTCCTTGGCGATATGAGGCTTGACCCATCCCAGTTCCTCCCCATCCACCCGGAACGGTTTGGCGCCGGTCAGATCATGGCGATTGCAGGTTTCGATGCGATCTAAATAGCTCATTAGGTTCCCTCAAAATGAGTGGCCGGAGGCGATAGCCGAACGCTATCGGGCAAAGGATTTTGGCGCAAGACCCTCCCTTGTTTTTCACCCTGCTTTGTGCCAGCTTGTGGCCCATGAAAATCTCGGTCAAAAAAGTCTCGTCGGACACCTTCGCCATTACCTTCGGCGATGTGGTCGTGGCACTCAGCGAAACCGAGGTGCGCACCCTTTTACTTCAGCTCACCCGAACGATTTCGCCCGAGCTTGCGGCCCGGCGGGCCCGGCGGCTGGCCGGAGGGGACGGACCCAACTACCGTGACTTCATGCGTCGCTTGAGGAACGCCAACGACATCGGCATTCAAGCCCTGCTCCGCTCTGTCTCAACCGACGATACGCTGATCCTTCTAAAGCTCGGTGAGAAGAGCGAGTTGCTGCAAAAGAAACTGTTTAGCAACATGAGCGACAAATCGGCCCAGATGTTCACCGAAGACCTGAGCTACAAGTTCCCAGACGATCTGGTGCCCGACACCATGGCCCGCGAAGCCTTAAGACGGATCATCACCGAGGCCGAAAAGCTCGAGGCGCGCGGTACCCTAACCTACGAAGACGAACCGCTGGTCGATTGACCGGGCCGGATGCAAAAAAGGGAGCCACAAGGACTCCCTTTATCGCAATTCAACAAGACCTCTTCCGACGAGACGGCAATTGATGAATGAAACGGAAGCAGACGCTTCCTCTCATTCGATCGCACTCTATGCCGCCGCGGTTTCCTTCTTGTCGCCTTTTGAACTCTTCACATAAGCCCGCTCACAATGCTCCAGGCAATAGGGCTTGCCCGGCACGGTCTCTTCGCCGCAGAAACGGAACTCAGGCGTTCCCGGCTCGCCCGAAGGCCAACTGCACATACCGCTTTTAAGCGACTGGAGGGTGACCGTTCCCGGCCCTTTGACTTCCTTGCGCTTGGGGCGCGGTTTGGGCGTAGCGCTCCGCTTGATGGGTGAGCCCCGTTTGGGCAGACCCAGACGATGAACCTTGCCGACCACTGCGTTTTTGGTGATGCCCAGACGCTTGCCGATTTCAGCCGCCGAAAGGCCCTCAGCCCAGAGCTTGGACAGCTCCTCAATCCGTTCTTCAGTCCATTCCACGCTCATGTTTACCCTTCCCGCTATGTCCGGCGCGCGGGTTTCGCGTCTCCCCGCCGGATTGTCACTTCAGAAGGCGCCGGACAACAAATGTCCTGCACCGAAAATCTGCATGGAAAGTACTATATGTTGGTGAAGCGCTCAAGCATGATTACAATATTTTGTGTGGATAACTAGATTCGGTTTGCTCATTTTTTGACCGCTTACAAGTTTTTTCTAGTGCGTAAATAAAATTTCTGTGGATAAAGAATCTAAACGGAAAAAGGAAAAACGATGACCGGTTTCATCCAAACTTATCGCGGCACCGTCGCGCCCGATCAATGCGACCACCTAGGCCATATGAACGTCCAACACTACGTTTCGGCAATCAGCGACGCCGCTTTCTCCCTGATGACCGAAATCGGTCTGGGCCCCCGCCGGATTGAGGAGCTCCAGTTGGGCATCGCGGCGGTTCATATGGACATCAGTTACCTCCAGGAGATTAATTCCGGCGCGGTCATCTATATGGAGTCCGCTATCGGCAAGATCGACGGCAAGAAAATCACCTTTCTCCACCGCATGACCGAAGCCGAGACCGGCACGGTCGCCATGAAGGCCAAGGTCTTGGGCCTCGGCATGTGCCTCGACGAACGCAAGTCTACGGAGCTCCCCGCAGAAGTGCTTAAGAAAGCGCACACCCACCTCGTCGATGAAAAGGAGTGGTAGAAGCATTTTTTGCCCCACCGAAAGACCAAAAACACCCCATTAACACCTATTTTTTGACAAAAAAGACATAGGTAAATCGCGCTAACCTCTTGAAATCATTGCAAACCTGTGGTTTTTGGGTAAAAATCCATATTTATCATTTTGCAATTTTTCATTATAAAACAGCGCCTTAAATAGGGGAATTATATCCTATTTTTGGAATGTGTCAAGCGTCAAACCTGGCAACTGGCATCTCCCTCCCCCATCACCACGATCAAAAGCCCGCGCCATGCCGCGCCATGAGACGAAGTTAGACGCTGTAACAAGGGGTTATGAATGTTACCCCATGGTAGGTTATCATTTTTGGCACTCTCATTTTCCGCCAATACGCGGAAGCACCCTAGTCACCTGATGCAATTCTGTTCCTGGTGACTAGTGCCGTCGGGGGCGAGCATGGCAACGGCAAAAACAAAAAAGCGAAATAGTATTTGGGCGGTTCTCACCGCTACCGGCCTTATCTCCGGGGTGGGGGCGATAGCCCTCAATCTGCATTTTCCTGATTTCAGGGTAGTCCACTATCCCATTCATGCCGCCGTCGAAAGCATTGGCGCTTTCGCCGCTTTCATCGTCGCCACACTCATCATCGGCCTGCGAAATCACGGCCACCTCGGGCCCGCCTATACCTGGGTGGCGGCGGCCCTTATCGGCATGGGGTTTCTCGACGGGCTGCACGCATTGCTTCATGCAGGAACCGGATTTGTCTGGCTGCATAGCGCGGCGACACTCATCGGCGGCATTGTCTTTAGTTTTGTATGGACCGCCGATCGATATGCATCGCACCGGTGGGTCACCCGCATTCCATTTATCGTGCTTTTGGTTTCCGGGATTATCGGGGCTGGAAGTCTGCTCTTCCCCGAGATGATCCCGACCATGGTGGTCGATGGAACATTCACGGTTGCGGCCCGCGCCAGCAACATGCTGGGGGGTGTGGGCTTTCTAATCGCCTCTTTCTATTTCGCCATTCACGCCCGTGACGATGCAGATAGCCGGAACCGCATTGTCTTCTCCTCCCATTGCTTCCTCTTCGGAATTTCCGGGATCATCTTCGAATTTTCAGTGATCTGGGATGCCGCCTGGTGGTTCTGGCATGTCCTACGCATTTGCGCCTACATGGTCGCGGTTACATTCTACTTCGGTCTCGCCCGGCAGATTGAAACCGAACTCTATGACCTGAAACGAAACCTCGAAACACTGGTTGATGATCGTACGCAGGAATTGACGAGAACCAACCGCGCGCTGAGTATTTTAAGCAGCTGCGGGAAAGTGATTACCAACGCGAAGTCCGAGGAACAACTGCTGAATGAAGCCTGCCACCTTATTGTCGCACTCGGCGACTACAGGATGGCATGGGTCGGATATGCGGAAAATGACGAGAAAAAAACCGTTCGTCCCGTCGCACAACGAGGATATGAGGACGGGTATTTGGAGCGAATTACCGTCACATGGGCAGACGACAGCTTTGGAAGCGGCCCCATCGGAACATCAATCCGCACGGGAGAACCTTGTATCATTCGGCACATTTTGGACGACCCCAAATTCAAACCCTGGAAAGCCGCCGCCATCGAACGAGGATACTCTTCGGCAATCTCCCTACCGCTAATCCAGAACAAGAAACCTTTCGGCGCACTGGCGATCTATTCCGACGTTGCGGATGCTTTCGATGACCACGAGGCTGGCCTTCTGGTCGAACTGGCAAACGACCTTTCTTTCGGGATTCAGACAATCAAAGAGTCCGAAGAGCGTATCGAAGCCATGAAAAAAGCCGAGATCGCCAACCGCGCCAAGACTGAACTGATGGCCAATATGAGCCACGAATTGCGAACACCGCTCAATGCGATTATCGGGTTCTCGAAACCATCAGGGGAGCAATGTTCGGTCCTTTGGGCAACGACCAATATGCTCAATACGCAGAATACATCAACGCCTCGGGCCAACACCTTCTGGAACTGATCAACGATATTCTCGATGTTTCGGCGGTCGAGGCCGGGAAAATGGAGCTGCATGAGGAAGAGGTTAACATCGTGGAAATTTGCGATGCGGCGCTTCGAATCATTCTGCCCAAGGCCGAAGAAGGCTACGTGTCGTTACGAGGTCTTTCCGGCTTGGAGGTTCCACGCCTCCGAGGGGATAAACGACGGCTGAAGCAGGTTCTTCTCAACCTCCTTTCCAATGCCGTCAAATTCACTCCGGAGAACGGCGTCGTTTCCTGCGATGCGGTCATAGACGACGATGGCGCCCTAGCCATCATGGTGACCGATACGGGCGTCGGGATGGATGAAGAAGGAATAGAAAAGGCGTTAATGCGTTTCGGTCAGGTCGACAGCTCCCTCGCCCGCAAACACGAAGGCACAGGGCTCGGCCTGCCCCTAACCAAAGGGCTGGTCGAATTGCATGAGGGAACGCTAAAGCTGGAAAGCAAACCAAACAAAGGAACCCGCGTGACGATCAAATTCCCGGCAAGCAGGGTCGTCACCAGCAATTCTTAATCATCCAGAATTGAAACGATCCGCCACCTTCTTTCTTCTTAAAAAATATCTTGCGACTCACTCGCAACAATGATATCCCGTGTCGTTATTGATAATCATTATCACATTTGAGGGGTTTCCGTTCAGTCTTGAACGTCCCGCAACGAGGAGCAATCAATGCGAAACAAATCCGCCTTTCTTCGTGTCTTGACCTGCACCGCGGTTCTCGTCGGCTCAACCGCCGTACAGGCGACAAATGCTTCCGCCGAAGAGGTCAATCTTTATTCTGCACGCAAGGAAGCTCTGATCAAGCCACTGCTGGACCGCTTTACGGCGCAAACAGGGATTAAGGTCAACTTGGTGACCGGCAAGGCCGACGCTCTCCTGAAGCGTTTGGTCAGCGAAGGCATGAATTCCCCCGCCGACCTGCTGATCACCACAGATGCCGGACGGCTGCACCGCGCCAAAGAGGCCGGTGTGACGCAACCCTTAAGCTCGGCCGCTCTCTCAGCCGCGGTTCCCGAGCAATATCGCGATCCCGGAAAACACTGGGTTGGCCTCAGCCTGCGCGCAAGGCCCATCATGTATGTGAAAGGCAAGGTCGATCCGGCCCAACTGTCTACCTATGAAGACCTTGCCGACCCTAAGTGGAAGGGGAAAATCTGCATTCGCTCCTCAAGCAACATTTACAACCAGTCCCTGGTCGCATCATTGATCGCCGCCAATGGCGAGGAGGCCGTTGAAACCTGGGCCAAAGGCTTGGTTTCCAACTTCGCACGCCCGCCCAAGGGAGGCGACCGCGACCAAATTAAAGGTGCGGCATCCGGGCAATGCGTCATCGCCATCGCCAACACCTACTATCTGGTCGGTATGTTGACCTCGAAAGACACTGGCCAGCGCGCTCCGGCGGAAAAAATGGCGGTCTTCTGGCCCAACCAGAAAGGGCGCGGCGCACACGTCAACATTTCCGGCGCAGCCTTGACCAAGGCGGCGAAGAATAAAGAGGCCGCCGTCAAGCTGGTTGAATTTCTCGCCGGAGCCGAATCCCAGGCTTGGTATGCCGAAACCAACGGCGAATATCCAGTACGGGATGGCGTGGCGGCCAGCGCCGTGCTATCGAAGTGGGGAACCTTCAAACCCGACACGCTCAATTTGAGCAAGTTGGGCGAATTGAATGGTTCCGCCGTGATGTTGATGGATAGGGCTGGATGGAAGTAGCCAAGACCGCTACAAGATCATACCGAACGCAAAAGTCCACCCGGTTTTCCGGGTGGGCTTTTGGCGTTACAGGACTGGCTGCGGTGTTGGCAATCCCTGTGGCAGTCGTGTTCGCCCATGTTTTCACCCCGGCCGGTGAGGTTTGGTCACATCTGGTCGATACGGTACTGGCCGATTACGTCATCAACTCACTCCTACTGATGCTGGGGGTCACGGTGGGCACGTTGATCGGCGGCGTCGGCACGGCATGGCTGGCTTCCATGTGCCGTTTTCCGGGACGGCGCTTTTTTGAATGGGCCCTGCTTTTGCCCATGGCCCTACCCGCCTACATTATCGCCTACACCTATACGGGCTTTCTCGATTTCGCCGGTCCGCTACAGACCCTGATCCGCGACATGACCGGCTGGGGATATGGCGACTATTGGTTTCCCGAAGTCCGCTCACTCGGCGGCGCCATGCTGATGATGTCGTTGGTGCTGTTTCCCTACGTTTACCTGATGACCAGGGCGTCCTTCCTCAATCAGTCGATTTGTGTTTTAGATGTCAGCCGCACGCTTGGGAACGGACCCTGGCGCACGTTCTTCACTGTCGCCCTGCCGTTGGCCCGCCCGGCCATCGTCGCAGGGCTTTCGCTGGCCCTGATGGAAACCCTGGCCGATTACGGCACGGTTCAATACTTCGGCGTTTCGACCTTCACCACGGGTATTTTTCGTACTTGGTACGGCCTCGACAATGCCGCTGCGGCCTCGCAACTCTCGGCCCTTTTATTGGTTTTCGTCTTTGTTCTTGTTGTTGTTGAAACCGCTTCACGCCGTCAAGCCCGGTTTCATCACACCAGCCAGCGCCATCAAGATCTACAGCGCATCAAGCTAAGCGGTTGGCGGGCCTGGGCGGCATTCGTCTTTTGCTTTGCCGCCGTGTTTTTCGGCTTTCTGCTACCTGCCGGCCAGTTGGCCTGGTGGAGTATTCTGGTTGCCGAAGACCAACTGGACACCCAGTTCTGGAGGCTTGTGATCAACAGTGTGGAATTAGCGGGGCTCGCGGCATTGATCTCCGTCGCCCTCGCGCTGTTTCTCGGCTATGGTCGGCGGCTCAACAAATCGAGAGTTCTGCAAGCATCGGTTCGCATTGCAGGGATGGGGTACGCCGTTCCAGGCACGGTCATCGCCGTTGGCGTGATCATCCCCTTCGCATGGTTTGACAACAGGCTGGACGCCTTCATGCGGGCGACCTTCGACATATCGACCGGACTGCTTTTCAGCGGCACCTTAGTTGCGCTGATTTTCGCCTATGTGGTGCGCTTTCTGGCGGTATCGTTACAAGCTGTCAACACCGGATTGGAGCGCATCAAACCGTCTCTCGACGAAGCCGGGCGGTCGCTCGGCTACAACCCGCTGGAGGTCGTCCGCCGCATCCACGTTCCGCTGCTCAGCGGCAGCCTTTTGACGGCGCTTCTGCTGGTTTTCGTCGATGTGCTCAAGGAATTGCCCGCCACCTTGATTTTGCGGCCTTTCAACTATAATACCCTTGCCGTAAGAGCCTATGAGATGGCGTCGGACGAACGCTTGGCAGAAGCCGGCCCCGCCTCATTGGCCATCGTTCTGGCCGGAATCGTTCCGGTTATCGTCTTGAGCTACACCATCACCCGGACGCGGAGAATTCGTTCATGACCACCCCCCGCCTGATCGTCGATACGGTCTCGGTCGCTTACGGCGACACGCCGGTGGTCAAAGACGTCAGCTTATCACTTGCCGAAGGAGAAATCGGCTGTCTGCTCGGCCCGAGCGGCTGCGGCAAAACCAGCTTGCTGCGCGCTATCGCCGGTTTTGAACCGGTCGCCTCCGGGGCGATTTGTCTCGATGGCGTTGAAATGTCCGTACCCGGCGAGATGATGGCCCCTGAACGTCGCAACATCGGCATGGTGTTCCAGGACTTTGCCTTATTTCCGCATCTGTCGGTATCGGATAATATTGCGTTCGGTCTCCGCCGTTTCAGCCAAACGGAAAAGAAACAGCGGGTTGACGAACTTCTCGAGTTAGTCGGCCTTTCGAAAGCCGCCGAGACCTTTCCTCACGAGCTTTCCGGCGGCCAGCAGCAGCGCGTCGCCCTGGCCCGCGCTATGGCGCCCCGGCCAATAATCTTACTGATGGACGAACCTTTTTCCGCCATCGACCCGGAACTGCGCGAACAACTGGCCGGGGAAATCAGAACCATGCTCCGGCGCGACGGCATGACGGCGATTTTGGTGACCCACGACCAAATGGAAGCCTTTGCCATGGCCGACCGCATCGCCGTTTTCGGCGAAGGCTGCCTCGTGCAATTCGACACCGCCTATAACCTCTACCACCGACCGGTAGATCGCTATGTCGCCGATTTCATCGGTCAAGGAACCATGATCCCAGGCACTATTCTCGATGCGCAGCATATCGAAACCGGATTGGGGGTGATCAAAGGGAAACTCATAAATGACAATGATGTGGGGGCGCGTGTGGATGTATTGGTCCGCCCTGACGACATCATTCACGACGACGATAGCAACATGAAGCTACCCATCGTCCACAAGACTTTCCGTGGCGCTGCATTCCTCTACACCCTTAAAACACCCGATCAACACATCGTCTACTGTCTTGTCCAAAGCCATCACAACCATGCCGTCGGCGAACGTATCGGAATACGCATGGAGATGGATCATCTCACGGTCTTTCCTGATCCTAATGGACATCCAAAAAATGGACGCTGAACAGGCTTTCAGTATCTGTCCAGGCACGCACCGGTCTTAAGCCCGCCTGTTCGGCCAGGGAGCGGAATTCATCGAGGCTGTATTTGTATGAATTTTCCGTATGGATGGTTTCGCCTCGGACGAAATCAAATGAGCTTTCGCCAATTCTGACCTTTTGATCGGCCAAGCTCTCCAAGTGCATCTCGACCCGTCCCTCGCCGGGGTTATAAAAGGCCAGATGTTCGAAGGCCTCGACTCTGAAGTCGGCCGCCAATTCTCCATTGATCCGGGTGAGCAGGTTTTTATTGAACGCCGCCGTTACGCCCTGGCCGTCGTTGTAGGCCGCGTGGAGCATATCCTGGTCTTTCTTGAGATCGACCCCGATCAGCACGCCGCCGCCCGGCCCGACGGCGAGGCCCAGATCGTGCAAGAAGGTCACGGCCTCGGCAGGCTCGAAATTGCCGATGGACGAACCCGGAAAAAAGGCGACCCGCCTCAAATACGTCGGAGACCTGGGCAGGTCGAGATCGTCGGTAAAGTCGATACAGACCGCATGAACGTCGAGCCAAGGGAAATCGGCGCAAAGCCGCTGGCAGGCGTCGAGCAGGTGGTCTCTTGAAATATCGAGCGGCATGTAGGCGCTGGGGCGCAAAGTATCGAGCATCAGCCGCACTTTGTCGCAAGACCCGCTGCCCGGTTCGATGAGATAGCAGTACTGGCCGACTGTGGCGACGATATCATCCAGGTTGTCACGCAGAATTTTCACCTCCGTGCGGGTCGGATAATACTCCTCCAGCCGACAGATCGAGTCGAAAATCTGCGACCCGGCCCGGTCGTAAAAAAACTTTGGAGGAATCGTCTTACGCTCTAAAGCCAAGCCGTTAATCACCTCACCAAAGAAATCGGCCGGTTTGGGATGGCAATCGAGAAACTGTACATTCCCCTCTGCTCGGAAGCCTGTAATCGTATCCATCAGCCGTCCTCCGCCAGTCTGAACCCGCTGAATTGCCAGCGGTCCTTGGGGTAGAAGAAATTCCGGTAGGTGGGGCGAATATGGTCCTTCGGCGTAGCGCAGGATCCGCCCCGCAGGACGAACTGGCTACACATGAACTTGCCGTTGTATTCGCCGAGCGATCCCCCCAGGGGCCTGAACCCCGGATAGGGCGCATAGGGACTGGCGGTCCATTCCCAAACGTCGCCATAGAGGCCCTTCAACCAACCACGGCTCTCCCGCCCTACCGGATGGAACAGACCATCATCCTGGAAGTTGCCTTCGACGGGTTGACCGCGCGCCGCCACTTCCCATTCGGCTTCACTGGGCAGACGCTTCCCGGCCCAGCGGGCATAGGCGTCGGCCTCGAAGAAACTCACATGAACAACCGGAGCGTCGAGATCGACCGCCTGGTGGCCGGAGAGGGTCATCTGCCCCCACGCGCCGCTCTCAAGCCTTTCCCAATAGAAGGGCGCCTGCCAACCGCGATCGCGCACTGTTGCCCAAGCTTCCGAGAGCCAGAGGTCGGAGCGCCCGTAACCGCCATCCTCCATGAAGGCGATAAACTCGCCGTTGGTCACGGGGCGGGTAGCGAGACGGAAAGGCTCCAGCCAAACCTTATGGATCGGCGTTTCATTGTCGTAGAAATAGCCATCCGCCAAAGCACCGCTATGGCCGACCTCAACGAGCCCACCCTCTAAATCCCGCCAGTCCATGGGAGTCGCAACGGCAGAAGGCAACTCGACATCGTGATAGGCCGGACGCAAGGGATTGTTGGCGAATACGTGCTTGAGATCGGTGAGCATCAATTCCTGATGCTGCTGTTCGTGATTGAGCCCCACCTGGGTCAAAAACTCGACTGTTTCCCGGTCGGTGTGATCGGCATGCGAAAGCAACCTCTCCATGGCGTCGTCCACATGAGCCCGATAGGCGAAAATCTCTTTCACCGTCGGACGGTTCAAAAAGCCGCGTTCGGGGCGAGGATGGAAGGTGCCGACGGTTTCATAATAGGAATTAAACAGGTGTGCGAAGCGGGGATGAAATTCTTCATATCCAGCCAAGTGAGGGCGCAGGATAAAGGTTTCAAAAAACCAGGTAACGTGGGCAATGTGCCACTTGACCGGGCTAACATCGGGCATGGTCTGGATATTGAAGTCATCGGGTTCGAGCGGATCACACAGCGCCTCAGTCCGCGCTCTGACCTCACGGTACGCCTCAACCACACCCTCGCAGACTTCGAACCTGGGTTTCATACCCTTGGGCCTCCCGTTTTCGCCCAATGTCGGCTTGTCGTTAAATTAGACTTTTGGTTGCACCTTTTCTAAATCAAGCTTTTCCATGGCTGAGGGGCATTGTCTCTTCAATTTTCTGTTGGCGCTTTTCTCTCTGGGGTTGCTTATTGGAGACAACAAAGCGTTACAAAAACGCCACGATGGCAGCCGAGATCAAAACGTTTCTTGAGGGTTTCGATTATCAAGATTTACGCTCGGCGGCGGCCAAGGGCATGGCGGGAGACGTATTTATGCTCAAACACGGCGGCCGAAGAGCCTTTTCGGCCCGACAACAACGTCAAACCGCTGACCGGCGTTCCAAATGGATACCGTCGGCGGTTTGGAGACTGGCGGGTTTCCTATCTTGTCGATCAGCAAGGCCGGTTGATTGAAGTTTTTGAAATTGCGCCGAGAGGAGGCGCTTACAAATCACCATCACAATCAAGCCCGTCTCAGAAACCACCAATAAGGTGTTTACGGATTATGGCATTCCTGACCTTGCGCCGCGCCGCCCCGATGACGCCATATTTCCAACCAAAAAGCCCCGCCAGTCTGAACCGGCAGGGCTTTTGTTTAGTTACCCCCTCCATCTCCCCCTAGAAGGGGGAGGGAAAAGGGCGTTCCTCCCCTGTTAGGGGAGGTTAGGTGGGGTATTCAGCATTATCCTCCGATAATCCCGTTCAACGTGGCGCTTGGGCGCATGGCGGCGGACACCTTTTCGGCCGGAGCGTGATAGTAACCGCCGAGGTCGACCGGGGCGCCTTGGGCGGCCAGGAGTTCCTCGTTGATTTTGGCTTCGTTGGCCGCCAGCTGTTCGGCAATCGGGGCGAAGTGGGCCTTGAGGGTTGCGTCTTCATCCTGAGCGGCCAGGGCCTGAGCCCAATAAAGGGCGATGTAGAAGTGGCTGCCCCGGTTGTCGTGCTCATTGACCTTGCGGCTCGGGCTTTTGTTTTCATCCAAAAGTTTTTCGGTCGCCAGATCGAGGGTCTTGCCGAGCAGGGTGGCGGACTTGTTGCCGGTCCGGTTGGCGAGATGCTCAAACGACGCGCCGAGCGCGCAGAACTCACCGAGGCTATCCCAGCGCAGGTGACCTTCTTCGACCAACTGTTGGACGTGCTTCGGCGCGGAGCCGCCGGCCCCGGTTTCGAACAGGCCGCCGCCGTTCATCAACGGCACGATAGAGAGCATCTTGGCCGAGGTGCCCACTTCAAGGATCGGGAACAGATCGGTCAGATAATCGCGCAGCACGTTGCCGGTAACCGAGATGGTGTCTTCGCCCTTGGTCAGACGCTCACAAGAGAAGGTGGCCGCATCGGCCGGGCTCATGATTTTGATATCGAGACCCGAAGTGTCGTGGTCCGGCAGATACTTATTAACCTTGGCGATCAGTTGTGCATCATGAGCCCGCTTTTCGTCGAGCCAGAAAACCGCCGGTGCACCGGTCGCCTTTGCGCGCGTCACGGCGAGCTTCACCCAATCCTGAATCGGCGCATCTTTGACGAAGCACATGCGCCAGATGTCGCCTTCTTCAACAGCGTGCTCATGGATCACGTTACCGTCTGCGTCGGTCACCTTGATCGTGCCGTTGCCGGGCGCGGTGAAGGTGGTCGGGTGGGAGCCGTATTCTTCGGCCTTCTGGGCCATCAGGCCGACGTTGGGCACGCTGCCCATGGTCGCCGGATCGAACGCGCCGTTCTTCTTGCAGTACTCGACCACTGCATCGTAGACGCCCGCATAAGAGCTATCAGGGATGACGCATTTGGTGTCGTGCTCGGCGCCGTCCGGGCCCCAGCCCTTGCCGCCGCCGCGAATGACCACCGGCATGGACGCGTCGATGATCACATCGGACGGCACATGCAGGTTGGTGATGCCCTTGTCGGAATTGACCATATACATATCGGGCTGCGCAGCGAGACAGGCTTCAATGTCGGCCTCAATGGCAGCCTTCTTGTCGGCGGGCAGGCTTTCGATTTTCGAAACCACATCGCCGAAGCCGTTGTTGGAATCGACGCCCAACTCGGCAAAGGTCGCGGCGTGCTTGTCGAACACGTCCTTAAAGTAGACCTCGACCGCGTGACCGAAGATCACCGGATCGGAGACCTTCATCATGGTCGCCTTCATGTGCAGCGAAAAGAGGATACCTTTGCTTTTGCAATCCGCGATTTGGTCGGCGAGGAAAGCGCGCAAGGCCTTGGCGCTCATGAAAGTCGCATCGACCACTTCGCCCGCTTGCAGCGCAAGGCCGTCTTTCATGGTCTGAGAGGAACCGTCGGCGCCGATGAATTCGATCTTGGCGGTGGTCGCTTTGTCCATGGTCACCGACTTCTCGTTTGAAGCAAAATCGTTTTGGCCCATGGTGGCGACGTGGGTCTTGCTGGTGGCTTCCCACTTGCCCATGCGGTGCGGGTTCTTCTTGGCGAATGCCTTCACGGCGGCGGGAGCGCGGCGGTCCGAGTTGCCTTCGCGCAACACCGGGTTGACCGCCGAGCCCTTGATCTTGTCGTAGATCGCCTTGGCGGCTTCCTCACCGTCATTCTTCGGGTTTTCCGGATAATCGGGAATGTCGTAACCCTGGCTCTGCAACTCCTTGATGCAGGCGTGCATCTGGGGAACCGAGGCCGAAATGTTTGGCAGTTTGATGACGTTGGCTTCAGGCTTTTTCACCAGATCACCGAGTTCGGCTAGGTCGTCGCTTTGCTTCTGCGCGTCGGTCAAACGGTCGGGGAATTGCGAGAGAATGCGCCCAGCGAGTGAGATGTCCTTGGTGCCCACCGAAATGCCCGCCGGCTTGGCGAAGGCCTGAATAATCGGCAGGAAGGAACCGCTGGCCAGTTCCGGCGCTTCGTCCACCTTCGTGTAAATGATGTCAGACATACTCTCTCGCTCCAAAAACAGTGAAACAGGTTCGCCGCCCACCAAAAAAAGACGACCGCCTTTTTTTATAGAGACTCACCCCCCAAAGCCAAGGATTGCTTTGGTATTACCAGTGGATAGATTTGCATGATGCCCCCAATCTGCGAAGGCTTGCAACAGGCTAGCCGGTGGGGGATGATCAGCACCAAGAGTAACCAGCGGACACCCGAAATCATGATCGACCGCAAACACATAGGATTGGAACTTCCGCCCCATACGGCGAAAGTGGAGAAAGGCCGGTTGAAATTCTTCGCCAAGGCGACCGGCCAGACCGACCCGATCTATACCGACGAGGACGCGGCCATCGCGGCGGGTTACCCTTCGCTGCCCGCCCCGCCGACCTTTCTTTTCTGCCTCGATATGGAAGTGCCCAATCCTTTCGAAATGCTCGACCGGTTGGGCGTCGAGCTGGGCAAAATACTGCACGGCGAACAAACCTTCACCTACCACCGAACGGTTTGCGCGGGCGACAAGATCATCTACCGATCAAGGGTTGCGGATATCTTTGACAAGAAAGACGGTGCCCTGGAATTCATTATCAAGGAAACCGCCGTTACCGACGAAGATGACAGAAAGGTCGCCGATTTGAAAAGCGTGATCGTGGTGAGGAACGCATGAGCCCGGTAATTTTCGAGAGCGTTTCCGTTGGAAATACCCTGCCTGAGCTGGTCACCAAGCCGATCAGCCGCACGACGCTGGCGCTTTACGCCGGGGCCTCGGGCGATCACAACCCCATCCATATCGACATCGATTTCGCCCGCGGCCACGGCATGCCCGACGTTTTCGCCCATGGCATGCTTTCCATGGCCTACTTGGCCCGGTTGCTCACCGGCTGGGTGCCTCAAGACCAGATCAAAACCTTCCACGTCCGTTTCGCCGCCATCACTCAACTGGGCGAACGCATCCGCTGTACGGGCGAAGTGATTGAAAAACTGGAACGAGACGGAGAACAACTGGTCCGCCTGGATATTCAGGCAAGCGGTAAGGACGGCGAGGTTAAGCTGGCAGGCGATGCGTTGATCGTCCTCCCCTAAACCTCACCGAAGTGCAGGTAGCCCGAATAGGTCATGTAGAAACCGACCAGCAGGATCAGCACGCCTGAAACGTAAGGGGCGCTGCGCAGAAAGCGGTCAATACCAGTAAACCGAGCGCTGGCGTAGCGCAGACCCAAGGCCGCCGCCATGCCAACCATGACCAGGGTCAAGGCGAGCCCGGCGCTAAACGAGGCGACCATGCCGATCCCCAGCCAAAGCTGATTGATGCCCATGCAGAGCAGCAGAACGGTGATTGCCGCCGGACAGGGAATCAGGCCGCCGACCAGACCAAAACCAACGGTCTGCAAATTGGTCGCCCGCCCATTGGCGAAGCGGGCTTCGATATCGCGGGCATGAGCCAGCGCATGGGCGTCTCCCTCGTCATGGTGGCCATGACTATGTCCGTGATTATGGTCATGGGAATGGGGATCGCATGCCCCCCGCTCCGACTTTGTACGCGACAGACGAAGGCGGATGGCCCGGCCAAGCATGAATAGCCCGACACCGACAATCACCGCGCCAGAGCCCATGACAAAGTAGGGCTCTAGTTTTTCTCCGATCATTTTGTCGCCATAGGTCAGCGCCAAAAGGGCGAGCACCCAAACAACGATACTGTGGGAGAAAGCTGCCGAAACGCCGAGCAAACCGGCCTGAACAGGGGTGCCGCGCACGGCGACGATGAAAGCCGCCATCATGGTTTTCGAGTGCCCCGGCTCCAAACCATGCAACGCACCGAGGATCAGACCAACAGCGGCAAGGTAGGCAAATGAGGTCGACCCATCCTGTATGAGTGAGATGAGGTCCATCAGATTCTCCTAAAGATACTTGGTGATCTGCTTAAACTCTTCGAGCACCGCTGCCGCCGCATCGCCTTTTTTCATGTGATCGTCCATGCAGTGATCAATGTGATCGCGGATGAAAACCTGCTTGGCGTTACGGATCGCCGACTCAATGGCCTGCATCTGCTGACCAATCTCGGCGCAGGGCCGCCCGTCCTCAATCATGGCAATCACCTTGCGCAAGTGCCCGTCGGCCCGCTTCAGGCGGTTCACCACATCGACGTGACTCTTGTGCTTTCCAAGGTCCGATCCGGCCATTTCTCACACTCCTAACCTATCCTGGGGGATAGGATAATAAAAAGCTCGGAACGGCGCAATCAAATACGATTTGCTCTAGGTAATCAAAGGGCGCTATGAAGCAGCCGCGTGAGAACACTTGGGTTCCGGCGGCGCGACGACGCAGCCATCCTGCAAATGCAGACGCCGCGTTTCGACCCGGCGACGGAAATGGGGATCGTGAGAAATGACGATCATTGCCTGGGGCAGATCGTTGACGATTTCGATGAGCCGTTCGGACACCACTTCATCAAGCGCATTGCTCGGCTCATCAAGCAATAACACCTGAGGTTCCATCGCCAGGACGGCGGCCAGGGTGACCAGCCGCTTTTCACCACCGGAAAGCTTATGAGTGATGCGGTCTCGGAAGCTTAGAATGTGCAGCTGGTCGAGCACCCGTTCAACAATAGACATCGCCTCATCGCGGCTCTTGCCCAGGTTGAGCGGGCCGAAAGCGACATCCTCGGCCACCGTCGGACAGAACAACTGATCGTCCGGATCCTGAAATACATAGCCCGCAAGACGGCGTACATCGTGAAAATCAGCCTCAAAACGCCGCTCGGCGCCGAAAGCGTGGACCCGACCCCGGGACGGCTTCAACAGACCGACAACGATACGCAACAGAGTGCTTTTACCCGCCCCGTTCGCCCCGGTGAGCGACAAGCGCTCGCCTTCCTTTAAGGCAAGGCTCGCCCCGGTGAGAACCGGCGCATGTCCCGGGTAGGCGAAATGGACGTCATTAAGCTCAATAAGGGACGGCATAAGCCCACTCCAGATAAATCAAGGCCGAGAGCATCAGCCCTCCCATTCCGGCAAACCAGACATCGCGCCGCGTGAAGGCCATATGGTCGATGATGTGAATGCGTCCGGAAAAGCCCCGGCACTTCATCGCCGCCAACACCCGCTCGGAACGCTCGAGCGCCCGAACCAACATCATTCCCACCAAGTAACCGATCGTCTTGTAAGTGTGGAGGGAATTGCGTGGGCGGAAACCCCGAGTCTTCATAGCCCTGCGCAGCCGCAGATATTCCTGATGCAACACGTCGATATAGCGGACGGTGAACATCAAGAGATGAACCAGAGATTCCGGCGTGCGCAGTCGATAAAGCGCATGGCCGAGCGTGGTCGATTCCAGGGTGCCGACCAGCGCCATGAGCATCAAAACGATGGCATTGGCTTTCAAGGCAATCCGCAGGGCCTGCCAGAGCCCTTCCCAACTGGCCGGAAAGCCCAACAGGGAGAACATCGCCTCGCCGGGCACGGTGAAAGGCAGCATGGCAAGCATGAAGACAATGAAACCGTCCATGGCGGCCATGCGTTTCAGGGTCGGCCCTTTCGGCATGCGAGCCGCCACCATGACCAGCATCGACAAGACAACCGCAACGGCTAGGGCGATAAACTGATAAAGACCGACAACAACAATGGCAAAGAGTGCCGCCGCGACGACCCGCGAACGTGGATCGATCGCCCTTAAACTGGCGAAAGAACCACCGCCATTGAGCGTTTGGACAGCACTTTCCGTCCCACCGAGAACATGGCTCACGAGGACAAACCTTTCAGCTTGCGCCGGGCGGCTACATACATGCCAAGCCCGAAAATTCCAACGATATAACCGATACCGCCGAGGATCGATTGAAGGTCATTTTTCTCTTTGTAAGCGGCAATTTCCTGACGCAGTGGGCGGAGTTCGTTACGGATCATCTTGGCCACCGCTTCACGGTCTGGCGAAACCAAAGACGACGGAACGATTGTTTTCGGCGTCGATACAGCAGAAGGCGAGATGGCTGCGGCCTGAGTACCGCCCGAGGGCGCCTCAACCTGATCTACCGCAACGGTCGTCTCAGCTACATGCCCAGCCCCCAGGTTGGCGCGGAAAATATGAGCCCCGGCCTGGGTCGGCTGGTAGGTGAAAAAGCCGTCGCCGTCGGTTTTGGTTTCACCGATCTTGTTATCCCGTTCGTCAAAGACCTCTATAAGTTGATCTTCCGACATATCGCCATTAGACAGGCCAAGCTCTCCTTCAAGCATAGCTCCGCTGGGATAGACCGACAGGATAACCTTGTGGGCACTGGCGACCGAAGCGGTCAGGATCAACACAACCAGGCCGAAAGATAAAATCCTAGGCATTCTGTCTTCCCTCCATTGCGGGTTCGATCAGCACGTGGAAAAGCTCCGGCTTGACCCGATGGGCCAACAGAACGGCAGCCCCGGTCAACAATCCCTCAATCGCCATCACGGGCAGATGGGCGAAAAACACCAGCTTGGCTGCCGGAAGAAACTCCTCACCCGACAATGTCAGGGCCATAGCGACAAAGGCCGTGGTCAAAGCGATGGACAAAGCCCCACCCAATACGCCCCAGCCCGTGGCGATTTTGGCCGAGGGCTGGGCCATGCCATTGCGGCAAGCGTAATGGGCCAAAACGGCGGGTAACGCGATGACGACCGTGTTGACCCCCAAAACAGTTACACCACCAAAGCCGAAAAACACCGCCTGCAGTAAAAGCCCGACGAACAATGCCGGAAACGCCGCCCAACCGAGGATTAACCCGGCCATCCCATTGAGGATAAGGTGAACGCTCGATGGACCGATGGGCACATGAATGAGCGAGGCGATAAAGAATGTGGCGCTCAAAACACCGGCAGCCGGAATGCGCTCTACGTCGAGTTTTTTCAAGCCGAGGCCGAGACCGGCAACCGTCAGCACGGCCCCACCAACGATAACCTCAGTCGACAAGGCGCCATCAACGATATGCATGGGGTGACACTCCTTGTTTTCCTGACATGCCTCTACTCCACGTCATAGGCGCGGATCCACAAGACGGCGTCCTGGCTCAATTCTTTGCCCTTGTGCTCCTTGACCGGGCCCGAACCGAGGGCGGCGAAGCCCCAAAAACCGGCACGCGGAATGCCGAAGGTGAAGTAGCCGTCGTCATCGGTCATGACGACAATCGATCCGCCCGGCATCGGTGAGGCAACCGGCTCCTTCGGCGTGTTCCTCTCCATATCCGGTTCGGCCGCCATGAACTCGACCTCGACCTCACCACCGGAAACCGGCTTGCCTGCGGAAAGAAGCCGTCCGGTAAAGGTCGATCCGGCCAGCACATTGGTTGGCTTGTTTAAAGGGACGATCTCGGTCGGTAGCCCCAAGGGCGTATTCCAATCACCGGGAACACCGCCCCGGTTCACGTAGCTCTTGGCGATCTGCTGGATGAAGATATCCTCGCTTCCCTCATAGTAAGGCGCGGGCGTCAGGGCGAAGATATAATCGCCCATGCGGTTTAGCCGCACGACTGTCTCATAGGCAGAGGCTTTGTTGCTCACTCCCTGGAAGGTCATCGGCTTTAGCGCGCCCAACAAATCAGTCTTTTTGCCTTTGTGAACGTAATAAAAGGCTTCCGGCTGGCCCATATCCATCACATAGCCGTTTTCAAACGGGTGCCAGAAAATCAGCTTGAACGGCACCTCGCCCGCCTGATCGAGATTGACCTCGGGCGTGTAAATCAGTTGAAAGTGAGCCAGTGCCGGAGCGCTGATCGTGGTGGAAAAACAAAGGCCGAAAAGGGCCGCGAGAATTTTTCTCATCAGGGTCGGTTCCTTCGATAAAGACTCAATGTCTGCGCCCAAGCACAGAGCCGGAACCGATTTGTTGTGACTGGTGGTTATCCCCAACCTCATTACGGCCGATCTCCCGTGTTCGTGCGCACGAAAAAACGCCACCGAAAACGGAAAAACCGCACCACCGACAATCCCCGACCGGTAGTAGAGGTGACGTAGCCTAAGGCAGGTCTCCTGGCTCGCGGGTCGTCGACGCTCTGTCCGCCTTCCTCGTAAAACCGCCCGATAAAGACGATTTCGCAAGTGACTTCTGGACTGGCGTCTCGCCGCTCACAGTTGCGGGGACAGCCACGGATTACACCCCCCTGATGGGTAAGATGTTTCCGTCGTTCCCTTTTAATCCCCCGGATCTTCTCCGTTCACGGGGAACCAAAGGCCACGGCGCGGAGTGTATTCAAACCCACCGGGATTTCAAACAACAAATTTTAGATTTATATAAAGCCTGTGATGCCCCTTTTGATCAAAGTCCTTGAGGCTTTGGCCTTTGAGGGCTACATGTCCGCCATGACCGTACAGCAGCAACTACAGCCCAAAGGGCTGTTCTCCCATCGCAAGTTCTGGGCGCACCGATTTGGACCTGCGCCGTTTCTTCCCATGTCGAGGGAGGAAATGGAGACACTCGGCTGGGATAGCTGCGATATCATTTTGGTCACCGGCGACGCCTATATCGACCATCCGAGTTTCGGCATGGCAGTGATTGGGCGGGTTTTGGAAGCGCAAGGGTTCCGAGTCGGCATTATTTCGCAGCCGGACTGGCGGGACAAAAAAGCCTTCAAGGCGCTTGGCAAGCCCAATCTGTTTTTTGGGGTTACGGCGGGAAATATGGACAGCATGGTCAACCGCTATACGGCCGACCGGCGCATCAGGAGCAACGACGCCTATACGCCGAACGACGAAGGCGGAAAACGTCCCGACCGCTCGACCCTGGTCTATGCCCAACGCTGCCGCGAGGCCTACAAAAAAGTCCCCATCGTGCTGGGCGGCATTGAGGCTTCGTTACGCCGCATCGCTCATTTCGATTATTGGTCGGATAAGGTCAGGCGCTCGGTGCTGATTGACGCCAAGGCCGACATGCTGCTTTACGGCAATGCCGAGCGCGCCGTGGTAGAACTGGCCCACCGGCTCTCAAGAGGCGAATCCGTCGAGACGATCCGCGACCTACGCGGCACGGCCTTTCTGGTCGATGGCGTGTCTGAAGACTGGACGGAAGTGAACATGAGTTCCATCGACGAACCAGCCCCGCGCACGCCACGCGATAAGGAGCAAATCGTCGTCCGCCTGCCGTCTTACGAAACGGTCGCCAACGACCCATCGGTCTACGCCCAGGCCTCACGGGTTCTGCATCTGGAAAGCAACCCTTACAACGCGCACCCTTTGGTTCAGGGCCATGAAGACAAAACCCTCTGGGTCAATCCGCCGCCCATTCCTTTAAAGACCCCCGAGATGGACGGCATCTTCGCCCTGCCCTACGCCCGCGCCCCGCACCCCAGCTACGGCGACGCCCATATCCCGGCCTGGGAGATGATCCGTTTTTCCATCAACATCATGCGAGGCTGTTTCGGCGGCTGCACCTTCTGCTCGATCACCGAGCACGAAGGACGGATCATCCAGAACCGCTCGGAAAAATCGATCCTCGACGAAATCGCGGCCATGCGCGACAAGATGCCCGATTTTAAGGGCCAGATTTCCGATCTCGGCGGGCCGACGGCCAATATGTATAAGCTGGCCTGCAAGGACAAAGCCGCCGAAGCGGTCTGTCGCCGCCTGTCCTGCGTATACCCGGATATCTGCAAGCACATGAGCACCAGCCATAAGGAGCTGGTCAATCTCTACCGCAAGGCCCGGGCTGTCAAAGGGGTCAAGAAAATCGCCATCGGTTCAGGCGTACGCTACGACTTGGCAGCCAAAGACCCGGCCTATGTGAAAGAACTGGTCAGCCACCATGTCGGTGGTTATCTGAAGATCGCGCCCGAACACACCGAAGATGGACCGCTTTCCAAGATGATGAAACCGGGCATCGGCACGTACGACGCCTTTAAGGCCCAGTTTGACAAGGCAGCCAAGGCGGCCAACAAAGAGCTATACCTCATCCCCTACTTCATTGCCGCCCACCCGGGCACGACGGACGAAGACATGATGAACCTAGCGCTCTGGCTCAAGAAAAACGGCTTCAGGGCCGATCAGGTTCAGGCCTTCATGCCGACGCCCATGTCGCTGGCCTCGGCAATGTATTACAGCGAACGCAACCCGTTAAAACCGGTGCGGCGCTACGGCGGCGAAGAGGTGCGCACGGCCAAGGGCTTGAAGCAGCGCCGCCTGCACAAGGCCTTCCTGCGCTACCATGACCCTGAGAACTGGCCGGTTCTGCGCGAAGCCCTGAAGAAGATGGGCCGAAACGACCTGATCGGACGCGGCAAAGACTGTCTCGTGCCGTTTGCCAACGCAGGCCGCAAGGGTGACGGCAAAAACCGCGGCGGCCACCGCCCCAAGAAAAAGGACGGCATCCGCACCGGCAATCCCTTCCGCACCCAGCACAGCCGCAAGGAAGGCAAGCGCTCTAATTAAACGGAGGAACGGCGTAGGTCAGGCCGATACCGAGGCAGACGGCCAGAAGAAACGCCATAAAGAAAGCCCGCCAGCCGCCGGTGCTTTGGCGCAGGTTGAGATAGACGTAGAGAATTTGCCGGGCCTTTATGACGGTGACCGCCAAAACCAGCCCCACCCAGGAAAGCCCCAACACCTCCTGACTGCCCGAAGACGCCTTGCCCCAATACATGGAGGCGAGCGTCAGAGCCATGAGCAAAAGCCAAGTGACGATCAGCAGATTTTTGTTCGGCAGAGTAAATCGCATGGCGCTCACCGGATCAGATAGGCGACGGGATAGAGGATTACCCAGATCAGGTCGACCATGTGCCAGAAGGCCGCTCCGGTCTCCAGGTTTTCAAGGCTGTTTTTCCAGGTCACCACGGCAAGGATAATCAAGCCCAGGATGACATGGAGAAAGTGAAAGCCGGTGGAAAGATAGAACAGGGTGAAAAACGAATTGCTGGTGATGCCGATCCCCTGATCCGCCTTGTCGGCGTATTCAACGATCTTGAATACTAAAAACAAACTGCCAACCAGCATCGCGCCAATCATCCAAAAGCGGGACGCAGAATTTTTCGCCAGCCCCCTGGCACGAACGGCCATGGCGGCCAAAAAACCACTGGTCAACAACACCAACGTATTAATTCCGCCAAGCATCCGGTCGAGCTTGCCTTGCGAGGCGGTGAACTCGGCTAGATCGGTCAACCGCACCCCACCGAACCCCAAAAAGAAAGCACCGAAAACCAGAAGCTCGCCGATGATCAACACCCAGATCATCGGATTGCCGGGGAGATGATCCAGAGCGCCCCAGCCCTCTTCGTCGTCAAATGTTTTGGCGTGGTTGTCTGTCATTTTAGGCCACCAGATTGCCGTAGATTTTCGGCAGAGCCGCAGGCAGACGGTCTATATGACCGACAATTTGGTAGGCTCCGCGACCGAATAGACGGGGAAAATAATCTCTGGCCTGGGTATCGACCGTGACACCGAAAACAACCGCGCCATCCCGTCGGGCCTCCTGAATCGCCATGCGCGTATCTTCCAACCCATAGCGCCCCTCGTAATGATCTACGTCATTGGGCTTCCCGTCGGTCAAAACCAACAAAAGACGGTGCCGATTGGGGCGTTTGGAGAGCGCCGCCGAAGCATGGCGGATCGCCGCGCCCATGCGGGTGTAGAACCCCGGTTTGAGCGCTGAAATACGCCGATCTACTTGGCTGTTGGTTGGTTCGTCGAACCCTTTGACCGTTTCGATGCGGACGAACTTGCGCCGCCGCGAGGTAAAGGTAAGGATGGCATGATCATCGCCGCATGCCTCCAAGCCGTGAGCCAAGGCGGTGAGCGCCTCCTTTTCCACATCAAGGACCCGCTTGCCCTCGATCCAGGCATCGGTGGAAAGCGAAACATCGACCAGCAGAACCACCGCCAAATCGCGTTCGTTGTTGCGTGCATCGAGATAGACCCGGTTGGTCACGGGGCCGCCCGCCGCCATATCGCACCGCGACCGCACCAGGGCATCCATGTCCAACTCTTGCCCATCAGGCTGAGCGGTCAGAATTTGGCGCTTCGGCCGTAACGCCTCAAACTGGCGGCGGACCCGTCGTATGCGACGTTTTTGATCCGGGTCCGGCCGCCAGTTCTCCCCCACTTCCGGGGCCGTCTGAACGAAGACGGCGCAATGTTTGGGCAGCAACCGCTCTTTGCGACAATCCCATTCGGGATAGGTCAGTTGGGCTTCGAGGGTCTCCTCATCAACCGCATCGGGCGGCAAATCCAGATCGAGTTTGATCTTGGTCGCCACCTTTTTCTGGTGTGGGCTGACGGTAATTTCATCAAGGTCGTCGGCCGCCTTTTTGGGATCGTCATCCTCATCGTCATCAATGGCGCGGTTGAGATTGACCATCTCGGCCAGAGAGAGAATTTTTTCGAACTTATTAAGGATCAGCGAGTCTTCACGTTCCGCCTGATCCTGTTTTTTCCGTGACGCCTTACGTTTGCGGTCGTCTTCTTCCCCTTGAGCGGATTCCTGCTCTTCATCCTGCTCCTGCTCGTTTCGGGGCTTAGGCTCAGCAGGCGTGAAAGCCCCCCATAAGGGAACGGGAAGAAAAGGCCTGTAGTCTTTAGGGTCGACATCGGCGGTAATTTCCGGCATCGGCTCTCCGTGCAGCAAGGCCGTCACCGCCCGTTCCACTTCCGCCTCCATGCCCGAAAGATGTTTTCGCTGTGGCCGAGCTTGGAGCATAGCTCTACACAAGCGACGATAACGATCTCTCAGGCCCGGAAAGGCTGCCAGAGTATGCGCCGTGGCGCGGTACGCACCCCGAAGAAATGCGATATCGGCCTGCAGAACAGACTGCGCCTGCGGGGTCGTCGGTTCTTTCAAATGGACGAAGAACGCCGCCAACCAGAAATAAAGATCGCGGTTTAAGGCACGGTCGGGAAAAATATCAATCTTGCGCGGCAGGGAAACGGTTTCACCGTTAAACAGCGGCTTATCTATTCGCTCACTTTCCATCCCCAGTTTCTGCCGGAAGGTCAGGCGATGATGAGAGGTTTGTTCATGGGCCGCAACCAACCGGACTCCGCCAGTTCCACCAAGCCCATGGAAGAAAACCCCGAGCAGATTACGCACTTCATCGAAATGAACGGCAGCATCTTCAAACCGGGTATAGCTTTCGGCGTCGCCGACCAGCTTGTGCCAGTAGCCGCCGATAAATTCTTCTGGATCAAGAATGCCGAAAATCGACATTAGAAAGTCGCCGAGACCACTTCGAGCAGCCCTGCCTTAACGTCGGGCTCATCGGTCAACGGTTCGATCATCGCGGCCAGAATAGCTTGTTCCATATCCATGCCTGCCGCAACCAGGGTGGCGCAATAAACCAATAGCCGGGTCGAGACACCTTCTTCCAGGTCGTGCCCCTTCATCGCCCGCAGGCGACGAGCCAGCATGACCAGCCCCTGACATTTGCCCACTTGGAGGCCACTTTCCTTAGCGACGATTTCAGCTTCCCGCTCGGCCGGAGGGAAATCGAACTCAATGGCGAGAAAACGCTGCCGGGTGCTGGGTTTTAGCGATTTTAGAACGTTCTGATAACCGGGGTTATAGGAAACCACCAGCATGAAGTCATCGGGCGCATCCAATAGCTCGTTGGTGCGCTCCAGCGGCAGGACCCGCCGGTCGTCTGTCAAAGGATGCAGAACCACGGTCACGTCCTTACGCGCCTCGACCACTTCGTCGAGGTAACAAATACCGCCCTCACGCACCGCACGGGTCAACGGCCCATCGACCCAAATCGTCTCGCCGCCCTTGAGCAGATAGCGCCCGGTCAGGTCGGCGGCGCTCAAATCGTCATGGCAGGAAACCGTATGCAGCGGCTTGCCCAGTTTGGCCGCCATATGGGCGACGAAACGGGTCTTGCCGCATCCAGTAGGCCCTTTGAGCAGCAAAGGCAATTTGTGCTCGAAGGCGCGCTCGAACAAAGCGCATTCTTCGCCGGTCGATTGATAAAAGGGAATATCCATTCTTATCGCCGTTTTAAAACCTGTCTTCAATGAGGTTGGGGGCTCCGCCGGAAAGTCCCAATAAACCGGGGGGAGGACTTTCCGGCGGAGGCGTGGGAGCCGCTGTCTATTCAGCGGCCATGGTCTGTGCCGTCACTTTTTCCCTGCTCTTGAAGGGGATAAAAGAGACGATCAGCATCAACACGCCAATCACCGCGACGGCACCAGCGCCGAGACGCATCCAGTAAAACAGCGCAAGCTGTTCCTGAACGTCCATGTAGCCTTCGCCCAGCACCCGTTGCAGATGGGTCTGCACGACGCCAGCAAAGGTCAGCGCGAAAGTCATGAAGCACATGGCCGAGGTGGTGATCCAGAAACTCCACATGGAAAGCGTCTGGTTGTAGGGCTCACGGTTGAGCAGATTGGGAAGCGCGTAGACGAACATCGCCACATTGAGCATGACGTATGCGCCATAGAAAGCCAGATGGCCGTGCGCCGCCGTGATCTGCGTCCCGTGGGTGTAGTAGTTGATCGATGAGAGCGTGTGCATGAAGCCCCAGACACCCGCACCGAAGAAGGCGATGACTGAACACCCCAAGGCCCACAGAAGAGCCGCCTTGTTGGGATGATCGCGCCCACCTTTCCAAACCATGTAGAAGGTGAAAACCACCATGGCGAAGAATGGCAGGACTTCAAGCGTCGAGAATACGCTGCCAATCCACTGCCAATACCCCGGCGTACCGATCCAGTAGTAGTGGTGGCCGGTGCCCAGAATGCCGGTAAACAGCGACAGGCCGATGATGACGTATAGCCACTTCTCGACAATCTCGCGGTCGATGCCGGTCATCTTGATCATCAGGAAGGCCAGGATCGCAGCCATCACCAGTTCCCAAACGCCTTCGACCCAAAGATGTACGACCCACCACCAGAAGGTTTTATCAAGCGCCAGGTTGACCGGGTTGTAGAGCGAGAAGAGGAAAAAGATCGCCACCCCCCACAGACCGAGCAACAGCACGTTGGTCACCGCCGTTTTGCGGCCTTTAAGCACCGTCATGGTCAGGTTGAAGAGGAAAATCAGCGCGACCACCACGATCGCCAGCTTGATCCACAACGGCTGTTCTAGGAACTCACGGCCTTCATGAATGCCAAAAAGGTAACCGACCACGGCCGCCGCCGCACCGAAGAGAAACAGGAAGAACTGGAAAATCGCCAGCTTCGGGCTGTAGAGCTCGGTTTCCGTTTCTTCGGGCACCAGATAGTACGCCGCGCCCATAAAGCCCATGAGCAACCAAACAATCAGCGCGTTGGTGTGAATCATGCGAATGATGTGGAACGGCACAATATCGGCCAGGAAATTGGGGAATACGTAAATGGTTCCCGCAATAAGGCCGCCCAATACTTGAGCGACAAATAAGATAGAAGCGCCGATAAAGTAATAAAGCGCCACTTTTTGAGTTTCGTATTTAATCATTGTCTTTTCTCCCCGACGGCGTTAGCCGGCCTCATTGGGCGGCCAGTTCTGGGTGTCGATACGGCTGGTCCATTCAAAGAAATCGACCAGAGCGTTCAGTTCTTCATCCGTCAGATTGAACTGCGGCATCTGCCGCCGTCCTTCGATGCCCGTCGGTTGCGCTTGGATCCATCCGATAATGCTCTCGCGGGCTCCTTCAGGGTCTTCCTTGCCGCCATAGCGCACCCAGACATTGCCCAGTTCAGGGGCGAAATAAGCTCCTTCGCCGATCAGGGTGTGGCAGTTAATGCAGGAATTCTTCTCCCACACATGCTTACCCAGCGCGATGGAGTCGTTTAAGCCCTCATGATCGGTGGACTCCTCGACGATATAATTGACGCTATGGGCCACCAACGCGATGAAGACGACGAAGAAAAACGCCGTCCCACCAAAGAAGATGTTCCGCGCAGCGTTCTTTGTTAGCCGCTCGCTCATTCCTTCCTCTCCAGAAAATTGAATACTTGCAAAAGCAAAGTCACCACAAATCCCCATCAAATTGACCACGGTCAATTCTGCTAAATAACCCCACTACAATAGTGGATAATTCACACAAGATAGTTTTTTACATATAGGTAGATCGTGATGACTCTGTATTGACCGCCATCAATTTCTGATTAATTTGATTCAGAGTCGATTACAATGTGTGAGTACATATACTACACAGGTATTTACTTGTGTGTTATCACACAGCATTGATCAAAAAGGAAAAGGCCAGCGATACACTGCGCTGAAAAAATCAGCCTTCCACCGTAAAAAAGCACGTTGGCACAAAAAGGTGCCGATGATCAGGAGCGGATCGCATGGCGATGCGGGGGGATAAAAAAGGGTCACAAGGCGACCCTGCACTCAATTAGAGCCGATCTTATTTATCTTGAACCACTTCGTGGTGAAGTATGAATGCGTGAATCTGCTCGTTTTTTTATTGGTTAGCGGGCGATAACGGATTTGCCGCGTCCTTTCTTTTCCAAACCAATCGGAGATTGAGGAAAAGAAGGATCACGACTTAATCGGGATCGGTTTAGAACCAGGACTGAGTACCGGCGAAAAAAAATGAGCTCAGTGATCGGTAACGTCGTCGGTGGACAGTCAATCTTTCCAGGCAGTTAGCCGAGCGATCATCCGCTGAGTATGTCCGCCGCGCCAGTAGAGGCGGCCGCAGGTGGGGCAAGTGGTGACGGGTGGTTCAAGGTCTTCGGGATTTTTCGGCAGCCGTTCAAGTTCGGCGGTTATGGCGGGGCGGAGCGGCGTATTGTCCATAAGGCAACGGGTGAACGGAGCCTTCAACCAGTCTATCGAGAGCTTTTCGGTTATTTCAGCAACCTGCGCGTCAAGGTCGTCCGACTGAATGAGAAACACATGACCTTCAGCATTTCCGCGTTCCAAGAATTCCCGGTCCCGGGTCAGCAGTAAGCGGTTTGATTCCAAAGCCTCGGCCAGTAAATCCTTATCGGGCGTTCCCGGATCGGCCATTGCCACATCGTAACCCGCGGCGCGCAGCCAATGGGTCAGCTTAGCCAGCATTTCATCGCAAAAAAATTCGCAAGTAAGGCCAGCAGAAGAGGAGATATCTATCATCCGCCTTTCTAGCACGCCTTGAAGAGTAGAGCGAAGATTATCCCAACTCGTCCTTAAAGGTCTCAAACGAGCCGACCCAGAACCAGACCACTTTGCCGTCCTTGGTCTCAACCCCAACGGTACGGTGCTTCATGCCGACACGGAATGACATGACCGGTAAGTCGGGATGGATTTTCTTAAATCGCAGGCCCGGGTTTTTCGGGTTATCCTTCCAGGACTGATAGGTCTCTTCGGCCAGCTTACGGATATCGTCCGGCAACTCATTGAAGTGGGCCCAGTAGGCTTTTTCGCGGAGAAGGTTCCCCAGTTCGAGGGAAACGAACTTGATCGACAGACGGCTGGCGATCTTGTCGTATTCCTTGAGCGCCTTCCTGGCCATTTTTTCCATCCAGGCCAGGGCTTCAGGCGATGCGACCAGCCGGTCCCACTCGTTTTTATCCTCTACCCGCTCGATAATTTCCCAGGCGATCCGATCCTGATCCACTTCCGGGAGAGTCTTTAAGGCCTCAAAGGCCTGATCCATCAGCTTTGTCATCTGCGGGCTCCTTTCATGCCGGTAGCTACTTCAGGTAGACCGGCCAAAATCCTTCTGACACTCGAGGAAGATGCGGTTCCGACACTTCACGCAAATGGATTTATCGAGTTTTTGATAAACCGCATGAATGGCGGCAGTCCGGCCGAGGAAGAAATGATTTTCGTCGATTTCATCAATGCAATCCAGGTTCTCAAAGGCATCCCACAGATGGGGCTGGGCATTGATCACATAGAATCCACCGCCAATTTTACGGCGCTCTTTGGCTTCATTGGCGAAGGCCTCACCGCCTTGCAAATCGACAAAACGTATCGCCTGGGCGACGATTGCCAGATGCTTCTGCTCGGGGCGGTTGGTGCGGAACAGGTCGAAGGTCTCCTCGACCCGATTGACGTTGCCGAAAAAGATCGACCCGTCAATCTGAGCGACCCGAAATTGCGGGCACTCCGGCAAGGTTGGATCGGACGAAAAGACCCGTTTGCCACCGCGGGGATCAGGAACCTGATGACGGATGAGCGGCTTGGAAACCCGCTCCAGATACATGATCAGCGAAAGCAAAACCCCAGCGAAGATGGCAAGCTCCAACTCAAGGAACAGGGCGCTGAAAAAGGTGACGGACAAAACCGCCGTCTCCCGCCGCGAAACCTTGAGAATATGGATGATCTCTTTGAAATCGATCAGCCCCCAGGCAACGATAAACAAAACACCCGCCATAGCCGCTTTAGGCAGATAAGCTGCATAAGGCGCAACCACCAAAACGATGACAATCAGCAAAGCGCCGGCGAACACAGCGGCCAACGGTGTCCGCGCGCCCGCCTCATAATTGAGGCCGGAACGGTTGAACGACCCGGTCGCCACATAGCCGGAAAAAAACGCGCCGACAATATTGGACAGCCCCTGCCCAATAAATTCCTGGTTGCCGTTAATCCGGTATCCCCCCCTGGCGGCCAAAGAGCGGCCGATGGAAGTCGCCTCGGTCAGCGCAAACAAGGTGACCGCCAAGGCCGTCGGAGCCAGGGTCTTAATATTGTCAATGGATAGATCGGGGCCGGAAAGCGGCGGCAGATGGGCGGGTAACGCGCCGATGGTGGTAATACCCGTCACATCCTGGCCGAAAATCGAATTGAGAAAGACCCCAACGCCGCTGCCGAATAGTAGGCAAATAACCAGATAAGGCGCTCTGGGAAAGAGTTTCTTGATTAAGATGCCGGAAAACATCGTGCTCACCGCCACGCAGGCCACATACCAATTGATCACATCAATCTGCTGCCCAAAGGCAATTAGAATTTCATGGAAATGGCCGCCGGAGGGCATGGTGACGCCAAAGAAGTTCTTCAATTGCTTGGCGCCGATCAAAAGCGCCGCACCGGCGGTAAAGCCGACAACCACCGAATGAGAGATGAAATTGACCAAAGCGCCCATGCGCGCCAAGCCGAGCGCCAGCTCGAAAAGCCCCACCATGAAGGTCAGGGTGAGCGCCAGACTGACGAACTTTTCACTACCCGGTGCGGCGTAGACCGACAGGGCGGAAAACAAAACGATGGAAGCAGCCGTCGTCGGCCCCGAAACCAGGTGGCGGGACGAACCGAACAGAGCCGCGATAATCGCCGGTATCATCCCGGCGTAAAGACCGTATTCGGGCGGCATTCCGGCGATGGTGGCAAAAGCGACGCCTTGCGGCAAAACGACGAAAGCCCCGGTCAATCCGGCGACAAGATCGGCCCTCAGGTCGTCTCGGGTTACCTTGGGACCCCAGCGCATGAAAGGCGTAAAATTTGACCAAGGAACTATCGCGTTTAGCTTAGCAAGCATCGTTTATCGTTCTCGCATTTTCAGTCGTTGAACGAGCCGCTAAGCCTCCTGGGGGAGCCGGTTCATTCACGGGCGGAGAGCACCGGGAAGCACCCGAGGCTTCCGCTCATGGTCTCCGGAAAAAATCGAAATCGGTCCGTGAAAGACTTGAAGCGCCAGGCGCGCGTTCCAAGGACCAAGTCCAATGACAGGAGTTGTTCGCGCCGTCTCTTGAGAGCCCCTGAAGCTAGGCTCAGCGACGCGGTGGCTGGTATATAACACAGCAATAATGTTAATGCTAGGGCGAAGTTTATCCAACGGCCTGCCGCGAGGAGCTAATTTCCTAGGTTGTTACCAAGAAGGCGCTATACTTCATTCAAAATCAATTCTTGCTGAGATCATTTAATATAAAAATGGAAACACCTGCTCTTACAGCTTCTGAAAATAACTCAGGGCAACAACCAAACCACTCCGAAAAACACGCTTGGATTCTAGTTAAATATGCCCTTGCGGTCTCACCCCCCATCGGAGGGCTTAGCGCGCTATTTGGTTTCGTTGTCCTGGCGGGTTACTTCGGCAGCTTGGAAGCACTCTATCGACCGATTTCGGGAGGCCCCGCCACCAACCCGCTGACTGCGACTGCAATTATTTTTGTCGGCTTGGGCTTGGCAATTGGACAGATTCGCTTCGGTCTCTGGCCGCAACGTTTCGCTTCTTTGGCAGCTCTAATTTTCACAGGTTCGCGGTTACTTGATGCGATGGCCGGGAGCTCAATATCTACGACTCTTACACCTTTCCACGACATTGTGCTGTCCGAAATCACCGCGGGAAAAAGCAATGCTATGGGCGTCAATTCAGCAACCATGCTTTTCCTGATTTCGCTTTCTCTCGCCTTGCACTCCTATAGACTCATAATCGCGGCTCAGTTCTTCGGTTTTCTAGCTCTTGCCGCGCCGCTGGTCTCTTTTACTGGCTACGCTTACGGCTTCAAAAGCTTCTACGGCCAGATGTCCTTGATAACCGCGACCGCTGGATTTTTTCTTTCCTTTTCTGCTCTTTCCATAACGGCTCGGCGGGGCGCTCTCAGAGCCGTTTTAAGCCCTTATATCGGCGGTAAAATTGCTCGGATACAGATAACCCTGGGGCTATTTGTTCCCTTTGCCCTTGGCTTTCTGGTCGTCAAAGCTCTTCTCGAAACCAGCGCCGGAAACCCTTTCGGCGTGTTCGTCGTTGGCGTCAGTTGGTTTATCATCATACTCGTTTGCATCAGCGCCATTATCCAAGAAAGAGCCGACCAACGACGACGGCGGGCCGAACGGAAACTCGCTTTTTCAGCCACCACCGACCCCCTTACCCATCTGCCCAATAGAAGAAAATTCTTTGAAGATGGCGGGCGGGAATTCAAGCGCATCGAAAGAAATCAAACGGTCTTGTCTGTCCTGATGATTGACATAGACTTTTTCAAAAAGGTCAACGATACGGCGGGGCACGCCATGGGGGACAACATCCTAATCGAGGTTGGTAAAACGCTATCCCAATCCATCCGGGCCATCGATCTTATTGCACGAATTGGCGGAGAAGAATTTGTTATCCTTCTCTCTGATACCGACATCGAAATTGCAGAGCGTATTGGAGAAAAACTTAGAACAGAAATCGAAGATCTAGAAATTGAAGGCTGGACAGATATTTATGGTCCCATAACTGTTTCCATAGGCTGTGCCAACTCAACCGACAAAGCGACTTTGGACGAGATGCTTTCATATGCTGACAAGGCGCTCTATAAAGCCAAAGAGATGGGAAGAAACAGAGTTGTCTCGACCTAAAAAATCCCCCCCCCCCCGCTGTTCAGTCTCCCTCCATTTTTCTTAATAATTCTGCGACGTCCTGATCGTTTTCATTAATCTGGTGTTCCGTTTCCCAGCCCCTCTCTTGCCTGCTCTTACCTTTCGTCCGGGTAACTGGAACATGGACCTCTTCTTTGAGAACCTCATTGATTTTGACAGCCAGCAACCCAGGATCGATGGGTTTGGCGACGAAAGCATCAATCCCCGCATCGAAATATCCCCTAACGTTTTCCTCCACCGCATCGGCCGATAAGGCGATGATCGGCACTCTCTGCTTTTCGGCGGTCATTTTGCGAATGCGCTTCGTTGCATCAAGTCCCGACATGCCAGGCATCCGGATGTCCATAAGGATCAGATCGAAAACATCTTCCCGATGCGTCTTTACGGCGTCCGCCCCTCCGCCCACGATCACAAAGCGATGGCCGAGTTTTTTCAAGTATGCACCAATGATCTGCTGATTGATGGCGTTATCTTCGGCAACCAGAATCGATAAATGCTTATGCGCTTCATAGCGTCCCGAAACGGCTTCCGGCTGAGAAGACGCTGCCTCATCAGAAGTGCCCGTTGCAGCCCAATAAGGTAATGTAAACCAGAAAACGGAGCCGATACCCTCCCGGCTTTGCACGCCGATCTGCCCGCCCATCGATTCGACAAGACGCCTGGAAATGGCCAACCCCAGACCGGACCCTTCATAGTGCCGACTGATAGAAGCATTTGCCTGGGTGAAATCGTTGAAAATAATCGCCGCCGCCCCTTGTGAAAGGCCGATCCCCGTATCTTCGACGGAAAACCGCAAATAGGTCCCTCCCTGCCCTGACAGGCAATCGACGGCAATTTCGACACGGCCTTCCTGGGTAAATTTGACCGCATTGCCCACCAAGTTGATCAGCACTTGGCGCAGGCGGGTCGGATCCCCGTTAATCACCTGCGGCACTTTTGCCGAAATGGTTTTCTCGAGGATCAGGGATTTGCGCCTATTGTCGTGTCGTTTTTCCTCAAACAGGCCCATAACACCATCGACCAGTTGCGGCACATCGAAATCGATATGCGCAAGTTCCAGCTTGCCCGCCTCCATTTTCGAGATATCGAGAATGTCGTTTATGATTTCCAACAGGTTGCGAGTCGCATCTTTTATTTTGTAGATTTTCTGGCGCACATCCTCCGTCAGAGGCTCATCGAGCAACAAATCGGCCATGCCCATGACACTTGTCATCGGCGTCCTGATTTCGTGACTCATGGAGGCGAGAAACTCTGACTTGATATTGTTGGCTCGCTCAGCCTCTTCTTGCGCACGGGCGGCCTCTTCGGCCCGACAGGTGGCATCGCGCACCTTAACGAACAACTGAGAGAGCGTGGCGGACAGCGCCAGCCCGGAAATCAGAATAAGAAGCTCAATAAGTGGGTTGTGGGGCTCGCCGGTTTCGACATCAAGCACCGAGAGCTCCGCCGCGATTGCAAGACAAAGACAGATCGTGATCGTGACGCCCGAGATAAAAATAACATATGGCGTCCAGACGGGCGGGGCGCCTCCATCAAATCCGGTTTCAAGCCATGCAACGAACCCGCCCGCAACCCCTAAAAAAACAAAAGAGACCGCCGTATGAACCGCCATACTGGTGAGTGAGCCCCAACCGTAAGCCCCTTCCATATCGAACAGGTAGCCAAAAAGAGCGACAGCGCCGAGCGCAACGACAACCGAATTCATCACTCCCTTGACGGCAGGGCGTTTTGATATATTGGGAAAGGCGGAAAATACGCCATTCGCGAGACCATAAATAAGAAAGCAAAGCGCCGTATTGGGCGCCATCCGCCCAGGCTGAGAGGTTTCGACGGTTATGTCATGCTTCATCAACAATTCGTCAATCCCGAAGTCCACCCCCAGGACATACTGGATGAGCGTCAAAAAACCGATCAGCGCCGCCAACCCGCCGACCGCCACACTTAGCTTCTGGTTTCGCCCTGAAGCCAAAAGCGCAACACCGCTCAGCAAAAAGCAAAGCGCCGTATTGAACTGCATGGGAACGAACTGAGGAACAATCTGGATCAGCGCTGGGGAATGGATATACCAGCCGAACATCACGGAAAAACCGGCGGCGATAACGGCAAAACCAATCAGCCAGACGGCAAGGCGAAGCCTTTCAACCGATAACGGCCCAGGCTTGGAAGGGGATCGAGCTTGGCGTACTTCAGCGTCGCGTTTCATTCGGCCCTGCGGGTGGCAAAATCAGCCAATAGTATAGACTGAAAAAACCCTCTCTAACACCCGAATAGACTCTAAGACGCTTTTTGCTCTTTTGGCTTTTTCGCCAGCGGTTTCTTGGCCGGAGCCGCCTTCTTGCGTTTAACCGCTTTAGGGTCGGCGGTTATCGGTCGGTAGATTTCCACCCGGTCGCCTTCCTTAACCTCGGCTTCCAGGGTTGCAACCTTTCCGAAAATGCCGACCTTTTGCTTTTCGAGGTCAATTTCTGGAAACTTTTCCAAAATGCCGGACCGTTCTATCACTTCCTGCACCGTCGCTCCCGCTTCCAACTCAACGGTCAACCAGATCTGTTGCCCCGATAAGGCGTAAGCCACTCCCGCCTTGATGGTTCGAGCATCGGTCATGCGGTTTCTCCTTCTGTGGGAGCGCAGCCAATGGGCTCTTCGGCCTCCACATCAAACCGCGCCTCAATCAACCGCTTCCCTGCCAGAATGAAACCAAGCGCCAGGAAGCCACCTGGCGGCAGGATGAACAACAGAAAGCCCCGGTAGTCTTCGATCAACGTGGTTTCGAGGAAAGCAAAAGCATCGCCCAGCAAGAGCGACGCATTGGCGAAAAGCGTCCCACTGCCAATGATTTCACGCACCGCACCCAGCAACACCAGAACGAAGGTAAATCCAATCCCCATGACCAAACCGTCGAACAGAGCCGGGATCGCGCCTTCTTTCGAAGCGAAGGCCTCCGCCCGGCCGAGAATGGCGCAGTTGGTGACGATGAGCGGGATGAATAAACCTAAAACCTTGTAGAGTTCATGGACCCAGGCATTCATCGCCATATCGACCAGGGTCACGATGGCGGCAATGATCAAGACGAAAGCAGGAATGCGGATTTCGGGCGTCACTGCATTTCTCAGCAAAGATACAGCCAGCCCCGAAACCACCATCACCGCCGTCGTCGCCAGTCCCATGCCGAGCCCGTTGGTCGCCGTACCGGTGACCGCAAGGAGCGGACAAAGCGCCAGAAGCTGACCGAACACCACGTTGTTCGACCAAAGGCCGTCGATGGTCAGTCGCTTATAATCGACCCGTTCCTTCTCCACCTCCGGCGTGTCTTTGGCCGCAGCATCACTCATTCCCGGCCTCCTTTGGCTTGGTTTCTTTAGCGGCGGGGGTCAACAGGGCTTGTTTATTGTCGATAAAAAAGGTCAGTCCCTGGCGCACTGCGGCGACCACGCCGCGCGGCGTAATCGTAGCACCGCTGAATTGATCGAAGTGGCCGCCGTCTTTTTTCACTTTCCATTTTTCCAGCGGAAGCTTGGCAAACGACAAGCCGTCGAACCCTTTGATCCAAGAACTTTTGGCGACCTCTATTTTATCGCCCAGACCCGGCGTTTCGGCATGAGCCAAAACGCGAACGCCAAGCAATCCGCCTTGTTTGTCGACCCCCATGATCAAAACGATATCGCCCGCATACCCCTTGCCCCGTGTTTCAAAAGCCACGGCCTCGACGGCACCCGATTTGCGCGCCTGATAGACGGTCTGATCCTGCAACATCACTCGGTCAGCCAGAAGGTCGTTGTCGTGCAGATCAGCCGGGATCACCTGGGCGATGGAGGCGGTCAGGTCTTCGGCATGGCGCTGGGCGATGGCCTCTTCGGTCGCCAGATTGCCCGAAGCGAGAGCCGCCGCCGCCCCGAGTGCAAACGCCCCAAGCAACATAGCCTGAAAAAGCGGAGAATTTCGTAGCCTCTTCATGGCTTATCCTCCACGGCGAGCGGCACGCCTTTCTTGGTGCGGCCATAGACTCTGGGACGCATGGTTCGGTCAATCAACGGGGCCATGGCGTTCATCAGGAGGACGGCGAACGCCACCCCTTCCGGATAGCCTCCCCAGGTGCGAATGACGTAGACCAGAAGCCCGCAGCCAATACCGAAAACAATCTGCCCTTTACGGGTTACCGGCGAAGTCACGGGATCGGTGGCGATAAAGAAAGCGCCAAGCAACGCCGCACCCGAAAGCAGATGAACATCGGCCCCCATATAATGGACAGGATCAATCAAGTGGAACAGAGCCGCCATGAAAGCCAAAGAGCCCAACATGGCCACCGGAATGTGCCAACTGATGATCCGCTTAAAAATCAGAAACAAACCGCCGAGGACGATTAACAGGGCCGAGGTTTCACCCATGCTACCGGTCACCGAGCCGATGGACAGGGATAGAGGATCGTAAGACGCGCCCAAGGACTCTCCGAGCCCGACCCCTCGGCTCAATTCAGTTTTGACATGACCTAACAGGGACGCGCTGCTCACCGCATCGAAATCGAGGCCGCCGAAGAAAAACAGGCTTAGGCTCTCCGCAATCCCCGGATCAGTTGCCGAAAACATCGGCTGGGGCGCAGTATAGCGGGTCATTTCCAGAGGAAAGGAAATCAACAAGGCGACACGAGCCACCATGGCCGGGTTGAATACGTTCTGCCCCAGACCGCCAAAAATCTGCTTGCCGACGATCACCGCCAACAGTCCGCCGACCAAGCCAATCCACCAGGGAGCCCAAGGCGGCAAGCTAACCGCCAAAAGCCAGCCGGTCAAAACAACCGAACCGTCGCTGACGAAGGGCCAAACCGGCTTGCGGGCAATCGCCAGGCTCAAGGCCTCAAACAAAAGGCAGGAACCAATGGTGAGAGAAAACAGAAACACCGCCTGCCATCCGAACAGATAAAGCCCGTAGGCCGTCGCCGGGGTCAGGGCCAGCAGAACCAAACCCATGGTCCGGCGCACCGAGCTATTATCGTGAGCGTAAGGTCCGCCCATCAAAGGAGCGCCGGTCATGCCTGGACCTCTTCTTTCTCATTGTCGTTGGATGCGGTTTTGGCCTCAGCTTTCGGTGCGGCCTCCGTATTGTCATTCCCGGCAGCTGCGGCCTCCGTATTGTCATTCCCGGCAGCTGCGGCCTCCGCCTCGGCTTTCGCCTTGGCGCGGGCTTCGGCTTCGGCCTTGCGTTTGGCCAACATGGCTTTTTTGGCGCGCATCTGCTCTTCAAGCCGCACGATACGAGCCTCGGCGAGCCGTTTGGTTTCTTCCTGTTTGCGTTTCTCCGCCGCGATGGCCTTGATGCGCCCCTTACCATAGTTGAAGTACTGAACCAATGGCAGGTGAGCCGGGCAAACGTAGTTGCAGGACCCACAGCTCAAGCATTCCGTTAGGCCGATTTCGACAGCGGAATCGATTTCCTCATTCCTGATCCGGGCCGCCATGTCGAGAGGAACCAGACCGCAAGGACAAACCTGAACGCAGGAGCCGCAGCGAATACAGGCCGAGGCCGGGCGCTGTCGGGTTTCTTCCAGGGTCAGGGCCAAAATGCCATTGCAGCCTTTGACCATGGGCGAGCGGGGGTCGGCCACCGGCTGGCCCATCATCGGGCCGCCCATCATCAAGCGGGCCGGTTTTTCGGTGGTTCCGCCGCAGTATTCGAGAACCGATTCGATAGAGACGCCGATGGGCACCTGAATGTTGCGCGGCTTGGCAATCGCCCCGCCGCTAACCGTCACCACCCGCGAGATTAGGGGCTTGCCACGACGCACCGCTTCATTAACCGCGCAGGCCGTCGCCACATTATGCACCACCACGCCGATATCGGCGGTTAGGCAGCCGGACGGGGTTTCCTTGCCGGTCAGGGTCTGAACCAGATGCTTCTCCGACCCCATGGGATAACGGGTCGGAACGCCGATCACCGTGATGTCGGCCACATCCCGGGCCGCCTCGGTCATGGTCTCAATGGCTTCAGGTTTGTTGGTCTCGATGGCAATGATCACCTTCTCGACACCCAAGGCCTTGGCCATGATCCTGCAACCATCAATGGCCTGATCGGAACGCTCACGCATCACCCGGTCGTCACACGTAAGATATGGTTCGCATTCGGCCCCATTGATCACCAGGGTATGGAGCTTATAGCGCTCACCCAGGTTAAGCTTCACCGACGACGGGAAGGCCGCTCCGCCCATACCAACGATGCCCGCATCGGCAACCCGTTGAGCCAGTTCGGCGGGGCTCGCCGTATCTGGATCGAGCGTCGGCATTCGCTCACCCCACTCATCCTTGCCGTCAGTCAGAATATGGATAGTCCGCGCGGGCAAACCCGAAGGATGGGGTGCCGTGAAAGCCCCCACCGCCAGAACGCGACCCGATGTCGGTGCATGAACCGGCGCTGAGACCGGGCCTTTGGCCTTGGCGATCACCTGGCCTTTGAGCACTCGGTCGCCTCTTTGAACCACCGGTTCGGCCGGTTCGCCCACATGCTGACGGAACGGGATATGCAGGAGGTCGGGAACGGGAAGAACTTCGATTTCCTTGTGGGCCGAAAGCCGCTTGCGGCCCTCGGGGTGTACGCCGCCCCTAATTTTAAAAAGCTTCATGCCATCCGCCCCTTACGCCGCCAGGGGCTCGGCTTTGCCGGGGGTGACCTCGGGTTTGGGCCAATGCCATGTCGCCACCGTCGGCTTCAAGGGCAACATTTCAATGCATTCGGTGGGGCAAATGTTCATGCATTCCTCACAACCGGTGCAAATTTCAGCAATCACCGTATGCACCTGTTTTGGTGCGCCGAGCAGGGCGTCGGTCGGGCATTTCTGGAAACAGCGCGTACAGCCGATGCAAAGATCTTCGTTGACGTAGGCGATGGCCGGAAGCTTTTCCTCCAGAGCGGAAAGATCAATCACGATGCCAAGCTTCGCCGCCAAAGCGCCCGCCAGCGCCCGACCGCCCGGCGGGCAGAGCGTCACCTCGGCTTCCCCTTCGGCTAGGGCTTCGGCCGCCGGCGTGCAACCCGGGTAGCCACACTGGCCACACTGAGAACCGGGAAGCATTTCCTCGATCTCGCCGATCAGCGGATTGCCCTCGACCCTCAAATAGCGCGCCGCCAGCCCGAGCAGGCCACCTAAAACAACACCGAGAACCGTTAAAGCCGAAATTGCCGTGATCATATTTCCCCCCTACTGCACCGACAGGCCCGAAAAGCCCATGAAAGCGAGTGAAAGGAGCCCGGCCACAATGAAACCGATGGGCGCACCGGCAAACGATGCCGGAACGTCGGCCAGCGCCAAGCGCTCACGCAACCCGGCAAACATCACCATGACCAACGAAAAGCCCGCCGCCGAGCCAAAGCCATAGAGAAGACTTTGAACGAAGCTGTTGTCTTGCTGAACGTTAAGCAGGGCGACGCCGAGCACGGCGCAGTTCGTCGTAATCAGCGGCAGAAAAATGCCAAGCACCTGATAGAGCACCGGAGAAAGCTTGCGCACCGCCATTTCGGTAAACTGCACCACGGCGGCAATGACCAGAATGAAAGTGAGGATGCGGAGGTATTCGAGACCCAGCGGCTCAAGCACCCAACGTTCGATCATCCAGGCGGAAGCAGCCGAAAGGGTCAGCACGAACGTCGTGGCGTAGCCCATGCCAATGGCCGTATCGACCTTGTTGGACACACCCATAAAAGGGCACAGGCCGAGAAACTTGACCAGCACCACGTTGTTGACCAACGCCGTTCCTAAAAGGAGCAAGAGGTATTCCTGCATCGTCCGCTCTTCTGCCCTTCCCTAATCCCGTACAGCCGGTTCCCTTTTTTTGCCGGGGTTGCCGTCGGCGGTCTTCACGACCAACCGTTCTGCCGCGCCGCAATATTACATTTGTTTTTTATCATATAAAATCGGTAAAAGAATACCAGATTAATTTCTGTCGAAAAAGCCCCTTAATATGGAAGAAATTTTCTTCCCCGCCAGTGTAGGCATACGGAATAGGGCGGCAACCCCACAATGGGTAGGGTAAAACCCACCCATTTGAGTGGTATTACCTATTGAAAATGCTGCACCGCAGCAGGCAAGTAGAAGACTAACTTAGGAGGTGGTTCCGATTCGCCAATCGGCCTAACTACCGAAAATCAAGGAATTGGTGAAACGGTCGTTCCCTTCGGCTCGCCCGGCTCGAAGGCGATGCGTTTTTGCATAGCCTTATTCATGTAGGCACGACCCTTATCGTCAATCAGCAAGACGTATTTCACCCCCATGCTTTGGGCGATCTCCGGCCAGTCATTCGGCCCGGCGACGGAAAGCGCCGTCGCCGCCGCATCGGCCAAACCGCCATTTTCAGAAATCACACTGGCCGAAACGATATGATCGACCGGCATCCCGTTGCGCGGATCGAGGATGTGGGCATAGCGAATTCCTTCATGCTCGCGGAACCGCTGATAGTTTCCCGAGGTGTAGAGGTTCTCTCCACCCTTGAGTTCGATTGAGGCAATCACACCCCAGTGTTTCGGATGGCGGATGGCGACTTTCCACAGCCGGTCCTTGGGCTCTCCCAAGGTATTGACGTCGCCGCCCGCGCTTAAAATGGCGGTCTTAATGCCAAGCTCCTTCAAACGCTTGACCGCCCAATCGAGCGCCACCCCTTTGGCGAACCCTCCAAAGTCCATAGCGACGGCAGGGTTGGTGCTCGAAATTACATTCCCCTCAATCACCACATCGGCCATAGAAGGTTTCTTGGCAGCCAGCGCCCTAATCTTATCGAGCGGCGGCATAGTGCCTTTCGGCAACTCATCTGCATGAAACCCCCAGGCCCCGACAATCGCACCAATCCCCGCGTCAAACAGACCCTTGCTCGATTTATGCAGGGCCTTGGCTTGTTCAATAAGCGGTAAGAGGAAGGGGGAAACTTCGATGGACTGTCCGTTGGCAATGGCCTCATTCACCCGGACCAACTCACCCGGCTTCCAAGCGTGCCAGTCCTTATGCATCTTTTGAAAGCCTTGCCCCAGTTCGGCGATGGCGGCGCGCGCCTTGACTTCCTCTGCCCCCCGTATGGTGACGTCAACCAAGGTGCCGAACACATAGAGCGTCTGTTTATGTTCGGTTTCCGGTTTTTCTCCACAACCGGCAAACATAACAACCACAATAAGCGCTAGTAATTTACCCTTCATGGCAAGCCCCTCCAGACACCGGGGCCTTGCCGAGAAATACTGGCGTCAGGCCGGTCAGGCGGGCTGCTAAAACACGCGACAGGGCAAAACCACCCACAAGCCCCACCCCGGCGGATAGGGCCGAAAGGCCATTGCCCGCCCCCAACAACTCGGCCGCACCGCCGCCAATCAACAGGCCGACGACCGGCGGAAGATAAGACGTCATAGCCACTCGGTTGAGGGTCGATTGGGGAATACCGATTTCAATGGTTTCACCGACCCTGGCGTTAAAATCGTCGACCAAAACCAAAGGCCGCGAGCGGTTGCCGAAATAGCCAGAAAGGGCCGAAACGCCGCAACCTTTAGCCGCCGCGCAGCCACCGCAGGCAGCCTGGGGAATGGGGGATGCGTAGGCTCGACCGTCCTTCACGGCCTCAATGCGCGCTATCCCGCGCATCATCCCACCCATTTCCATCTGTCCGCCCGTTTGCTGCATCGCCAAAATCCGCCGCCTTTCTCTTTTTTTGGAATCCTCTACTGGACATACATTAGAATTTCAAAATACTCTATCCCCACAACGGGTAGGTAGACTACAGGCTTCTTTGAGTGTTAGCACCCAATGGGGCAAAAAAAATCCAGGCAGGAAAAAATGGATTCGAAGGCACTACAGAATCTTTGCGATGCATTTCCACCAGAAGGCGCAATCGACCAATTAGTCGAGGAAATCAACCAAAAGACTGAGCCCAACGGCTTAGCCTTCCGCCTGATCCATTCCGACCTCGACTGGTATAAGCTAGGCGGAATCGTCGATAAAAATGGCACCCGAATCACAGACAACCTGGAACAATGGGTTGAAAGCGAAGCAGGCGGCGACGCCATGGACCTGTACGCCCGCTACGGCGAATCCGGATACAAAGCGACCGCCATCTCAGGCAACACCCACTACCTGATCGCGCCGACCGGCGACGCGGCGACCGATTTCATCCAGCTTCAAATCGACGAAGTGCGCGAAACCATGGACCGCGAGCTTTTCGACCCGGCGACCATCCCAGAAACTCTGGAAGACATCATCGACCCGATGGACGCCATTCGAGTCGAGCCGGAACCTCTCTCTCCAACCAAATTTGTTTTCCGCACACTGACCGATCTCCGCGCTTTAAGCGGCGAGCTGACCGGCGAATACACCGGCGACCCCCGCTTCAAGCGTTTTCTCACCGAATGGAAAAGCAGTGCCGCCGCCCGCTATGCCAGATTCTGCGACAAATGGGCGGTCGAGGTCATTCCCTATCTCACCGCCATGGGCGACCACCGCCAGGACGTTAAACTCTTAAGCGCGGATATGAAATATCTGAAGGGCCTCGACTTCGGTCATCTACCCAAGGACCAGCCGATTTATCCATTTCTCTCCAAGATCGATGAACAGGCGGACTATCCCATGGCTTGGTATTTTCTCATGGTCGCCTCGGGAATCATGCCCTACGGCACGGTCAAGGCGCTAGCCCGTGAGTTGAAGGAGCCCCATTTCGGACGCCCCTCCATGACCCCCAGCGACATGGCCCTACTGACCAGTTGGATCGAAGACCCATACCATCTTTAGAGGGCTCGCTTTAACGGCACGTTGTGCAGGTGATATTCCAGCCAACGCCAGCCATGCGCCCGTTGGGGCAATGAGACTTCCGGCACGACCGGTCTGCTGCGCTGCACTTTTCATGACAAGCAACAATGGGGGCCCTCTTCCCCCCTTTCGGACATGTCTTCATGCATGCCCAAAACGCACTCTCGCATTGGCTTAGATTGGGCTTGGTTTTCCGACAAGTGGGCTTGGCCGGGGCTGCCGTTGCTGGCCTTCTCGTCGTAGTCTCCGTATTTCCCGTCAACCATGCAGGTTTTGACATGTCCCGCCCTTGCGCCAAAGCTTCAAGCTGTTGTCGTTGACGGGCGGCACGAGCCGCATCACGTGCCTGCCTTTGCTGCATCATCTTAAGTTTTTGCTGAGCATAGGCTTGAGTTGCTTGTCGAACTGAATGACTTAGCATCTGGCCAAAATTGGAAAGACTCTGTGAAAACTGCTGGCTCTCAATCTCGCGTTGCCGCTCCCTGGCGGCAATACGGGCGCGGGTTTCAGCCAAGTGGCGCTGAGCCTGCTTTAGTTCCTGCTGCAATTGTTCGTAGCGACGGTATTTACCGATGGTTTCGGTGCCTTTATCGAACATCCGGTTGACCTCTTCGCCCCCTGTGTCTTCCGGAGCGCGCTCGGCCTCTTCCTGTTTTTGCGACAGCAATGCCCTCAAACCACCCACGGCCTGCTCGGCCGAATCGTCCTGTTTCTTTTCTTGGGCCGCTCGAACCTTTTCCGCGGCCCTGCGCTTGGCTTCTTCGGCTTCACGTTTCGCCTTGGCGGCCTCTACATCGCGCAACGCCGCCTGCCGGGTCGCCTCGGCCAGTTCCCGCCTTTCCTTTTCGCGGGCTTCACGGACCTTGTCGCCTTCGGCAAACAACTTCTCCATACTCTTATGGAAATTGCCACCCTTATTGTCCTGCTCAATCGCATAGGCCAGCGCCTGGCCGCGAGTCATACCCGGCGGCAGTTCCGCCCCCCAGTCGTCAATCATCTCGTTGACGAAGTTGTGGTAGTCCTGAATGCGCTTGTTTTCCCAGCGCTTCTCCCGGTTGCCGCTAACGATGTCATGGGCCTGCTCGAAGAAATTCTGCGCCGCCTCGTCGACCGTCGGCCCACCGGGGTAAACCTTGACGTAAGTACCAATCAAACGGCCGGTGCCGTACCCCACATCATAGGCCAGCTTCATATTGCCATAGCCGGGAATGATCTTTTCACCCACCGCCATGACCGCCCGGTCTTTGACTTCTTCAAGCGCAATGGCGCCCACTTCCATTGCCGCCCCGCCTAGATTGCCCTCGGAAAGCTCCGAACCGACCCGGTAAGCCCAGGTGACTTTCTCTACCCCATTGGCAATCTTACCCAAGGCGGGCGCTCCCTTGGCGATCATTCCCTCCACCCTGGTGTTCACCCTGGCCCGCAGTGTCGGTTTATCCGGAATGCTGCTTTTCAAAGGCGTCACCTTTTCCGGCGCCGGAACACCCTGGCGAGCTTCATCAGCTACGGTCTTGACGGCGTTCATTCGTGACTGGCTATCGGCTAGCTTATTTTTGCGGCTCCTGATGTCCTGCGCCTTGGCCGCGCGAGCCTCACCTTTCAATCCATCCAGTTCTGCCTCAGCCGCCTTAATTGCCTTTACCTCATCAGTCCTGACCTTCTCCCAGTCTGCGGCGTTTTTGTCGAGAACCGCATCCTGCACCGCCTCGCCTGTCGCCTTGAACGCCTTTACATTCCCCTCATTGACCCCGACGGCCCCCATCGAGGCCTTGTGCTTGAGCCGATTCACTTGGTTTTTGTAATCTTCAAAGCTGCCTTGATAACCGGTCTTGGACTTGATGGCGTTGAACTCGGCCTCATCTAGGTCGCCGACCATTTTGTTGACCGACTTATAGAAAGGTCGGACTTTGTCGGTATTTTCCGGCCTTACATGATCCGTTGCATCCATGCCCCGTGCTTGGATGCCCTTGCCGAAATGATCGAAGGCTTCAACCTGCTTGGCGCCCGGTTGACCTTCCATCGAAAAGCTGTGATACGTTTCCGGGTGACGCGCCATGTTCATGTTTTTGGCGTCTCGTGCGCTCGACCCCAGCTTGTCGGTTTCTTTAAAAGTATCGGTCGTGGGATCATAATGCTCGGGTGCGGCATTGACGGTCGCTTCCAGAAACGGCGCTTCAACAACCAAACCGGACATATCGACGGCCTTGACCCTTTTGCCGTTGATATCCTCCACCTCGTCACCAAAATAGTGCCGGACCGTTCTGCCCCAACGGTCGGCAGCCTTGGCCGATCCTCCCATGTCTTTATCGCTTTTGTAACCATCATGATTAGGGTTGTAGCGCCGCTGACCCGTTTCGGGGTCGGTCACGAAAAGCTTTTCGCCTAGAGTATCCCGGATAGTTCCTTCCGGTCCCAGACCCCGGTTTGAAATTTCATTGATTTTATCGAGCATGGGCTCGCGGTAATGAGCCACATTGCGCTTGGAGCGCGCCTTATAAAGCCTCTCCGTTCTCTCAATACGTCTCAACTTTTCCGGCGCACCAAGATTAGGATCGTTTTTAATGCGCTCTATAGCCGCATCTCGGCTTGCCTGATAGCGCCGCTCGTTTATCAAAAAATTCTGTTCGTAGGCTCTATAGAGACGCCGCGCTTCTGGATCTTCCGGCGTCCAGACCTGCGTCATATCGGGAGTAAAGGTCTTACCCGACTTAAGCGTTACCGGATCAGCCTGAGCAACCAGCGGCAAGAGAAACAGAGCGGAGACAAGAAGAAGGCGTTTCATGGCCGATCCTCCCCAACTCCGATGGGCCCGACTTTTTTCCAATGTGCCGCAAGCTGTTTGGCCGCAGCCTTGGCCTCGGGTGAGGCTTTGGCGTCTGATACCACCCCTTGGATGGTTTTCAGGGCCCGTCCTTCCAACTGTTGGGTCCGGTAGAGAATGGCAAGGGCAATACGTGCATCGGCTAGAGCGGGGCGCGCCTCGACGGTTTGTTCAAGCTCCGCCCGACAGAGGCCAATGCGCTCGCCTTCCATGCAGGCATAAGCCATCTTGACCGCATCAAAATCGAAATGATCTTCTTCCAGGGTTTTCATCAACTTAATGAAATGGGGAACGGCTTCGGCATATTCCCCCAACCCCACGTAATGATCGATCAAACGGCGGCGGGATATCCGATCATCGGGCTCAATTTCCAAAACCCTCACCAAAGCACTTTCGGCAATCAAAGGGGTGAGATCGCCTTTCGGCAGACTCATCGCTCCCATGGCTAAAACCCGCCAGAAGGCCGCCACATCTGGCGCCAGCTCGGTAGCCGATTGGGCATACCCAATACCGACATCCAGATCAGCAAGATTTTGGGTCTGATGGTAGCTACGGATCAATCGGATGGCGTGGTCGTGGCGTATCCAGGCAAGGTAGCGCCGCGCAGCAGGCGACTTCGTTTTAACGAGCAGTTCAAACGCTTTCTTTTCGTCCGGGTAGGGTTCCCGGTCGAGCCCCGGTTCGGCGGCATGAGCCGTTAGGGTCACCGCCAATAGTATTCCCAAAACACCCGCCAAAAGACGCGTCATGCTACATCCCCTCCATGGGGTTCATCAGTTCCCGCTCCGCGTCGATCACGCCATAAATACCGTAGAGATCAAAGGTCGCCATGGCCCGCCATTTCATGCCGCGCCCCCGCTGCCCAAAAACACCTGAAAAATCCTTTGCGTTGACGATGCTGGCCGGTTCACAGAGAAACCGCACCTCCACAGGCAAAGCATTCTTCTTGCCTGCCGACGGGAGCAAGGTGGCGTGATAAAATTTAGCCGCTGTGTTGATGTACCACTTGGGCTTTTCCACACCGAAGGCTTTGGCAAAACGATAGGACACCTCACGCATCGACTCACGGCATTCGTCCCGTCCCTTGATCGCCCGCGTCGCCGCGATGGAAACCAAAGTTTCCGTCATCGGCGAGGTGATCGCCGTGTAATCCCAGAACAGTTTATGTGGTTGGGGGGGCGTAACGAAATACTGAGTGAGGCTGTCGTCGGATTCTTTGGTTAGCCCTTTGCGCAATGCTTTTGGCAAAGGTTTGCCGATGCGAAAACCAAAGGGGCTCAGATAGGCTGGCGGCTTCGCCCCCGATTTGTCGGGTGAATAGACTTTGGAAAGCATTGGACTGCTTTGGTAAGCCTCGGCAATACGCAATTCCACCGTTGGCAGATGGTAAAAGTGCAACATAATTTTGTTGTCTGCGCAGGCCACCACATAGCGAACACCGTGTTGTCCGGCCAATTTCCCAACATCTTTTAGGGTCAAAGGATTGCCCCGGTCGAAGGCTCCCGGTTCCTTGCCGCCAAAAACACCTGTTAAAAGGTCGAGCCCTTTTTCAAAAGATATCTGGCCTTTGCGCCAAGTGCCGGGGGCCTCCCCATAGTCGCGGATGAAGTTTTCTCCCGCCGCCCGACAGTCTGACCGATTGCCATAGGGCAAGGACGCACTAACCCGATAGACCCGTTTGCTCTTGGTCGTTGTATAAAGACTGTAGTTGTCCGGCCATTTCGCTTTAATCTGGGGCGGCTGCAAGACTGGCGGCAAAGGCGGTTGAACTTCTTGATACTGGTGTGCCGCCGAGCGTTTGTAAGGCCCCTTGGCCTTAACGTTTTTGGAAAGCGGCTGACCTAAATCGATGCCAAACGGCCGACTATCGCCAGCCCAGGCCGAACCAATAGAGACAGTCGCTAAAAGAACCCCTAAAACAGTAATCCCGTTTGCAAAAAGCATCGCCCACCCTTTGAAGCTTCAACGGTGGAAAGACTAGCGTTAATATTCAATGAGGCAAATGCTTTTGGTCATTACCTTGGGAACGCATAGGGTCGTTCAATGGTCGTGAGTATAGCCTTGGCCACCGCCACTACTTGAATAGGCACCAGCCTCGGGTGAGAAAGGAGCCATGTAGCGTGTAATGGTCGCCCCGATCCCTTGTAGAATTTCGATTGTTGCAGCCTCGTCGCGGATACGGAGTGTCCCTTCATCGAGCACCTCAACCAATATATGACGGTTTCCGAGATGCCAAGCGAAGCGCGCCAATTCCTGCGCGTCGGCACAGTTAATGTCGGCGATCGCCTCGAGCGCCGCGGCAACACGGATCACGCCGCCATCCTCCAAGACCAACCCGTCACCATCATTCAAACGAACGGCCTTTTCCATATCCAACATGAACACACGACCCTGATCGTCGGTCATTTCGACACGCGGCTGGTTGCGCTCTTCGAACGGAAGGGTCACTTCCGCAACGAAGCGCCCTCCGGGCCATTCGCCTTTATGCGCAAGTGATACCGCCCGACGCATCTTAGGTCTGAGCCTTCTGAGAATCGGCGGGGCAATTGAACCCACATTTTATTGTCATGCCAATAGTCCCTGTAACGATGCTGTATCTGTGGAACCATATGGCAAGGCTCATGCCAGATTTTCAATCTGAGGAAAAAAGCTAAACAACCAACTGATTTATTTGCCAATTCTCATACTATCCAGACTTCGCGCGAACTGTCAGGATAGGAGAGAACATCCCCTTTAAGGCGGCCCTGTCTATTTTTTAGGCCCTCATATGAGACTTATTCGAGCAGATACACTTGAGTCTTAGGGTCAGGAAAAAATCTACCTGGTCACCTGGAAGCGGTTTTTAAGGTTTTCGCCCAAAGCCGCATCCGCTCGGGATCGCTCAACCCCTGTGTCTCGGGCGCATGAATATCGTAAGCCATGCCGTTTGGATGATTGGCCGCCCCCGCCTCACGGACCTCTTTCGGCGTCATACCGAAATGGCGCTTGAAAAGCGCACTGAAATGACTTGGATTGATAAAGCCGAACTCCATGGCGAGATCGAAAATCTGCCGATGCGATTGAACCGGAGAGGTCAACTTTTTGAAACACCCCATCAGACGGCGACGCTGGATGAACTCGCGCACCCCGCCATGAGGCTTGAACAGCCGGAACAGGGTCGAACGCGAACAACGGAAATGCTTGCAAATGGCCTCTACGCCCAAATCCGGGTTAGCCAAATTTTGGTCGATATAGCTGCAAATGACGGCAACGCTGTTGTTTTTAAGATCGCCCGCTTCAATGTCGTTATAGGTGATCAGCGATTCCAGCATGGCCAAAATATTGTCGTTTAACATGGGCGCTTCGGCGCTTTTCATGTTGGGAAGGTTTCTTCGCAGCGAGAGCATGTAGTCGTTGAAAATCCGCACCCCCATGCTCCAGTCATCCTGAAACACCTTTCCGCGAATGGTCAACAAATGAGGGAGATGATTGCTCAGCCACTCACGGGACAACGCCAAGGTTAGAACCTCGGAATCCTCACAGGTCGCATCAATCTCATAGGCTAGGTTGACGGCAAAGACATTGCCCGGCCGCTCAATATAATCCTGGTCGCCGTTTTGAACCTCGTTTCGTCCGTTAATCCAGGTCTGCAGCAGCACATGATCGGCATCGTCGTGCTGCGCCATACAGGATTTGTCGCGGATAAATTTCTGGGTCGACCAAATGGTATCGTAAAAAAGAAAATTGCCGAGGTGATATTGGCTGACCTGTAAAGGCGTCGGCGGGGCCTCGCTAACATCGTAAAGAGCCTGCGAATCAAAAAATGGGCCGATACTTTCCCGCCAAAAAGAGAAAATCTCCTCGGGATGACCCATTTCAGAGGTCAAACGCGCTACAGGTAATGTCGCATCACCATCCATTATCCCACCCAATTCAAACATTCTGTTTTTAGTTCTCCACCGTTTCTTCCGACGGTGCGTTTACGAACACTAATACAGCATAAAAACTTTTAGCTAGAAAAAAGAAAAACTTTCTGGGGTAGAGATGATATTTAAAAATCTATTCGGTCAAACAACCGTTTCCTCTTCCTCCACATGAACCGGCTTGGCGTTGCCAAGAACCGAACAGAGAATGGGAATGAGGATCAAGGTGACAAACATGGAAAACGACAGGCCGAACACAATAGCGATAGCCAGAGGCTGAAGCATCTCGGCTCCTTCGCCTGCGCCGACGGCCAGGGGCATCAGACCAAACACCGTGGTCAAGGTGGTCATCAGAATGGGGCGCAACCGCACCCGCCCAGCCTCAATAATAGCCTCAAGGCGTTCCAATCCCCGCTGCCGGAGAATTTCAAAATACTCAACCAAGACGATGGCGTTGTTGACGACAATTCCAGCCAACATAATGACGCCCAGCCAGACCGGCATAGAGAGCGGCAGCCCCAGGACTTGAAGCCCAAACGCAACACCGGTGATGGTAAAAGGCACCGAAAGCAGGATGATGAACGGGTTGCGCAAAGATTCGTACTGAACCGTCATGACAACAAAAACCAGGAACAGGGCCAGCCCGAGCAAAATCATCGTCAGATCACGCCCTTCAGCCAAACTCTGGGAAGCTCCCTTGTCGTAAATACTGTAGCTCTCCGGCAGCGGCATATCTTCCAGGCGCTCCCAAATTGCGCGTGAAACCTCACTGACCGCAGCCCCCGCAGAAAGCGAGGCCGAAATTTCAACTATTCGGCGCTGATTGTCTCGTAAAATCTCGGCAGGAGAAGACACCATAATCACATCGGCCACATCGCCCAGATAGACCATGCCCTGTCCCCCCGGGTGAGCCAGAATGGGAATCGACTCCAAGTCCTGAATGGTATCAACGGAACGGTGCGGTAAGCGGACCCGAATATCGTAGCTTCGGTCACCCTCCATGTATTCGGTTACGAGTTCTCCTTCGAGTGCAATCCGCATGGCCCGCGCAATGACTTCCACCGACATCCCCAATTCGGTCAGACGATCATGATCGACCTGGAAAACCAGTTCTTCATGCTTTTCTTCCGACGAATGAACAATATTGCGGATCCCTGGCACGGTCTTGATGCGCTCAACGATTTCACGTCCGATTTCATCCATGACGCTCTGATCGGGCCCGGTAATTCGTAAGCTGACGTCGTCGGCCCCTTGACTGACCCTAACCCCTCGAATGCTCCCGGTGCGCATGCGCACTTTAAAGCCCGCCAACTGGAGCTTGCCGATTTCGGCCATCATCCGTTTGACCCAATTTTCACTACTGACCGTCCGATCAGTCAGCGGCACCAACTGAATGGTCATGGTTGAGCGGTTGCTGGTTTCGCGTTGCGACCGTCCGAAAATTCGCCCGCCAACAATGGAAAAAACGGTTTCAATTTCGGGCTGGGACTCGAACAAATTCTCAATTCGGCGCATGGTCGTGTCCATCTCATCAATGGGAATACCCGGATCGGCAACTACATCGACCCTGATCCGTCCATCATCGAGATTTGGCAGGAACACCTGCTTCGCCGACAGGCCGCCCCATACCCCCGCCCCCAACAGGCCGAGAAGAAGGGCAACAAGCCCAGCTTTGCGCATCGGCCGCGAAAGCACTCCTGTAAGAAACGCCACATAAAGCGTTTCAAGTCGCTCCATAACGCGATCAATGAAACGGCGAGCAACCGTTTTTTCGCCGACCGGCACGCGGCTGCCGAACGCCGGGACCAAAGTCAAGGCGACAACCATAGCCGCGACGATGGCGGCGGTAATGGTGAAGATCAGTTCCTTAAACAGCAACCCGACCAGTCCGGAGACAAAAAGAAATGGCACCACGGCGGCAAGGTTGGTGCTGGTAGAAGCGACAATCGCGCTGTTAACTTCGCGGGATGCGTTGATACCGGCTTCTGTTGGCGATTCTCCTCTCTTCTGATGTCGATAGACATTTTCTAACATCACGATGGTGCTATCGACGACCAACCCAACGCCGAGCGCAAGCCCCCCCAGCGTCATAATGTTGAGTGTCAGGTCGGCAAAATCCATTAACGCAAAAGTGACCAAAATCGATAACGGGATCGCCGTACCGACCACCAGGGTGCGGCGGAGGTCGCCCAGGAAGGTGTAAACCACCAACATGGCCAGGAAAGCCCCTCCCAAAGCGGCCTGGGTCGCATTGGACAGGGCGCTTCGGATATAGGTCGATTGATCGGCAATGGTTTCGATAACGACGCCGCCGGGTAATAAATTTGCATTTTCTAGCCAGTTAAGTCTTTCGAACACCACGTCAACCACAGAAACCGTATTGGCGTTGGGCTGCTTCTGGATGGAAACCTTGACGCCAGGCTTGCCGCCTAGGCGCACCCGCAAGCGATCATCCTGATGGCCATCGATAACCTCAGCCACATCGCGCAACCGAACAATCCCTCCATCCGGCAGGCGGACGGGAAGGGAACCGATTTCCTCAACATTGGCGAATCTCCCCGAGGTTCGGCCGATGTATTCGCGCTTGCCGCTTTCCATCCGTCCGGCGGCTTCCTGGATATTGCCGCGCTGCAAGGCCGTCACGACGTCTTCGGCGCCGAGCCCGAGACTGGCCAACCGGGCCGGGTCGGGCAAAACCTGAATTTCCCGGATTAGTCCGCCACCGACCTCGACGGCCGCCACGCCGGGCAGATTGACGAACCATTTTGAAAATACGTAATCGACCCAATCGCGCAATTCGACCGGATCCATGAGCGGCGAAGCGACGACGAATTCAGCGATGGGAATTTGCGAGGGGTCGAACTTATAAATCATCGGCGGGCGAATGGTATCCGGCAGGAACCGCTTGGCCCGGTCCAGCCGGGTACTCGCATCCCTTAACGCAATATCGATATCCTTGCCGTACTGGAACGTCAGGCTAATCGCCGACGACCCTTCAGAGGTTTCAGACTCAACAGCCACCGCATCTTCGGTGATCGCCAGTTGTTCTTCCACCTGACGAGTCACCGCATCTTCCATAATCTTGGCCGAAACCCCCGGATCGAGCACCCTAACGCGCACACCCGGATACATGATTTCAGGTAACAGATCGACGGAAAGGCGGTCATAGCTGAATATGCCGATCACGGCCACGGCGAGCGCAAGCATCGAGACGCTAATCGGGTGGCGGATCGACCAAGCAGCGAGACCGCCGGAACGATCGCTTATGCCGCTGGATTTAGCGTGCTTGGCCATCGGTTTCGTCTTTCACCATCCGACCTTTGGGCGGAACGATTTTCACGATCTTGCCAGGCATCAGGTCGAGAAAGCCGCGCACAACGACCTTGTCGCCGTTTTCAAGGCCTTCCAATACCTCCACCCGGTCATCCATTCTGAGGCCCGTCCGGACACGGCGGATATCCGCTTTTCCATCGACAATGGCAAAGACGTAACTGCCTTCCCTATCGTGACGCATGGCGGCAAAAGGCATCACCAACCGTTCAATCTCGGGGGTTCTGAGAGACACCCGACAAAGCTGCCCGGCCAAGGCCCCTTGAGGAACCGGTGTAAGATTCACCTCCACCACGCCTTGGCGGGTGCGTGGATCAATGACCGGATGGATACGGGCGATCTGAGCGGGCCAACGCCCCTCACCCAACGCATCGACTCGCACCTCGACCGGGGCGCCGGTTTTCAGCCCCGGCAACATCAATTCGGAAACCGAAACCTTGGTATAGAGCGACTGTGGGTCGGCCAGAGTGAGAAGATGGCTATAGCGCTGGGCCACGTCGCCGGGCTCAACCTTACGTTCGGTCACAACACCATCGAACGGCGCACGGATTTCCAGATAACCCAGTCGGGTCCTGATCAGCCGTTCTTCTGCCTCGGCAACCCTTAGGGCGGTTTCGGCGATATCGAGGCGTTCCTTGGTCGCAACCTTCTTGCGCCAAAGCTCTTGAGTCCGGGCCACGTCGCGTTCCGCCTGCTTAATCGTCGCCAGGACTTTTTCAAGTTCCGCCGTCAAAAGATGCCGGTCCATCTCGACAATCACCTGGTCGGCTTTGACCACGTCACCTTCACGAACAGTCAGACTATCGATCCGCCCTTCTTCCTGATTGAAAATTCTGACACTGCGGCGCGCCGCCAGAGTACCGGTGCGCACGACTTCATGATGCAGGGATTGACGAGTTGCCTGGGCCACTTCGACCAGATGCGCCTTATTCCCCACCTTGCCACTGCCCGGCTTAGGGGCCGGAGCCTGATCACAGGCTGAAAGGCCAAAAATGGCAACGATCAGTATCGCAACCATTCGGTTCATCATTGGCATCAAAGTGCCTCCCAGGGTTAACGTTTTTCCTTTAAACGCTGGTTTTACAAGTATGTCAATCAGACTCGAAAAAAAGAGAGGTTCCAATCGAAGGCGGTATTTAGGTCAAGGAAAGAAGGGCCAAAACAAACAGTTGCGGGTCGTAATAGGGCGCGGAATTGTAATTGACCAACTGGGTATCGATGACCGTGACACCCGCCTTTTTCAGCTTTCGACGGTCAGCCTGACTAAACGCCTCACCATTCTGACTATCGATCAAAACGAAATTCAGCAACCTCTCGACCGGGCAATCTGCTCCCGCATCTTTTTTAAGATAGTCGATGAGCGTGAAAACCGACTGCGCGGCAGATAGACCGAACCGTTCCGGATCTTCCCCTAACCCCGGAAAATAGACCTTCGGACAGGGACTGGCGGCGATGGAGCGCCCCACGCCCTCAGGCAGTAAATTTGCGACAAGGCTGGAATAGAAGCTGCCGGGAGGATAGCAGATCAGTTCGGCTTCCTTGATCGTCCGCCGGACCTTTTTTGAAGCAGATATCCGCGCCGCCGCCAAATCATCCTCCCCTTTAATGAGGAGCAGTTCCTTCACCGGCTCTTCGATCGGCGGTGCTTCCTTGCCGGTAAAGCGGTGCTGTCCAGCCACCATCTCACCGTTTTTCAAACGCACCGCCAGATGCATGCAGTTTTCAACCACCGGATTGACTTTACCCAACGCATTAACCAGCTTGGCGAACATAAAAATAACCGGCTCCAGCCGCCGACCGTTATTCAGGTAACCGCCCGCCAATATCAAATTACCGATGCTGGCGCCCCGCAGGTCCATCTTCTCGGGCATCGCCTTAATCACCGTTTGAAGGTGTTGGCGAATAATCCGGCGCATGGGATTTTTAATGGCGGCAACCCGTGGATCCTTGCCGTCGCCCATCGCCTTTAATTGAGCCTCCAAGTCCTTGCGCTTGTCGGACTTGGGCAACCGGTAGGCAAAAAGCCGAATAATCTCCGGGTGTCCGCCAATCGTTTCGTCGGCAAGAGCCATCAGCCGGGAACGTAGGTCACCGATAGCCGGCATGTCGAAAACCTCACGCAACACCGCCGAACTACCGCCGCTGTCAAACGGCGTAATCAAATGGGTGGAATTGTGGGTAAACTTCTTAAGCTCGCGGCTCACTTCGTTAAGCGCCGTGCCACCGGAAAAAAATAGAATACTTGGCCCCAAATCGGGAGCGCGCTCACAACGGCTGATTCTTTTTAAATCGGGAATTTCAACGGGGCGGGTAACGGTGGCTTTTTTCATTGTCCCTGCAAGCGAAAGCGGCAATCGTGTTAGAATGCCTTTAGTTAAGGCGGCAGTCTATCGGCTTTTTATGAAACGGTATAAGGCTTTCCATGGAGCTCATTCCCGGTATCCGCATCGCTATCCGTGCCCTGATCGTTGAAAACGACGCCGTTCTGGTTCAGCGCAAAGCTTACGAAGACGGTTGGGAGCGTCATTGCCTTCCCGGTGGCGCGCCGGAGCTGGGCGAAACTGTGACCGAAGGGTTGCTTAGGGAATGCCAAGAGGAAATCGGCTGCCAAGTCGAAATTGTCAATCTGGCCTATGTCGCCGATTACTTCAAACCCCGCGACACCGACCCGCCGACCCACCGCCAGCAAGTGGAGATGTTGTTTCACTGCCGCCTGCCCGAGGGTTATACGCCGCAAAACGGCCCCCATCCGGACAAGCACCAAGTCGACGTTCTCTGGCTACCTGTTTCAGAATTGAGTCAAAAAAGTTTCACTCCTTCGGGCTTGAGAAGCGTCATCGGGCAAAATATACCGGACCAACCCGTCTATCTTGGATTAATTAAATAGCATGCGCCTCCCCAGAGCCGTCAGGGACAATCTACACTTTCTTCTGGCCGAAACCGGTTCCCAGGTCGCCAACCTACAGGTCCTGCTCGAAACCGCCTCCAGCACGGTGGCGCAACGCATTCTGGATCGCCGGGGCTATACCTATAACCTCAAAATGCAGATCCACGATGGCTGCTCGGAAACGCTGCGCCGGGCGAAAAAGGACGATGTGGACATTCACTCCCTGCGCGCAGCCGAAGCCATCGCCTCGGCCCTGGAACGGCTAACCAACATCTGTCAGGACTGCGTCGGCCTAATGGGCAACCTGACCCGCAGGGATGCACTCAAAAAAACACCCAGCGCAAAACTCTTAAAAGAGATTTCCCACGGGCTATCACTCGTTGAAAAAGCCATCGAGGACGACGATACACGGCTCGCATTGAAGATCGGCAAAATTGAACGCAAGCTTGATCGGTCCTATGAGCGGTTGTTTCAGAAACATCTCAAAGAGCTGCGCCGTAAGAAACGGCCGGAGGATTCTGTCACCTCCCTATTCGTCGCCCACCGGATTGAGGAAATGGGAGATGCATTGCTCGATATTAGCGAATCCCTGATGTCGGCCAAGTTGGGGCAGCCGATGAATATCGACCGTTTTCGGTCTCTCGAAACCGCACTTTCCGACCTGGGCCTCATCGATGCAACGGTCGAGCCTATTGCCGAAACCAAATCCGGCAGCGGCATTTCGGGTATCGCCCCATCGGGGAATGGAGCCGACGGCTATGCGGCAATCTTCAAAGACGGGCAAAAACACAAGCTCGCCGAAGAGCGGGAATCGGTCGAGAGCTGGCATGAAATTTTCCCAGGTCTCGCTCCGCAAATTCTCTCCTATAAAAAGAAAGGCAAAAACGCCTCACTACTGATTGAGCACTTGCCCGGCTTGACCTTCGAACAGGTCATTTTAACAGAATCCGACGAAGCCCTTGCCCAAACCACCAAGCGCCTAACCAAGACCCTCAAGGCCGTTTGGAACGAAACCAAGCGCAAGAAAATCGGTAAAGCCGACCACATGGGTCAGTTGCGCAAGCGCCTGCCCAGCGTTTACGAGGTTCACCCGGAATTTGCCTTCGAAGGGGCCGCGGTCTGTGGCGCCAAGGTCCGGTCCACCGCCAAGCTGATGGACGATGCGCAAGCCATCGAAGAGAAACTCCCCCCACCTTTTTCGGTCTATATCCACGGCGACTTCAATCTCGACAACATCATCTTCGACGCCGACAGCAAGAAGATACGGTTCATCGACCTGCACCGCTCCTGCTATCTCGATTACGTTCAGGACGTGGCGGTTTTCATGGTATCCAATTACCGGCTTCAGGCGCTCGACAAACGGACCCGGCGGCGCATCCAGGAAACGGTCGTCCAGTTTCATGACTTCGCCACCGAGTTCGCGGCAAAAAACAATGACAAAACCTTCGAAGCAAGGCTCGCCCTCGGCCTTGCCCGGTCGTTTATTTCCTCGACCCGGTTCATCCTCGACCGGACCCTCGCCAGGGATATGTTCTTGCGCGGGCGCTACATTCTCGAACGGGTGAGCGAAATCGATAAGAAAAAAGCTCCCTCCTTTCATCTGCCCATCAAGGAGTTGTTTACATGAGTGGCGGCCCGCGCATTGCAGTCATCGGCATCCCCGGCAAATGGTCGACGGAAGTTCTGGCCGACGCCCTTGAGGACAAGACCGGTTTTCGGCTGGTGCTCGATATGGCTGCCGTATCGGTCAACTTCGAGACCAATACCCTCACGGGTGGCGGGCAAGACCTCTGCCAACTGGACGGCATCATCGTTAAAAAGATCAGCCAAGTTTACAGCCCCAACGCACTAGACCGCCTGGAGCTTCTGCGCATTGCCGAGGCGCGGGGTGTCAGAATTTTTTCACCGGCCGAAACCATGCTGCGGATGATCGACCGTTTGGCCTGCACCACAACATTACGCAAAGGCGGCATTCCCATGCCCCCGACGGTGGCGACGGAAAACACCCCAGATGCCCTTGCCGCCATCAAGCGGTTCGGCGCGGCGGTCTTCAAGCCACTCTATTCGACCAAGGCGCGCGGCATGTGCGTGATCGAGGCCGGACGGCCAGACTCACTCATTCAAGCCGATATTGACGCCTTCAAGGCGGAAAATCCGATGATGTATATTCAACAAAAGATCGACCTGCCGGGCCGCGATTTCGGCATGGTTTTTCTCGGCGGGCGTTATCTGGGATCTTATGCGCGGGTCGCCCAAAGCGAAACCTGGAATACCACCATCAATAGCGGCGGCAAATATGCGCCCCACGATCCGCCGCAAAGCACCATTGACCTGGCGGCCAAGGCCGAGCGCCTGTTCGGAATGGACTTCACCACCGTCGATGTCGCCGATACCGCTGACGGCCCCATCGTTTTCGAGGTTTCGGCTTTCGGCGGATTTCAAGGGGCGAAAGACGGCATCGGCATCGACGCCGCAACACTCTATGCCGACTACGCCATCAAGGAGGTTTCATCGTGAACGCCGCCGACGCTGCCAAGCAACTGACTGACGGCCACAGCCTTTCCCCTGGCGCTCTGACGCTTCAACTGGGTGGATTCATCCTCACCCTGCGCTCCAACTCGGAAGCTTTGATTGACCGACTCAAAGTCTATTTTTCCCACACCTTGGGGGAGGGTTCGGCTAATTGCAACGTCATTGCCATCGACGGCCAAGCACCGGACCTCGGCATCGATTTCATTGACTGGAAACGGGAGCCGGGCAAGACCGGACGCAAGGACGCCTATGTCGATCTCCAAGACGGGCGGGTGGTCTTGAAAGTGCGCACCGGCATGACGTTCTTGCAAAGCGAAGCCCATTGCATTGCCGCTGGTCCCTGCCTGGAAAACGACAATCAGGTTATCAATTTCATCAACGCCCAATATATGAACTGGCTGCAACAAAACGGCGCGTTGATCTGCCATGCTTCCGGTTTGGTGATAAACGGCCGTTGTCTTGGCATGGCCGGGTTTTCCGGTGGCGGCAAATCGACGCTGATGCTGAAGATGCTTGAAGATAACCGTTTCGGCTACCTGACCAACGACCGTTTGTTCCTCGATAAAACGCCATCGGGAAAGGTGAAGGCCACCAGCATCCCCAAATTGCCACGAATCAATCCAGGCACCATCGTTCATAATGACCGCCTGCGGCCCATACTGTCGGACGAACGGATCGCCGAGCTTCAGGCCCTACCGAAAGAGGAGCTTTGGCATCTGGAGGAAAAATACGACGTAGACGTAGAGGGTCTTTACGGTGCAGGCAAAATCATTCCGACAGCACCACTGGCCGCCTTTCTCGTCTTGAACTGGCGACGCGACGAGACCGCCCCCTGCAAGGTCGATCCGGTCAATCTGACCGAACGTCCCGAATTATTAAAAGCCATCATGAAATCTCCAGGACCGTTTTATCAATTTGTCGACGGGCGTTTTTTAAAAGACGACGAACCGCTCGATCCCGCTCCTTATTTGAAAATTCTCAGCGGAACCCTCATTCTTGAAGCGACGGGCGGAGTGGATTTCGATTCCGCCGCCCAACAATGCCTTAACGTCATGGAGGGCGTACTATGACCCATGACTTACTGATCCTTCGGCACGGTCACGCCCAGCACTCAAGCGAAAAGGGCGACTTTGGCCGCGAGTTAAAAGACAAGGGCAAACGCAACGCCCAGCGCATGGGCGTCTGGCTGGCCCGCAATCAATTGATCCCCGATTTGACCGTCGCCTCACCCGCCGTCCGGGCCAAGCGTACGGCTGAAAAGGCCTGTAAGACCGCTGGACTTCGGGGCGGCTCCATCCAATTTGAAAAAAACATCTACAATGCCTCGACGGCCGCACTAATCGATATCGTCCGCGCTCTGCCAGAAGACACCGGTCGGGTTTTACTGGTCGGCCACAACCCCGGCTTCGAAAGCCTCGCCATGACGCTGGCCAAGGAATCCAACTATTTCGGCATGACCCCTGGCACCCTGGTTCACTTCAGACTTGAAGGGCCTTGGCGGGACACAAAAAAGAAATGCGCCGAACTCGTCGAAATCGTCAGGCCCGAAGAACTGCCCGAAGGCTTCCCGTTTCCCAAGCTCGACGGATCGGAACTACGCAGCCGTCCCGCATACTATTACAAACAATCTTCCGTCGTGCCATTCCGCCGCAATGAGGGCGCGCTCGAAGTGCTGATCATTTCTTCGAGCAAGCGCAAGCATTGGGTCGTGCCCAAAGGCATCCACGATCCGGGCCTAACTGCTCAGGAATCGGCGGCCAAGGAAGCCTTCGAGGAAGCCGGGATCGAAGGCCGCGTTCTGAAAGGCCCCATCGGTTCCTATAGCTATCCCAAGTGGGACGCTACCTGCGACGTCGCGGTCTATCCCATGGAGGTGGAGCGTGTACTCCCCGAAGAGAAATGGGAGGAAAGCCACCGCGGCCGCCGTTGGGTTTCTGTCGAAGAAGCCGCCGCAACGGTGAAAAACCCGGATGTCGGCCGGATGGTCGCCAAGCTCCCGGCCCATCTGGAGGAGATCGCCGAATGACCGGGCCGATCGCCATTCTCTTAAGACACGGCGAGTATCATCAACGGCAAGGCGCACCGAGCGCCCATCAGCCTTTTGGTCTCACCAAAGAAGGAGCCAAACAGGCCGAAGCCGCCGGTCCTGCCGTGGTCAAGATGGCCAAAGAAAATGGCTGGCGGTTGCATCCGGTGATTCATTGTTCCAACCTGCTGCGCGGCTGGCAAACGGCCGAAATCATCCGCCGCACAACGCCTGAATTCAACGGAACCGAAGGGTATGACGCCCTCGCCGAGCGCGGTCTCGGAAGTGCCGCAAATTTAACGGTTGCCGAAATCGAAGCAGTGCTGGCCAATGACCCGCGTTACGACCCACCGCCCTCCGACTGGAAAAGCAAAAGCCATTACCGCCTCCCCTTACAAGGCGCGGAATCGCTGATGGACGCCGGAGAACGAGTCGCCCGGCATCTCGATGAAAGCCTTGCGGGTTTTGAAGAACCGGGCACGGCCATGCTGTTCGTCGGCCATGGTGCCGCTTTCCGTCACGCCGCCCATCATCTCGGCGTCCTCGCTTTTGACGACATTGCAAAACTCAGTATGCACCATGCCACACCCGTGGCCCTGGAGGCCAAGCATAACGGTCCTTGGCGGCATGTGGCCGGTGAGTGGAAGGTCCGGCAATCGGGTGAAGAGGCACGGGACTGATCGTGAAAAATAAACGTCCTCCATCGTTCTCTCCCATCTACAAAGGGAAAAACTGGATCAAGGTCCGCCTGCCCCGCGAGGCGCGGGACTGGACCCACGGCGGCTCCAGATCCATTGCCAGGGACGGTGACAGCCACGACAGTCTGATCAGCACGCTAAACCGTCTAAATGAACGTAAGGCTTGGGAATGGCCCAAACAACGTCACTATTTCCTTTCCGATCTTCATGGCGAGCCGGAGGCCTTTGCTGCATCGCTGGTTGCCTCAGGCGGCGTAAAAAAAACCGGGCCAGGACCACGCGACTTCGCCCTGACCAAGGTGGGACGAGACGCCCGCTTCGTCATTGGCGGCGACTGCTTCGATAAAGGGACCAGCAGTCTGGAGCTTCTGCGCTCGATCCAGCACCTACGTCAGCAAGGGGCAAATCTGCGTCTCCTGGCGGGAAATCATGATGTCCGGGTGCTGCTCGGCATGGTCGTTGTTGGCCCCAATAAAGATCCGCAGAACGAACACTTCTTCATCCGCACCGGCCAGAAAATCATCCCGCTATTAAAAGAGATTTGGGACGAGTACCTCAAAGACGGCGACAAACTGAAAGGAATTCCCGGCAAGCGGGAGTGCCGCCGCAGGCTTTATCCCAGGAAAGGCTGGTACGAGCGGTTTCCCAAAATTGCCGAAGGAACGGTCAAGCCCGCGCAAATCAACCGCGAACTTTCCCGCATCCGCAAGAAACAGGAACGCTTCGAAAAGCTTTGCGCCGAACAAGGGCTTAGCCTACGCCACGTTTATGCAGCGGTTGAGAAATGGAAAGAACTATTTCTCACACCCAAGGGGGAATTTTCCTGGTTTTTCAAGCGCCTGCGTATCGGTTACCGGGCCGGATCATTCCTTTTCGTCCATGCGGGCCTTGACGATGCGATCTCCAAGGAATTGAAACTCGGCGGCGTCAAGGCGCTCAATCAAGGTTTCCGCAAGGCCCTGCGCGGCCCTCCCTTTGATTTTTATTATGGATCTTTGTGCAATACCATCCGGACCAAGTATCGCGCTGTTGATCGACCGTTCACCGAAAAGGGCGCGCGGGAGGTCCGTCGCGCCGGTATCAGTGCGGTCGTTCACGGCCATCGCAACCTCCGCAATGGCCAACGCTTAGCCGGAAGGCGAACGCTGTTGAGCTTCGAGTGCGATGCCAGTCTCGACAGCCAAACCCGCAAAAAGGAAAAGGTGCGTGGCCATGGGGCAGCCGTGACGATCATCGAACCTAAAGGCCGCATCCTGGGTATTTCCAGCGACTACCCCTACGTCAAGGTCTTCGAGCCCGGTCAAACATTGGCCGAACTCAGGAAGGGCCAGAAAAAATCGAGGCAATCCAGATGAAACAGAACGCAAGCTTCCGCCACGAGTCCCTCCAGGACCGGGAAACCATCCAAAACCTGCTCGAAGCGCTGACCGAGGGGATCGGCAAAGGCAAGATCACCTTGGAAGATGCCGACGGAACCCTCGTCCTCCAACCCTCGGGCCTTTTACGACTAAAAATCACGGGAACGGCGGATGACGACAGAAATCGCCTCGACATCAGGCTCACCTGGCACGACAAGTCGAAACCGGCCAAGACCAAACCGCCAAAAATCAAAGCCGGGAAAGGTTGAAAAAGGAACGAGAAATCCTTTCCCCGCTCCTTGATTTCTTTCCGCTTTTTGAAGCAGCTACATCTGAATGGATTTCGTCTCCAGGAATTCCTCCAAGCCGTAAAGTCCGAACTCACGGCCGTTACCGGACTGCTTGTAACCACCGAACGGAGCAATGGGGTTGAAGGCCCCGCCGTTGACGTCAACCATGCCGGTGCGGATACGTCGCGCGACCTTGAGGGCGCGCTCTTGGTCAGCCGACCAAACGCCGCCCGAAAGGCCGTAAATGGAATCGTTGGCGATGGCGACGGCTTCGTCCTCGTCCTTGTAGGTAATGATGGCGAGCACCGGGCCGAATATTTCCTCCTGAGCAATTTCCGATTTGGGATCGACCTTGCCGAAGATGGTAGATTTAACGTAGTAGCCGGTCTCAAGACCCTCGGGATTTCCTTCACCGCCCACGACGACTTCTAGTCCGGCCTCAATGCCTTTCTTGATATAGCCCTGAACCCGGTCCCATTGCGCCTTCGAGACCAGCGGGCCAAGCCGTGCCGTTTCCTCATTAGGGTTGGCGACGGTCCATCCGGCAGCAACTTTTGCCGCGATTTCCTTAACCTCGTCGTAGCGGTCTTCCGGCACCAACAGACGGGTATGGGCCGTGCAGGTTTGGCCGGAATTGATGTAGCAGGCGCTGAACACCCCTTTGACCGCCTTCACCATATCCGCATCGTCGAGCAGGATCGCCGCCGACTTACCGCCCAACTCCAGCGATACGCGCTTAATCTGTTGCGCTGCCAGTTCCGAAATACGCCGACCAGCGACGGTGGAACCGGTAAAGGAAATCATATCCACTTCCGGGTGCTTGACCAACGGCTCGCCGACTTCCTGGCCGTAGCCGGTCACTAGGTTGAAGACCCCTTTAGGCAAACCAGCCTGCTCAATGACTTCCGCCAGAATGAAGGCATTCATCGGCGCAACTTCACTGGGCTTCAGGATAACCGTGCAGCCCGCGGCGAGCGCCGGGGCGACCTTGGCGGCGATCTGGTGCAACGGATAGTTCCAGGGGGTAATACAGACCGCAACGCCCATGGCTTCATGAACGACCAGCGAGTTGCCCACTTTCTTTTCGAACTCAAAGGTTGGCAGCAACTTGGTCATCCCCTTGAACTGGCCAATGGGCGAACCCGCCTGGATCATCGCCGAGAGCTTCAAGGGCATGCCGACTTCATCAGTAATGGTCTGGGCAATTTCGTCTGCTCGGCTTTTCAACCCCATAAAAATCTTGTTCAGGTAACCGACCCGCTCTTCAACAGTCGTCGCCGACCAGCCATCGAATGCTTTGCGCGCGGCAACAACGGCCGCTTCGGCATCTTCACCGTCGCAGGCAGGGATGGTTCCCAAAACCTGTTCGGTCGCCGGATTGACGACGTCGATCTTCGCCTGGCCATGGGGCTTCACCCACTGACCATCGATAAAAACTGTATCCCGGTTCACGGTATGCGTCTCCTCGTTCCTTTTTAATGGGCCCCTGAATTAGGGTCTGTTGACCCTAAGCCCGTTCAAGTTCTTGCAGCCTTCGCCACTCAACCTTCCCCGTAGCGGATTTAGGAAGTTTTTCCATAATTGCAACCTCACGAGGACATTTATCGGCCGCCAGATTTTCGTGTTGCTGTTTTTGGGTCATTCGGCAATATGGTGCTTCGGCTCATGCAACATAGTTTTCCGCCACTCAGACAAACAAAGTATTGAAATTCTCTCGACACCGAACCTCATTAGACAATTAGGCTATGCTCCTGGGAAAATCGCCGCCCTATAAACAAGGGGAATGAAATGACCAAACCACAAGACAGCCTCAACACCCGCTGTCGGCTCGATGTCGCCGGAGATACCTATAATTACTTTAGCTTGGCAAAAGCTCGAGATGCCGTCGGCGCCGTGGAGCGGCTCCCCTATTCATTAAAAATCCTGCTGGAGAACCTCTTGCGCTTTGAAGATGGCGGTTACACCGTTGGCATCGAAGACATCAAGGCCTTTGGCGCTTGGCTCGAAAACCCGGGGAGCGGCAGTGAAATCGCCTTCCGCCCGGCCCGCGTTCTTATGCAGGATTTCACCGGGGTCCCCGGCGTGGTTGATTTGGCAACGATGCGTGACAGTCTTGCAAAATCGGGCGGCGATCCGGAAAAAATCAATCCGCTGGTCCCGGTTGATCTGGTGATTGACCATTCAGTCACGGTCGATTTTTTCGGCGGCCCGGACGCCATGACAAAAAACACCGCACTGGAGTTTGAACGCAACAGGGAGCGCTATGAATTCCTCAAATGGGGCCAGAAGGCATTCCGCAATTTCCGCGTCGTACCACCGGGAACTGGAATTTGCCATCAGGTCAATCTGGAGTATCTCGCCAGCGTGGCTTTTCCCCAAGACGGCGACAACCCACTGATCTACCCGGATAGCTGTGTGGGAACCGACAGCCACACCACAATGGTCAATGGTCTCGGTGTCCTTGGCTGGGGCGTCGGGGGCATCGAGGCCGAAGCCGTCATGCTTGGGCAGCCTGTTTCCATGCTGATTCCAGAAGTGGTTGGATACCGATTGACGGGACGCTTGAAGGAAGGCGTCACTGCAACCGATCTCGTCCTGACCATAACGGAAGCCCTACGCAAACTCGGGGTGGTCGGCAAGTTTGTCGAGTTCTTCGGTGAAGGGCTGGAAGAGCTTTCCCTCCCCAACCGCGCCACCATCTCCAACATGTCGCCGGAATTCGGGGCGACTTGCGCCATTTTCCCAGTCGACAAGGAAACCATTCGCTATCTCACCTTTACCCAGCGCAATGCCAAGCTGGTCGAGGCCTACGCCCGTGAAAACATGCTTTGGCATGATGCGGACACACCGGACTCAACCTATTCGACAACGATTGAGCTCAACCTGGAAACGGTTGAGCCCTCACTGGCCGGGCCGAAACGCCCGCAAGACAGAATCGGCCTGAGCAACGCAAAAACATCGTTCTACGATCTGGTCGGCTTGAAGATGAACGCAACTCCCGATGAACACCCTGTCTCGAACAAGGACTACGACCTTAAGGACGGCGATGTGGTGATCGCGGCCATTACATCCTGCACCAACACGTCCAACCCTGATGTGCTGATTGCCGCCGGGCTTTTGGCCCAAAAGGCCGTTGAGCGCGGCCTGTCGGTCAAACCCTGGGTCAAGACCAGTCTCGCCCCCGGCTCCCAGGTGGTCGCGCAATATTTGGAAGAGTCGAACCTTCAGGACAGCCTGAACAGCCTCGGCTTCTATATCGCCGGGTTCGGTTGCACGACCTGCATCGGCAATTCCGGACCACTCGACCCGGATATCGTTCAGACCATAGAAAAACACGACCTCACGGTCAGCGCCGTTCTTTCCGGGAACCGGAACTTCGAGGGCCGCATCTCGCCACAGGTTAAGGCCAATTATCTAGCCTCTCCCCCCCTGGTCGTCGCCTACGCACTGGCAGGCACCATGCGTCTCGACCTCACGCGTGAACCTTTAGGCATCGACCGAAACGGCAACAACGTTTTCCTTAAAGATATCTGGCCGACCAATCAGGAAATATCCCAGGTCGTCCAAAGCGCTGTGCATTCCGAGATGTACCGGGACCGCTATGCCAACGTCTTCGACGGGACGGAACAATGGCAAAAGATGCCGACGGCGGAAGGAGCTTTGTACGACTGGGACGAAGGCTCGACCTACGTCCGACTTCCTCCGTTTTTCGAGAGCGGCGTTTCGGAGAGAACCGCCCCGCTCACCGTAAGCAACGCACGGGCGCTGGCCGTTCTCGGCGACTCGATTACCACCGATCACATTTCGCCGGCCGGGGCGATCAAGGAGGACTCTCCCGCCGGGCGCTATCTAAAAGACCAGGGGATCGAGAGGAAAGATTTCAACAGCTACGGCGCTCGGCGCGGCAATCATGAGGTAATGATGCGCGGCACCTTCGCCAACATCCGAATCCGCAATAAGATGGTGCCCGGCGTCGAAGGCGGATTTACCAAGCACTATCTCTCGGAAAACGTGATGAGTATTTTCGACGCTGCTCAAATCTACCTTCAGGACGACACGCCCCTACTGGTGTTCGGCGGCAAGGAATACGGCACCGGCTCGTCCCGCGACTGGGCCGCCAAGGGTACCAAGCTCTTGGGCGTCAGGGCAGTCATCGCGGAAAGTTTCGAGCGTATCCACCGAACAAATTTAGTCTGCATGGGCGTGCTGCCCCTTCAGTTTAACGACGGCGAGAACCTCGACGAACTCAACCTGACCGGAGCGGAAACCTTTGCCCTCGACTGCGCCGATACGATGCTGAAAACGGGGCAGACCTACCGGCTGACCATTTCCTACCCGGACGGAATTACGAGAGAAATAACCCTAAAAAGCCGCATCGACACGGCCAACGAACTGGCCTACTACGCCCACGACGGCATCCTCTCCTACGTGCTCAAGCAGTTGGGCTAAGAGAAGGAAAGGTTATACTGTAGGGGCGTTCATTGAGCGGGTCGATCTGACCCGAGAGCTGAATTGGGCCTTTTCTACTAAACTCTGGTGTCTCCGTCGACCGCGGACATGCCACGGGAGCTGAGTTCCCAGGCCTCAGAACACCTAAAACCGCGAAGCGACTAAGGGTTCTGGGCAGAGCCCCGGTCCTGCGGGCTTGGGTGTGTTACGGCCAAATTCTGGAGAAATCTCGAATCTACGTTTCCGTCGGCATGTCACGCATGACGGCATCGTAATCTTCGCCGCCATAGAATGGGGCACTCCTATCCGCCCGAATGCACCACTTAGCGGCACCTCCTTCAAGTTTTGCCTCAATCAGGTTCAATCATCGTCTCTGAACAATTCCTCAAGATGGCGCTGGGGGTTGCCGAGGAAGGCTTTAGTAACGCGGTAGTGTTCCGTTTCCTCTGGTGTCGTTTCAGATAGTTGCTCCCCATCGAAACTAATCAAGCGGGCACCGGGGTAGCTCATCAGGATTGGCGAATGGGTCGCCATGATCAAGGCGGCCACATAGCGCCCTGGACTACGCAACACCCAAGGAGTTCGCCTCACGTCATCAGGGGCATGCCCCTGATGACGTGACAAACGCCAACAAAGGAATTTATCATGCGGCAGAACTCTCGACCTGAATGACCAGTCTCGGGGGGCAGGTCACCAGGAGAAAAGGGGACCAGCTTTATGGAGTTGGAATAAGATTTCATCTCTAGGGTCAGGACCTATTAATTTTGTCTTCAGCTTTTTCGGCGATGATTCTCCAATGGATTTTTGGAGGGCACCGAATGAGCGACCAGTTTTGGCTAACACAGGCGCAACTTGCGCGTCTTGAACCA
>Ga0209692_10000450_pt1 | contig 97493 bp, 80 predicted proteins | sample tdDd472_FD_187129 | JGI IMG/M metagenome (GOLD analysis project Ga0209692, IMG submission 187129) | Marine sediment microbial communities from the Atlantic coast under amendment with organic carbon and nitrate - tdDd47.2 (SPAdes)... | ecosystem: Environmental > Aquatic > Marine > Coastal >...
TACGCACATCTAACACGCTCCGAGCACTGATTTAATTCAATCAGTGTGTCCGGGGCGTTTGTCATTTCCATCCTATTAGCAAGATGATAAGCCCTTTCCCTCTAGCCCCATAGATAGGTTACCCCGGATTGTACCCGTTCCGTCATAAAATACACGGGCCATGGCCTTAAATCAGTCGACGATAATTAAGGAATTATTAGTAGGTATTTTTTTATCGGTTGATGATAAATTGGCATTTCTTATAATGCAAATTGGCTGAACGTATGATTTTAAAGTGGACGAGGGAATTTTTATTATGATGGGAGTGTGGTAAAACAGTCCAATTTTAGCAAAATCTTATGATAAATAATTGGGGAAAATGTACGATGGTAATTTTGCGCGCTACACCTCTACAAATATACGTTTTTTAGGTTTAATACCGGGTTTTCCAATATCATCATAAAGCACACCCTCTGTTTTTTTTGATGAGTCGATGAAAATTGGGGAAATCATACGATGGTAATTTAGCGCGCTACAGCTGTCTTAGTAATTTTTAAAGAAATTTCTTTAAGATCTGATACTTTTGCAATATTTATTTTTCTCACAAAAATAGCAATCTTATTTATTTTGGATTGAACATTCGGCTCATCTTTAAAATGGTAATTTGAACATTTTTTTATTCCCTCTATATATCCGCCAGCAAGATGGAAAATTTCCCAAGCCACAACCTGGCAAAAATTTTCTGTCCATTCTTTAAAATATTCATTGTTATGAAACTCGTATACAAAATGATGCATTAACTCATGAATATAAGTTAAAAAAATTGAAGCCTCTGTACAATTTGGACATGGATAGATATTTATTCTTCCACAAGAATACTCACCAAGAATTCCTTCTTTATTCCTAGTTTCCGTACTTTTTTCCTTCCCTATCACAACAATAATATGTTGTTTTTCGAATAGTTCCGAGTCTCTATAAGGTTCTGGAAAATTAAAGATATTTTTAACTTCATGCCATAATTTTTTTTCAAATGAGATACGACTATAGTTGTATATTTTCATATTATAAAGATAAAAAAAACAAGTAGATGATTATTGAAATAAATCCAAGTATTTTTTTAGTACCTAGCAAAAGTTTAAGGTCCACAAAGCATATAAAGATGACTTCGATCTTGTAGCATGTCAGGAATCCCATCATGATCACAGTCAAGATCAGCACAACCAATATCGTTAGGCCACATCAACAAGCCTATCCCACCAATAAACCTTGTTCCTGCACTAAATACTCCTGGCATCACATAACCACCTTGTTTTCCATGGTGTTGTGCAGCTTTAGAAGGTTTCCTCATTAACTCTCTTAAATTACGTTTCGCTTTACTTTTATCTTTTTGCGAGGAGTTTGGATCATTTAAAATTCTCTTAGCTTCATCAATTTGCTTTTGTCTTTCCACTGGATCACTAAAACCCGGATTATTTCCACCAAGTGTAGAACTTAAACCATATGGATCATAGAAGTTTATTGGATCACTAGCTACATAAGAAAATAAGTTTGCATCTCCACCATAAAAACCGATGGGGTCCTTTACTGTCCATCGTCCTATCCAAGCCTCATAATCTCTTGCCCCAAATCGGGTAAATTGTGTTTGTCGGTCATAAAGTCCTCCAGCAAAACCAAAAGGCTGAAAACCAGGGTTTGTGTCATTAATAATACTCCCCCAAGTATCATAATCAATTCGTTGAACAACATTACCATTGGAGGCATCTACAATTAATCGAGGACTTCCTAAATGATCCGAGATTATCCGATAGGTAATTCCATTTTTAATTATAAAATCTGGAACATTAGTTTTACTTCCATAAACAAACCGAGCAATTATCTGATTATTGCCGTCCAGTTCAGCTATTGGATTTAATTGGTCTTTATAAAGGAATCCCTGCACAAGTGCTCCATCAACCTTTTTACCTATACGTCGATTTCTGCCATCAACGATATAATCAATAACAGTACCATCATTAAAAGTTACCTGCTTTAGGTTTCCAAAAACGTCATAGTTATATAAGGTCGATTGTCCGGCCTCAACTTTTGCTTGTAATTCTCCATTGGCGGTATATTGATATTCAGTTGAAGCATAATTTATAAGTCTATCTTGTTCATCGTAAGTACCAACCAAAGTTCCATTAATATGAGTTCGGTTTCCATTGGTATCATATGTATAGGTAACCGTGTTGTTATCTCTGGTTTCTGAGATTAGCCGCCCGGCCGAATCATATTGGTAATTGGTCGTGCTGTTTACTCCCCCTATAGTTTCTACCTTTTGAGTAATGCGCCCTAATTTATCGCGACTATAACTTGTCGAATATAAATTAGCTGCATTGAAAGCTGCATTAAACGACATCAGTTCGGCAAAACCATTATAAGCCATTGATGTGTTGAGGTTATCCAATGATGTACCATTAATTAATCCTCCCTTTTGGGTTTCTCTGGATATCGTTAGGCTACCGGCCTGAGTCAGCAAGTTATCGTTATCGTATTGGAAATCGACGTTGTATTCACCGTTAATAGTTCTTGCGACCACTTTAAAGTCATTGTTATAGGTTTGCGCAATTATCCCAGATACTTCTCCACTCCATTGGGTTTGAGTATTTAGGAAACCATCATAACTGAAATTTAAAATACCGTTATCCGGTGCGGTGATACTTACCAATTGTCCAGTCCCTGAATCATAGGCATAGCTTATGGAACCGCTGGGTATATTAATACTATCTAATTTACCACTGATCGTACCATAGGTTAGCGTAATTTCTTGCCCATCCGGACGGGTAATTTGAGTCAGTTGTTTATCCCGATTATAAGAATAGGTTGTCTCAGGATTGGTAATACCATTGACCGTTGGAGGTGTATATTGAGTCGATTGATCCAGATCATCATAATTAAATACGTGTGCAATCCTACCCGGAGGTGTTAAACTGGTTAAGTTGCCATTAGCATCGTAAGTATATAAAATCTCGCGAGTATCCGGTAATATTTGTTTGGTTACCCTACCCACTGCATCATATTCAAAATAGGTAATTTGGTTTTCGGCATTTGTTATGGATTGCAGGTAACCGTTCATTGCACCATTTTGGTAATAATTAAATTGATTGCTACGCAGCTCGCTTCCACTTCCTTCAGAAATGATATTTATTCGCCCATGACTATCATACCCGAAGTTGGTGGCTTCCAATCCAGTCACTTGACTTAAAATAGGCTTGCCTTGGCTATTGATTTGGACAATATTGGTACGGTTTGAGGCACTGGTATTGGTCCAAGTCTGAGTCGTAGAATCGTATTGAACGACAGAACTTCGATTATTGACATAACTGGTCTTGGTCAACGATGTGACACTTAACGGATCATTTTCATCGGCCAGGATTGCCTCACGTGCCTGGGAGGCAGAAAGTTGTAGGCCACTTGGCGTCCGTATTGATGTGTCAGTCGTTACTGGAGCTAATAAGCTAAAGCGTGGATCAGGTCCGACTTTTGTGGTAATAACGGTCCCATTCGGTTGGGTGGTTATTTTTTCACCGTTCGTTTTTGTTAAATGTTCCGTAAGCAGACCATCCGGCGTCGTAATTTGTCGCCGATTATCTCCCGTATTCAAAAGGTCAACTTGAAACAATGTAGCGCGGTTTTCAGCACTAGTCATTGTTACATTATAACCATTATCGGAGTCACTACGATTTAAGGTCCAGCCACCATTTTCAGGGTTAATGTCCAGAACTAAGCGACCTAGAGAATCATAGTGATAACTTGAATTGGCATTATTGGGGTTACTATAGCCTATCATTAGTCCATCAGAATCGTAATTCATCTGGTGGCGATTACTTAGAGGGTCAATTATTTCAGCCAAGTAACCATTCACATCCAACGCCAAAGTGGTGACTTGACCATAGGGGGCAACAATACTCAACGGATTACCATTCTCATCACGCTGGATTTGAGTAACATGACCATTCACATCGGTTATACTCTCAAGCTGGCCGGAACCTGAATAAGCAAAGCGATAAAGCACCTCCCCGGTTGTCGTATTGAGTGTTCTGATATGCCGCCCTGTTGCATCGAAGTGAAAAAGTTGATTGCCATCGGACGATGTGATGGTGAAGTCATCATGAGAAAAGTTTTTCCATACCGAAAGAACTTTACGTATACGTTGATCGGAATAGTCTGCAATATAGAACTCACCGGCTTTATTGGCTACGATTCCCACGGGTATTCTAAATCCCGCTTCCGTAGCCAACCCCCCATCACCGGTGTATCCTACAGTCCCGTTACCAATTATGGTTTTGATCACACCATCGGTTCCGACTTCCCTGATACGACGATTTGATTTATCAACAATATATAATTCTCCTTCTTGGCCAACAAATACATCAGCAGGATAGTATAGTCTTGCATTAACAGCCAATCCCCCATCACCGGAAAAGCCAAAGCTGCCATTACCCGCGACCGTGGTAATGACACCACTCGTTGAAATCTTCCTGATGCGATGATTATAGAGGTCGGCAATGTAGAGTTCGCCTTGGGGGCCAATCGCTATGCGTCTCGGAAATGCCAGGCAAGCGTTTATAGCCGGTCCGTTATCGCCACAGAAACTTCGGCTCCCAGTTCCCGCTATGGTGGAAATGATACCGTCGGTACCAACACGCCGAATTCGATTATTTTCCGAGTCGGCAATATACAGTTCACCTTCCGGTCCGACCGTGATCCCTTCCGGGTTAGCTATAGCAGCGTCAACAGCAAGCCCTCCATCACCGGAATAACCTCTTGTCCCTGTACCAACTACCGTTGTAATAATACCATTGGTATCGACTTTTCGAATTCGGCTATTGTATAAATCAGCAATATAAATCGTACCGTCCGATGCGATAGCTATAGCATCCGGATAGTTTAAAGCCGCATCCACGGCCGGACCACCATCACCGGAATATCCTTTTGTGCCATTTCCTGCGACGGTAGTAATGATCCCATTCGTATCAATTTTTCTAACCCGGTTGTTAACGGCATCGGCAATAAAAATTTCACCTGCTGCATTAATAGCGATACCCTCAGGAGAATCTAATAAGGCCTGAGACGCATCTCCTCCATCGCCAGTACTACCCCAAGCGCCATTTCCGACGACCGTGGTAATAATCCGGTTACCAAAAATATCTGCACGGCGTCGGCTTCCATCACCCAGATAAAGCGTTTGACTCACAGGCTCATAAATATGATGATGGCTAACTCCCCAAAGCCCCAGTCCTGCTTGTGTGGGAACAAAACTACCTAACCTTTTCTGGAAAGTCCTCGAGAGTTTAATTTCCGAACTTGACCTCTCGGCAATAATCTGGCTGTCAGTATACCCAAACGTTGCGAAACTCGCTTCAGAATCTGAGCTGGCCTCGAAATAGACCACATTGTAAACATAATCAATTCGAATCGTGGCAACTTGGCTGGCATTTAATTCACGTCCAAAACCATCTTGTCCATTCCACTCCCAGGTAACCGTCTGGTTTGTTGTTGCCGAATAACGGCGCTGGAATAGCTGCCCAGCTATGCTTATACGAACATCTATCGCTTTTAAACTTGCCGGTAACGTGTCACCACTTAAAGGGATGGTAAGCGTTCGATTGGTTTTATTGCCTAAAGTACGGCTGCTACGATAATTGAGGGTATAAGGCGTACCCGTAATAGCAACACGTTCGCCAAGTACTTGATTTTCGACTTCAATGATGCAACCTTCACATTCCTCAGGCTCTTCTGGTTGCTCCTCATCTTCGGTTTCGGGTTCTTCCTCTTCATGCTTTTCAGCATCCAGTGGTGGACCAAATGGCCAGTTACAATCCCAAGGTGTAAAATGAGAGACTTGTACCCGCCAGAGCTCTGTCCCAGGAGCATAAGTATTCGCTAACTCAGTCAACTCTTCAGCGGTGATCCCTAATGCATCCAACTCAACCTGAGAAGCAATAACGTTAGACGGGTCGAGGCTAATATCCGCAGCCCCGTTCGTGTGACTCACAATTTTAATAATTTTACCATTTGAGGAAGGGATCCAGGCCGTTTGGTCACGGTCATAGTAACCAACCGGCACGATTTGTCCGACAGGAAAGTCCAAAAAGTTATCCACATAAAAATTGACAGGTTGATTAAATGTAACCGTCGTCGCTCCTGCCGTTATGGCTTCATCAACACTCAATTCCACCGCATACGTATAGCCGGAGCTTGCCGGTAAAGGCCCTGGCATAGCATTAGGCCCATTGTTACCAACCGTATATTCTGTGGCTCTTACGTTTAAAGTATTCAATTCTTGGCTTGAACCATCTGGTAGAATCATCTCAGCACTCGTCCCTGATGTGAACATCAGGGTTGCTTGGCGAGATCCATCTGCATCGGTTTGGATACTACCTTGAGCAACCTGAACGGTCTGGTTATTGGTCAAATCAATAGTCGTCACCTGTGAATCTAAGGGGATCATGACGGCGTCTTCTGAATGAACATAGTCCCTCCATGGTAGTTTCACTTTTCTCTGAACGGCTAAATATCCTCCTTTTTGGTAACTAATCGTTAGCAATCCTCCCCCATTAACCACCAAATCAAATTGACCATCGTCACGGCTTAGCGTCTGACCAAATTCAGGATGATCCTTTATGGTAATTGTAACCCCTGGCAAAGGGCTATTATCACGATTTAAAACTTTGCCACGTAACACGACAACCCGTTTGGCTTCAATGTCATCAGGATTAACACCTGTCTGGATTGGATTGCTGCCACTAAAAAGAAAAGCGGTGGCATCATAAAGTGTGGTTACTTGAGTCATATCTAGCTCAGGAGCCACGGTGGCTGGATCGGGGGGTAACGTATCCGTATTTCCTTCAATTAGGGAAATCAATCCACTTTGGTTACCGGCATTATCCTGTACAAATAAACTATAATCATCAGAGCTATTAACCGTCAGTTGAATGGAAAAACGTCCTAAATTATCGGCTAGAACCGAGACTTCTTCCTGAGTATTTAAGTTACGGACAATTACGGTTGAAAGCGGCTCTACGCTTCCGTCTTGACCGTTTATAGTGGTCAATCCATTATTATCCGGGTCGCTAATAGTCATTGATTCCGATTCTGGCGTGACCGGAACAATGGTATCCAGCGTTACGTCCCGAACAGCTTCTACTTCAACCAAAGTGGCATCAATAGCATGAAGAGTAAACGAATTGGTCCCTTCAGTTAAACTGACTACATAATTAAAACTGAGATCGGATTCAATAGTAACCGGTTCATTATTGATGGTTAGTGTTGCAGAATGATTCAAACGTCCGCGAAAATTGATTTCCGATTGATTGGTAAAATGATTATTCGCTGGTTCAAATAAGTCTAATGCTAACTCTTCTATCGCATTGACTTGTAAAGTTACAGTTACCGGCTCACTGTCCAAATCACCATCACTAACCATTAATTGAAACACATAAAACCCAATCATATCCGGTTCAAAACTTGGAGTGGCACTTTGGGTATCAGATAAGCCTGCGGTACTACCATCGGGACTACTGATAATTGACCAACTGTAACTTAAGGTTTGACCATCGGCATCACTGGAATTGCTACCGTCGAGTTGGATTGTTTCACCGAATAAAATGGTATAATCATTCCCCGGATTAGCTACTGGACGAGAATTGATGGTGGTAATCACCACTTCATCCGGAGCACTATCAGCCAGTCCATCATTAACAACCAATTGAGCCACATAGTTACCGGGAATATCCAGTAAAAACGAAGGATTTATACTGTCAGGATACTCTAAAACCGCACTGCTTCCGGAAGGTATGGTGATTAGTGACCAATCAAAATCCAGAAGGTCATTATCGGCATCGCTTGAACCACTGGCATCCAATTGAATAATATCGCCAACATATCCCGTTTGAGCGGGCCCTGCATCGGCAATCGGTAATGTATTGGGTTTAAGCGCGTTGATAATCACACTGTCCGATTGACTATTGTCTTCCCCATCATCAACGATTAATTGAATAACATATTGTCCTTCCAAATCGGGGGTAAAAGTCGGTTGGACCAGACCATCATCATCCAGCTCGGTTGTACTACCGGTGGGTTTACTGCTGATACTCCAAAACCAGTTTAATAAATCACCGTCCACATCTGATGAGGCACTGCCATCTAAGGTAACCAGCTCACCCATATAAACACTCTGATCAGGACCGGCATTGGCTACGGGAGGCGTATTGAGGGAATCAATTTGAATATCCACGTAGTCAGGAGCACTGTCTACGATTCCATCGTTAACGATCAGTTCACCTTGATAAAGTCCGGGTAAATCCGCAACAAAGCTCGGCATTATGGAATCATTAGCGTTTAATGAGGCGTTACTGCCTGAAGGTATGGTCGCTAAATTCCAGAAATAATTTAAACTATCCCCTTCGGCATCACTTGAAGCGCTGGCATCCAGAGTTATGGTATCACCGGTATGACCTGATTGATCAAAACCGGCATCCGCAACTGGGGCAGTATTGCTCGATTCGACATTAACCGTAACCGAATCCGATGTGCTGCTCCCTTCGCTATCTGAAACAACCAGTTCGATAATATATAATCCAGCGAGATCAGGTGTAAATTCCGGTGTAACTGAATCAGAATTGGAAAGCGTTACATCACTCCCGCTAGGTTGTTCAATAATAGTCCAATAAAAGGTGAGTGGATCGCCATCGGCATCACTGGAAGCACTACCATCCAACATCACAGACTGGCCTATTTGTGCCGCTTGATCGATACCGGCATTTGCTATTGGGGATATATTTCCGGTCTGACCGTGAATAAGTTGTCTGATTTGTCGTCTGAGTTGTTTCGCATCTGCCTTAAGAGGCGCGGCGACTTCTTCTTCAATCCGTTCCTTATTAATTTTCCGCTTAATCGTTCGGATATAACGACGAACTGAATGACGAGCCTTGCGAAATTGTTTTTTAGCTTGTTTGTTTTTACCTTTCTTGAGCTTTTTACGGCCATTTTGCAAATGATTAATCACATCTTTTATATGATTTTTGAGTTTTTTACGATGTTGTTTGGGGATATCTGCGTCGAGGGTTTTGTTTTTTAATATATTGGCTTCTTCGATTAATTGATCAGTATAAACAATCAGTGGGTTGTTTGCCGATACGGTATTGACAAACGAAATTAAGATCAATAAAAGAATGAGTGGGGAAAATAATCCCAACACACGACTAATTTTTTTTTCTTGATAGTTAAAACCATCAATTCTATTTGTGGATGGCTGGATAGTTTTTAAGAAGTCACCTAACACGTTCTTTACTCCCCTTATTAAGAACAACTGGTTAGCAAACACTACCACAAAGGAAAATTAAAATATGTAGGATTTTTCTTACATTTTAACTTTAAATATCACTTTATTGATTTAGATCAATATCAAAACACATACAAATTCAATGTTTTTAAAATGCCATATAAAGAAGTAGAACGAGAACAAGGAAAAGACATGAGGACGCAATTACTTTTTGATTATATTGTTTAATTTTTAACCAAGTGTAATTTTGCCTGACTTTTAACCCAGTGTTTTTACAAAAAGATTATTTTTTTTGACGTTCTTCACACTTTTTTAATCGCTTTCTGCTAAAATCTAAGGCTTAATTGTTAAAAGCTCTGGTGAGTTTTTAAATTTCCGAATTATGCTATTGTTAATAATAAGAAAAACGCTGGAACCCTACCTTTCAGTAAAAAAATAATAAATTTACTTTTCAAGCCATACCATGTTTTGCCGATAAATCAATAAAGTATCAAAAAATACGGGGAAAACACACTAATTATGGTTAACGAAAAGTCATAGTGGAACAGGCATGAGCGAGAAATCCGACAAGCTATTTAATATCAATATTTCTGACGATAGTTTACGCGTATATCTTGAAATCCTCGACTCCCAAAAAAAACCATCAAAAAAATCTATTCTTAAGGCTATTATCGCCGAATTAAAAAAGCTCAAAATTACCAATGGTATCAATCAGCAAGCTGTAGAAAACACCGTAAAACACTATGTGTCAACCGAAATAGTTCCTCCAGAGATATTGATAGCCAAAGGAACAGCTTGTACCCATAAACAAAAAGAAGGGTTAAAATGGTTTATTAATCCAGATAATCCTTATGAATATCAGCGTGTTGTTTCCCCAGATCAATTAATCGCTCACACCATCTCTGAAGCTGAAGGAATTCCTGGAAAAGATGTTTATGGCCTACCCATAAAGCCGCAGGAACTGGATGATCAACAAATTACGGTCGGCCATGGAGCTTATTACAAAACTGAACAAAATCCGGAAACGGGAAAAGAACAAATTGCCTATTATTCCAATTTTTTAGGGGTTATGACTGTTGTCAACGATAACTTAATGGTACGCCCTATCGTTAAAGTATCAGACTCAAAACTTACGGCTCAAATTGAACTTTTTGGTTTTTTGGGAGACGACGAACATAGCAAAGTTAATATTCTACATATTTTAGATACTCTGGAACGAATGAATATTCACTATGGTTGGGATGGTAAACTCATTCAGACCGCTCTATTTGACTCCCATCATATCAAGCCCCAATCTTTACAGGACAGCTCTCCAGAACGTCTCACTATTGTAACGGGCAAGCCTCCTGTAGCCGGTAAATATGGTGAGCTAGAATGGAAACTCAAACCCCAATCCAAGCAAATAATCGAACGAGTTGCCTTTCCAGGACAAACCATAGCCAGTTATCAGTGTTTCGAGGAAGCGATACCCGGTGTCGATGTTTTTGGCGAAATTATTCCTGTCGAGCAAGCTCCTGAAAATATCATCGCCAATGGAGAAGGCATATCATTAATGGTTAAAGATAAAACGCTTTATCGTTATGTCGCCAACTATCTCGGCATAATCCATATTAATGAAAAGGTGGATCTAAAATCATTATTAACCGTATCCGAAGACAAATTAACAGCCTATATCGAATTGCCAATTTATAATGCGAACGAAAAAGATATCAGCTTTGCAGTAGTACAAAAATCTATGCAAGAAATGGATATTGCTTATGGTATTGACGAAGAGAGCATCAAAAAACAATTGGCCAGCTTAAATGCGGGTGAAATTCAACCCAGTGCTGAAAATCCCTTTCACAAAATTATCATTGCTAAAGGTAAACCTGCTCGTGATGGCGTCGACGCCCGATTAGAATTAAACCATTCCTTAGCCGCAGGGAAATTAATGGAAGACGGCTCTATCGATTTTAAAGAACGCTCTTATCCATGGAATGTCAAAAAAGATGATGAAATTGGCCGAAAAATCCCCTTAATTCCGCCAGTTAAAGGTATCGATGTATTTAATAATCGAATTGAAGCTAAACCCGCAAAAGATTTAAAGCTAACCATTGTTGGCATACATCACACGCCCGATGGCAAACTCCATGCAAGCCTAGATGGCGTTTTAATTGTCAATCAGAATAATCTTGCCGTTACTGAAACTTTAGTATTATCTGGTGATGTGAGTGCCAAAACGGGAAATATTCACACCGACTCGACGGTTATGATCAAAGGTGTCGTTGATCCGGGGTTCACCGTAGAGACCAAAGGCGATATTATCATTGAGGTCAATATTGAAAAAGCCATTGCCAAATCCCAAGGAAATATCATTGTACATGGTGGCGTAAGGGGTAACCGGAGCCTAATTGAAGCACAGGGGCAAGTTAATGCAAACTTTATGGAGCACGCCGATGTGACTTCCAACACTAACATTGTAATTTCTGAAAATGCTCTCGATTGTAATTTCACGGCTAAAGACACCATTATCGCAGGCGATGATGAAAATCGTAATTGCAGCGTCATTGGTGGGAAATTACACGCCTTTAATAAAATAAGTGTGGGTGAATTGGGCAGTAGTAGTGACATTAAAACTTTTTTATCGGTAGGTTATAGTAAAGCAGACCTAGATAGACAACAAGAACTAAGCAAAGAAATAGAGACCAGCAATAAACGCTTTGACCATATAGAAAACATTTATGCCAGTAGCCAAGCCGTTGGAATGAGCGACGAGATTATGATGATGATGGCGGAGTTAGAACCACTGGGGAAAAAAATCGAAGCTTTAAAAGAAGAACACCAAGATCTGAGTGAAAAAATAGAAGCTGCCAAGGAAAGTGTGATCGAAGTGCATAAACGGGCTTATCCTGGTGTCAGCATCACCATTTGTGACCATAACTTAACCTTAAATCGCGAATATAAGCGCGGTAAATTTTGTCTGGAAAACGGCCAGATTGTTTTCAATAACCTATAATCCCATATAAAATCAATTTTATGACGATTCAATCTCAGTCAATTGTGTAACCGCAAAAATCAACTCATTAGCATTTTTACTTTTCAATTCCAATGTTGCTTGATAAAAAGAACTTACTTCGCCACTGACTCTTAGCTCAACCTTGCTAATTTCGATTTTATTATGGTTAAAAACAGGAATATTAGTACTATTCGGTTTGTCAATTTGTTGGGCTGATACCAATAAAAATTGGCTATTATTATCAGATTGATTAACCATTCTTACCTTATAGTAATTACCTTCGTAAATTAATGCCGGTATATCAATTTCCCACACCACCTGATTCCTGGCATTTGTATCTTTTTTGACTACTGTCACCACTGATTCAGTATAATAATACACTTGTTTAATGGATTCTTTATCATAATCTGACAGAGTAGTGGTCGGTTTCACACAAAAATAATTATCACTAGAAGGGCATAAACTATCATCCTCAATAATTGAGCGAGGAAAGGGATAAATCATAATGGATTGATTATCAAAATCACCCACAAAAAGAGGCGTTTCACTTTCATTGAGCAATAAAATCACATTATTTTTAACTTGTTCTTGATTCCAACCAAACTCTTGGAAATACAAATCATAGGCTGCTTGTTGATTAATTTTAAACGGCACTTTAGGGCTTTTATGTTCATGGCGTAAACCAATTGCATGACCAAATTCATGTAAAACCGTAGATCTCAACAGTTCAGGATATTGCCAACTGCTATAATGAAAGTTCATGGTGGCGAAGGCAGGGTTAACCGTTCGTGCATCAGTCCCAACCTTGGACCAAGCCCCTGACTGAGAAAAACTAATTCGAATATCAGCATAATCCCAATTGTTAGATAGACTGAAGTAAATATTTCCATGTTCACTCCATTGTCCAGCAATATTAAGAATATAATCTTTAACCTTAGTCTGGCAGTCGGCGTCGGATAAACCAGAACAGTAATTATCAAAGTTTTCAGCACGGGTTCCAGAAAAATCAAAGGCAACGCGTAAGTTACTTCCGGTTGGCCAAATTTTATTGGTCTGAGCCAGTACCCGACGATTTTTCTTGCGGGCTTCACTTTTAATCTGTTGCTCTAAATGCTCAAACAGATTATCAGCCAATGCTGATGGTATACTCGCATTGGTTCCTATGACCGTTAGTTTGCTATTTAATAATTGATTAAAGGATTCATCAATCACGTTTTTAGCAACGCTATCATTTGCGTCGAGTGTTTTCCAAGTGATACTTTCTTCGGGTATACTGATATTGCTTTGTGCAACAACCGGATTGGCACAACTAAACACCCTATTTTTTTGTTGTGCCGATAACGCAGGCATCGAATAAAATTCGCAGAGTAAAAAAATCAGTAATATTTTTTTCAACACAACATTGTTCCTAATGGATTACATATTATTAATTTAAAATAAGGGTATAAGCACTCATGGAAGTACTTCGATTTTTTATTTTGATAATATAATCTTGTTCTTTGGTTGGCACCCATTCACACAATGAACCCGAAGAAGCACTGGTATCCTGACACACGATTTGATCCTGTTTTAGCGCATCAACGATATACAAATCCAAATCCTGTTGGCTATCATCACTAACCACCCCAACTTTGGCAATGGTATCGGCTTCAAAGGTCAATTTATAATAATCGAAACCATTAGCTAATATTTCATCCTTATGCATTTTAGCTCCAGCAGATAAACCGCGAGCAGAATAATCTCGTAACTCTTGAATTAACATCACCAAAGCGGCTTTCCCTCGCGCATATTGTTCTGCCGTATTTAACAAGGTACTAGCGGCATAAGGTTCATTTTTGAATTTAGAACGAGTCGGTTTTTGCTTACTTTGAGTTTTAACCAGGGAAACATTTTCTAAGGGTTTATTTTTAATAATTTTTGCCGCACTCATTAACATTAAGGGATCTTTCTGTGCATAGCCGAGATTCGCCAGTTGTATAGCCAATAATTGTTGTTCAATCTGAGTACTATCTGCTAAGACATTGCAACTGCTTATCAAAGCACCACAAAACAAAAATAAAATTTTGTGCAACATGATTCTTTTCCTTACATAACTAATATTGATTCAGCTGAGCTTCAATTTCACCATGACGCTTAAGAATAGTAGCTTCCGGCTCAGGTGTTACTCGGCTCATGACGACAATCGCAAAAGTGGCCAATAAAACTCCCGGAACAATTTCATACAAATCAAACCAACCGCCGCTTAATTGTTTCCACACAACAACCGTTACACCACCGGTTATAATTCCAGCTAATGCTCCAAAGCTATTCATGCGACGCCAATATAAGCTCAAAATTAAAGTTGGTCCAAAGGCTGCACCAAATCCAGCCCAGGCATAAGCAACCAATTCTAGTACTTTGGAGTCTGGCTCTAAAGCGATAATATAGGCAATTAAGGCCACAACTACAACGGCTAAACGCCCAATTAATACCAATTCTTTATCACTCGCATTAGGACGAATTAAGGTCTTGTAGAAATCTTCGGTTAATGTAGAGGAAGACACTAATAATTGAGAATCCGCCGTACTCATCACCGCTGCTAAAATGGCAGCTAATAGAATCCCAGCAATAACGGGATGAAACAAAGCTGAAACCAATAACATAAACACTTTTTCGGTATCACCACTTTCCAATCCGGGCTGGATGTAAGCAATTCCAGACAAACCAACTAAAATGGCTCCAGTCATTGTGAGCAAGGACCAACTCACCGCAATTCGTCTTGAAGATTTCACTAATCCAGGTGATTTAATCGCCTGAAATCGGGCCAAAATATGTGGTTGGCCAAAATAACCCAATCCCCAACCTAATAAAGAAAAAATCGCTAATAGTGTTAACGGTTGTCCTCCACTATCACTAAACATATTCAACAACTCTGGATTTTTTAGTGTAATCATGTCAACGCTAGTTTGCCAGCCACCAACACTATGCAAACTAACTATTGGTACAATAAGCAAGGCGGCTAACATCAGCAATCCTTGTACTAAATCAGTCCAGGCTACGGCTAAAAAACCACCTAAAAAGGTATAACCGACAATAATTAACATTCCCAATGTAACGGCCCACTGATAGGGAAAATCAAAAACTGTCTCAAATAATTTACCCCCGGCGACTAATCCAGAGCTGGTATAAAACATAAAAAATAATAAAATAAATAGCGCTGAAATCACTTGTAATAAATGTTTATGCCGCCCAAAACGCGCGACAAAAAAAGCAGGAAGGGTTAATGCATCGTCGGCCTGTTCGCTATAAATGCGTAACCTCAAGGCAACAAATCTCCAGTTACAATAAGTACCAATTAACAATCCCAGGGCTAACCAAAAAGATTCATAACCAGCAGCATATGCGTATCCAGGTAATCCTAATAACAACCAACCGCTCATATCAGAAGCACCAGCACTTAAAGCTGCTACCCAACGACCAATGCTTCGTCCCCCCAAAATATAATCCGATAAATTTTGGGTGTTTTTCCATGCATACCAAGCGATAGCAAACATTAATAAAACATAAACTATAAAACTAATGGCAATAATCGACTGGTTTTCAAACATTAAAAGTTCCTTGTTTTATCTTGGATATAGAGTCTGGACAATTATTACAAACTCCTAATTTATTTCCAATATACAACAGGTAAATAGCAGAATTACCAGTAATATTTTTAGAGACGTACAAAATAAGGCTTTTTTAAATAAAAAAACGCCTAAATCCACTATAGAATCTAGGCGTTTTTGTGACTACTAGTGGCTAAATTAAATAGTTTTAAAACTAGTCATCATATTCGCTATCATAGCCATAACCATCACCAAAGAAGCTAGGGATTTCATACATCACATCTTCAACTTGTTCACCCACTTCAAAAGGTCCTGGCATTTCAATCGATGGCCAATTCATCGGGCCAGGTATATCACCATCTTCAGGGCCTGCAATCATCTCATCCCAAATTTCCTCTAATTCATCACTAGGGATCATATCGAAAAATCCAAAATTGTCATCTTCATCATATTCCCATGGTGCACTTTTACCACCAAAGGGGCCGTTTTTAAATGGCCCCCTATCGAAGAAATTGCGCCCAAACGAACGGTTATTAAAGGAGCGATTACCAAAACTACGATTCCAAGGGCCTCCTGAATTAGGACGATATGGACCTGCCATCGGTGGATAATTTGGTGGTGGCATGGCACCGTATGCTGGGGGAGTCCCAGGAGTTCTATAATTTGGTGGCGGAGCACCATAAGGAGCACGATATGGATAAGGAGCACGATTAACTATAGGCCGGTTCATGCCATAAGGTGCGGTATAAGGTCGTGGCACACGATAATTTAATGGAGCTCTATTGGGTGCAGCATAATTTGGTGGGACCTGGTAATTTGATGGAGGCCGATAATTTAAAGGCGCTCTATAATTGGGATTTACCCCCGCGTAAGGTCTAGCAACAGGAGGAATAGCTCCCGGTGGAATAGCTCTTGGGTAACTTTTTACCGTTCGAGTAGGTACTTTGGGCGACTCTATCTGCGGGGACGGCTTTTGGGAAGCAGGAGGTGCCAATTCTGGCTCTATGTTTTTTTTCTTAAGAACTACCGTTTGCGGCCCGTTAGGATAGGGTTGTGAAGCCGCTACATTTTGCTCTTCCATTGGTGGAAAACGATATTTTTGTTCCGCCAACACTGTTGTAGAAGCCATAGTCAAGGCAATCAGTGTTACGGCTCTTACATGTTTATTTCCAGTCATAAATTACCTCGTTATATTATTTCTTCTACATCAAGCTGTTTAACTTTTTAGGTTTAAGCCCAATAGTCGATATGAGCACTCAGAATATCATACCGACCTTTATAAGTAAACACTAATATACTAAAACATTAGCTATTCAAATCGGTTTGAGACGACATTAATTAAGTTTTTTAGAAAAATGTATGTATCTTTATTATTTTTAATATGCTTATCAAGCAGATACTTATCAATTAGTATACACTCCAAAAGAAACCTTGAAAATCAAAATTTAATCGGTTTTAGTTATATGCTTAATTTGATTTTTTATCCCGATCGATTAATTTTTCAATAAAGTCCATTGGCAACGGAAAAATAACCGTATTTGATCTCTCACCGGCGATTTCCGTCAGAGTTTGCATATAACGTAATTGAATCGCTTGCGATTGAAGGGACAATATTTTGGCTGCTTCTAATAATTTCTCTGCGGCTTGCATCTCACCCTCGGCATGAATGACTTTAGCCCGACGAGTACGCTCAGCTTCTGCCTGTTTCGCAATGGCTCGAACCATATTATCATTTAAATCAACATGTTTTATTTCTACATTAATGACTTTGATTCCCCAGGCATCAGTTTGTTTATCTAAAATTCCTTGAATATCAGCATTTAGCCGTTCTCGCTCCGCTAGCATTTCATCCAATTCATGTTGTCCTAAGACAGAACGTAGGGTGGTTTGAGCTAATTGACTCGTCGCTTCAAAAAAATTTTCAACCTGAATAATGGCTTTATCTGCTTCGATAACTCGAAAATACACCACCGCATTGACTTGCACAGAGACATTATCTCGAGAGATCACATCTTGACTCGGTACATCCATGACAATAGTCCTTAAATCTACCTTAACCATCTGCTGGATTAACGGGATCACAATGATGAAGCCTGGCCCCTTCACTTTCCAAAAACGACCTAATTGAAAGATCACTCCTCGCTCATATTCACGAAGAATACGGAACATGCTAACAACGAACATGAGCAGTAGTCCCACTAAAACCATTAAGGTGTATAGAGTCATAATATTCCTCCTATTTTGTGGTTGGTTCAACCCGTTTTTGTTATTGGCTCGACCCTTACAGTTAGACCATCAATATGAATAATTCTTACTACTTGGTCCTTATATAAGGGAACTGAACTCGTGGCGTTCCAAACTTCACTATGAAAGATTACCTTACCCCGTCGCTCAAAATCATTTAGGACAATGGCTTGCATCCCAATCATTTCTTCCAAACCAGTTACCACAGGTCGAGTTCTAGCCTTCAATGCCATACCAATGACAATAAAAAGCAATAGTCCGCTAGCCATAGCAAAGGAAAGAATAATGGATGGACTAATACCAAAACCTGGTGCATCCGTATCCATTAAAATGATAGAGCCGAAGACAAACGAGATTAATCCACCAATACCCAGCACACCAAAGCTGGGCTGAAAGGCTTCTGCAATGATTAAGGCCAAACCGAGTAAAATAAGCCCCACTCCTGCGTAATTGACGGGTAATAGTTGAAAGGCATATAAAGCCACTAACAATGAAATAGCTCCAACAGTGCCCGGTAAAATCGCTCCTGGATTGGAAAACTCAAAAATTAACCCATAAATTCCAACCAACATGAGCATATAAGCAATATTGGGATTAGTAATCACACTTAATAAACGATTCCGCCAATCAGGTTCATAAGTTTCAATTTGTACTTGGGATGTATTTATACGTCGCGATTGTTTTAAGACTTGGACTTCACGTCCATTTATTTGCTTTAAAAGATCATCATTGTTGATGGCCAAAATATCAATTACATTTTTCTTTAGTGCTTCACTAGCCGGCAGGCTTGCAGCTTCTCTCACTGCTTGTTCCGCCCATTCTTGATTACGTCCGTGCAAATTTGCCAAACCACGAATAAAAGCGACCGCATCATTAACAATTTTTTGTTTCATCGGATCTTGCTTAGGTTTTATTTCCGGCTCTTTGTTATCTTGATATTTATCTTTTAAATCTTGCGGCGAGATCCCCCCAATTTGAACCGGAGTAGCAGCTCCTAAGTTGGTACCTGGAGCCATCGCTGCAATATGGCTGGCATAAAGGATATAAGTTCCGGCACTGGCAGCCCGAGACCCAGTAGGTGCGACAAAAGTCGCAATTGGAATCGAGGAATTGGTGATATTTTTAATCATCGAACGCATGGATAAATCTAATCCACCCGGTGTATCCATTCGAATAATGACTAATTCTATCGAGCGAGATTCGGCACGTTTTAAGGCTCGGCCAACATAATCATCCGTCGCAGGACCAATAGCCCCGTCAATTTGTAGTTGCATAACCGTTCGTGAGGAAGCGGTCGAAGCTTCATTTCCCCAAGCATTGGATGCTAATAGGATCAAGACGATAAATAGTGTGAATTGGATAAAATAATGTCGCATTATTGCTCCCCTTATAAAAAAGAGAGATGATTCTTATTATTAAATATAGTCCTTTCTATAGGGAATCATAGTTATTGTAAAACTAAATATGGAGAGCGAACATTTAAAACCTAGAAATCAGCTAAACTCAGATAGTTTATAGACAAACTATCTGGACAGGCGGGGATGCATACTTCGGTAGACAATTAATGATTTTTGACAATTTAACATCCAAGTCACTCCAAATAGCAAAGGTTTGTTTAAATAAAATATCGCCCTTAAACCTAAAAAACGCAGTTGCCATCTACTGCGGCCCCCTTAAGCACTCAATCTTAAGGATTTTCTAGAACATTTTGACTTCACCAGTAGGGTGACTACAAGAAAAGCCAAAATAACCTATAAAATCCTTAATCTTCAGCACTTAAGTGAACCTCGCTACGAAGTCAACTGCGTTTTTTAGGTTAAAAAATACCATTTTTAGGCCGCCCCCCCTTGGTGATTAATAGAAACAATTCTTATTTAGCTACTGGCATTAATTAGTATATTATAATATAATACCTTCTCAATCCTCAGTCGTATTTGTATATTCTAGCAAGCATAAGTCTCCCCCAACACAATAAATCACTAAAGGCAGCATTCTTTGTGAAGGCATTATTTTGTATGGAATTAACGGACGATAAAATGTAAGAATGGATATTGGAGAAAATAAATTATGCCGGTAGCAAAAAGTACTAAAGACGAGACTCCCGATCATATCGAGGTAAAAAATACTACCTGTTATATGTGTGCCTGCCGATGCGGTATTCGAGTTACCATCAAAAATGGTGAAGTAAAATATATTCAGGGAAACCCAGATCATCCTTTAAACAAAGGGGTAATATGCGCCAAGGGTTCTTCCGGAATTATGAAGCAATATTCGCCGGGGCGCCTAACTCAGCCATTAAAGCGCAAAGCCAACGCTTTACGGGGTGAAAATGAGTTTGAAGAAATATCTTGGGAAGAAGCCTATGCCATTATGGAAGAGCGACTAGCCCATATTCGTGCAACTGATCCGAAAAAATTTGCGCTATACACTGGGCGCGATCAAATGCAGGCACTTACTGGTCTATTCGCGAAACAATTTGGCACACCAAATTATGCCGCACATGGTGGTTTTTGTTCGGTAAATATGGCGGCGGGAATGATCTACACCATTGGTGGTTCCTTCTGGGAATTCGGCGGACCCGATTTGGAGCGTTCCAAATTATTTATTATGTTTGGCACCGCAGAAGATCACCATTCTAATCCGATGAAAATCGAATTGTCCAAATTTAAACGTAATGATGGTCGATTTATTTCCATTAATCCGATTAGAACCGGGTATTCAGCGATTGCCGATGAATGGATTCCAATTAAACCCGGAACTGATGGTGCTTTAATTCTGGCTTTAATCCACGAAATTATTCAATTAGGTTTATTTGATCGCGATTTTCTGATCCAATATTCCAATGCCGCAGAATTAGTCAATCAAGACGACGATAGCGATGAATTTGGTTTATTTATTCGCGAAGACGAAAAAGAGAAAGACAATACTTGCGTCGATGCCCAAAATAAATTTGCCTGGGATAGGAAAACCAATAAAGCTGTCCCTTCTCGTAGTGAAAACATCGATCCTTATTTATTGGGCGATTTTACCTTGGACGATGGCACCCCGGTAAAAACATCCTTTCAATTATTAGTGGATCGCGTTAAAACCTATACCCCAGCCTGGGCTTCAGAAGTAACGGGTATAGACGAAGACACAATTAAACGTCTGGCACATGAAATGGGGATTACTGCGCGCGATCAAAAAATTGAATTACCCATTCCCTGGACCGATATCTGGGGTAAAGAACACGAGACCGTGACCGGAAACCCAGTCTCTTTCCATGCTATGCGCGGTTTGGCAGCCCATTCCAATGGATTTCATAGTATTCGGTCTTTAGCCATTTTAATGACCTTATTGGGTACCATTGACCGTCCTGGCGGTTTCCGCCATAAAGCCCCTTTTCCACGCCCTATCCCACCTTGTGCCAAGACACCACGAGGACCGGAAGCAGTTCAGCCCAATACCCCACTAGCCGGTATGGCCTTGGGTTGGCCCGCTGAGCCAGACGACTTATTTGTTGACGAGCATGGCCAACCGGTTCGTCTTGATAAAGGCTTTTCTTGGGAATATCCTCTATCTGTACATGGTTTAATGCATAATGCCATTACCAATGCTTGGCGAGGAGATCCGTACCCCATCGATACCATGATGATTTTTATGGCCAATATGGCCTGGAATTCAGCCATGAATACTGTTGATGTACGGAATATGTTGCAAGATAAAGACGAAAATGGTGACTATAAGATCCCCTTTCTGATTGTTTGTGACGCCTTTCATTCCGAAATGGTTGCTTTTGCTGATTTGGTCTTGCCCGATACAACCTACTTAGAACGACATGACGTGATGTCTATGTTGGATCGACCAATTTCAGAATATGATGGACCGGTAGATTCAGTAAGAATTCCCCTATTACCGCCCACAGGAAATTCCAAACCATTCCAAGAAAGCATTATTGAACTCGGAACTCGTTTAAAGTTACCAGCGTTTGTCACCGAAGATGGGCAACGCAAGTACCGCGATTACCCTGACTTTGTCACCAATTATGAAACCGAAAAGGGTTCCGGAATTGGATTTCTGGCTGGCTGGCGTGGCAAGGCCGGGGAAAAGTTTATGAAAGGCGAACCAAACCCCCAGCAATGGGAAATGTATGCCAAAAATGATTGTGTTTACCACTACAAATTGCCGAAATCTTATCAGTACATGCGTAACTTTAATAAAGGTTATTTAGAATGGGCGCAAAAACATCGCTTAACCCGTTACGCCGAACCCATTAGTATGCATATATACTCCGAAATTATGCAAAAATTTCGCCTTGCCGCACAAGGTAAAGGTAAAAGTAAAAAGCCACCAGAGCATCTACGAGAGCGGGTTGAAACCTATTTTGATCCTTTGCCCATCTATTACATGCCTTTGGAAGCGCAGCTCACGGATACGCATAAATATCCCTTAAATGCCGTCACTCAACGCCCCATGGCCATGTATCATTCCTGGGATTCCCAAAATGCCTGGTTGCGCCAAATCCATGCGCATAATTACTTACACGTTAACCCAAAAACGGCTCTAGCCAACGGTATTAAGGACGATGATTGGATCTGGGTGGAATCCATGCACGGCAAAGTCCGCTGTATGTGTCGTCTTAGTGAAGCCGTTGAACCGGGTACCGTTTGGACCTGGAATGCGATTGGAAAAGCATCTGGATTTTGGGGTTTAGATAAGCGAGCCAATGAATCACAAAAGGGCTTTTTGCTCAACCATTTAATTTCTGAAGAACTGCCAGAACATATTAATGGGAAACATCTATCTAATTCAGATCCAATAACCGGACAAGCCGCTTGGTACGATGTCCGGGTAAGAATTTATAAAGACGAAAATCAAAATAGCCAACAAAGCGTTCCACAGTTCAAAGCACCAAAACACAAGGCGGGTATGAAAAAACGTAAACCTAAGTGGTTAGCCTATTTTGCCGGTAAAGGAGAATTTAAATGAGCCAATTAGCTTTAGTCATTGATTTAAATGTCTGTGTCGGTTGCCATGCCTGTGTCACCAATTGCAAAGAATGGAATACTTCAGGTCACGCCGGCGCTTTAGCCGATGATCGCCCCTATGGAGAAGATCCTACCGGGACATTTTTTAATCGTGTTCAAACTTATGAAGTCGGCGAATTTCCAAATACTGAAACGGTTCATTTCCCTAAATCTTGCCTACATTGCGAAGATCCCCCCTGTGTACCAGTTTGTCCAACTGGCGCCAGTTATAAACGCAAAGAAGATGGAATTGTGCTCGTTGATTATGACAAGTGCATTGGTTGTCGTTATTGTTCATGGGCCTGTCCTTATGGTGCCCGAGAAATTGACGAACACCAGAAAGTCATGAAAAAATGTACCCTTTGTGTGGATAGAATTTACGATACCAATTTACCTGAAGCCGAGCGCAAGCCGGCCTGCGTATTGGCTTGTCCAACCAGTGCTCGAATTTTTGGTGATGTCCATGATCCCGATTCTGAGGTATCTCAAACTATTCGTGAACGGGCTGGTTATCAACTCATGCCTGAATGGGGAACCAAACCATCCAATCATTATCTACCGAGACGAATCAGTCATTATAAGATTCATCCCGATGAATTAGAACGTGCAGATAATCCATTAAAGAAAGAAGACTATCAGTCTCCGGATTTATCCGAACCTTCACTTGACGATGTGACTTCTTGGTAAGCACTATTTTTTTGGGAGTTAGTTTATGCAACCCGCATTTTCAGTTATATTTTTAACCACTTTAATTGGTATGGGACAAGGGCTATTTTTAGCCATCTATACCGAACAGGTCTATTCACTTCTGAATGTTTTGCCGCATGGCGAAAAAAGCCTGTTTTATGCAATCGGCAGTGCTATCGCTTTAATTTTATTAGGCTTAGGTATGATCGCCGCCATGTTTCATTTAGGTCGGCCCGAACGTGCTTGGCGTGCCATTACTCAATGGAGAACATCCTGGTTATCTCGCGAAGTAATCGTTTTGCCGATTTTTATGGGCTTATTATTTATGTACGGTATTGTCCATTATATGAATTGGAATATCCAATTAATTGCCATTGGCGCAGTGATAATTGATATATCAGTAGTCATTGGACTATTTGCCATGATAGCTGCCAGCTTATTATTTCTATCGACGGGGATGATTTATGCCTGTTTAAAGTTTTTACAAGAATGGCATAGTCCGCTTACCGTCATTAACTATGTCTTATTAGGAAGTGCTTCAGGCTTTACATTAAGTACCTTATTGGCTGCGATATATGCTCCCCAATCAGTTAATTTTTATGCCGGTTGGACCATCGTGATTACCTTACTTGCTTATTTATTTCGCTATGCCTCTTTAATTCGAAATAAACGCTTAAGACCCAAATCAACCGTTCAAACAGCTATCGGTGTCAGACATACTAAAATCACTCAAAAAGCCATGGGATTTATGGGCGGCTCTGTGAATACCCGTGACTTTTTCCATCATAAAAGCAAAGCGATTATAGCCCTAATTAAACATAGTTTTATCGTTCTGGTATTTTATATTCCAATCGTTTTATTATCGGTTTATATAGTCCAGCCAATACAAGAGCTATTAATCATCGCTTTAATATCCCAAAGCTTGGGTTTAATTGCAGAACGTTGGTACTTTTTTGCCGATGCAAATCATCCCCAGAATATTTACTATCAAAGTATCGCCTAGCAAGCGGGATAATCACTAGCAAAGATAACCACATCTTTGCTAGCCTTCTACTCGATTTTTACCATTGCGTTTAGCTTGATATAGGGCAGCATCAGCCCGAGAAACCAATTTTTCCACGGTTTCCCCTGGATGAAATTGTGCAACACCAAAGCTGCCGGTTTGAACATGTTTATTTTCAAAATGCTCTTGCTCAATTCTTTCCTTTAAATTCAGAGCTATTACCTTGCCCTGTCTAATATCTAATCCGGGACAAATAATCATAAATTCTTCCCCTCCCCAACGCCCCAAGGTATCTGTTTTCCTTAGGCGTATATGTAATACTTTGGCAACTTGCTTTAAGACCACATCACCAAATGGGTGCCCATAATGATCGTTGACATATTTAAAATTATCCAAATCCAGCAAAATCACTGATAAAGGTGTACCATAGCGTTGTGCTCGCTCAATTTCGCTATCTAACGCTAAGTCCAATTTATGCCGGTTATTAATCCCCGTTAATTTGTCCGTCACATATAGCTGTTCCAATTCAATATTTTTTTGTTCAAGCTCTTTTTTCATATTCTGTAATTGCGAATTAGCAACTAACACTTTTTCATTAACAAGGCGCAAGTCATAATTTCGTTTCATAATGATCAAAATCACAACTAAGATGATCAAAAAAACATTAATCAGCTTGCTATAGTCGACCTTATGTTCATATTCTATTTTTATCCATTGGTTATAAATTCGATCCCGTTCGGTTTCGCTAATACTATTTAGTGTTTTTTGAATGATACTTTTAAAAATCGGCCAATCATTACGTGTAGCCATCGATAACTCATAATGATATGGTGTTTCACCTGAAATTTTTATATTACTAAATCCTTGTTCTTTGATATTATGTCCCACAGCTGCTACATTTCCAATATAGGCATATGCCTGTCCTTTAGATACTGCAGCCAATGCTTGAGTATTATTGTCAACCAATAGCAATTTAATCTCGGGGTGATTTTGTTTTAATAAGTCATGGGTTGCATAATTTTTTACAACCGCAATTTTTTTGTTGCGTAATTCATCAATATTATTAATATAAGTAACATTATCCAAGGTCACAATTACCATTCTAAAACTTAAATAGGGCTGGCTAAAGTCAGCATAATTTTTTCGCTCATCCGTTTCTAATACGCAGGAAAGCATATCAATTTGACGATTTTCCATCATCTGAATAACCTTGGACCAAGGTTGATTAATTATCTCAAACTTAATTCCCAGTTTGTTTTCCAATAAACGAATATATTCAGCGGCCATCCCTTTATACTTTCCCTGTTTATCAACATGTTCAAACGGCAACCAATCAATATCCACACCTAAACGAATTTTTTTATGTTTTTTTAACCATTGTTGTTCTTGGGTGCTTAAATATAACGTTTGAACATTTTTTGGATCATAAATATAGTCTTCCAAAGATAGTTGACCACTAGTAAGGCCATGTTTTTGAAGGAGTTGATTAATAAATTTTAATCGTCCCATTTCTAGCGTACCAATGGGAATAGATTTGGGCTGAATCATTTCTTCAACCACATTAGCTTCATATAGCAAATGTTCAGTCGATTTTTTAGAGCCGTATTTATTCTGAATGATGCCGATTAGTTCAGCCTTATGTTCCAAAGCATATTGCCAGCCTTTTATAGAGGCCCGTATAAACCTTTGTACACGATCAGGGTTATTATCAACTTCGGTTTTATTCGTAAATAGGATATCACCATATAAATCAATCCCATAGTTCATCGGATTAATCACATTGGTAGGTACTTTCATCTTTTTTAAAAAGAATAACTCATTTGATAAGTATCCAGGAAAGGCATCAGTACGCCCTTCAATTAAACTATTCAGTTCTCGAGTATAAGGGACCCTATTAATTTTATCGATAATTCCCATTTCTTTGAGCAAGGCAAAAATGGCATATCCATCAGTATCCTTGGGGTATAGAGTCAAACGTTTGCCAGCCAGTTTATATGGACTATCAATCTGACTTTTTTTAAGTGTGAATAAAACATTGGGGGAATGCTGAAAAATTGCGGCTAAAATCACCACTGGGTATTGTTGAGCTTGATAGCTTAACAACATAGAATCTGCTACACCATACTGTGCCTCACCATCAATAACTTGCTGAATATTGTTACGTTGGATATTTCGTTCACGAATGTCGACATCCAGACCTTCATCTAGATAAAAACCTTTTTCTTTTGCTGCATAATATCCAGCAAATTGAAATTGATGTAACCATTTTAATTGTAATACCACCCTATCAGTTGCAAAGGCGTCCACCAGACTGATTAATAACAAAAAAATGGAAAGTAAATAACGCAACAGATAAACCTAGTTTATTTATATCTTGATTTATTATAGTACGGCTTTTTAATTTATCTTAAATTTTCCGTTAATTAATCAAACAGACTTCGACATAATATTTTTAAATATCTATCGATTTTTTATATTAAAATCTATCTCCTTTTTGATCCAAACACTTGAATATGCATGATAATATGACATAATTATTACGCGAATTAGAAAATAAAACTAATAATTATTAAACTAAGTGACACTATTATAATTATTTACATCAACAGCCCCGAAATATGAACCAGTGACTTAACGTTACTCAGGCTAATCAAAATGTATATAGGTCATATCGTACCTTTTCAGTTCTATCTTGGTAATCCTTTAGAAATTGACGACAATCCCATAGTATTATCCGAATCCCTGCGCTTAATCCGCTCTCAACATCATTCAGCAAATTGCGATTGCCTCGATACCTTCGATAGCGATTTACAACGGTCAAAACAACTATTACTTCGATATCAAAATACACTTACCCTTTTTCAAAACAAGCAGCCAGTTCTGACTACCCAAAAATGTCCCGCAAACTGGCGATTTATTCCAGACCTAGCAGATGGCCCCGTTAAAAAAGCCCTATCCTATTGTAGTGCAATAAGGGCCTTTTTACCGGGCAACAAGAATAAATTGATTATTGAACAATTTATTGTTTTGGATGAAGATGACAAAACCCATGTCCGTTTTACCTTATATCATTTTAATTATGACAATAGAAAGTTAATTTTTGGTATTACTCAACCCATGCGGGGTTATGACACAAGCCATGAAACATTGTTACAAATGCTGGCTAAAAATGGTGCAATAGAAACCGAGACCTATGCTGATATTTATCGGCATTGTGGATTTGACTCCCCCATTTATGTCGCCAAACCTAAAATTTCTATCGACAAAGAAGCACCGATCCTCCAAACCACCCTGCAGTTAATTAAGACGTCATTAAATATCTCTCGACAAAATGAAGAAGGAATAAAGGCAGATTATGATACTGAATTTTTACACGACTATCGCGTAAACTTAAGAAAAATTCGTTCCATATTGAGCCTATTTAAAGGCGTATTCAGTATGGGAGAAAATGAACGTTTAAAGCAAAATTTTGCCGACATCATGAAGCAGACCAACCGGCTTCGCGATTTGGATGTCTACTTGTTAGACAAGCAAGATTTGTTTGATCTCTTACCGGTTCGAATGCATAAAGGTCTAGATCAAATGTTTGAAGCATTTAGCATTGAGCGCAAACAACAATTACAGCTTGTGATAAAAATGCTTAATAGTAAAAATTACCAGAAAAACATCCATGAGCTGCTCGAAAAATTTAGTTCCACAGAAAACCTAAGAGCCGGTCCCAAAGCTTCAACAACCTCACTTCCTTTTGCTACCAAATTAATTTGGAAACGCTATACAAAAGTTTGCCAAATTGCCCGACAGATTGATGACAATACACCGGATGAGGAAATTCATCAACTACGCATTCAATGTAAAAAGCTTCGCTATCTAATGGAATTTTTTAGCGCGCTATTTCCACCTAAAATGTTAAAAGAATTAATCAAATCTCTAAAACGATTACAAGATAACTTAGGACGATTTAATGATTTTTCGGTACAACAAGAATCTCTACAAGAATTTTTGACCAGTTACTCTAAAAAACACCGTAATAAAAATTTAATTGCAATGGCCGAGAGCATTGGTGCTTTAATCATTTTGCTACAGCAGAAACAAAGCCAAGAGCGTGCTCAAGTAATGCAATCATTTGCAGGTTTTGATAGCCCAGAAATAAAAGCCAAATTTACTCAAATATTCCATCATGGTATCAAACAATGAAAATAATCGCTTGTTATAGTAATAAGGGTGGAGTAGGCAAAACCGCCACATCAGTCAACCTGGCTTATGCCAGTGCCCATGCAGGAAATAACACCTTATTATGTGATCTGGACCCACAAGGCGCAGCAGGTTTTTATTATCGCGTAAAACCTTCACGAAAATTAGTGGAACAAGCCTTTTTTAAAGATGTCGATAAATTTACCAAGGCAATTCGGGCAAGCGATTTCGATAAATTAGATATCATACCAGCCAATATGACATACCGCGATTTTGATATTTTTTTGGCACGAATGAAAAATAGTCGTTCACGCTTAAAAAAAGCCCTAAGTGCATTAGATAATGAATACGACATTATCATTTTGGATTGCCCACCCAACATCTCCAGGCTCTCCGAAAATGTGTTTAAAGTCTCTGATTCAATTATTGTACCGGTGATCCCAACGACACTGTCAGAACGCACATTTTTGCAATTAATTGAATTTTTTAATGAACATAAACTCAATAAGAAAAAACTACTGCCATTTTTTTCCATGGTTCAAAAACAAAAAAAACTACATAAAACAACCATGGAACGTCTACATAAACAATACAAACGAATTCTTTCCAGTGAAATCCCTTTTTCATCGGATATCGAAAAAATGGGAATTCATCGTGCCCCAGTACTGAGTTATGCCAAATCAAAAGCTGCCGCAAAAGCGTATAAAAACTTGTGGCAGGAGATAAAATCCAAAGTATAAATCAACAACTAACTGCAATATTCTGTTTAGTTAGAGGGTTTTCCAGACTTTGCATATTTTCAACAATAACCCTATTTCGATTTTTTGACTTAGCCATATACAGCAGGTCATCAGCACTTTTTAGAAAATCGTCCGGATTATTATAATTGTTCTGACAAAAAACTCGCCCGCCAATACTAACGGTAACAAATTTACAAACCGATGAGGCTTGATGATTTAATTTTAGTGCCAAGACATCGGTTCGAATTTGTTCACCGATGTGAAAAACGCCCTCTTTAGCAGTATCCGGTAAGACTATTACAAATTCTTCACCACCATAACGTGCAACAAAATCACTGGGACGAACTAATACCTGAGAAATAGCCTGAGCTACATTTTGCAAACAAATATCACCCTGTTGATGGCCATAGCTATCATTGTATTTTTTAAAATAATCAATATCCAATACCAATAAACCCAGCGGTTGCCCATTGCGTCTGGCACGATAAAACTCACGTTCAAAAGTTTCTTGGAAATAGCGTCGATTTGCAATACCGGTTAAGGCATCATTTTTTGAAAGATGATCTAAAATTTTAGTTCGTTCATGTAATTGTGCGGTCATAATATTGAAGTTGGTCGCCAATAAAGAAAACTCCTTTAATCCAAAAGGTGCAACATTGGTTTGCAAGTTTCCCTGCGTGATTAGTTTTATTTGAGAAACCATTTTCGAGAGAGGTTCAAATAGATAGCGATTAAAAATCCATAAAGCTATTAAAAGTGAAAATAAGGTCAGACCTAAAAAAAACATCGAAGTATAAGCCTGTGCTTCTATCAACTCCTTTTTTAAGCTTTCGGCGTCAGTATAAGCAATTATCTTTACTATGGTTTCATAGAGAGAAGATTGCAACTCATATTCAATAGGATGCATATTGATTAAGGTCTCTGAGCTAATCCCTGATTGAAATAAAGTTTCTTCTTTATGGGACAAAATTTTAATCGGCATATGCAAAATATTGGCAAGACGACGTAAATTGAATACCGGGTCCACTACCAGCTCCATATATCCCTTAACATTGAATCCTCCAATAGGGAGCATAACCGAATAATAAGGACGCCCTTTAAACCTCCAAAAATCAAAAATCGCTTTTAATTGTTCAACCGGGTTACGATTAGCCGCCTTTAATTGGATTATTTTGGGTAATTCATTTGGCAGCCATTGCTCAGAGGTTTGCCCACCATTCATCGGAATGGCATCCAACTGACTTTTAGTGATTGGCTTTAATTCTGTCGTAAAAAGACGAATGGCCACTAAATTAATTTGTGCAACACCAACAAAACCATTTTGTAAAGTATCATCTAAAATACCCTTCATTGCCATTTGGTTCTTTTTTTCCAATGCAGAAGACATTAATTTTGTTAAGCTTCGATTACTTGCCAGGTTTGAAGCAACCTTAAGTAAGGTTGCTCTTAATTGACTAACACTCTCTTGACTACCAATTTGAATGACTCGAGCAAATGAGTGATATTGATATTTTAAGGCCGAATTTAAAAAATAAGTGCTGGCAAAGAACGAGATTACAATACTACTTAAACCAAAAAGCACGATAACCCCAATGGTTAATTGCTTGATTGATAATTTTTCTATTTTTATCATCGATAGCTGACCGGTAATGCTTTATTCATCCACTCTTGCCAGCCTCCTCGAAACCAATAAAGCCGGGAATATCCCCATTGCAAACATTTCTTAGCCGCATTGCTGCTACGCAGACAATTAATACCATTACAATAGAGTAAAATAGGTATATTTTTATCTGGAAATTGAGATGAAAAACTATCAGATTGCATATCAACATCTGGCATTGAACGTGCTTTTTCTATATGTCCTTTTTCATATTCTTCTTTCTTTCTCGTATCTAAGATAACAAGCTGTGGCGTTGATAAGATCATTGCAACGGCCTGTTCAGCAGAAACAATTTCTACTCCTGTTATTGTTTCAGGCGCAGTTGGCTTTTCAAGCCCCAACACTTGTGATGAAAATATGATTAACAAAAGAAAGCAAAATTTTGTCATCTAAAAATACCACCTATTTTACTAAAGAATAAGCTTATTTTTATTAAGGTTATTGTTTTAAGTATATATGATGAATACACATTTTCAATTGAGAGTGAAAAACAGTATTAGGGTTGGTTAGCACGTGGCAAGTGTGATACAAAAAATAGGTATTTTTAATTCTTATGCCCTACAATAACAAGCAGGGGAGGAGTAGATAAAAAAGAGAAACAGCTCATGATAAACATGAAAACAAGTGTATTAATAGTATTTTTTCTATTAATAAATAGTCAATTAGCTGCACAAAATACAAAAAAAGATACCGCCAACGCGCTAAAAATCAATACGGGATTTCAGCACCCTCAGGCCGAACTGGTTCGTCGTTTAACCAACCACTTGATGCAACAGGCTAATATTCCATTGATTTTTCAGGTATTACCCAATCAAAGAGCATTAATTAACGCCAATAATGGCGAAGATGACGGAGAGGCGGCTCGAATATTTGAGATCAGCAAATACTATCCGAATCTATTACCAACGAATGAAGCCATTCACGAAATTGATGTAGTAGTAGTGAGCAAGCAGCAATTTTCCATACCAGACACATCAGACTTTAGCTTGTTCCATATTGGAACTATCCGAGGAATGAAAATTGCTGAACTTAAGGCTGCAAATAATCGTCCAAAATCCTTGATAAAGTCCACCAATATCCATTCTTTACTGCATATGTTGGATGGTGGTCGTATTGATTTAGCATTAGTCGATAAAATTGGATTTTTTAATGCGATTCAAAGCATAAAAAACGCTAATTATTTTATGTATCAACCGTCACTTATTCAAAGAGATCTATACTTTCATTTACATAAGAAACACCAAAATCTTCTACCCATATTGAATCAAGCTCTGTTAAATATGAAGAAAGATGGAAGTTTTGAAATAATTAAGGCAAAGTTTTTTAATCAATTTGATCAAGTGCTGAATAAATCCGTTACAATAATCCCATATGAAAAAAAATGATACGCCATTCAGCCACAATAAAATTTTAAAAAAAAATAGGATCTCCTATCGTTTGGTTCTATTTACCTTATTATTTAGTTCGATTATTACGTTTATTATTACTTTTATTCAACTTTATATGGATTATCGAGCAGGTATTAAAAATATTGATCATCAATTTAGCCTAGTCGAAAACAGTTATCTAGCGAGTATTAAACAAAGTATTTGGGTCTATGATTCTGAACAATTAAAACTACAGATGGAGGGTATGTTAAGTTTACCCGATATCCGTCAAGTACAAGTCACTTTGGCTGGTGATAAAGTTATCAAAATGGGTGAATTGCTCAATCGTTCCATCATTCAAAAAGAATTCCATTTAAACTTCAACCATAATAATCGAAATATCCCCTTAGGTACGATGCTGGTCAGCGCTGATCTCGAAAACCTTTATGAATATATCAAAACAAAAATTTTAGTCATTCTTTTTTCTCAAGGGGTTAAAACTTTTTTGACCGCTTTTTTTATATTATTTTTAGTGCAATATTTAATTACCAGGCATTTATCGGCCATTGCTGAATATAGTAGAAATATAAACTTACAAGGTAAGCAGGCGCCATTACAATTGCATAAAACACTTAAACATGACGAATTAGATGAAGTAGCACTGGCAATCAATGAAATGCAAGAGTTAATCAAAACCGAAGCAGATAGCTTGGAACAACTCAACGATGAATTAGAACAACGAATAAAATCCAGAACTCTGGAGTTAACTTCTCAGAAACAGGTCTTTGAACAATTATTTTATGATGCTGCAGATGCGATTATTATCAGTGAAATGGACCATTTTATTGATTGTAATGAGGCAGCCTTAAAATTATTAGGTTTAAACGATAAAAAGCAATTACTTGGGAAAACTGCTGCTGATATTTCTCCCCCTAAACAACCCGACTGTCAAGATTCCGACCAAAAGTCCAAACAATTGATCAAAAAAGCGTTAGAAAATGGCCAAAGCCATTTCGAATGGATGATAAAAAGACAGAATGAGGAATACTTCTGGACCGATATTTCGCTAACCAAAATTGTTATCGATAATAAAGATATTATTCATATTACCCTTCGTGATATTTCCGAACGTAAGGCTTTACAAGAAGCCAATGAGTTAAAATCACAGCAGTTGGAACGCCGTTATAATCAACTTAAAGACACTCAGAAACAACTCATTCAAGCAGAAAAAATGGCGGCACTTGGAGAAATGGTTGCCGGAGTCGCACACGAAATTAATACCCCTGTCGGTGTTGGTGTAACAGGTATTACCTTTTTAAGCGAATCAACTCAACGCACTAAAAAATTATTTGAAGAACAAAAATTATCTAAAAAACAATTTAAAGAATTTCTGCAAACTGCCGAAGAAGTGAGTAATTCAGTTTTTTTTAATCTGGATAGTGCAGCCAAACTTATCGCTAGCTTTAAAAAAATCGCAGTTGATCAGAGCCAAGAATCCAAAAGCCATTTTATTTTAAAATCTTATCTACAAGAAATTTTATTAAGTCTCAAAAGTAAACTCAAAAGAACCAAAATTGAAGTCGTTATTGATTGTGATGAACATTTACAAATTTATAGTGATCCAGGAGCTATCGCACAAATTATTACCAATCTAGTCATTAACTCCTTAATGCATGGCTTTGACCCCCAGCAACAAGGCTACATAACAATCCAAGTGTATACAGAACATAACGATGTGGTCATACATTATCATGATTCAGGAAAAGGAATCCCTGAGCATGTCTTACCTAAAATTTTTGACCCGTTTTTCACAACCAATCGCCAAGCAGGCGGAACAGGACTGGGGTTAAATATTATTTTTAATATTATTAACTCCCAACTGGGGGGGAGTATCCAGGCTGAGAGTTCTCTAGGGAATGGTACAGACTTTTATATCAAACTTCCCGAAAATTCAGATATTGAATAAATTACATTAATTTTTTCTCAATCTAAAAAGTCCCTCAATGGCGCCTCCGTCACTGGTAAAAAATAAATCCCCGTTTGGCCCAAACCCAACGCCAATAGGTCGTGCCCAACGGTCCCCATTGGGTAATTGAAATCCACTGATAAAATCATCCATACGTTTAGCCACACCCTTTTCAAAGCGAGCTATTGCTATTTTCGGATGTCTTCGTGAGGCGCTACTACCAAAAAAGTTACCGTCCGGTTTAGTCGCCCAAGAGCCATGCAAAGCGATAATTGCGTCATGCTCAAAATCTTTGTCAAAGCTATTTGAAGGCACAAAAGCAACCCCCATTGGGGCATTTCGAGCCGGAAAAGTTAACACGGGCTTTACAACTTTAGAAATAGGTAATGGTGACTGTTTGGCAATACAATTGTCACGTACCATTGCTTTCCCATTAAATTGAAACCAAGGCATTCCATGAAAAGAATTTTCTTCTACCCGGCTAAAATATTCCGGAGGTATCTCATAGCCAAGATGGTCCGGCCCATTATTGCTGGCATACATCATCCCAGTCTGCGGATGCCAATCAAAACCAACTGGATTACGCAATCCAGAGCCAAAAGCACGCCATCGAGCTTTTTGGTTAGCCTCATCCAGTACAAAAATGCCACCACGCCGCGCTATAAATGGGTACTCATCCCCTAAATACTGATCGCTGCAATTCCCAGCGATACCAAGACCAGCATAAAGGCGACCATCCGGTCCAATGCCAATACTGCGGCTACTATGCCCACCCCCTCCGGGTAAAGCAGCCAAAAGTTTTAGATGGCGTCGCTTAATTCGTTTCTGCCCAGGAATAAATTTGGCGTGGTAAACTCCCGAAGTACGGGCAATAAGAATTTCTTGATTTCGAAAAGCGATACTATGCGGATAATCACCAAGCTCTATTAAAACCCGTGCTTTTCGATAGGGGGGCTCGAGAATATATACATGCCCCGACTTTGAACCAATAACTAAATCACCATTATCAGCAAACTGGAATAATCTTGGGCCATCCAGTTCACTATTAAGCAATTCCAATTGATAGCCTTGTGGCACACGTGCTACATATTGTTGGTCAGCGTAAGTGAATGCTTGTTGCTGATAATGAATAGGCTGCAATCCGGCCATTGCAATCCAAGGAAAAAATACGAAATAAAAAAAGACTAAACGATTCATCAATTCAAAACTCATTATGTTATTGGTGGAGCCTGAATAACTTTTTCATAGGCATGACGTTGTGTAATCGCTCCGCTATAAAGAAACACATCTAATAAATTCTCGTAGCTGGAGCGGGAAATATTCAATTCTGTTTGCCAGCAGCCTAAACATTGATAGGCATCAATTGTACTGATTAAAACATCTGGATTAATTTCAGGGAAAAAACCAGCTTCCTGTTCACGTGCAGCAATTTCTTCAGCTGGCGCATTTAACACATAATGCTTTGCAGCTTTATAGGCTTGGAGAAATGCCGTGGCCATGTCCGTTTTTAACCACTCAGACGTCGCACATAGGCTACTAAATGCGACAGGACCTACTGCTTCACCTACCGAAGCAACCACATAACCAATCCCCTCATATTCTAACTGCTGCGGCGCCGGGCCTTGCATATGCACATAATCCGCTTGCCCCGAACGAAAAGCCTGCTCAATTTGATTAACGTCACCAGCATCTTGTACCTTTAACAACTGAAAGTTAACATTCTTCTTATGTAATCCATATTTCAACATAGCCAAGGGTTGAAAGAAATGATCCACTAATACCTTTTTTCCCTGTAGTTTTGACCAGCGAAAATCTAAATCCGGTTCACGGGCAGCGATAAAAAATCCATCTCGTGCATTGATTTGAGCAAAATGCACCCAATCTGCTTGTCGGCCGTTTTCTAGCGCAGCAAAACTGGTTGCTACTGCTGATTGAGCCACATCACAACTACCATTAAAAAAACTATCGGCTACCGTACATTGAGCGTTTTCTGGTTGATAATCATAATCCAGCCCCTGCTGTTTTAAAAAACCGCCCGCCATCGTCATAAGATATGGCGTATAAAAAGCAGAATGCCGAAGTGCCATTAAATTAATTTTGCTCATTAATCATTGTCCTGTTTTTTCTATAGATTTTAGCAAAAGTTGGGGTAACCCTTATGGAGAAGGTGTTGCGGAAGGCTAATAAAACAAGGCTGCACAAACCATTTCTTGTACAGCTCGTTTTCTAAGTTTAATACTCGTTATCAGACCACATTTCGGGACTAAAGTGTACGACTTGATTTCGTCCTTTTTCTTTTGCTTGATAAAGCGCCACATCAGCAAATTTAATAGCCTGCCAGAAAGTTTCACTATCAGTCGGAAAATCAGCCACCCCAATAGAAATGGTTTTTTGTATGATTGTTGTGGCAACTTGAACTTTTAATTGCTCAACAGCTGCGCGTATTTTCTCCCCGACTTTATCACCATAGCCATCGCCAGTATTTTGTAAAATAATTACAAATTCCTCACCACCATAACGAATCACCAGGTCAGAATTTCTTACTGAAGCGGTTAGTGTTTTGGCCAACTCTTTTAAGACCTTATCACCCGCATCATGACCATAGGTATCATTAACCTTTTTAAAATAATCCAAATCTAACATCAATACGGATAAAGTCGTTTTATTACGATCATTATTGGCCACCAGAGTTTCCATATACTCTTCTAGGAAACGACGATTATGCAATCCTGTCATCGCATCTCGTAAATTAGATTCACGCAGGGTATCCATTAAGCGTTTGGCTTCAATCACTGGCGAAGCTTCACGTAAATAGGGAGTGAGAAAAGGTACTAATTCCTGGAAATGTTTTGCTTCGCCTTTATCAACAACTATTTGTACCACGCTTCCCACGGTTCCCGATTGGATAATCGGCAAACAAATATGTTGGTAATTTTCTTCTCCCGAGATAAAAGCATTACAGATATGAGGGTTTTCAATGCTATCGATAATATGCCCCGTTCGTTTGGCACGACAGGCATCGGCACGAATAATAATTTGCTGACTACACCATTTACAAGAAGCCTCAACATTGCCATCGACCATAATCGGGTGAATGCGATTTTTCCCGGTGGTTACCTCATAAATAGAATATTGTCGAACATGAAACTCTTCCTGTAAAATCCGGCTTAAACGCTGATAGACTTCTGCTTTAGATTCATCCTCTTCTATTGATTGCTTGAAATGGGCTGCATCGACCAGATTTTCGACCATGCCAATCGTATTAGCCAAAAGATTGGTATTAGCCTTGGGAGCAAATTCAATTAATTGGGAAACATTATTGCTAATTCTCGACAGACCAGTATTAAGGTGATCCATAAGATGATTCATATCTTCTGCGATCTGACCAATTTCATCATTGGTTTGAGCTTTTAATTTGGCATCAAATTTCCCATCTCGAGCTTGTTTAACGACTTTTTGAACCGATTCGGCAGTTTCCACCAATGGTTTAAATAAACGCCTAAAGAAAAAGATAGTCACAATAGCAAAAAAGCCAACAATAGAAGAAATAATTCCAATAGTGGTCAATGCATCTTCTTTTAACTGAGCAATCGATGTTTTTATGGTAATCGCGCCTAATACTGTACCGACTTCAACTTGATGACATTGTAGGCAATTAGGGCTCCCTTCGTCGGTGGCGATAAAGGGAATAATGCTATACATCACAGGCTCCATGCCATTGTCATCCAATTCAAACAAGGCCTCACCCGATTGAAGAACTTTTGATTCCATTGTGCTTTTCACTTCTTCGTTTTCCATGCCCTGTCCAAATTGTTTGCGGACATGATCACTACGAATGACACGAATGTTCAGTAAACCTTCTATCTGAGTTAAGCGATGCAGGTAACTCTCCCGTTTATCGATAACTCCATTAATCATGGCTTCGGTCAAACTTAAACGGACCATTTCGGCAACGGTTTGAGAGTTTTGCTTAGCTGACTTTATGGAAAACTGTCTAAAAGAAAACATGCTGACAACAATAATAGTCACGACGATCATTAGCGTTGTTAATGAATAGAACAATGTAGTTTTGGTTTGTAGGCGCATAATGAGACTTTTTAAGTGTCCTAATAAAAAGATTTCTTATTTATTCGATTTGGTATTATGAAACTACGAAAAAGTAGTTTGTATACCTTCCCTTAATTAAACAACAGACTATTGTCACCCCGATCCATTTGGTGGCAAAATCTTGAACTCATGATAATACTACATTTTTAGGCCTCAGATAAGGCCATAAATATATCAAATTGCAAATTAACCATGATATTTTTAAGGTATTATACCCGAACGAATCAACTTTCCTACATTACTATTCTTATCCCACCCAAACAATGACATATTTAATTGACCGGAAGGAGCAATTATGACTTCAGCGTAACGAGGAGCAGGATCTGGAGTAGCATTGCACCAACAGCCATCATTAATATACTGTCCCGTTAAACCTTCCGAATACCATTCATTGTGATGAACATGGCCCATCACCACCAATTTGGCATCATTTTGTTGCACAAGCTGTTGGGCGTACCAATTAAGTCCTGTGCGATTAGGTTTAAACATCACCAGAGCACAATTGCTCAACCAATCGGGATCGTCTTCTTTGTACCAAAGATTTAAGATATTTTGATAACTATTTTTAACATCAGCAATACTGACATTATTTTCATTATTGGCAAATTTAAACACACTATTATCATTTAAGTCAGCACCACCTGAGTTGGCTTCTTTAAGCAGTAAATCAATAATTATTGAAACCATTTGTTTACCCAGTTGGAGCCCATTATTCGGCGTATAAGCCTTGCAACTTTTTGTAATTTCATCACACATTAAATCCCAGGCACTAAATTCACTTTCTTTAGTCATCGAGGCTAATATACGGGCCATATAATACCCCAGAGGTTTTTGATTCAAACATTCGCTAGAATTTCCCCCGGCAGGAACCGGAGCATTGAACATATCGATGGCATTACCGTGCTCACAATGCAGCAGACCTTTATATTTTTGGTTATAATCCGCAATCGAAATCCATTGGACCGTCTTATCTCCGACAGCAATTGCCTCAACTTGGGCAGCACTAACAGTCATATCATGATTACCGTTTTGGTAATAAACATTGGGGATATTTTTAACACATGCCCTTAAGGCATCCATAATCGTATTATCCCAGTGACTAATAATTTGTTCAGGTGTCCAAGGAATATAATCTAAGGGATATACCCATAGATCAAAAAAATCACCTAGGATTAATAGCTCTTGAATGCTATTATCTTGAGCAAGATAATTTAGCATATCGGTTAAATATTGTGGGTAGTTATTGGTAGAGGTTTCGTAGAACCAGCTACAATCTGCCCCATTGCCAACATGTGAATCGCTTAAAATCACTATCTTTTTATTATCCATGACTTAGCCTTTTTATTGTTTTTCTCCTCTTCCAACAAGATACTAATTTAAACGGAAAATAACAATAAGATATGCAGCTTTTTTGCTACAAAATATTTTTTAAACGGAATAGTTACAAGGAATAATAGATTGAAGGCCCTTACTGAATAGCAAGGGCCGGGCTTTAAGTCAGCCTTTGTGGGGATAGTTAAATTGTGCAGTGTAATTATCAGGTTCATGCATCAACTCTGGACCCAATTCAGAAAATTTAAACAAATGAAAAGCACGTTCACCATTATAGTCCAAAACTCTTAAATCATCTGATTCATGTAAATCTTGAGCAGCGATTTCAAAATGGCCGTGATAACGTTCTTTTACCAGTTCTAAAGGCATTTCATGAGCAATAAATTTAAATATACCCTTGGCTGCCAATTTTTCCAATAATACTGGATCTTCAATATTTTCATGCGAAGTGGCAATCACCAGAGGACCGCTACCTGTAAATAATAAGAAAACCTTCATGATTATCTCCTCTCTTTATATAGCACTTCAAGGCTGCTACATATATAGTTTCAGCCTTAAAACCACCCATAACTTAACCAAGCAATGGGGCAATAACCAAACTTACGATTGCCATTACATTAATCAGAATATTCATTGATGGACCGGAAGTATCCTTAAACGGATCACCAACTGTATCTCCAACAACTGCGGCTTTGTGAGCATCGGAACCTTTTCCACCATGGTTGCCTTTTTCAATGTATTTTTTAGCATTATCCCAAGCACCACCTGAGTTAGCCATAAATAGTGCCATTAACACACACGATAGCAATGCACCACCTAATAATCCACCCAATGCCTGAGGTCCTAAAATAAACCCTACAACAACTGGAGCACCTACCGCAATCACACCTGGAAGTATCATTTTTTTCAAGGCAGCAGTCGTGGCAATATCAATACAAGTTGCAGTATCCGGTTCTGCAGTACCTTCCAATAGACCGGGTATTTCATGGAATTGACGTCTGATTTCTTTAATCATTTCAAATGCCGCATCACCCACCGCTGTCATAGTAATGGCTGCAATCAAAAAAGGTAGCATACCACCTATAAATAAGCCGATTAAGACATCCGGATTACTCAAACTAAGGTCAAAATTTGGCACTTGTAGCGAAACCGTTTCAACATAAGCCGAAATAATAGCTAAAGCAGCTAAAGCAGCTGCACCAATGGCAAAACCCTTACCAATTGCCGCCGTGGTATTACCGAGTTCATCTAATGAATCAGTAATTGCACGCGTTTCCGCTCCTAATCCGCCCATTTCAGCAATACCACCGGCATTGTCAGCAACCGGGCCATAAGCATCAATCGCCATGGTAATACCCACTGTAGCTAACATGCCCACCGCAGCAATACCAACACCGTATAAACCAGCCAGACTTGTAGAAGCCATAATAATGGTACAAATGGTTAAAATGGGCACCACAACAGACTCCATACCAACCGCCAAGCCTGTAATCATAACTGTAGCGGCTCCTGTATCACCTGAAGCCGCGATACGATGTACAGGTTTCGAAGCCGTATAATATTCGGTCACTAATCCAATTAAAGATCCACCAACAGCACCTGCAACAACGGCCCAAGCAATGGCAAAAGAGGCTCCAGAAACACCAACAACAATAAAAGCCGCTAGTATAAATAGAATAGTGGCACTAATCGTACCGCTCCGTAAAGCATCTTCAGGTTTTTTCGCTGAAAACTTCTGAACTATAAAGATCCCTGCAACTGAGCACAAGAGTCCCACAGAGGCTAAGGCTAAAGGCATAAACATTAACACTTCACGTTCACCTAGAGGATCAATAATATCAGCAGCCATGGTTGAGGCCATAGCGATTGTCGCAATCATAGCACCACAATAAGACTCAAAAATATCCGACCCCATACCTGCCACATCACCAACATTGTCACCAACATTATCGGCAATTACGCCAGGATTACGTGGATCATCTTCAGGTATACCAGCTTCAACTTTACCAACCAAATCAGCACCAACATCAGCTGTTTTAGTATAAATACCTCCACCAACACGAGAAAATAAAGCAACGACAGACCCACCCATGGCAAATCCATGAATTGCATGTGCTGTTTCAGGGTCACCACCAAAGAAAAGATATAAGGTTCCCAAACCAAGTAGACCTAAAGAAGCAACCGTTAAGCCCATTACCGAGCCACCGAAAAAGGCTACTGTTAAAGCCGCTGATGCCCCGTCTTGGTGAGCCGCAGTAGTGGTTCTAACATTCGCTTTAGTGGCAGTAAACATACCAACAAAACCCGCAAAAGCAGAAGCTAAAGCACCTGCCAAAAAGGATAAAGCGGTGTTAAAGCCTAGAAAGATCCATAATCCAATCAATAAGACTCCAGCAAAAATTGCTAGCATTTTATATTCGCGCCGCATAAAGACCATTGCCCCTTCATGGATGGCATGACCAATTTTTGCTACTTTTTCATCACCCTCAGAATATTCTAGGATACGTTGATATATGTAATATGCAACGGCTAATCCTGCAATACCAAAGAGTGGTGGAATAATACTTCCCATACTCACTTTCCTCACATTAATGGTTAATATCCCAACCAATACTTCAAATCCTGGTCTGATAAAGATAGTAGCTAGTCTCTCCTCTAGGCTAATTATCATTGTTGACCTGAATTTAGATACGAGTTGGTACGTCCAAATCTCCCCGGCAAAGATGATAACGTGTTAAAAAACAATTAAGACCATTTAAAAGCTAATATTGATTATTGGGATTTTTATGGGAAAGAGATAAAAAAAACCCGATGGCTACTTTCAGAGCACATCGGGTAAGGGTGGAATAAAGGAGTTTAGATAGACTTGCGGCTTTAAATATCCCGCACACATCTCACATAGTTTTCTGCTCGAACCACATCACCTTGTGGCCCATGATAATAAGCTAAATTGCCATTAGCATCAGTAATGGTGTTATACGTTGGGTCCTTTGAAATACTACTGGTTGTTTTAACATTACTGCGCTGAGCTCCAGCACCGTGAACATCAAACCATGCTCCATTCATATACCCCAAAGCTCTACCAAAGGAAATATATACACCATTTGCGCCATTTCCAGTTGGATTTTTATGCGAAGTGCTCGTCCAGTAGAAACCCCAATCGGTAGCCCCACCTTCATTTGTAAAGGAAGTTGCATTAAAGATTGCATCAATGGCTGCTGAACTGGTGGTATCAGGAGAGCGAGTATAGTCAACAATACTTTGCATTTCCTTAGCATTAGGCAAACGCCAATCAGTATAGCCTCCAGTAGCGCCACTTTCGCAATAAGAAAGTGCAGAATCCCAGCTCATATCCGATTGACTATCATTTTTCTCCCACATCAAATTCGACGCACTATCACTAATCGTTTCATCATTATTATCGGTAAAACCATTTGTGCCATAGCTATCACCACGTACACACTGAACCGTAAAGGTCTTAGCACTACCGCCTATGGAGGTTTCATAACCCTTAATACGGCCATCCGCCATATTAACGCCAAACATAGTTTCGGTACCTAATACAGTAGTACTAACATAGATTGTAGTAGTAGCATATTGAACATCAATAATACGTTCTCCAGAACTCGTGTCACCATAAGCAAAATCAAAATAGCTGGTGTCGATGAATGGTGTCAAATTGCTCGTGTCATCATCTGCAGCGGAGCTCGCATCTTCACCGTTGAAGTTGATTAAAGAATACATTTCTTTAATATTCGGCAAACGCCAGTCACTTTGACTACCCAAAGTTAGGTTCGAGCAATAGGATACCGCAGAGGATTGGGTAAGTTTATCTGAATATCCAACATTTCCATCACCATTTGTATCTGGACTTTTCTGCCAGGTTAAACCAGTTGTGTTATCCGTAATGGTGCCATCTCCATTATTGGTATAACTGGGTTGGTTACCATTATAAGCACCATCCTGCCCAGTATTATTACAACTAACACTAGTACCGAAGGTATCAAAACAGCTACTTTGTCCTGTATCGACAACTTTAAATGAAGGACTGCTTGAAGAACTACTGGACCAAGTTTCAATCTGTGCCAACGCCGTAGTTATGGTAGAAGTATCGGCGGTAATATCTGCCAAAATTGACTTGGCATTATCAGCATCATTTAAACCTGCATCGGCAAAGGCAATACCAACTGTGGTTTTATTGGTTAAAATAGTCGCATCCTGACTGGAATCACTATCTTGCGCACCGTTGATAACAGCTAAAATAAATACCGATTTGGCTACAGTCCCAGCATCAAGCTCCCCAACCCAATAGTCTACTCCGGCTTGTTCAGCGGTACGATTAAAAAGGTTTTCATAGACCGCTTTTACAAAGGCTTCATTATCCAAGCCATTATAGGTCGCCAAAGTCTCTGCTTGATTAAAGAAACTTTCCGCTATTTGTTCCAGATCTAACCCAGAATCATTTAACCAGTAACTTAACCCAGCAGAGTCTGGTGCTCGATTAAACGTGGCCACGTAAAGTTTGGCAACATTTTCTTGAGTTGGTGTTGTACCCGCATAAGTAGTGTCCGCATAAGCCGAAAGTGATATAAACATACCAAGCAGTACAAAACTATAGAACTTATTCATGATTCCTCCTAATTAACCTCATTTATCAATTATAATTGAGCATGGCTTATTAATAATTTGGATATAAGCCATACTCTAAAAATTAAATACTTCTCAGCAATTTACAGACCACAAAATATTATTCTATTTTTTATTCAGTCACTTATAAACTATCAAATAAAATTAAATAGATTGGAGAACATTAACTACTTATAGAGCACTTATAGATTCTTTATATACAAATTAAAAAACTTATAGATTTCTTATACACAAAAAAAGCACTAGAATAGTTTCTAGTGCTTTTATTAATAGCTTAATCTGGAATTATATTAATACGGCCATTTATGCCCAAAATGACTGTCGGAACGAAAACGACTAATATGCTCATGCCTTACATTGCCTAATAAGGCATGAAATTGTTGCCCACTCACATGAACCATTTCAGTATGATCACCGGCTTCAAAATAAATATCTTTTTGCTCCCAGACATTATTATCTATAACAGTTTCTATACCATAAGCTTTACCAATAGGGGGATAAGCCCCTAACTCACAGTCATTAAATACAGTTTTACCATCAACTTCAGATGCTAAAGATAGCTTTTTCTGCATAATATCATTCAATATATTTATTGAAACTTGGCAAGATGCTGGTACTACGGCCATTAAATACTGTTTTCCATCTTCTAAAATCACCGATTTAGCAATACGATCAGCTGAAATATGACAGGTCCTAGCCGATTCCATACTGGAAAAAGTCCGTGTGTGATTAATAATATCATAGGAAATTTTATGCTCTTCCAGACAATGCTCAAGAGTTGCCGCCATTGTCATAATTGCTACCTCCAAATTATCTCACCAAAATAGTGGTTTATAATTTAAGTATAGACAAGCAGCCTGATATTTATAGCCATGCCAAAAGAAAATGGAAGGTTTATTAGCTATATCATGGTATATATTGACACTAGAACATACATGTTGATAATTATATTTAATAATTGTATGGTTATTAACTAGTTGTTGAATAAATAACCTATTTCACTATTATTTTAAAAATTATCGAGAAACAATTACTTATGTTGATCAGCCGCAGCAAAATAAACAATATACAACGGCTCATCCTAATCATTGGCAGTTTATTTTTCAGTTATAGCTCTCCTTTAATTGCTGACAAAAAACAAGCATCCACCCTAATATTAGCAGTACATCCTTATTTAAATGCCCAGGAGTTAAAAAAACGTTTTACGCCATTAGCAAAATATTTAAGTAAATCCCTTGGCCAAAAAGTCGTTGTTCGAGTCGGAAGAACTTACGATGAGCATTTACAAGTTATTTGTCATGACGAAGTGGATATAGCCTTTATGGGCCCTGCCCCTTATGTCAAACTATCATCTCGGACCAAACCAAAACCATTGCTTGCTAAATTTTCACTCCAGAACCAAGCTGGTTATCACGGCCATATCGTGGCTAGAGAGGATAGCGAAATTCAAACATTATCCGACTTGATTGGTAAAAGTTTTGCGTTTGGCGATCCAAACTCAACCATGAGTCATTTAGTACCGCGTTATATGTTACAAGAAGCCGCAATTGTTGAAGAAGATCTCAGCCATACACAATTTCTTTTTTCTCACCGCAATGTTGCACATGGCATTTTAGCAGGTGACTATGATGCGGGAGCCATTAAAGATGAAATCTATCAAGAATTTTCCACTAAAGGCTTACGCCAAATTGCTCTTAGTCCATTAATCCCTCCCCATTTATTTATCGCCAATAGTCACATGTCAACCAAATTGGTAAACGCTATCAGACGAGCCATGTTAAATATAAACAATAACCCCTATGGATTGTATGCACTTAAGTCCATACATAGCCAACTCGAGGCATTAGTCTCCGTGCAAGACAGTGATTATGATCAACTCCGTTACATGCTCAATCAAATTTCAGCTGAATAAGAATAGTATGAAACCAATAATAAAAATTCAAACCAGCAACCTTTATCTCGCTCTTCTTTTTATTTGCCTAAGCGCAATATCTATTTTTTTAATTTATCAACAACATCAGCAAAATCTCAACCTAGCTAAAAGCAATAGTCGGAGTATATTAAATCTTATTTCTAAAACCGTAAAATCCGAATTGCAATCCGGCCATTACCAAGATATACCGGATATCATTAAAACTTGGGGCAAGGAAAACAACACCATCACACAGATAGAAGTAAAAAGTAAAAATGGCTATATATTAGCCAACTATCAGAGAGCTACTCACTCCGACCAGGTTTTAACGGTACAAACAGAACTACCCTATTCCTATCAAGGTCTCGCCTTTTTATCCATGCAAGTCGATACCCAGCCCGTCTATCAATTAAGAAATAAACTGGCACTTGAAATTTTTTTATTACTGCTGATCTTATTTGGGGTGATCGTCTATTTAACCCGAGTCAGTTCCAATCGTAAAGTGCAGACAATTACCCTAAATAAAGTCAACCAACAATTATCAGAGAGTCAAGCCAAATATAAAAGACAACTTTTAGATCAGGAAATTATCGCTTCCATCTTAAGGCTCTCATTGCAAGCTCTACCTCTCGAGGAAATCCTGCGTCAGGCGCTAACCTTTGTATTACAACGTCATGGACTGGGTTTATCTCCTCAGGGTTGTATCTTTTTAGTCGACGAACAGTCCAACGAATTAGTCATGAAAGTGCGTTTCGGTCTTCCAGAATCTATTATCAAAAGCTGTGCAAAGATCCAATTCGGCCAATGTATTTGTGGAATTGCAGCAGCCCAAAAAAGCGTAATATTTACGGATCATATTGATCAAAATCATCACGTCACTTATGACGGGATTCAACCCCATGGACATTATTGTGTCCCCATTCAAAGTGGTAGTAAGTTACTCGGCGTATTAAATATGTATGTACCCCAAGGACATATTCGTACCCAAGTCGAGGAACAATTTGTCCTAGCAATTGCCGATACCCTGGCCGGAGTTGTACTGCGCAAGCTGGCTGACGATAAAATCAAACAAGCCACGGCAGTGTTTGAAAATGCAGTTGAAGGTATAGTCATCACCGATGCCAAAGCTACTATCATCGGTGTCAATAAAGCCATTACTGACTTAACAGGGTATTCAGAAAAAGAAATCCTCGGTCAAAATCCTCGCCTTTGGCGTTCAGAAAAACACTCACCTGATTTTTATAAGAATATGTGGCAATCCATACAAGATTCAGGCGAATGGCGAGGAGAAATATGGAACCGACATAAAAATGGCCAAGCCTTTCCATGCTGGCAAACGATTCGAGAAGTTAAGGATGATGCCGAAAAAATCTCTCATTACGTGAGCTTGGTATCAGATATTTCCGCCATTAAAGAATCTCAAGCGCAGATTGAGTTTTTAGCTCACCATGATCCCTTAACCAATTTACCAAATCGGTTATTGTTTAACTCTCGAGTCGAACACGCCATTGAGCGTGCTCAACGTGAAAAACATAAGATAGCCGTTTTATTCTTAGATCTTGATCAATTTAAGCATATTAATGATAGCTTGGGGCATCCAATTGGTGATCAGGTACTACAAATGCTCGGTCTTCGCTTAAAACAATTAATACGGGCAGAAGATACTTTGGCCCGATTGGGCGGCGACGAATTTACAATATTATTAGAAGAGATTTCAGGTCCTATAGACGCCGGCCATGTTGCCACCAAAGTGTTAGCCAGCTTTACCGAATCGTTTCAAATTGAATCCCATAATTTACACATCAGTACTAGCATAGGAATTAGTTTATATCCAGATGATGGAAATGATTTGCTTAAACTCATTCGCAATGCCGATACAGCCATGTATCGAGCCAAAGAAAATGGTCGTAATAGTTATCAATTTTATAGCCCTAATTTTACCAAAGCCGCAACCGAAAGAATGCAATTAGAGTCAGACTTATTTGGTGCTTTGAAAAAACAAGAATTTATCCTGTATTATCAACCACAATACAATTTAACTACCGATAAAATCATAGGAGTGGAAGCTTTAATCCGCTGGCAGCATCCTCAGATCGGCCTAGTGCCTCCCGATAAATTTATTCCTTTGGCTGAAGAATCAGGGCTGATTATTCCTATTGGAGAATGGGTACTTACACAGGCCTGTCTACAATATGTGGCTCTTCAAAATGCAGGGTTAAAGCTCGATCACATCAGTATTAATATCGCCGGCCAGCAAATTCAGCGTGGCAATTTATTAGCCACCGTCAAAGAAGTCATACAAAGCACCGGCATTCAAGCTAAAAATTTGGAACTGGAAATTACCGAAAGCTTTATTATGCAAAATGCCGAATCTGCTATAAAAACCTTACACGATTTACAAGATCTCGGTCTAAGTATGGCTATAGATGATTTTGGCACCGGTTATTCATCCCTCAGTTATTTAAAGCAATTACCGATTGATAAATTGAAAATAGATAAATCATTCATTAAAAACATTCCTCAAGATAACGATGATATCGCTATCACCAGCGCCGTAATTGCCTTAGGAAAAAGTCTCCACCTTAAAGTTATTGCCGAAGGAGTGGAAACTTTGGAACAAAAGACTATTCTGGAGAAAGAAGGATGCAATGAAGTACAGGGTTATTTGTATAGCCGTCCCTTAAGTGCAATAGATTTAAGCCATCTACTCCAAAAACAATATACTGAAATACAATAATAGGATTTTTCATGATTAGCTGCTAAGTTAAGTAGTATAGTAAAAACATTTATCAGGTCACCTGCATGTCAAAAACACCTTTAGATGAGATACTCGAGCGTTTGCACAAGCTACAAGCAGAACTTGAAGACGAAATCGAGCGACTCCTGCTCGAGAAACGACAAGTATTTCGCTATACCCTTGAAAAAGGTAAGGTGCGCTTCGAACAAGGAATGAAAGCTATACAGCGCCACCAAAAAATTGCATTATGGCGTTATATCAGTCATGCCTCTCTAAAACATCTAATGACTGCTCCAATTATTTATAGTCTCATTATTCCTTTGTGTTTACTCGATCTAATGGTTAGCATTTATCAACAAATCTGTTTTCGAGCCTATGGCATTGACCGAGTAAAGCGCCAAGAATACTTTGTTATTGATCGCCAACATTTAGCTTACTTAAACCTTCTTGAAAAATTTAATTGTGTCTATTGCGGTTATGCTAATGGTCTTATCGAATATACCCGGGAAATTTCAGCTCGAACAGAGCAATATTGGTGTCCAATCAAACACGCCAGACGAACCCCCGATCCTCATCATATGGTGGAAAACTTTGCTGATTATGGTGATGCCAGTGTTTATAGAAAAAGGTTATCTGAACTTCGAAAAGAGTTGAGAGGTTTAAAGTCTGATATAAAATAAATAGTGACAATGCTAATGAATACGGGGGTACATATGAAAACTTATATTTATTTGATCCTTATCACCTTATCTTTTTACCCATAATATCTACCGCCAACCAAGCAACAATATCCGCCTCCAATTGTTTCAATATTTGATTAAAAGAGTGCACCGCTCCTTTAGCCGAAACCTCCGAAACTGTTTTTTGATAGTGAAATATTTTATGCTTAAGGATTTTTCGAGTATTATAATCCAACAATGTTAAACGAATAGAAACTTCAACCTCGTGCACTTTGATATTGTGTTGAAACTTAATAATATCACTTTCCAAAAATAACGGAACCTTGGCTCGCGAGGTTGCCCGCATGACTCCCGCAAATAAATTAGAGTGTTCCAAACTCTGTAATAACCATTCTTGTAATAAGGTTGGTAGGGGTTCTTTCCATTCACTTTGGGAATAACGCGCCAGCTCATATTTTTGACCCGTATAAAAAATCGCTTCGGTATTATGTTTACTGGAAAAATTAGGTAAATCGACTTTAACAAATGGATAGTGAACCTTATTAACCGGGGGAATAGTCTGAATATGAGGCAAGGAAAAATATTGACTCGGATTATTGTTTGGGCTAGAGCTGCATCCAATAATCAAGGAGCTAAACAATAATAGTAGTATTTTTTTATTCACTAGCTATTCTCCAGGTCCGGGTTTAATAATTTCTTGCTTAAATAAAATATCACTTGGACTACGTTTAAGCTGTTGTAATAGTTCATTGGTTGTATTGCTCAATATTTGCATCTCAATTAATAGCGCATTTAAAGTTTCCAAATGATGCTCAGTCATTTGGCGCAAATCATACTCCCCAGAATCAATACGCTGTTGAACTGAAGCAGACAATTTATTGAGAGCCACCGATAATTCTGAATAATCCTGAAAAGTAGTGGCCGCTATTTTTTCCAATTCCAATGTCGTTTTTACTAGCTGCCTCATTTTTTTACTTTCTGGCTCTATATTTTTTCCGATGCTAGCCACTGAAGAAAGTGTCTTAGCAATATTTGCAACATTTTCATCACTTAAAATAAGGGGCAATTGAGCTTGAACTTGCCGAGTTATCGTCTCCAAGTTTTCGAGAACTCCCTCCAGGTTACCTGCATTTTCAGAATTAATAATCAGCGGCAGGCGTTGTTCAACCAACACTGTTAAGGAATTTGAGAGAATACTTAAATTGGTCAATAAAGTTTCAATCGCCAGAATATTTTTTTCACTTAACAAAGCATCAACACGCTTTAAAGTAAACACAATGCCATCACCGACATTTGTGGCAGAATTTTCAAGCTTATTAAATAAAGATTGACCGGCCTGAATCACTCCACCAGGTGCTAAACGAGGAGATTTTTTACTTCCGCCTTTTAACTCCAAATAACTCAAACCGGTAATGCCTTGCGCCGTAAGCACGGCCACGCTGTCTTGTTTAATTGGCGTATTAGGTTTAACCGCAATAAGTACTTTAACAATTTCAGAGTTTTCACTATCAATATTGATCGCATCAACCCGACCGACCTCTACACCGCGAAATTTTACTGGCGACTCTATATTTAACCCAGAAACACTTTCCGCCACCAAAATGGTGTAGTGATTAAAATCAGGTTCTTCAAAACCATATTTCGCCATCCAGAGTAAAAAAAGCACTAAACCCAGCCCAAAACTAAATACAAAAACACCGACCAGAGTATAATTTACTTTTGTATCCATGCTACTTTTATATCCTAGTTACTTGGCCCGTTTAAAAAACTCACTTAAAGCTGAATGTTGCATACGTTGTACATCTGCCATACTACCTTCAATAAGTACTTTTTTTTGATGCAAAATGATAAAGCGATCCAGCACATATTCAATCGTATCTAAATCATGTGTCACCATCACAATGGTCAGATCTAACATATGTTTTAATTCCACAATAAGATGATCGAAAGCACGCGCACTATTCGGATCTAAACCACTGGTCGGTTCATCTAAAAATAATAATTTCGGATCCATAGCCAAGGCCCGGGCCAAACCAACCCGTTTTTTCATCCCACCACTCAACTCGGAAGGGTAAAGATAAGCCGCATGAGCTGGTAAGCCAACCATTTTAATCTTAGTATGGGCAATTTCTTCAATCAATGACGATGGAATATTGCTATATTCTTTAAGACTTACGGCAACATTTTCCAACACATTCAATGATGAGAATAGCGCACCAAATTGAAATAGGACACCCCATTGCAAGCGAATGGCTTGCTGTTCGGTTTTATTTAGATGCGATAATTGCTTGCCCAATAGTGAAATAGCCCCTTGATTGGGTTTCTGCAACATGATCATTTGCCGCAATAAAGTAGATTTTCCTGCCCCACTTCCACCCAATAAACCAAAAATTTCGCCGCGCCGTATACTAAAGTTCACCCCATCATGAATTCGATTTGCTCCAAACTCAGTGACAATATTGGTCATTTGAACTATGGTTTGCTGTTGCTTAGTCACACTACTAAATTCCCAGCTCGGTTAGTAATACTGAAATTAAGGCATTGCTTGCAATAACCCAAAAAATAGCATTGACCACACTAATCGTTGTGTAATGACCTATACTATCGGTACTGCCTGTCACTTGGAAACCTCTAAACGCTCCAATGGCAGCAATTATAAATCCAAAAAATGGTGCCTTAATTAAGCCTATTAATAGGTGTTTTAAAGGAACTTCGGTTTGCATTCGAGCCATAAACTCACTAAAGCTTAGACCTAAGTCAAAACGCGCAATCACCATTCCTCCAAAAACCCCCACCATATCGGCAAAAAATACAATCAACGGCATGGAGATTATCAAAGCAAACATTCTGGGTAAAACCAAAAATCGTTGTGGCTCAAACCCCATAGTTCGCATTGCATCAATTTCTTCAGTAATTTTCATCGTACCAATTTCAGCAGTATATGCACTAGCACTGCGACCCGCCACCACGATAGCGGAAATCAAAGGCGCCAATTCACGAAAAACAGAAATACTGACCATTTCAACAATAAAAATATTCGCCCCAAAGCGACTTAATTGTTCAGCGGATTGATAGGCAATCACCAATCCAATTAAAAAAGCGGTTAATCCAATAATCGGTAAAGCACGAAAACCCGAGCTTTCGATATGTTTAACCGTGGCAGCAAAGCGAAATTGAGATGGATGGAGAAGAACATATAAAAATTGATAACAGGTTTCGCCAATAAAATGCATAAATTGCCTGGCACCAGCTAAAAATTGTATAAACTGACAACCTATACCAGCAAAAAATCCGACCTTAGTCATTGATTGAGGTTTATTTAAGACGGCGTTTTTTCGATAAAAAATCAACATTCGCTGATATTTAACCGTTAATCCAGTAATGGCAAAAGACACTTTACTACTATCATATCGATGCAAAAATTGTACAATCATAACCAAGGCAGGCGAATCCATTTCTTCCACCCCAGAGAAATCCCAGGAAATATGTCGAATAACCGTATCGACTTTAATTTCCTGTAATTGTTGATAAACATCCTGTAAAGCATTAGCCTGCCAATTTCCCTGGCTACGTAAACAGAGGTGGGTATCAGTTGTTTGAATAGTAAGGTTTGATATACTCATAGCCAATAAATCATAACAAATAAACCCTTGTTAGTGCTATGAAAAAAATTCAATTGAATCACTTGGACCAAATCTTAAAAAGTGACGCAGACTTTGTGGAAAAAATTAATGTTATTTCAGATACTATCACCCAATTAGTCGGTGCCGAACTCTGTACTATATTTATCTATGATCGTATCAGTCGCTCCTTTTGGTCGGCTCATATTGAAGGGATTAGTTATATTGAAATCCCAGATAGCAAGGGCATCGTTAGTGATGTATTTCATAAAAAAGGTATTATGATTATTAATGATGTACAAAATGACCCACGCTTTCATAAGGAAATCGACATATCGACGGGATATGTTACAAAATCCATGTTGGCCGCAGCCATACTCAACCATCTAAAAGCTCCCATTGGAGTGATTCAGCTTATCAATAAAAATCGGGGCGAACAAAAATTTACCAAGCGCGACAAACTGATTCTCTCCAAACTGCTCCATTATATTAGCCAGTTTACCGAACGCTTTAGTGGCTAATAAAAAAGGCCTTAATTTTTAATAATAAAGTTTTAATTTTTATTAATTTTTCTATACTTACCCCGAAGTATTTCTTAAAATAGAGCGCCATCCTTATTAATAGCAAGAAAAAATAAAAAAAACTCAAAGGTCTCGTCCTATTGAGGAAAGGAAAAGTCAATGCCTAAAAAAGCCAGTTCACATCATGAGCACCTATTTGCCATCCGTCTAATGCAGCATTTGGTTGTTCCCACCTTTGTTCTGGATGCTAATGGAGAAGTCATTATCTGGAATAAAGCTTGTGAACGCTTAACAGGCGTTAAAGGAGAGCAAGTCGTCGGTAGCAAAAATCATTGGCAAGCATTTTATGAAGAACCTCGAGACTGTTTAGCAGACTTCCTGGTCAAGGGAAGGACTGAAGACTTAGAAACCCTCTATAGCGAACACTCCAATCCAGAAGATAGTCAACATGGATTAAATGCCGAAAACTGGTGCACCATGCCTCGCGCCACCAAACGGCTCTATCTGGCAATTGATGCCGGCCCCATTTATGATGATACTGGCCATCTCATCGCTGTCGTTGAGACCCTGCGAGATATGACTGCGCAAAAGTTAGCCCAAACTGCGTTGCAAAGTTTGGCTCATAAAGATGGTCTTACCGGCTTGGCCAATCGTCGCGCATTTGACGATAAATTAGAAGCCGATTGGAGTCAAGCACAAATCGATCAAACCGCCGTGGCTTTGTTATTAATCGACGTCGATCATTTTAAGCAATACAATGATATCTATGGCCATCAAAATGGCGATGAATGCCTTAAAACAGTTGCAGAATGCATCGCTCTGCAACCGCATCGCCCTGCTGATTTAGCCGCCCGTTATGGGGGCGAAGAATTTGCTATTATTTTACCGGGCGTTGATCTTCAGGGTGCAAAGCAGGTTGCTGAGCGTGTTCGTCTAGCGGTTGAAGAATTAAAAATTGGCCATGCCGGAAATAGCAGTGCCAATTTTGTAACCATTAGTGCGGGAGTTAGTAGTCTTATTCCTGATGATGAGATGCTCCCAAAGGACCTAATTGAACAAGCAGATAAAGGGCTCTATAAGGCCAAACACAATGGGCGTAACGTAGTGTGTATCGTTGAAGAAAAAAATACCAAAGAACTGAGTGATTAAGGCGACCACAGTAGATGGCAACTGCGTTTTTTAGGTTTATTACTAGGTGGGTATCTGGATAGTTGTCAGAATAGTTTGTGAATTGAAACCGCTACAGAGGAAAGTGTAATATATTGTGGCTTTCTGGATTTAAGGGCTTTAGAACATATGGTTTATTTGATGCTAGAACCTCTATTTTTAGTGTTTGTAGGCAAATATAAAAGTAGTTTGGCCAATATTTTTACGCAAATTTTCCCGTGTTTTAAGATAGTTCATCATTCCGCCTTCTTGGTTCATTAGTTGGACTCGCGTTTGTGCTTGTTTTAGTTCCTGGTTGGTCGCTAAAGACCAAGTAGAGTCTCCATCTCGAAAGTCCTTTTTTAGTGGCCCCATTGGATCAAGATAATTTTTCCCTTGAAGAACCGCATTCACCGGAACAACAATATCTATCTGGTGAAAGCCTGCTGTCTTCAGCATTGAACTAATCATTTCTATTGGTGGAAAACGTTTGGCAATTCTACCCACGGCTTCAGGAATTAAATCAGCCCACCAAAAACCATCATAAAGTTGTTGAGGGCTACTAGTATTAAAGACTAATACCCCTTGGGGGCGTAATACTCGTTGTGCTTCTATTATCACTTTATGTACTGGCTCAAAATTTTCTTGGCCTGAAGCGGCAACCAAGTGATGAATTACTTGGTTGCACATAATACCGTCAAAAGTATCATCACTATAGGGAAGGTCATCCAGTAAACTACCTTGTTCTAAGTGAACATTAACATCATTTTTACATTTCTCTCGTGCTTGAACCAGCATACTTGAATTTAATTCCAACCCATACAACTTACCTACTTTTTCCTTAAGTGAGTGGATATAGTTACCAGTACCACATCCACAATCTAGAATATTTTGCTCAAGCAAGGGACGTGGCGTAGAAGCAAAACAACCTAAAAAAATCTCAATACCAATAGGAATACGAGTATTGTCATATGCTTTTGACGTGTCGTGATAGTTTTCATATTCAATTGTATTTATCACAAATAATCCCCTAAGAAAGCTGAGTTATTTGATGAAAACAGTTTAAAAGTCGTTCTATATCCTCTGATTGAAGATCGCCCATATTAGCAATGCGAAAAATAGAATTTTTCAATTCCCCTTGTCCTGCATATATCACAAATCCATTTTTTTTGAGGTAGTGATGAACTTGTTCATAAGTAGTGTTTGAAGGTACATTAAATGAAGTCAGTACCACACTATAATCTTGTTCATCTAAAAATGTTTCTATGCCAAGTTGTTTAAGCCCTTGTCGAATTTTCTGTGACAACATAAAATAATGGCGATGTCTGGCTGCCCACCCCCCTGTTTCTTCGAGTTCAATGATGGCTTCATGCAAAGCATAACTAACATGGACAGCGGGAGTATAGGGAGAATAACCTTGTTGTTGTTCTTGGTAATAAGGATATAAGTCAAGGTAGAGACTCGTGGCAGCAGAAGGGCGGGAGTCAAAGAGTGAACGCTTTACTAACACAAAAGAAATGCCAGGAACACCATGCAAACATTTATTCGCAGTTGCAGCACAACCTTCTAAATTCCAATCATCAAATTCAATAGCTTCTGCGCCAAAGCTAGATACACAATCTAGTAATAAACCCACATTTTTCTGTTTACAAATTTTTCCCAGTTTGGCGACATCATTAAGACGGCCCGTGGTGGTCTCGTGGTGTACAGCAATTACATGAGTAATACTAGAATCTTCGGCCAGGCGCTTTTCTACCTCGAAAAGGTTCATGGGTTCATGCCATGATGAATTAACAATCTCTATTTTTTTGCCGTGGGTTGTTACCATTTTTGCCATGCGCTCCCCATAAACGCCATTAGTCACGACTAGAGCCTTCCCATCTTGAGGCACAATAGTTGAAAGCATAGCTTCTACTGCACAAGTACCTGAACCAGTTAATAAAATGGCTTCATAATTCTTGGCAGCATCTGGATAAAGCTTAACTAAACCTGCCTTTATATCTAGGGCTAATTCAGAAAATTCAGGTTCGCGATGACACAAATCTTTTTGCAGCATCGCTTTGCGTACCCGATCGGTGAGAGTAACAGGGCCGGGATTAAGTAAAATTGTTTGGTTCATCGTTATTACCTATATTGAATAAATTGCTGTAAACGTTGAGCTACCTCTGGTGGTGATATTTTAGGTCTTGGCAATTTATCAGGAATGCCTGGTTTGGTTTTAACATGTAAAAAAGTTAATTGTTTGGTTGTGGATTCAATGTATGTTTGTACTTCTTGGGGTGTATTGACACGTTCCACTGTTTCATAACCACAAGCTACTGCAATCGAACTAAAATCAATAGAATGGGAAACTGTATCTTGTCCACCAGTTGATTCATGGCATTGATTATCTAGCAAAATATGCAAAAAATTAGAGGGACGTTCATAACCAATAATGGCCAAAGCACTCATTCGCATCAGCATCGCACCATCACCATCAATAACAATTACCCTTTTTGTTGGTTGAACTAAAGCTATACCTAATCCAATACTGGAAATACATCCCATAGAACCGACCATATAGAATTGGTTCTTCCGATCTTCAAGGGCATACAATTCTCTACCATTATAACCCGTTGTTGCGAGTAAAATATCCGTAGGTTGACTAGCAGCTTGGATAACTTGCAATATATCCTTACGAGAATTCCTTATCTCTTCAAAGGTATGGGAGGGTTCTAAAATGGTGGGCGGTAGTTTTAATCCCATGCTAGCGTTTAAAGAAACTGGTTCTACAGAACCTTTTTTCATTATCAATGCATAAGGCTTTTTATGTTCATCCATAAACTTAACAGCCTGGTTTAAAGATGATTCAATCTGGCGGGTTTCAGTTGGAAAATAAGCCCATGGAATATGCATTAATTCTAACAACTGTGGCGTAATGGCACCCATGAGCTTATGTTGTGGTTCATCATATGCTCCTTCGGGTTCTCCTCGCCAAGTCACAATAAGCAAAATTGGGATTTTGAATATTTGATGCAAAGAAGTTAATGGGTTCACTGCATTTCCCAAACCAGAATTTTGAAACATTGCCACACTGTGCGTTCCAGCTAATTTTGCACCAGCGGCGATTGCAACGGCTTCTCCTTCATTAGCTGCCCCCACATACTGGATGTCTGGTGAATCAATAACATAGTTGATAAATGGCTTCAGAAAAGAACAAGGTACCCCAGCATACAAACCAAAGCCTTTTTCTGTGGCAATTTGGACAAAGTCTTCAGCTTTAATCATTGACTAATTAAGTTCCTTAATAATACTTTTCAATTTATCTACAGATGTATTCGCATTAAGAAGAAAACAATGCTTTTTTGCTGTTGGGTAAATAACAGTGTTCTGCCTTTGATAGTTCAGAGACATTTTGAAGTCTAAATACTTCGGAGACTGGGACAATGTTTTTTTCAAGGTTGACTAAGTTTTCTTCCTTCTCTAACATCTCGGCAGCCTTTTGCATCGCGGTAATGGAAGCGCGTAACATCTGGTTTGCCCAGATAGCGATAGAAAAGTCATTTTCTCGAAATACTTTAGTCGGTGTAGAATAGTATTTAGTGGGCACAATGACCACCGGACAGCGATTAGACCACTCATGCTTAAAAGCCAAAATTTCATTAGCATCTGTTCTGGCACTGTGAATTAAAATCGCATCAGCCCCAGCTTCGCGGTAAGCTTCCGCACGTTTAAGTGCTGTTGACAAGCCCAAACCCGCAATAAATGCTTCGACACGGGCCATAACGACAAAATCATCATCATATTGAATATCTTTAGCGGCCTTTATTTTTCCACAAAATTCGTCAATATCAGCCAGTTCTTGAGTTGCTCCGCTAATAAAACTATTCGTTTTAGGGAAAAGTTTATCTTCAATACAAACCCCAGCAATATAACGCTGTTCGAGCTTTCTCACTAAACGCTGCATGTTGTTAAAATTGCCATACCCCGTATCACCATCAAGAAGAATTGGGATGCTAGTGGCATCAGACATAAATTCCAATGTCTCAATGATTTGTGTCCAACTTGCTTCATTACTATCACGGACACCCCACTGTGCAGAAAGAGATAATCCACTGGCCCAAATACCTTTAAAACCAGAATCTTCAACAATTTTAGCGCTGATACCGTTGTGTGCTTCAAGCAAAAATTCAAGTTTGTTTGATTCTAGTAGCTTTCTTAAATGTCTACATTTTGTTCTTCCAGTTTGCATTTATTTACCACTTATAGTTTTTGAATAAACCTTTATTTTGTATACTATTTCTCATAGGATACAAATATTATTCACTTTAGCCATTATTCATATTTTATGAAAATACAAAAGTCTCCTTCCAAGTTAAGATAACAGATTGATTTTTATAGGTTTAGATTGTTTCCATATGAGTGAAATTTTTCATGGCAATGCTTCATGATTTTCTCTCGACGTGTTTCCATTTCGACCATGCTGACCATCAATTTCATAGAAGTGATTGGTTTTAGAAATTTGGATTCATCTCTATTGATTTTGTCGAAAAAAGCTTAATTTATTTTAGATATTCTTTAACTTGAAAAACATAATGCCTGTCATCTTCAATTACTGCCTTTACTGTTTTTGTTTTTCGGCTTCATACTTATAGGAACATTACTAATATTTATTAACTAATGTTTGGACGGCTAAGCCATGTTTCAAACAAATTTTTACAAAAGAATAGGGAATTCAAGGGCATTTTGCAAGCACTATACTAGAAGTCTGTAATATAACTTGAGCATCAGTACAGGGTTAACATTCAAATTATTGAAAATACCTTTGACATACGTTAGAGTTCCAATTTAAACGTTGAAATTATTCAATATAGTAGGAAACACTATCTTAAAAACCATTGAACATATGGGAGATTGTTGACTTCTAACTCTGAATTGATGATTGCCTATTATGTCGACAAAATATGTATTTTTTACTGGAGGATTTGATTCCAGTGCCATCTTGATTAATTATTATCTTAATAGAGACTATACCATTATCCCCATCTATATTAGTGATGGATGGGCTGATAATGGTGATGTGGGTAAATGGCAAAGACAATCCCAGCGACAGGAATTAGATTCCATCCGTCAAATAAGTCAAAGTTTGATCCGAGACTATCCGCAATACAAGAAAAAATTAAAGGAGCTGATAGTCATTGAAAAAGTAGAATATTGTCAAGAAATTAAAGCATATTCAGATGAAATGTATCAAAAAGGTATGTCTGTACGTCCAGTCAATCAATTTTCCTCCATGGCCCAGGTTTGCCATGAAATGAACATATTTGCTGATGTTGGGGTCATTTATAGGGGAGATATTTATCGTAGATTATCAAGGAATAAGCTAATCAGTTTTGGTACGGATAATTGTTCTCCCAATCTGGAACTTTGCGAGCCTTTTTTTAGATTATATCAACGATTTAGATTTCCGATTATTCATTTAACAAAAAGGGATATTTTAGCACTGGCAGAAAAGCAAGAGTGGTTAAACTATCTAAAACTCTCATGGAGCTGTTGGTTTCCTTTATCACAAGGAGAACCATGTGGTAAATGTCCTATGTGCAAAGAACGCGTTATTCACCATAGGGTGTCGGAATAAAAAAGTGGAAGAATGTAGTTAAAATAGCACAAGAGAGAAAATTTAATCTAAAGGACGCACAAATATAGCCGACTGGGAACCTTCCTTTAATTTAAAGATAGCCACTGTTTTTTCTATATATCGTTTTAGCTGATCTATCGCTGGCTCTTTAAAATATCCACCATGGCATGCATCGAGAAACCCCCACGCAAAGTCTCTATGGCTGGAATTCCAGATTGAAACCGGTTCCATATTCGAATTGAAAAAGGGGTTGAAACCGCTTTCTCTACCAAAGAGCATTAACATAGGCCCCCGGTACTGTCGTCGCGGCACATATTCCATAGTTATCACGAGCGGTTGAATATTCAATTTCTTAGATGTAAGGATTGCAATTGACTCAGCCAAGGGAGCCGCTTGGCAATTACCCCCGAACACAAGTGGGCCTTTGCAATTTTTTGGGTCAATATTTTCAAAGTAGCGCAGAGCCAAATGCTCATGAAATCTCGTCTTTGTACGCCAATTTTTAGTTACACTATAAAGAGAATGCATTGCGACTAATGGCTGATCATCGCCTAACTTTCTAGCTAACAATAAAGCTTCGGACCAGTCATTAAAGCACCAGTAAATAGGGGAGCGAGTGCCTTTCTCATTGAAGATAAGAAAATCACCTTGTGAAACCCCAATAACCCTTTCCAACTTTCGCCTTCGATTGGCGATATTGGATATGACACGATGGAATTGCCCCCATTCATCTTTTGACAGCTCAAAATACTTAAGCTTCTGTGGAATATGATCCCAGCGATTAAATGCGTCCAACTTTCTATCCGTTCAAGTCCATAAATACAGAACATAATTGCTGGCTTAATCTATATTTATTCTCCTCAAAAATTACCAGCATGCTCTATCATTTAACCTCTACAACCGGTCTGTATAAAAGGGTAATGACTTCTTCTATGGTTGTGAGTCCATCTAGAAAAATTTCAGGAGAAATCTCTATATTAAATGCTTTCTCCATTTCCAACGCCATAGTCACTCCATCAATTGAATCTATATCGAAGGTAAAAAAATTTGCTGCTGGATCTATAAATTCAAATGGTTCGCCGAGGATAGCCGCTAAGTATTCTTTCATCCAATTCCGCAAAGTATTTGGTTCTAATTTTAAGTTTTCACTCATCTTTCCGCTCTTAATTCGATACGTTTTTAGTGCACACAACGTAACCATATCTCTATCAATCTATTAGACCACACCATAATTGGAACTGTCAAAATATAAAAATGATACTCAGTTATCTGAGCAAGCAGATACACTTATTCAAAGGGGTAGTAGAGGCGGATGGTGTCTATCATCTCACCAGCAACATCGGTCACTGGTCCTTCCCAGGGATAATATAATGAAATGAAATCAGGGTTTGCATTGAGTTCCAAGATCCAATAGTTACTCTGTGTAGCCGGTGCATATATATCTTCAGTAACAATATCCACGCCACAATAGTATAAGCCGGGTACGGACTGACAGGCACGAGCAATGATATCCAAATAACTGGGATGCAAAGTGTCTAAATCAAAAGAAATTGAATCGGCTCCTGCTGGCGCACCAGAAGAAAAACGAAGCATCACTCGCTCACCATTCTTTGGCACACTTTTTATGGTATATCCTTGAGCGGCCATATTTCGTAATATATCCTCCTCCATCTCAATTTGAGGGTGAGAGGGGAGTGCCCGCACAGCACGTTCAGCATTTTTGTGTTCAATAAGTTTCGATATATTTGAGTTGCCATCGCCAGTCACTCCTAGTGGCAATCCAACTTTTACAGCAACGATTTTTGGGTGACAGTAGAAAAAACGAAAATGCTGGCCGATTACACTTTCTTCTATCACAATGGTTTTATACTGCCCTGCAACCAAATTAACCGCTTTTTCATAGTTTTCATAGTCATGGATTGAGGCCGTAACACATCGTCCAAGGCGCCCGTTGTTGGGTTTCACACAAAGTGGTTTTGGCAATGCATCATAAAAAGCTAATGCTTTAGCCTTATGCCTGCGCCGAAACATTTCCCCTTTGGGAACGTTAAACCCATGCTCAGTGAGATGAGACTTTGTACCATGTTTATTGGCAACTAGCAGTTCGGCTCTGTGGTTAATATTCCTCCCTAACCGGTTATGTCGCCCCTTGCCTACTTCAATCATTATGCCGTATCTATACAGAAGTTTTCGGTCATTAATCGATAGGCCAAGCCAATAGTGTTTCTCATCTTCACTTTGAGGTTTGATTAGCGCATGTACATGACAGGGGATGCCTTTTTTTTGGGCTGCATTAGCCATTAAAGATGTTGTTAAATCCAGTTTTGAAAAATCATTATTCATAATTGCTAATTTACCTGTAAAAATGTTGCTCGGACTGCTATTTTTATCTACATGCTTATAGCTCGGGGAAAACATGATTGAAATTTTCCCGTTTGCGCCAAATTTCTGATGTACCATCCTGTTTGACAGCAACCTTTGCTGGTCTAGGGTATCCACAGCTATGAGAAGCAAAGTGGTCAGCACTATAACCGCCGGTATGGAATATCACTAAATGCTCGCCCCGCTTAGGCAATCGGTTAAGTTTGACTTTATTTTTACTAATCATGTCACCTGAAAAACACAGGCGTCCAGCAAGAAATGCCTCCACAGCGCTATCTTCTTCTTGTGCAGGCCAGATTACAGCCGGAAAAATATCTGGCGCAATAAGATTGGTACAATGGTTATTGATTCCCATATCAAGAGTGACGACAGTGTGCTCCATAACGGTCTTTGTACCCATTACTTCGCAAACTGTCAACCCGGATGGTGCCATCACTGAGCGGCCTGGTTCTACGATTAGTCTTGGTTTTCCAATATCTTTAAGTTTTTTTAAAGGAAGCTCGCCATTCTGCATCGGACGCTGCAGCACATGCTCTAGCATTGTATAACCAGGGAAATTTGTCCAGTATGCTTTACCCAGCCATTCACGTTCTACACATTGAGTATTTTTTAGATGACTAAATCCGTAAGCCAGACCGTTCCACGTATTTGCACTGCCTACAGGAGAGTTCATTGTCATATTCTGATATAAACGTTCCTTGAATTCTTTCGCCTGGTATTCATCGACAAATGCGACCGGAAAACCGCCACCAATATTCAAGTCTGTCACCTTAAGCCCAAATGCTTGAGCCTCTTCAACAAGGGAGAAAAGACACTCAAACAAACGGGTATAACCGGTAGGACTGCATAATTGTGTACCAATATGGGCACTGATTCCTCTAAATATTAATTTGTCTGAATCTTGTATCAGCTTAAACAGGAATGATGCCTCACTAATATGGAAGCCAAACTTCGTCCAATCCGCGGCAGTTGATTGGTCGTCTGCAGTAAGTCCTGCCAGCGGCATCCCTCGGAAACGCAGTAAAACCTGTGCTGATAACTTGTTTGCCGTGCATATGTTATCCAGTGCATGCCATTCATCAATGTTGTCTACTACAATAAGTGCTCCAGCGCTTGCAGCAAGATGCAGATAATAGTTTGTCTTGGCATTTCCATTGCACGTAATCAACTCTGGCAATACGGCCTCTTCCAGTGCTGCCTGAAGTTCAAATTCAGATGCGACATCGGCTCCCATTCCCTGACGTTCGGCCATGCGAACAGCGCCCCGACAAGGATTTGATTTCATAGCAAACGCATAGTTGAGGTTTTGGTACAGGTTCTTTTTTATGTTTTTATAACCAGTAACCTCATGGGCCATGATTTCTTCGAAAAACAGGTGTAACGGTAAACCATGTTGAGCTATTAGTTTAGAAACTATATCTTGATGGTGATTGAACAGTTCTGTGAGTCGGATTGTAGTTCGCCCACTACTAACAAGTTGTGGTGTCATTAACGATACTCCATAAGAAATGACCAAGGACAAAGGTGAATATGGTTAAATTGGATAGCCAAGTGCTCGCATACCTGGTCCGCAAGTTTCATCTAGCCGACTCTGTTCTTCTACTGTCAGCTGAGAATAATGATTAGGTGCTGCTGCGGTGCCGGCTGCGACCGTCTCTATCCAGGCGCTGTCTTCCCTGGTTAATTTTATCCGGTCGGTGGTAAATCTAAGAAAATGAGTAAGAGCTTGCTCTGGCTCAGCCATGAGACTTTCATAACTGATAGCCAATACCTCAGCGTTGGCTTGCTGCATAGCTGAAACCGCCTCAGTAACCCATTCTGACCACATTTTACCGAACTCTTCGATTGGGGGATAAAAATCGGGGTTCCATTGAATACCAAGCCTTTTCATAACAAACATTCTGAAAACTGGATGTGCACGCATTGAGCACGCTGTTTCGCGCCCATCGCGATAAAAATGAATTAATTTTGCCTTAGGCCAGCAATTCAGAATCTCTCGGGTGTGAGGAAGTGATCCCCCACTACGTTCTATCCATAAACTTTTTCCAGTAAATTCTTTAAGGTATTCGCAAAAGTGAATAAAATGGTTTGCGGGTGTGTCAACAGGATACATTGAAATCTGTTGTTTCAATGAATGAAACAGTACTTCTGGTTCGTCGGTAAGGAGTGGAAGCGCGTAGCATAGTAACAAAGATATTCTTTCTTTTTCTGCTGGCATATACAGACATTCTTTTGTCTTTGCAGATAACCAGATATCGACGCGTTCAGGCATTGTTTGAGCGGAAAGCATTTTGAAGAATGCTTTTCCACTGATCCTGTTGATATTGTCGAGGTAGGGCACCGGAATAATGGGTTCAAATAACTCTGAGATGGAAATCAGCTGCGGGTGAATGTTTATTGAATTTGAAAAAAAAGTAGATCCACACCTACCGGTACTGATGAGAAATAAAGGGGATTTTTGAGCGCCATTCAAAGTAATAGAAGTCAAAAGAGCGATTTTTTCGGTATATGTTTTTAAATTATAAATTTCAGTGATATTCTACGTATGACATGTTTAAATGTCCAATATTTCTATTCGTTGTTCCAATGTTTTGGGATAGCCTACAATCTTAAACAATAAATTCATAATATGTGCCACATTGGACTGCTAACCTATAAAAAACACCCTCTTGAACAGGTCCCTCCTTTTAGACTAAGAGCGTTACTGGCAGAGTCAGTGTTACAAGAAGCACAGTTACTCCTACTGGATTCCCGGAACTACAATCTTCAAAAGGAACGCATAACTGCATCTGTTTGGCATGATGGTGGCTGGCAACAGGAACAACGGCCACTTCCGGATATTGTGATTATTATCGGCTCCCCATTAACTCCGGAGCAAGAGCAACTTGATCAATGGGTATGTTCTCAAAGACTAGTGATTTGTGATATCGGAGCGAACAAACTAAAAACAAGTCAGTTATTGGAAAATACTGACTATCAGCACTTTTTGATTCCTTGGAGCGAAGTTCCGAAAGAAAATATCGAACAATTCATGCTAGACTTTATCTCGCGACATAATGGCGTCGTGGTGAAAATGGCGAATGCAAACCAGGGAGTTGGCCTGAATTTTCTGTATCAGGAGCCAGAAAGCCAGAACTGGATTTTAAAAAATGATAGGTCTAACATTAGCGGTAGTCTGGAAGATTCAGTCGCAATGTTGGTAAAACGCGTTTCAGGGCGTATACACTACAGAGATTACATTGCTCAGAAATATATTCAGTCATCCACTTCTGATGGCAGAATATTTGATCTTCGGGTTCATGTCCAACGGCAGGATACAGAACAATGGGTTGTCACCCGGGGGTATGTCCGTTTGGCCGAAGAAAATAGTCCCTTGCCAAACACCAGCAAAGGAGGATATCAGGGGGACTTACTGCCTTTTCTTATGCGAAGAGATAAGCATGTAGCAGAGCTGTTATTGCAGAAGGTTTATTCTGCAGCGATTGATATCACCATTGAATTTGATAAAACCAGAGCACTTCCCCTGTCTGAAGCGGGAATCGACTTCATCCTTGATGGTGATAATAAAATCTGGCTGGTGGAAGTTAATACTCTTCCACAAAGTGCTAGACACGAACATGAACGGGCAATCCATACAATTGCTTACGCAAAACAGATATGTACGCATGGATATCAGAAACGGTAAAATAAAAATAATCTTGTTTGTCAGTATATTAGAAAAAATAAATGAGATATTCAAAGTCAAGAAACTGACCAATTAGGAATAAGGGAAGGTGTATTATTAACTGTACTTCCCAATAGACAATACGAGCAGCCATTCCAAACTAGTACCTATCTTCTGACAATATTCAACCCAGTTTAAATACCCATATTAATTTTTATAAACTTTTATGAATTGTCATCTGCGGATAAGGTATTTCCCACTCATATTGAGTACATGCATCCACACAGAAGCGCTGCATTGCTCTACGTAATCGACCATATAAAGCGGCTACTTCGCCGTCAAAATCAGCAATAACCACTAAGTCCAGCGACGAACTATTACTTTGGGCAAATTCAACTTTTAGACTACGTAACACATCTTCATAGGATTCATCGATCAACCTTTTTTTGATATAGTCAACCAAAATATCGGGAATTGTTTGGGTTGTGTCCGCCTGTTTGTCATAACTCAGACCAATTAACTCTTTTAATCGAAACCCTTTGGATAGATTGCGCGGAGAAGCTGCTAAAAAATCCCCCATTTGATAAGTGACTGTAGCTCCCCCTCTTTCTGTTAGCTCAACCATTTCAATGGAAAGTCCGGTCACTTGACCTCGAATATTATTGTTAAGAATAACCCACTCTCCTTTCTTACAAGGAAACCAGGGTTCATCTTGTAACAACCGCCGAGATTTTTGATCCACCAAATCATCAATATGAACTCGTTGGCTTAAGCCTGCATCAGGATTATTTAAACTACAGTATACATTAATACTATCCACTTTCCAGGGTAGCCCATCCAATAGAATACGCTCACCTTCTCGGACTGAGCCAATATTTAGAAATAATTCAATTTGATGAATATAGCGGGGTATGGCATGACGCAGGGTCAGCACTAATCCAATCAACAGAAGAATCCCAAGACTAAATAAAACCCAATCTTCAACCAGATAAAAGACCAACATCGGTCCAAGAATCATTAAAATAATAGTGCTAAAATAATATAATAATTCAATTAGACGGATTCGAAAGCTACGATGTATTCTAGTGAATCCAGGGAAAATCCGCTTCATTACTAAATAACCCAAACGCGCAATAAGGCCAATACTTATCACGACCATTATGGCTTCTAAAAGATAAAGCCCACGTTGACGAAAAAAGGACTTAAAATAACTTTGCGAGGCATCTGCAAGTGACATTTCTTCAGCCAGCATTTTATTTAATTGCAATTGAGCCGTTTGTAATTCGGTTTGGATTAAAGAATATTTCTTTTTCCAGCCGGACTCTATTTTTTTTAATGTTTTTAGATTGGTTTTATCGTCAGTGCGTTCGATTAATTGGGCAAGATTATTGAGGGCTTTTTCGATTACCGGTAACTGTTCTTGATATTGCAAAATACCTTTTCTAAGTTGTGTTTTTTTTCGGATATCAACTGTCATTGCTTTCATTTCATCCAAGGCCGGTTTCAATAACTCAAACAGTTCATTTTGAAAACTAAACTCCTGTTTTTGCTTACTGATTAGTGCTGAAATATCTGTACCTGCAATAACGCTCGCAATATTTTGATCAATACTGCGTAATTCTGTTTCAAGTTTCTTAATTCGTTGTTCTAGTTCTGCCTTTTCGACTAGGGATACGCTCTTTTTAAGGAGTTTTTTCTCCGCAGCAATTTCTTTATTTAGACTATTATGAAATTGTAATAAACTGGATAAGGTATCATTTAGAGTATTTGGTTTGTTTTCGGCCAATAACAACCCATTCCAAAATAACAAAAACGGAACAATCAAAAAATTAAGCTTTTTAATCTCAAGCAATCTAAGCAATGACATATTGAATCATCCAATGAGTTAGAAGGTGAGCTATATTAACAATTTAGCAGCGATAGCAAAAGTCAATTATTAGTAGTTTGTTACGATTAAATTTTGAAATTTATTTTTCTCAACTGACCCAAATTTGTTCTCACTCCATATGTTTCCTATATTCAGGCTGATACAGCAACAACTTAGGCTTGTCTCATCCTATATTTCTCCCTGTAATATAACTGTCATGTAGCCTCTTTATAATTACCACTTTTCTAGGTTTAATCGTTTAATCCAAATCGCAGCCATCGGCACAATAATCAAAAAATACCTACTTTACAAAACCGAATTTTTATATAAACCCCCGACTGGCTTAACTATCAACTTAAACTTATACACATTTACTGATATCGTAAAATTTTTAAATAAAAGGATAAGAAATGCTTGCACAATTTTTAGAAAAAGAAGAAGGGATTATTCGAAAAAATGTATTGAAAATGGGGCATGAAACCAGTCAAGCCGTCGAAAAAGCAATCCGTTGTTATAAAACCTTAGACATTCCACTTGCTGAAGAAATAGTTCGGAATGATCAATTAATCAATGAACTACAAAATACCGTTGAAACAGAATGTATACAACTGATTGCCTTACAACAGCCAGTTGCCCACGACTTACGTGAATTATTGGCTGATATGAATATCGCTAAAGAATTGGAACGTATTGCTGATTATGCCGTTTCAATTGCCAAAATCGTCAGAAAACTACCAGATAAGGAAAAAGACTTAGAGCCCGAAATTTTAGATATGGCAGAAAAATGTGTCATTATGCTTAACGAAGTCATCATTGACTATGCTGAAAAAGATGCCAAAAAAGCCAATAATGTGGCGCTAAAAGATGATGAAATCGATCAACAAGAAGATTTTCTTAACGATAAAATGTTTAAAGTTATGCAATCTAATCCAGACAAAGCCGTATCTTGCACCTATCAGCTTTGGATCATTCATCAATTAGAGCGAATTGGCGACCGGGTTACCAATATTGCGGAAAGTGTGGTTTTTCTTGCAACTGGAAAAGTCGTCAATTTTGATTAGGTAGCAATTTTATAGATTGCTCAAATTAAATCAAAAAATCGATTGGTGAGATTGCTTTTTTCCTGCTGAAAATCGACTAATCTCACCATAAAATCCTTCTATCAATTCCTTTTAAAAGAAGTAAGTTAGCGTTCTTTCATACACTTATACCACTGTAATAATTCTGTCATATCGCTGTCAGATAACTGTCATATTGCATATCTATAATGACGGCTCTTAATTATAACTTTAGGTGTAGATAAAAATGTTAGTGAAAAAATCCGCATTAGCCTTATTGGCTACTGCAGCCATTGCTGTCAACGTTGCACACGCAAGGGATCAACTGAGAATTGTTGGTTCTTCTACTGTTTATCCTTTTTCAAGTGCTATCGCTGAAGAATTAGGAGCAACCACTAAATTTCCAACCCCTGTAGTTGAATCAACAGGTTCTGGCGGTGGCATGAAACTTTTCTGTAAAGGAAATGGCCTTAACACTCCAGATATTACCAATGCTTCTAGAAGAATGAAGGCCAAAGAATTTAAACTTTGCGAAAAAAATGGTGTTACAGATATCACTGAAGCCGTTATCGGGTTTGATGGCATCGCATTTGCCCAAAGCAAGGACAACAAACCATTCTCAGTGACCAAAAAACAGCTTTTATTAGCCGTAGCAGCAGAAGTCCCAAGTAAAGATGGTAAAAGCTTAATCGCTAATCCTTATAAAAACTGGAATGAGATCGATCCGAGTCTTCCAAATCGTGAAATCATAATTTACGGACCACCAAAGAGTTCTGGCACTCGTGATGCCTTCGAAGATATGATCATGAAAGGTCAGACTAAGAAGATGGACGCATATACTTCTCTATATAAAAAAGATAAGAAAAAGTATAAAGCTTATAAAAAATATCACAAAGTAAGACAAGACGGTGTATATGTTCCTTCTGGTGAAAATGACAATATTATTGTTCAAAAATTAAGCAAAAATAAAAATGCTTTTGGTATTTTTGGATATAGTTTCTTAATTGAAAATGAAGATAAATTGATCGGCGCCAAAGTAAATGGTGTTTTACCTAACCCGACTAGCATATCTTCCGGTCAATACCCAATTTCACGTTCATTATTCTTCTATATCAAAAACTCCCACGCTAAAGATGTCCCAGCGATCGCCAAATATGTTGACCTGTTTATGAAAGAAGACATGATAGGAAAAGAAGGTGTATTAGGTGAAATTGGTCTAATTGCTCTCCCTGACGCAAGAAGAACCGCTATTAGAGCTTCAGTTGCGGAAAGAAAGAAGTTATCTCTGGATGATTTAAAGAAAAAATAATCAAATCTAACGATTACTTGCAAGATTACATTAGGCAAAAGATAGAAGGATCTGTCTTTTGCCTTTTTGTTATTACAAATGAGGTGACCATTGAAACCCTTTGAACTGAAAAATAGACGCTCGGAGCAGATTGAACAAGCCATCACGGGTTTATTAATTCTCGCTTCGGTTATATCAATTTTAACCACCTTTGGAATTTTATTTTCCATCCTCTTTGAAGCCATTGAATTTTTTCAATTGCGTAGTTTTTGGTACTTTATTACTGGCAGTGAATGGTCCCCAGGTGTTGCCGATAGCAAATTTGGCGCTGTGCCAATATTTGCCGGTACTTTTTGGATCACCTTTATCGCCATGTCAGTTGCTGTCCCCATTGGTTTAGGCAGCGCCATATATATGAGCGAATATGCTAATGACAAAGTCCGTGACATATTAAAACCATTATTAGAAATATTAGCTGGGATACCAACCGTAGTTTATGGTTTCTTTGCTGCGCTGACCATTGCTCCCTTTGTCGTGACAGCATCAGCTTATTTCGGCCTAGATGCATCCTTTAATAGCGCCTTAGCCAGTGGAGTGGTCATGGGAGTGATGATTATACCCGTCATTTCATCTCTTAGTGACGACGTTATTCGTGCCGTTCCTCGTTCACAAAGCAATGCCTCCCTTGCTTTAGGTATGACTAAAAGCGAAACCATAAAATCCATTATTTTACCTTCTGCGGCACCAGGCATTATCTCTGCAGCACTATTAGGTTTATCCAAAGCTTTGGGAGAAACCATGATTGTAGTAATGGCAGCAGGTTTAAGGGCTAACCTTACCTGGAATCCCCTAGAAGACATGACCACAGTAACCGTGAGAATTGTCGATGCCCTTGTCGGAGATCAGGCATTCGATTCACCAGCGACACTCTCAGCGTTTGCCTTAGGCTTGGTCCTTTTTGTGGTGACCTTAGTATTAAATATTATTTCCTTAACAATGATCCGCAGATTTAAAGAAAAATACAGGATAAATACACTATGAATGAAGCAGTCAGACAGGACATTGCTAATATTTCGAAGAATGGAACTTCAAATGACACTCCACCTGCAAATAATAATAACCAGACGACAATAGACTCAAGTGATTCAAAAGTTGCTAATCCTTTCTATGATCCGAGCCTAAAAAAACGTCATGCCAGAGCAAAGATCTTTAAAGTTTTTACTTTAGGCTCATTGTTTTTTTCTATCGCATTCCTGACTTTTTTCCTATTCGATATTTTAACAAAAGGAATCCCTGCCTTTCAGCAAACTTATATGTTGGTGGAAGTCAATTACAATGAAAAGTCTGTTCAATCGACCCGTAAAGCGATTGATAAAAAATATCGCCGAGTCGTTAGTCGCTCTTGGTATAGAAGTGTACCGGCCCAAATCGAAGCCAATCCTGAACTTATGAATACCAAACAACAGGTCTGGGTTTTAGCCGATGATCAAGTCGATCAATATATCAAAGGCCATTATTACAAACTCAAATCAAAAGACAAAAAACTCGTCGATGAAAAAATCCAAAATGGAGAGATAGAGCTGCGTTTCAATAGTCATTTTTTTACCCATGGAGATTCAAAAATTCCGGAAAATTCCGGAATTTTATCGGCAATGATCGGTTCCATATTAACTTTGATTGTTACTATGCTGGTCGCATTTCCGATTGGTGTTATGACCGCAGTTTATTTGGAAGAGTTTGCACCAGATAATCGCTTCACTCAAATTATCGAAATTAATATTAATAACCTAGCCGCCATTCCATCCATATTATTTGGCTTACTTGGTTTGGCTATTTTTATTAATTTATTTGGTATGCCGCGTAGCTCCCCCTTAGTAGGTGGCTTGACTCTGGCATTAATGACCCTACCGATTATTATCGTCAGTTCTAGAGCAGCCTTACGAAGTATTCCTGATAGTATTCGTCAAGCGGGTTATGGCTTGGGATTGACTAAAATTCAGGTCACTAAAGATCATGTTATTCCACTGGCATTTCCCGGAATCTTAACGGGTTCTATTATTGGTCTTGCGCAAGCTATGGGTGAAACAGCACCATTGATTATTGTCGGAATGATCGCTTTTATTCCCGACTCTCCCTCATCAATTTTTGAAGCAGCAACCGTAATGCCAGCACAAATCTTTACCTGGGCGGGTATGCCAGAACGAGCTTATATCGAACGAACCGCCGCAGGTATTATCGTGCTATTAAGTATATTGATCTCCCTTAATGCACTGGCAATTTATTTAAGAAAACGATTTGAAATTAAATGGTAAGGCAATTATGAATATGGAAAATAAATTTGAAGTAAAAGTTAAAGTTAATGACTTAAACCTATGGTATGGAGAAAACCACGCCTTACATAATATTGAAATCGACATTTTTAGTAATAAAATAACCGCACTAATTGGCCCTTCAGGCTGCGGCAAATCTACCTTTTTAAGGTGCCTAAATCGCATGAACGATTTGGTCGGATGCTGTCGCGTCGAAGGTAAGGTGGTTATTGATAGTAAAAATATTTATGACAAAGACGTTGATGAAGTGGCCGTCAGAAAACGAATTGGAATGGTGTTTCAACAACCGAACCCATTTCCTAAATCGATATATGACAATGTGGCCTATGCTCCTTTAAAACATAATATTGTAAAAAAAGGCAAGGCATGCGACGAACTGGTTGAAAAGTCATTGATTGATGCGGGCTTATGGGGAGAAGTCAAAGATAAATTAAACACACCTGGAACTGCTTTGTCTGGAGGACAGCAGCAACGTCTCTGTATTGCCCGGACCATAGCCGTAAAACCGGATGTTATTTTAATGGACGAACCCACCTCTGCCCTTGATCCAATCTCTACAGAAAAAATCGAAGCGTTAATGTTGGAACTCAAAGAACAATATTCCATTATTACCGTTACCCATAATATGCAACAAGCAGGTCGCGTTGCCGATTATACAGCATTCTTCCACTTGGGTGATTTAATTGAATATGATGAGACCGAGACCATGTTTTTAAACCCAACTAAAAAGAAAACTGAAGATTATATTACTGGGAGATATGGGTAATGCTAAAAAACCAGATTGAAAAATATGATAAAATCAAACAAGAAACCTTAGAGTTAGCCAACTATATTCTTAGTCAAAACAAAACCATTTTAAGTGCAATAAAAAATAAAGAATATGAGCTAATTGAACAAGTCAGGAAAGAACTAAAAACTGATTTGCGACCTAAAACTGATAGAATTGATAATAATATTATTTCCACTATTGCGCTGTTTACCCCAGAAGCTAGGGATTTAAGAGAAGTTACGGCTTTTTTTAAATTAACCAATGAAATTATACGTCTTCATTCTAATACGGCTTCATTTGCCAAAAAATTCTCTAAACATTTTTCTGATGATTTAGATCAGGAATGTATTTTGGAATATGCCATTCCTTTGCATAAATCCTCGATAGAAGCCTTAGAACTGGCATTTTCCATGATTACCATGCAAGATAAATTCGATGTACGGGAATGTTTTGATCAGGTACAGCTAGAAGAAAGCAAATCTGATGATTTGTATAAAATGGTCGAAAAAAACATTTTAAAAAAAACCAAAAAAGATCAAGAATTTTCCAAAGACTATCTCGATATATTAAGTTCTTTGCGTCATCTGGAAAAGAATGCCGATCGTGCCTTGAGTATTGCAGCTTTAATGTATTTTGCCAAAGTTGGTGGTGAAATCAAACAAAGCTAAATCTTTTTCTATTAGCCCCCAAGGCTCTATATGATAGCTTTGGGTGTTAGTTTTTAGTGGGATAAAGCACTTTCCCTGACGGCACAAATTTTGCCGCCTTTTCCAGATGAATATCTTGATCATCAAAAAAGATATGTGGTTTAAACGCCTGTAAGATTCGGCTTTTCTCAACACCGCCCAAAAAAAATGCTTCATCCACATACACTCCCCATGCGCGTAACGTTTTAATGACACGCATCTCAGCGGGACTATTTCTAGCTGTCACTATAGCAATTCTTACCGGGGAATATTCAACCCGAATGGGTAAACGTTCTTGCAAACGCGCTAACTTTTTTAACAAATTTGCATAAGGACCTTCTGGTAAAGGAATATCTTGCGCTTCATTTTCTACTCGTTGAAAGGCGGACAAACCTTTAGTCTTATAAACCAATTCACTACTATCATCAAATAAGACTGCATCCCCATCGAAAGCAATCCTAACTTGATTATGCGGCAAATCAGCAGGTTCAGATGGAAAAGCTTTTAGCAGGGCTGCGGCACAAATCCGACTATCTATAACCCGCTGTGCATCATCCACATTGGTGGTCAAAAACAAATCAATATTAAATGCCTGCAAATAATCAACCCCAGATTCTCCAGCAGTAAAAGCCGAACGCGTGATACTAACACCACATTTACGAATGGTATTCAAAACTCGAACCCCAGTTTCGGGGCTATTTCTGGAAAGTACCACAACCTCGACTAATGGTTGCTCTTTATTATGCTGGTAACCATTTAAATCAAGCAGTGCTTTAACCAGAGGAAATCCTGTTCCAGGTTGTAAAACTTCATCTTCATGTTTGAGCATATAAGCACGATAAGCCTCAATCGCCGTATCAGGATCTGATTTAAATTTTTGATTAAACAATCGATCAGCTTCGCTTAAATCAAACAAAGCTGTAGCAGAAATAGCAACCACAAGGGTTTCTGACAAATCCAACGACATATCAATACTCAATTAGGTTAAAGCGGTTAAATACATTATTTGATAGATTTTTTTTATTAGGGGCTATAAAAGAAAAAACCCACAAAGCAATGGGGGTGGAGGATACTTTGTGGGCATTGAAAAGTTGTTTCAGTAGTTATTTATAGCAATTAACCTACTGTTTTACTCAACTATAGCATATAGAATGTAAATACAAAAGTTTTTTCTAAAGTAAGAAAATAATATAATTTCACAATCCTGTTATAATTTTGATTTATTATTATTGAGAGCAGTTAACCTAAATACATAGAGATGAAAAATGCTTAAGAAAAACTATTCTAAAAAAGGTAACTCATGCCGAGTTACCTTTAAACTACCTGCCGATGTCAAGGCCGATCAAGTTATCTTATGTGGGGAATTTAATCATTGGGATAAAAATGCCAAACCAATGAAAAAATTAAAAGATGGCAGCTTTAGCCAAACTCTTTCTTTAGATACCAAAAAAGAATATCGTTTCCGTTATTTATTAAATGGTTCTGTGTGGGAAAATGATTGGGAAGCAGATAAATATTTAAGCAATGAATTTGGCAGTGAAGATTCGGTAATAGTACTATAGCTATCCTTTAAATGTGATAACTAAAGTCTATTGATGTCTTTAATGCAGCCTGGAGATTGTAGGCATATTGACAAATATTATCCAATAACTTGGAGATAAATTCATTTTCCTGATTTTTAGGCGCATATAAAGCCACGTAAGAACTATATTTTGACTCACTTGGAAGTGTCGAATTACTATTGGCTTGGCAGTCTAAAGCGATAACGTTGACATTTTTTCTAGTTAGCGACTCCTGAATGCATAGAAAATTATGCCACAATGAGATTTCAGGCGCATGGTATAAAACAAATAACATCACGTAGCAATTATTATTCTGAACAAATGGGATTATCTTAGGTAAAATAGTCTGATTTATCCGCTCTAACTCATAGAAGGGATCTAATAAAATCAAATGTTGTCGCTCTGTTTCCAGACAGACATTTAAAATCGAGTATGCATCCTCTGTGCTAAACTGGTTTAACCTAATGGGTCTTATTCCCGATACCAATAAGTCATGTCGTGCATCCGGATCGCGATCCGAGGAATAAACTTGAATTCTTCCCCCATTTTTTTTACTAATTTCATTGACTATGTGCCCACTTCCATAATATTTTTGCGATTGTACAAGCTTAAGCGAACAAGGTTTAAGTCGGGCTATTCGTTGTTTTACAATAGGGTGCATGGGTTGCTGCCAAGGCCGGCCTCCAAATGGGTCAAAATAATTGAGCCGAGTCGAAAAATATTCGCCATAGCAATCTACAAACTCTGCCAACATTCCATGTTTAATCAAATCACCACTATTGCCCATAGTATACGGTAGAGGCTTGGCCTTAAACTGATCAGACATTGTGGGGCCAATAAAAATGAGTTTTTCCGCAGGGACAAATCATTCGTGTGTCATTTGCCAATAGCAAGTATCTTTTGCCGACTAAAAATTTTATCCAATACAGATTCGACGGTGGCTAAATTATATAATTGGATATCAGTGATACAAGATTGAGAAATTTCGAAAATAGCTAGACCGTGGTTATCATTCCCTCCAGGATCATAGCCAATGATACTTCCATTTACCGTCATAGTTTATTTAATTTGACATCCACACATATTTTCATTTTAGCCATTTTCATCTTGCGTTGAAAATAGTGTTTTTTAGTAATTAGCATTCAATGGAAATAAGGCGGCTTTTTCTGCCATTTATTTAGTGCTTTTATGGTTGAATAAATACCATATTTTGACGCTGCATGACATATAGCATCAATTTGATTGTCGGCATAAAAACGACAAAAAACAATACCTGATTCACATTCTTCTAAACGATATTCACCATTATAAAAGACTAACTCCGCATCTGACCAGCACATCACTTTCATTATTTAACGCCCTCTATCTAAAAAGATAGCCAAGATCATTACGTATGTATACGAAAAAAATTGCCTCCTGCAAAAAATATTTGACAATTAATTGAAATAGATATTGATAAAGCTTTTTATTTAGGAAGACTGTCCTATAAGATATCACAACCCTGCTTAATTATCAGAATAGGAGAAATACAGGATTATGCCATAATTAGGTGGCGATTATTCTCAAACAGATTATTATCCATAACACTGGGGTAGGCTCCTTCCTGGATCTCAATATTTTCGGGAATACCTCTCCGTCGCTATCCTTGCTCATATTAAAAGACCCATTGACTGTCTTGAGAACTCTCGCCGTTTTTGGTATTTGTACTAGTGGCTTTTAATAAACTAAGAAATAATATTTAAAACCAATAACACATAAATTTTTATCGTTCGGCGATCTTAAATGAGACTTAGCAAATTCCAAAAGTCCCAAGCAATGATTTAGGTTAGCACACAAAAGTGAGGAAATAGTGAGGTTTTGGGATCTTTTTTAATCTTTTTTTGATTTAAATTTTAATAATGAATATTATGTTTTTTGCCATCGAAAATTCGCACAATTTTATCACCTAGAACTGTGTTCGCTATATTCACTTAATTGCCATAAGTGGATCACCAAAACAGACAATAAATTACCTAACATCAGACGATATATTACAGTTCAATAGCCCACTGTTTAAAAAGTATATAAATAGTATGGTTTTGGTGGCTTTGTTATTCTTTTTTGGACTGCTCTAAAAAATAGCCTACACCATAACTATTTTTTATAGCATCTGGAGGAAGTTTAGTGCGTAATCCTTTTAATAAAGTTTTAATTGCAGCCACACTAAAGCCCATATCTTCGTCCAACCAAAGTGATTGATAAATCTTTTCATAAGTAACCGTCCGGCCATTTGATTTAACCAGAAGACTCAATAAAAGAATTTCTTTTTTGGTCAGATGAATTGACTCTCCATTACAACTTAATACATGTTTTAGTGGATGCCAAGTATATTTTTGAGAATTATCTATCCATAACTCAATGGTATTTTCTTGATATTCAGAATCAATTAGTTTTTTTAATGCATCTTTTAATTGAGAACGGGTAATAGGCTTTTCTAAATAACATGTAAGGCCTAACTCAATGGCTTCCACCAAAGCCTCTTTATCGGAACGAGCAGTCAGGAGAATAATTTTTGTATTTTTATCGTATTGACGAATTTTTTTGCAGACACTCAAGCCATTCACTTTGGGCATATTTATGTCTAAAATTACCACATCCGGTTTTTTAGTTTCGTATAGTTCAAGGGCTTGCTGGCCATCTTTGGCAAGGTAGATTGCTTTAAAATAATGACTAAAATATTGCTGATACAAGCCCTGGGTTAATTCCTCATCTTCTGCATACAGAAGCGTCATTTCAGCCAATAAATCCATATTTATTTCCCTATTGAAGTATTACTCAACGTCCACTATAAAATAAATTAAAAAAGTCAACCCCATGTCAAATCTCTATGGTGAAAACCGCACCCTCACCATCATTGTGAACGTCTAATTTCCCCCCCATATTTTTTTCAATTACCGTTTTGGCAATATAAAGTCCTAGCCCCGTACCTTTTGATTTATGTTTGGTGGTAAAGTAAGGATAGTATATTTCATTAATAATATCTTCTGCGATTCCACCGGCATTATCTTTAACAATAATACACTTTTGGTCAATAGTACCATAGTATACTATTGTAATTTTTTTGTTTTTTACATTGCTTTTCATTAGAGCATCTATAGCATTATTAACGAGTGTTAAAACAACCTGCAATAGTTCGGAAGGATATGAATTAATTCGCAATCCTTCTTGAACATTCATTTGCAAACTTATGTTTTTGTAATTTAACGACGGTCCAATGATGACTTTTGCTTTAAATAGCACATCTCGAATATCAAATTCTTCTTTGGCTTTGTCTGGCGCAAAAAAATTACTAAAAGCTTCGATAGTGTTAGACATGTAGGTAGTAATGGACTCAGCCTCATTAAGATACTTTTCCATTTTTAGATCATCCAATTGATTATGCTGATAGTCATAATCCAAATTCAGAATAACACCATTTAAACCGGCCAGTGGTTGACGCCATTGATGAGCAATATTGGCTATCATTTCCCCCATACTCGCAAGTTTATGTTGATGCAAAATCATATTATTTTTTTCTTCTAGCTCTTTTATTTTTCGTTCAACTTCCAGTGATAATTTTTTATTGTAATGCCTGAGATAAGCCTCTCGAAACAAATATAAAAGAAGAAAAATAATCGTTATCGCAATAAACTTGTTAATTAACGAATTTCTTAATGTATTGTCGAATTTTATTGACACCCATCTGTTAATAATAGCCTGTTTTTTATCCTCTGCAATATTTAGCATTGATTTTTTCATAATAGTATTTAAAACGGGTTGATCACTTCTTGTTGCTATGCCTAGGCTTAAATCGAGCTCTAAACGTCCGGAAACTTTAAGATTACCGGTAAAAAAACGTTGTATATAATAAGAAGTTGACATTAAATTATCCACGTAAGCATATACCTTCCCTTTTTCGACCATTTCCAGACCCTGCATAATGGAATTGACTTCAACCACATTCAAACGAGGAAATTTTTCGAGTACCAAATCTCGAAAAGCATAACCTTTTACGATGGCGACGGTTTGTTTGCCAATATTTGCCACATCGTCCACATAAGCCTTATCATGAGTAGTAGCCAGAACTAGGGGTAAATCTAAATAAGCCAAACTAAAATCCATATAGCCCGCAAAGGCAGCAGTATTAGTAACCAAGGAAAAAAAATCACATTGGCGGTTTTTAGCCAATCCCACCATATCGTCCCATGTGTTTGCATTTACTAACGAGATTGGTAGTTTTAGCTGTTTAGATAACAGGGCCAAATAATCAGCAGCAATTCCAATATGCTTTCCTTTTTCTATTTTTTCCAAAGGCATCCAATCTGGATCAACACAAACAGATAAGGATTTTTTTTGAGCTAAATATTTTCGCTCTCGCAGGCTTAAATTTAAAGATATATTCAACTGATCCGACTCATCAGGATTAAAAACATATCCGGTCAAATCAAAAGGCTTATTTGCCAATCCTATGTTTTGATAGAGCAAGGTATTTAATTCAATCAATTCTTTTGATATTGCACCGATCTGATAAACTTCTTGTCGAAACAGTTTTTCAATTTTATTTGCTTCAAATAGTAGTGCTTGAGGAGATTTTCTTTTTGAATACTGATTAAAAATCAATTCAATAATTTCATCTTTATGTTTAAAGGCATATTCCCAGCCTTTTTTAGTAGCCTGAATAAATTTTTTATGTTTTTCTCGGTATAAAAATGCCGTATTTTGACTGGTAAATAATTCCACATCAAAGGAATAAATCCCAAATTCTGCTGGATTAAAAACATTGTATTTAACTTGTTGACGCTCTAATTCATACAGCTCGTTAGATAAAAAGGCACTCATAGCATCAACTTTCCCTTCGATAAAATCCTGAACATCAAAGGAATGCTCCACTTGGTCCAGTTCGTTTAAAGAAATATTGAACTGCCCTAGTAATGCCGCTAAACTGGTATTTTCCAATTCTCCTTCAGTCACCATGATTTTTTTATTTTTTAAGTCGTTAACCCCCATTATTTCCGGTTGACTGACAAGCACTAAAGCATTTTGTTTTAAATAAGATGCCAAAAGTACCACCTTTTTTCCAGATAAACGCTCCAGAATCAATTGAGACGAAGAAATTCCATAAGTTGACTTACCAAGCAGTACTTCATTACTGACATCAATACCATGTTCATATTCTTTTATTTTTAGTTCTAACCCCACCTCTCGATAAAAGCCTTTTGCCTTGGCAGCATAAAAACCAGCATATTCAAATTGATGTTTCCAATTGAGCTGCAAAGAAACTTGTTCCAAGGCGTGAATAGGTAACGAATAAACAAGCAGAAAAAAACAGAGAAAACAATAATGAAAAGACAAAACTAATCCTTTTAAAAATCGTCAAGAGGTATAATTGATAAGAAAATTGATTCCCTATCTTACCATCAAAGAATAGAGGAACTTAGTTTTATATTTGGCTAAAATTTGGCAGGGAAAGACGTGAGTTTTTTTATCAGATTCTAAAGACGATACGTTTTTTATTAAGCTTTCTAACGGTAGATAAAGGTTGGGGCCTATAGTTCTGTGTTTTTTGCTATCTGCAAACGATACGCTCCCTCGATACAATCAATGCTCATCGAGTTTTTACTGTTTATTACCATGGTAATATTTACGCAGCTCAGCAGATAAATCCAGCAGCATTATTTGACTTTCATCAGGTCTAACACCATGTTCCTGCATGGTATTTTCAAATTTGGTAAGGACCTCAAAGACTGCCTGGTCTTGACTTAAACCATCAGCACATAGCTCATCGATGGCCATAATACAGGTATGCAGTATTGTTTCTATTTCTTGGGCAAATATACTATCCATATTGCAATTCTACCATAATTATTTGGCAAATATTATAGTAAATGAATTAGGAAACTCTCGGCTTTCATCCAATCTCAATCAACTTGCTAGAGCCGTTAATTGCGGTACTCTCGATGTTTCTAAAAATACCGAACATCAAATTTTAGAAGCATATCAGGCAATTCTTACCATGCGTGATAATTTGATTTCTGCCCTTGGTCTTAGATCTAGGGGCTAGAAATGATACTACATGGTAATCAACGATAACGAAGGCTTGCCAACAGTTGATGAAGCCAAGGCGCAAATATCCCGTGATATGATGAGGCATCCAACAGATGCAAAACACCGCCATAAATAGCCGTATTGCTGAAATTGAACAATCCATTTTGCAGATGCGTAAAAAGCATAAGCAAGAGCGGAAATCCCTTTTACAAAAACAGCAAAAACGAAGGAATGAAGAAACCAAAATCCGCCAACGGCGATTTAATAAAAGGCTGCGCGGTTTTATTGACTGGCTGACCGGAAAGTATAAAAATATCAAACAAAGAAACAAGCAAGAAACATGGCTGACAAAACAGCGTGACGCACAAGAAAAAGATGCTCTGATATTTAAGCAACAGGAATTACGCCGGAAATTACAGGAACGCATTAACCGTCTTGAAAATTTATATAAACGACGAGAACAAAAGTTATCAGATGATATGTCCCAATATCATGAAGTAGCGAATATAAAACAGGAGTTTGTTAAGTTTGAACGTGATTTATCACAGCAAAATTCACGAAAGCCACAGGGATTAGAGCGGTAAAAAATTTACTGAATTTTATTTTCAATATCTTCGCGGTTATGAAAGATATGGATAATTTTTATGCCGTAATTGGTGATTTTATAAAAGAAGACATGCTCACCATGTTCATGGCGGTGATATTCATGAAATTTTCTACCGATATGTGGCTCTTCTGCCAATAGCTTGAATGCATGATGAAGCGATTGATAATATTTATCAGCCTGTTTTTCTCCAAAATTTAAAAGAGAATATTCATAAATCTTTCCTATGCTTTTGGCGGCATTATTTGAAAGTTTATAACTTGCCATCGGCTTTTAATCTTTCTTTGACATTACTCATAATATCCAACACATTAAGGTCGCTAGTTCCGCTTTGTTCAGATTGTCGTAACAAGTTTAATAACTTTTGTTCTTCTGATATTTTTTCCCGATCCCTTCGGACTAAATCGCGGATATATTCACTTTCATTGTGATAATCGCCAGAATTAACACGGCTTTTTATAAAATTGCGCAATTGATCGGATAACGATACACTCATTGAAGCCATAATATTACCTCCTATCTCTATTTAAGGTTAGCATTAATTATTAATAATTGCTATTTAATAATATTTTAAGTTTAAAATGATGAGATATTACTCCTTCGCTTTCAAAACTTGTTGCGTATTGAGGTATAAAAATAATAGATAATAAGGCATCTTATCAGGATGCCTTATATTGTTGGGGATGAGGATAAATTTATAGATCAATTATTATTGATTGATTAGTAAATTAATCTCACCAGTAGCATTTTTCACACTAACAAACCCAGCTCTTCCCGCGCCGCCTACTGTGGCTAATATCGTTTTGATGGTATCTATAGAATTATAAATAATCGCACCGTCTGCTACTTTTTGCGTGAAATAATCACATACTGATAATTTATTAATAATAGTAGAGGCATCATCACCACTTGCGCCATTTAATATATCAACCGCTATTTGGCTTAATGATGATTGTCCGGTTTCAAGTAATGCAGCAAAATAATACAATCCAGCTTGTTCGGCTTCACGATTAAATAGCTGTATATAAATATTATTGACCAATTCAGAATTTGAAAGATTGCCAAATCGTGATTGAAATTCATCCGAATTGCCAAAAGCCGCCAAGATTTCATGTGTCCAGTTACTGCCTGCCTCATCCAGTTTTAGTGCCCAATAATCACATTTTGCACCATCGCATCAATGCCGGTTGCTATGCGCGGAGTCCAGTTTCCAGTATCACCTAATTTGGGTGCTCCGGCAATTCCTGCATCATGACATGCAAAACAATTCGTATTATATAATGCCTCACCATCGGCAAAAGCCCGGGTAGAAGCAGCAATAAAAATTACTGCCATAACAAACAGTCTAAAAAACATATCATTCCCTCATATTAATGAATAAAAAAAGAAAAGCACTTGATTTGTGATGCGCAAATGCGCCATAACAAAAACGAACGTTTTTGCTAGGATTCAGGAAATGATTTCTAAAGCACTAGTGATTTTGGAAAATTACTAAATCTTACATGGATTTAATAAACGCCAAGCATACTGCGTGAATTGGCTGTTTGGGACAAGACTAAAACGTTCGTTTTTGTCTATGGTTTATCCTAGAAAACGCAGTTGCCATCTACTCGGCAACTGCTCCTGCGTTGCTCTAACTACGTGCATCCATGCACTAGTGCGGTCCCCTTAAGCACTAAATCTTACGACTCCATGGATGGAGGAGGTAGAGCGAAGCATGGAGCCAGAGCCGAAGGATTTTCTGGAACATTTTGATTGGGGCCGCCCAGGCTGAACCTCGCTACGAAGTCAACTGAGTTTTTTAGGTTAAATCAATTAAATGAAATATGTGATGAGGTTTTTATTGAAGATGGGACATCAGCAATTAGCAAGCATCGTCCTGTTTATGATCAGGTAATGGCAGTTTTAAAGCCCCAAGATATTTTTGTGGTTTCTTCCCTTGATAGAACATTTCGCTCTTCTCTGGATGCGCTGGCAGAATTAGATAAATTGCATCAGTGCAATATTAAATTTATGTCGATATCACAAAATTTTGATACGACTACGCCCGATGGTAAATTTCTTTATACATTGGCGGCTGCTTTAGCCACTTGGGAGCGCGAAATCCTAAGTCTGCGCACTAAAGAAGGGCTGGAAGCCGCCCGTAAAAAAGGCAAAAAATTAGGTCGCCCCAAAAAGCTAAGCCTTGAGCAAATTTCCGAAGCCCGAAGGTTACTGGAAATGGATTTTTATGCCTCAATCGGTCAAGCAGCGGAATCTTTCCGCGTTCATGAAGATACCTTAAAACGGGCTTTGGGGTTAAAAAAATAAAAATGGTCTTTTATAAAAAAGCTATCTTTTTATTCGGTTTTTTATGTCCATTCGGTCATGGATGATACGAACAATCAAAATATCCTCTTTTCGTTTCCGGTAAAAGATAATATGACGCTCATATTCGTGGCGATGATATCCTTTTCTAACTTCGTCACATTTACGCCCTAAATCAGGGTTATCAGCAAGTAATTGCAATGAGTGCATAAGCCCTGCGTCATATTTATCAGCTTGAGATATTCCCCAATCTTGCACTGTATTTAAATAAATCTTTTTAATATCATGCTCTGCACGGACTGAATATGTATATTTACCTCGCATTTAATTCGGCTTTCACTTCGGCAATAATATCAGCATGTGATTTATTACTTATACCACTTTCTTCTCCTTCAATAAGGGCTTGCCTTAAAGCCTCAAGTTTGGTTTGATGTTCTGTTTCCTGCTCTTCAAGAAGGCGAAGCCCCGCCCGGACTGCTTCGCTTGCATTTTTATAGCGACCATTAGCAGTTAGATCTGCTATCAGCCCGTCAAAGTGATTGCCAAGTTTAACGCTGGTTATTTTTTCCATTGTTTCACCTTAAATTTCATTTCCTAATTTTTAAAAGGTATTACATTGTCATACTTTATGCAATTAATTTTTTACTATTTTCTTGGTTTCAGTGCTTTTTTCTTGTAAATTTCCGAAAAAAATGTATTAATAAGTAATACAGCAGTAAAGGAGTTTGAGCCATGCCAAGAAATACCAGCGTCACCATCGGTGAGCATTATTCAAAATTTATTGATGAAAAAATTAAAACCGGACGCTTTCAAACCACCAGCGAAGCGGTAAGAGCCGGACTTAATTTATTGGAAGAGCAAGAAACCAAGCTGGATTTATTAAGAGAAAAACTGGCTGTTGGAGAAAAACAACTCGACCAAGGATTAGGCGTTGATGGCGATACATTTATGAATGCATTAATTGATGCCTAAATACAACTTATCACCCGCAGCACAAGCCAGCCTTAAAGCCATTCGCCAATATACCGTCAAAGAATTTGGACAGAAACAAGCCAAAGTCTTTTTAAGTTCCTTACGTGAGCGCATAAAATTACTTGCCGAGCAACCGTCACAGGGCAAAGAAAGAAACGATATCAAAATTGGTTATTACAGCTATTTTGTTGGCTCTCATACTATCTATTATCGCATTAGCGATACTCACATTGATATTATTGATGTCTTGCATCAGTCAATGGAACCAGTGTTGCACATATAGTTTGATATTTGCTTTTGATCTTATTTGAGCGATAGCGATCGGCTTCCATTATAAAAAGCTACGTCACTTTGGTGGCGGTGCATTATTCAGCGCGTTTTAAAACACAATCATTGTAAAAATTTTACTGCCAGCGAAATACCGGCAGCACTTAAATGTAAATCATTTATTGTTCCAAAAGATATGAATTTCTTTATGGCTGGTTTTTATCGTAAAAATATCACCGCTTAATTCTAATGGGGCAAACAGCTCAAGACACTTGAGCATCAGATTGAGCAATTAGTTGAGCGGATTATCGATATTGATAACTCAACGCTTATTTCTACCTATGAAAAAAAGATAACGAAATTGGAATACTTGAAAAATACAGGACTTAGAACACCCCCAATAGCCTTACCGTTCAAGGCTTTGGAGGGTTTTGATATGTCAGGAAATGTAATGGTGGGCCGTGAGCGACTCGAACGCTCGACCAATGGATTAAAAGTCCACTGCTCTACCAACTGAGCTAACGGCCCGAATTCGTTTCGGTGATTGCTCCCTGTCAATGAGCGCATATTCTACCGTGTTTTTTTTTAAAAGCAAGTATTTTTTTTGCTTGCATTCAAGTTTTTTACACTGTTAAGAATTTGTCTCGTAACACCCTGATTTCATCACGAATTTTAGCTGCTTCCTCAAATTCCATATTTTGTGCATGAGTATACATTTGTTCTTCCATTTCAGTAATTTTCTTATCTAATTGGGCAGGAGAAAGTACGGCATACTCCGCATGTTCATCGGCCACTTTATTAGTCTTGATATATGACGTAATCCCTGAACCAGGAATGACGGCTTCCATAATGTCTTTAACTGATTTTTCAATTCCTTGAGGAACGATTCCTTTTTCAGCATTATTTGCTAATTGTTTTTCTCGTCTACGTTGAGTTTCATTGATAGCTCGTTGCATGGACCCCGTCATTTTATCTGCATATAAAATAACTTCCCCATTCACGTTACGGGCTGCGCGCCCCATGGTTTGGATTAATGATCGTTCAGAGCGTAAAAATCCCTCCTTATCGGCATCTAAAATAGCAACTAATGAGACCTCCGGTATATCTAAGCCTTCTCGTAATAAGTTAATACCAACCAAAACGTCAAACTCTCCCAAACGCAAATCACGAATAATTTCAATTCGTTCCACCGTATCAATATCAGAGTGTAAATAACGAACTTCAACGCCATTTTCTAATAGGTAATCAGTCAAATCTTCAGCCATTCGTTTGGTTAATGTCGTTACCAGTACCCGCTCTTTTTTATCAACTCTTTTTCGAATCTGAGATAGCAAATCATCAACCTGCGTGGTGGCAGGCAATATCTCGACCTCGGGATCTACTAACCCAGTCGGTCTGACAACTTGTTCAGCTATGGCTCCAGAGTGTTCTTTTTCATAATCTGACGGGGTGGCTGAAATAAAAATAGACTGAGTGGCTAATTTTTCATACTCTTGAAATTTCAAAGGTCGGTTATCCAAGGCTGATGGTAAGCGAAATCCGTATTCCACTAAATTTTGCTTTCTTGATCTATCCCCCTTATACATGGCTCCAATCTGTGGAATAGTGACATGGCTTTCATCAATAAAGATCATGGCATCATCGGGAAGATAATCTAAAAAAGTTGGTGGCGCTTCTCCAGGTGAACGGCCTGATAAATAACGAGAATAGTTTTCAATGCCAGAGCAATAACCAAGTTCCATCATCATTTCGAGATCTAATTGGGTGCGTTGTTCCAAACGCTGTGCTTCCACCAATTTATCTAAAGAGCGTAATTGTTCCAACCGTTCTTTCAATTCATCCTTGATTTGTTCGATAGCATTTAAAATGGTTTCACGAGGAGTGACATAATGCGTTTTAGGATATATCGTCAAACGTGGTACACGCCGTAACACTTCTCCAGTCAGAGGATCAAAGTAACTTAAGGATTCTATTTCTTCATCAAACAACTCCACTCGTACCGCTTCCCCATCTGAATCGGCAGGATATATATCAATAACATCTCCCCGTACTCTATAGTTTGCCCGCTGCAAAGCCACATCATTACGAGTATATTGTAATTCTGCCAAACGTCTTAGAATCGTTCGCTGATCAACAATATCCCCCCGAACCAAATGCAGTAACATACTTAAATAAGATTTGGGATCACCAAGACCATATATGCATGATACCGAGGCAACAATTATGGTATCTCGTCGTTCAAATAGAGACTTAGTGGCAGATAAGCGCATTTGCTCAATATGGGAATTAATTGAAGCATCTTTTTCAATAAAGGTATCAGAAGAAGGTACATACGCTTCCGGCTGATAATAGTCATAATAAGAAACAAAATACTCTACCGAATTAAAAGGAAAAAATTCTTTCATTTCTCCATACAATTGCGCGGCGAGTGTTTTATTTGGAGCCAAGATAAGAGTCGGACGTTGTAGTTGTTCGATAACATTGGCCATTGTAAAGGTTTTTCCCGACCCCGTAACACCCAGTAACGTCATTGCGACTTCACCATCGTTAATGCCTTCGACTAACTGTTTAATTGCCTCGGGTTGATCGCCCGCAGGTTTGAAGTTGGAAGAGAGTTGAAATGCCTTTGCCATAAAAATAGTGCCTATATCTAAACAATCTTAATCGTAAATAATCTTAAAAAATGTTATCCTACGATGATTTTTTTTGGGAATCTGGATTTAAAGGACAAAACAGATTCTTGCTCCCATAGCGTCCATTTTACGACAGGAGAAATGAACTTGGCTATTAATTTATCTCAGCGGGTCAAAGCAGTAAAACCATCTGCGACTTTGGCCATTACAGCAAAAGCCAAAGCATTAAGAGCTGAAGGTAAAAACATTATCGGTTTAGGGGCGGGCGAACCCGATTTTGACACACCTGAGCATATTAAAAATGCAGCAATTGAAGCGATTAATAATGGCTTAACCAAGTATACGGCAGTGCCGGGTACCATTGAGTTAAAACAAGCAATCTGTGATAAATTTAAACGTGATAATCAGTTAGATTATACGACAGACCAAGTTCTAGTCTCCAGTGGTGGTAAGCAAAGTTTTTATAATCTATGTCAGGCCTTGTTAAACCCGGGCGATGAAGTATTAATCCCGGCACCATATTGGGTATCTTATCCGGACATGGCCATTTTAGCTGACGCCAAGCCAACCATAATAGAAACAGGATTGGATCAAAACTTTAAAATATCGCCGGAACAATTACGAGAACATATTAGCGACAAATCTCGTTTAGTCGTATTGAACAGCCCATCAAATCCCACTGGTGTTTGTTATACAGAAGCAGAGTTAAAAGCCTTAGGGGATGTGCTAAAGGACTACCCCGAGATCGTAATTGCCAGTGACGACATGTATGAACATATTTTATGGGCCGACGAGCCTTATAAAACCATTGCTCAAGTTTGTCCTGAACTGAATTCTCGTATCATTACCTTAAATGGCGTGAGTAAAGCGTATTCCATGACAGGCTGGCGTATTGGTTATGCAGCAGGCCCTCAGGAATTAATTTCTGCCATGACAAAAATTCAATCACAAAGCACATCGAATGCCTGTTCAATCTCTCAGGCAGCAGCTTTAGAAGCCTTAAACGGCGATCAATCTTGTATTCAGGAAATGTTGACAGCGTTCAAAAAACGTCATGATTATATCGTTGCAGCCTTAAATGAAATTCCAGGGATTAAGGCCATTAAATCTCAGGGTGCTTTTTATTCATTCCCAAATGTTGAAGGCCTGATTAATCAAACTGAGAGCGTTAACAATGATGTTGAATTAAGTGCTTATATTTTAGAAAAAGCGGAAGTCGCATTGGTTCCTGGCTCTGCATTTGGTGCACCAGGTTATGTACGCTTATCCTTTGCAACCAGTATGGAGAACTTACAAGAATCCATCGCCCGCATTAAAAAGCTTTTTAGCTAAAAAAAACGAGAGGAATCCATAGCACTCTTCCTCCTTATTAGTCGAGTGCGATGGATGAGTCTTGTTTCGTTCATTAAAAAATCCTACAAATATTTCAGAAAAATCTGACACAAATTTCAGTTTTAACCGACATACAAGCCCCTCACTATTAATTAAACTGTTTTTAATCCCAAACAATTTTTAATGGTGAAGCAAATGAAAACAGCTAAGAAAAACCAAGGATTTACGCTAGTCGAAGAATTAGCCGTCATTAGTATCATTCTGTTTATGGTCTGCATCGGCGCGCCTGCAATGAGTTCCATGCTCAATAATAACCGTCAAGCTAATCAAATGAATATCCTTGCCAATCACCTACGCATGGTCCGCTCTGCGGCGGTTTTCGATCATAAAAATATGTTGATTTGCAAAAGTAGTGATGGCCAATTTTGTGATAAAAAAACCGATTGGAATAAAGGCTGGATTACCTTTCATGATAGCAATAATAACAAAAAACGTGATCCCGAAGAAAAGGTCATAATCAGCCAAGGAGTACTAGCTGATAATACCAAAATTCTTTATAGCAGTTTTGGTGGAAGTAAAAACTATGTCCGCTATTATAGTCAGGGTTATAGCCACACCAACGGAACATTTGTCTTTTGTAATCCCAATGGTCTTGAACAAACCAAGGCTATCATCATTTCCAAAACAGGCAGGATAAGAACGGAGGAAAACCCTAGCAAAAAACAAAAGAAAAAATGTAGTGCTTATACCCAATCCACTTGAAAATGCATGATTCAGAGCTCAGCGAGCCATTCAAGACAAGGCGAAGACCGCCGGGAATGGCCTCACCCTTGCTAAGGTCTTCAACGCCGTATTGGATGGCTCGCTGAACTCCCGCAGGGCAAGCCGATAAGCGCACCTCTTCGGCGTTATGAAGACTCGAAATAGGCCAAACTATTACATCATCCTCATGCCTTGAATCGATACGCTTATCGACTTGCTGAAACCTGCATTTTCAGGTGGCTTGGGTATATATATCTTAATTGAAGATGCTCAAATGCTAAAACTAATCAAAAATCAGCTCAAAAATATTTTTTACATTTTTTTAAAAAATTGCTTGACCTCAAGTCTATTAGTCAATAAAATACGCCCCGTTGCAGTAATTAAGTAACAACTTTTCCCCCATAGCTCAGCGGTAGAGTAGGTGACTGTTAATCACTTGGTCATATGTTCGAATCATATTGGGGGAGCCATATTCTAAAGCCCTGTATATCTAATGATTACAGGGCTTTTTTATTGTCTGTTTATCAGTAAACTTTAGCTAGAAAGTTAGTTTTACGGCAACTATACGGCAGTTTCTTACTTGGCTAGGAATTAATAAAGTAGATAATACTTAGAACTCAACAAAAAAGGGGCTATTTTGCCCCGATTCCGATTTTAGTAAAAACATAGTTACAGTACTTATCTTTCATAAGTTCAGCATATTGTTTAAGTGAGATTTTCTCTTTAAGTTCTTTTATGGCTTCTTCTAAATAATCATAACTACGGTCTAAAAAGTTAGCTTTGCTGTAGATTTCTGCTCATGGACCTGAAAAATCTTTGAGAAAATCATAACCAGTTTTTTCTTCAATATGATTCCTTGCCATCTGTAAAATATGGTCAAGAACACAGTAAACAGGATCAAGAGACTCAAAACTATCATAACCACATGACTCCCTGAATTCCTCAATGACTTCAAATAAATCCTGTTCACATAACTCCACCTGTTCTCAAATTTTACAAGCTGCTTGCAAATCAAGGTGTCCATACGGACAAAAATAGCTCTCTAGTTCACGTACTTCATTAATCATAGTATTGAAGTTAGATTTTAAAATAACGGGAGATTAAACCCACTATTAATCCACAATTGCGGTGAAGGGAGTCAAATGTAGTGTTTTGATTCCATATTAAAAAAGTCCAAAACACCGTTTTTGAAAAAATTGGATTCTAGCTTTTGATGATTTCTATATGATGAGGATTTTCAGGAGGTAAATATTTTCAAAAAACATTTTACTGCTCTTTAGTTTTTAAGAGGCATTTCAACCTTAAAAATTATTTGTAAAAATGCCCTTAAAACCGTTTATTGTATGATTGATTCTGTGGTTGATTCACATAGCCCTGATATTCTTCGGGTAGTATGTTGAGTAGTATGGAATATGAATTTTATTGATAATGTGGCTAATGACCTTAGCATACAAAAAATCACCGCTTAGACAGCAGTGATTTTTATGCTATTTCTTTTAATTTCCAACCTGTTTAGTTATGAAAGCCTAAAGAGCTAGTTAATTAGTTATTTTTTCCATTCTTTAATAATACTTTCAAAGTCACTATCCTTCCATTTTTCTTTCCAAATATCTAGGTATCTAACATCATTAGAAGAAGGTTCTTTATCTTTGTCACATTGATCTATTTTAACGAGAGATGGCATTACTATGGCTTCACCTAAAAGTAATCCTTCACCTGATTGCAGAGATGGCAAGCTATCAATCAAACTTCCAAGAGTATCTGGAAGCAATCTTTTTACATAATTTTGGTCATTTGGGTTTGTAAGCCTCATAGCAATAAAGTTATTGCATTGTGAAAATATGGTTTCGGATATTTCTGAGGGCCTTTGACTAACAATCCCGAGTGTAACACCATATTTTCTTCCCTCTTTGGCTATTCTTTCAATGGCATTTCTAGAGGCTCTAAATTTGGCCAAATTATCTTTAGGTACATATTTATGGGCTTCTTCATAAACAAGTAATAACGGGGTTTCAAGATCAACAGCATCATTTAAATATTTTTTATAAAAATATCCAAAATCAAATAAAAGCCTAGTTATTAGCGACACTGTTATACTTAAGACTTCAAATGGAATACCACTTAAGTCAATAACCGTAACATTTGATTTTTTATCAGATTTATAGCTCAATAAATTTTCTAATACATCCTTTAATTCCAATGTTTTATCATCAAAAAGAAAATTAAATCTTTTATTACCTACAGTATTCTCTAGTCTTAAAATAAATCTCTCAAAATCACCTTTATAAGGTCCTGGGCTTGCTTTTGATGCTTTTGCAGTTGATTGTTCACAAAAATCTATTTCTTCTGTAAAATAAGAATCTACTCGATTATTAATTAAAGTATTATCACTTTTTTTAGGCTTTCCTTCTCCTTCTAGCCTGCCTATTACTTCATTATTTAAGTTTTTTATATATTGAATAACTTCTTTTATATCAAACTTTAACGGTGAATCAAAATATACTTTATCACTAATAACCAATGGATTATGTCGCTTTTTATTTTCAGTTACAGCAAATTGAAATTGAGAAACTTGGTTATGAGAGTTACTTTCATTACTTTCGATAAACAAATCATTTAGTTCTTCACTATTAAGCAACCAATACGGTAAAACCAAACTATTAATATCTAAAAGATTTGTCCCTGGAAATGCCGCTTGATATTCATTATGAATATCAAAAATTACTATATGAGAATTATTAAGCCCTTCAAATCCTCCCTCTTTTTTTTCTGATACTGCTTTTTGTAAAATTTTTGCTGTTGTATGTGATTTTCCCGAACCACTAGAACCTACAATCGAAAAATGTTTATTAAAAAACTTATTTCCATTTACGGGGACTTCAATATTTTTATCTTGTGCTAAAGTAGCAAATAAAAACTTTTCATGTGGTTTAAATCCATTTTCATAAATAAGTTTTATATCGCTTTCAGATGCTGGCTTTGCTCCTTTTGGAGGAATTGTTAACGCATCTCCTCCCCTGGTAAATTCATCACCAATTATCGTCCCAAGCGGATTGGCCTCTAAAATATAAGCAGGGTAAGTTTCTTTTGTTTTGTGACCTTGATTGTCTTCTACAATTCTTTCTTTAAGCTCAATCTGATAACTCTCTATTATGGCAATAAGTTTACACCCATCATTATCGGAAATTTCAAGATAAGAACCAATTTTTAAATCACCAAGTGCATCATCTATGCTACGTTTAAATGCAATTAAATCCTCTACTTCAATTTTAACTTTATTAGGAAAAACAGAGGTTACATAGCCAAGTTGTTTATTGTTTGAATCAGTCATAATAATATTTTTTTTAAAGTATAGAGATTATATCGGAAATATTTTTAATTTGTATTTTTACATTTTTAATATCAACATCGATTAAAACTGGGTCATTTATATAGAACTGAAAGATTTCTTTTATTTTTCCATAATTTTCGCTAATTATAATTTGTAAGTTTTCTTCTGTATTTATTAGCTTTAAGCACAAGTCATTATGAATAGTCGAACATTCTTTGATTGAATTTAAAGAAAATTCAGCTCCTAAAAAGTCATGTCCATCTTTAAATTTAATTCCTTCGTTTAACAATTCTGTTTTTAGCTGTATCAACTTCTCACTTGCAATATTTCTGATAAAAACATATGGAGCACCTGACTTAATAACTCTACTCCTTGCAGGTCCTGATTTGTTATAAAATTTGTTTTTAATATTTAAAACCACTTGTTTAATTTCAGAAATACTTTCACTTCCCTCTAATGCAACAATAATAAATCGTTCATAATCATCAATATTTGACCAAGTAAAATGTATCTTTTTTATCAAGCGGAAATATTTTTGCTCCCCTTGATTTTCTCTAAAGGTAGAGCTAAAAATTAAGTCTTTTCCATTTTTTAAAAAATCAAAAATCTCTTCTTTTGTACAGGTTCTATTTTCTATTTGATCTGGTGGATTATTTACAACTAATTTTCTCAAGTAATTTGCAATATTGGCATAATAAAAAAAAGCCTCTTCATCTGAATTTCCAATAAAATTTTCTGTTTTTAGTTTTGAAATAACTAGCTCAAATTGTTGGGCAAAATCGGAAGATAAATCTAATTCAAAGTTTTCTATAAACTGTTCTTTTTCTTCTTTGGTAAAATCATCCTTTCTATTTCCTAAGAAAATATCCAAGCTTTCTAGTGTGATTTGATTAGACTGTTTTATATGCTTTTCATATCCGTTTAAGTCACTGAAATAAGCATATAGAATATATTTTTTTGAAGGGTCTAGTTTAAACTCTTCAATAAGTTTGGAAATTGGGATATTAACTTGTGAGGGGGTGAGTTTGGCAGTTTCTTTATACTTTACTTGTATTACAAAATTATCAGAATCAATATCTTGAATCTGTTCAATATTAATTGAATCATTTCCAGAATTTAAAAGCTCTATGATAGTTTTATCTATCTGGTACTCAACCCCCTTAATAGCATAGTATCCTCCGTCAGTTTCATAACTTTTTTTTGTCATTTTATCTTTTACACAAATAAGTTTATATTTTTTTACGATTTAACACATTGACTTTTAATGATAATTCTAACATACCAATCATTATGTAAATAGCTTATTTTAATCACTTCATCTTAAAATAGCTTTAGAAATTTGATAATTCATAAGCTCATGGTTATTAAATTGGTATTTGAAACTGTTACAATTCTTAAAAATTATTTTCCTTTTCTTTAGCAAGATTTTCCCTGGCTTTGGATATGTTAAAAGCTCATGATTCATTTAGAATACCATGAGTAATTAATGTGTTTTTCAACTCGGTTCTATTTTCTGTTTTTCAGAAAGCTCATAGGTGGCTTTCCTCGTTTATAGGCTCATCGGGATTTCAGCTTATCATTTGATTGTAAAACTTGATCAAGTTTTTTATCCATTTTGAAGAACCTTGTTGGGATTCTGGCTCTCAGAAATTCCCATTTTTTAAATCTAGTCTCGCCGGGTTAATTTCAATTCAGTGAATCACAATTGTTCAAGATTTAACTTCAGAGATTAATTGGTCGGTTTTTTCTTTTGGAATTAGATCAAAGCCAATTTTAGAAATAACGGTTAGGATTTTTCTTGTTTTTTCATCTTGCTCAAATATTTTTTCTCTGTGAAGTTTAATTGCTTCATCCATTGCATTTCTATATTCCACTTCTAGCTCTTTTTTCTCCGCTTCAATATTTCTTTGCTTAGTTTCAAGCCTAGATGGATTGGTAAGCTCTTCTAGAGATTCGATAAAGCTGATATCAACTTTATACACCATTTTCAATTGGTTTTTGATTTCACTAAATCAGGAACCGTGCTCAGCTAGGTCTTTGATATGATCTTGTAAAGGGGCTGTTTGCAGGGCATTTATTATTTTTAACTGAGAGTTTAGTTCAGTAATTTTTTTGGAATATTCAATTTCAGGTTTATGTAGTTCCCCGATTCATGCTTCTGTTTCCATTGCATATTCAGAGTTGTTTAAGGTAAGTGTTCTTAACGGTGGCTCCTTAGAAATATCCACTGATATTTTGTCACCGTGTTCATTGCTCGATTCAAGGATATTTCCTTTTAATTCGGGGTTTGTACCGGATATGGCAGTTATGTATGCTTTAGAAAATGTAGAGTCATTTTCTAGGGTTGAGTTTGTGTTTGCTAGATTTTCAAAAATTCTATGGAATTCCGGGTCGGCAGATATTAGGGTGTGCTTTAGGGATTCGTAACAGTAGAACTCGGTAATTAAATAAACTGTGATTATATCAATGATACAGGACGGATAGAAAAAAACTTTTCGCACTAATTTTAAAATATTTAAAAAAATACTTGATTTTTTAAGAGAGCAGGAT
>Ga0209692_10000452_pt1 | contig 96741 bp, 82 predicted proteins | sample tdDd472_FD_187129 | JGI IMG/M metagenome (GOLD analysis project Ga0209692, IMG submission 187129) | Marine sediment microbial communities from the Atlantic coast under amendment with organic carbon and nitrate - tdDd47.2 (SPAdes)... | ecosystem: Environmental > Aquatic > Marine > Coastal >...
GGCGTCAAAGGCGTCAAAGGCGTCAAAGGCGTCAAAGGCGTCAAAGGCGTCAAAGGCGTCAAAGGCGTCAAAGGCGTCAAAGGCGTCAAAAAAATTGTAGTCAGAGCGTTTTTTGTGTCAAGTCTTTTTTTAAGTTTTTTAGTCTTTTAAGCTCTTCACGGTTTTGACGCTCTTGACGCCTTTGACGGTGTTAACGAATTTAATCAAGATCTTTAAAGAAATAGGTACGATAATGGATCATTTCATTAATCGAATCTTTAATATCATCCAAAGCCAAGTGTTTGCCACTTTTTTCAAATTTGGGAACACCTTGGCTATTACCGCTATACGCTTTTGGTGACCAGCGTTTTAACATTTCTTTAACCGCGCTAACGTCATAATTACGATAATGAAAATAGGCTTCTAATTTGGGCATTTCGTTGACTAAAAAGCGTCGATCTTGGCCGATGCTATTGCCACACATGGGGGAGGCACCAGATGGAACGTATTGTCGGATAAATTCCAAAGTTTGTTGCTCTGCTTGGGCACAGCTAATAGATGATTGCCTCACCCGTTCAGTTAAGCCTGATTTGCCGTGTTGTTTGGTACACCAATCTCCCATAGAGGATAAGATAGCATCCTCCTTATGTATTGCTAAACTAGGCCCGATAGCAATAATACCTAAATTTTTATCGGTAATAATGGTCGCAATTTCGATAATACAGTCCTTCTCCGGGTATAATCCGGTCATTTCTAAATCGATCCAAATGAGATTGTTGTGATCCTGCACTTTAATTTTCACCTACGCTAGAATTATAATAAGGGCCCTTAAATTAATAACTAACTTTTATAATGTCCATTTTTACTCAGATATTTATCTTTATGCTCGTTCTGACCACCTTGGTAAAGTGGTGGTTAAATAAACGTCAAATCGAACATGTATTCTTACATCGAGCCCAAACACCCGAGGCATTTGCGGAAAAGATTTCACTTGAAAAACATCAAAAAGCCGCTGATTACACTATGACAAAAATTAAGTTTAGTCAACTAGAGCTTGTATTTGGCAGCTTTTTATTAATTATTTGGACCATAGGAGGAGGACTTAATTGGCTTGATCAGCTTCTCAGTAATATTTCAACGAATCCAATTTATACCGGCATTATATTTATTTTAGGGTTTTCTATTATTGGCTCCTTATTGGAATTACCTTTTAGTATTTACAATACTTTTGTACTGGAACAACGCTTCGGATTTAATCGCACTACCATTGGACTTTTTATTAGCGACATGTTTAAGCAGTTGATTCTAATGTTAGTTATTGGCATTCCTTTGTTATACGTTATATTATGGTTAATGCAAAGTGCAGGTTCATTATGGTGGCTATACGCTTGGAGTGTATGGCTAGGTTTTAGTTTATTTATGATGTGGGCTTATCCGGCTTTTATTGCTCCCCTTTTTAATAAGTTTAGCGAACTAGAAAATACGGACTTAAAAGAGCGTATAGAGAAACTTATGTTGCGTTGTGGTTTTCATAGTACGGGTATTCTGGTGATGGATGGTTCTAAACGTTCCAGTCATGGTAATGCTTACTTTACTGGGTTGGGTAAAAATAAACGAATCGTATTTTATGACAATCTATTAGAATCTTTAGACGAAGAAGAAATTGAAGCCGTATTGGCCCACGAGTTAGGGCACTTTAAAAAGAAGCACATTCAAAAAAGACTGATTCACATGGCCTTACTTTCGCTTGTAGGGTTTTCTATATTGGGTTATTTAATGCAGCAAGACTGGTTCTATCATGGTCTAGGGATTGATAATCCATCCATTCATAGCGCACTCATTCTATTTAGTTTAATCCTACCCGTATTCACATTTATGTTTTCACCCTTATTTTCGATTCTAAGTCGAAAACACGAGTTTGAAGCAGATGACTTTGCAGCATCCCAAGCCAGTGCCCAAAAACTCATCGATGCTTTGGTGAAACTTTATAAAGAGAACTACAGCACTCTAACACCTGATCCGATATACTCCAGCTGGTATGATAGTCATCCGCCAGCTCCAATTCGCGTTTCTAATTTGCAGAAACATTTAACCAACTGAATTAAATGGCTAATAAAAGAAACCTCAACCGTAGACAACAATGGCGAATTGATAAAATTCGGAATGAACGATTAAACAGAGCCAAAGGTAAGGCAAACCAGCTCGATAAATTATATGAGTATGAAGAAGACGATGAACACCAGGGTTTAGTCATTCAACATTATGGAAAAACTCTGGACATCGAAGATCAAGATAGCCATATCATTTTTCGATGTACCATACGTCAAAACCTGGGTAATATCGTATGCGGAGATAAAGTCATTTGGCAAAAAATTCATCTTAAAGATAATCAACAAACGACTCAAAATAAGACTATTTTTGATGGCATAGTTTTAGCGGTTATGGAAAGAGAGTCTTTATTGGCTCGCCCCGATCCCTATGGCAAGAAAAAAGCTATTGCGGCAAATATTGACCAAATTTTAATCATAACCTCACCCATTCCCTTGTTAAATAAACGTCTCATCGATCGATATTTGGTGGCGGCAGAGGTTAACCGCATAAAACCCGTAATAGTCCTAAACAAAATTGATTTATTAGCCGATATAGAATTGGACGATATCAAAAAGGACCTGGAAATATATCATCAATTGGACTATCAAATGATTTATACCAGCGCTAATCTAGCCAATGGACTACATGATTTAAAAGTAATTTTAAGCAATAAAAATAGTATTTTAGTTGGGCAATCAGGAGTCGGAAAATCATCATTGGTAAACCTACTCTTACCGAAAGCACAGGCTCGCACTGCAACAATCTCAGATGCCACAGGTAAAGGCAAGCACACCACCAGTGCAGCCATGTTATACCATCTGGAACAAAGTGGGGTTGAGGGGGGATGCTTAATTGACTCTCCTGGTATTCGAGAATTTGGGCTTTGGGACGTTAGTAAAGACGAAGTAGAGTATGGTTTTAAAGAAATCCATGCCTATTCCGATAAATGTCGTTTTAGAAACTGTAAACACATAAATGAACCACAATGTGCTATTCTTGAAGCGATAGACAATAATAAAATTAACCTGGAACGTTTTGAAAGCTTTAGACAAATCGTAGACTCTCTTTAGATTATGCCAGAATCCAATCAACAACAAATCCAAGCATTCATAAAACAAATTGGGGCAAACCACCTCCCTGTTTTAAATCCCACGGTACCCAAAATTGCGGAAGAACTGACTCAAGATATTTTTAATTATGAACGCCTGGGGCAATTGGTTCACCTTGACCCACTTTGTTTGTTTAACTTTTTAGCCTGGGCAAATAATCATAAACAGGAATTATCACCGGATTCAGAAGAAAAAATTCAAACGCCCAAACATGCCGCACTGTTATTGGGAATCGATAATATCGATCGTTGCATTAAAGATCTTAAACCTTTAAGCAGTCTTAAAAATAAAAAAATTGCCAATAAAATTGAGCATCTGGCTTGTCGTGGTTTACACACAGCTTATCAAGCCAAAAATTTGGCTCAGATTATGCGCAGCCGCTCAGCTGAAGCCATATATTTAAGCGCTCTTATGATGCCATTAGCCGAACTTTTAGTTTGGCATATTGAACCGAAAAAAGCCCAAAAAGTAGAGCTATTGGTATTTCAAGAACAACAACCAGATGAAGAAGCACAACTCTCAGTATTTGGCTTTACTTATACCGATTTAATGATTGAAATGGCCCCGCAATGGCATCTGCCGGAAATGTACATCAGCGCACTTCAAACAGAGGTTTTATCAGAAGCAAAAAAATCGATTCTATGTATCAAATTGGCCGACAAACTGGCACGACATGTGGACTTTGGCTGGTATCATCAACAAGCTTACGATTTTTATGAGTTTTGTGAAGAAATAACACCATTTCATATCAATCGTCTTAGCAAAGAGTTTCACCAAACAGTTTTACAAATGTCCTGGGAGGCGATTGATTATTATCAACTCATTTTGCCCGCAGTCTATTTACCTTTACAAGAAGGAAAAGTCCCCTACCAGCAAGTCATATCATTAGAAAAACCGAAACAAAAACAATCAGTGGCGGACTCAACCATTGTACAACTTAATGCTCAGGTCACCGATAAATCAAATCCAGGGGGGCCTAAAAACCTAGAGTCAGCGTCTAACCTTCCGACTTTAATCCAATTAACGATTAATTCTTTGCATGGGTCTGAACGTTATCAGCAAACTATTTTCTTGATGTTGGATAAAAGCAAGTCCGATCTTATTATACGTATGGGTAAGGGATTGGATGACAATGCCATTATGTTAAAAAAAATCAATGTTTCTAAAGAAAAAAATCTATTCTCCATTTTATTAGAAAAACCTCAATCGATTTTTGTCAAACAAAGTGAATTTAACCGCTATCAAAAATTTTTTAGTCATGAAATATCCAGCTTATTGCCAGCAACAGAATTTTGCGCCAAGGCACTTTTTTACCACAAAAAGCCAATTGGTCTATTTTACGTAACCAGCGAAGAAGGTTTGGCAAAAGACGATTATGACTTTTTTCGGAAAACTCTGGTAAGATTTGATCAGCATTTAACCAAAATCAGCTAGGTTGAAAACTTATAGTTAATTTTTTATACTCCTAGCGGTCAACTTTCATTTCCAGATTGTTCCTTTTTTACGGTTCATTAATTTATTTTGAACAGACAACTGGATTTTAAGGGAGGGAAAATAATATGTACAAAAAATTCCATTATAAAAATCTAATTAAATTATTTGCTCTATCCACGTCGATGTGGATGTTTCCAGTCCACGCCTGGGTCGGTGGAGAACAAAAAGAAAATGAGCGCGAAGAGGCCATGCATCTAACTCCCAATCTTGAAAATGGGAAACGCATTTATGAACTCTGCGCTATTTGCCATCATGAAACAGGCTGGGGAGATGGCGCAGATATTAGCCAACGCCAAAAACCAGGATACTTTCCTATTCTTGCTGGACAGCATCGTAATGTTTTAATAAAACAATTAGCGGATATTCGTGCCGGAAACCGAGACAATCCCATGATGTATCCTTATACCTTGGATAAATACATTGGAGGTGCCCAAGGTATAGCCGATGTAACCGCATATATTGCTAGCCTACCGGGCCATCCTCAAAATACAGTCGGTGCCGGCAATGATCTATTATTAGGAAAAGATTTATATCGAGTTCATTGTGCCAAATGTCATGGTAAAAATGGTGAAGGCAATGATGAAGACTTTTACCCCCGTCTTCAAGGCCAACATTACGAGTATATGCTACGTCAGTTCATCTGGATTAGAGATGGTAAACGTCGCAATGCCAATTATAAAATGCGTCGCCAAATCGCTCGCTTTACCTTTAGGGAAATGATGGCCGTAATCGACTATTCATCCCGTTTAAAGCCTCCAAGCAAAGATGATTCCGCAACATCCACTACTGAAAAAAAATAATAAAATGGTCAATTATCTGGAATCAAAATGTTAAATTTAGCTCGCAAATTTATTTACCTCACTTTTTTAACTCTTTTATATCAAGCATCATGGGCTGGTGATTTAGATCAGAAGTTATTAAAAGCCGTAGCATCCGCTCAGCTTGAAGAAACCGAAAAATTATTGAACCAAGGCGCTAATCCAAATAGTATCGGTGAATTTGGTTATTTTCCATTAATTTATGCTGCCGAAGATAATAATTTAAAAATAGCAGAGTTGTTAATTAAGTATGGCGCATCAGCAGAACAAAAAACAAAAACAGGTTATACCGCGTTAATTGCTGCTGCTGAACAAGGTAATATGAAAATGGCCAATTTACTATTGGTCAACGGTGCCAAACCTCAAACTAAAACACGTAAAGGCCAAGATGCCTTTATGATAGCTGTACGTTCTGGTTTTGAAGATGTATTATCTATGCTGATAGCCTATGGTGCTAGTGTTAATACTGCTGATCGCAATGGTCATACGGCTTTAATGGAGTCAATCTCTCGTGGCCATTTCCATATTATGCGCATGTTATTAATGGCTGGAGCCGATGCCAATGTCGAAAATAATAAAGGCGGTACTGCTTTAATGTTAGCCGCTGAAAAGGTAGACCCAACCTATGTTGAAGAGCTATTAATTCGTCATGCCGAAGTGAATAGCAAAGATGAAACCGGTTCATCGCCGCTGCATATTGCCTCTTCCTTAGGTAATCTCGAAACCACCCGAGTGCTTTTAAAAAACAAAGCAGATATCAATAGTACTGATAATGATGGTTGGACACCGCTTATGACTGCCGCTTTTGAAGGTAGAAAAAACGTGGTACAACTCTTACTTAATAATGGAGCTGATATTAATATTAAAGACAAACAGGGTTTTGATGCCATTCGTTTAGCACGAAAGGCCAAAAATGATAGTATTTCAATGTTATTAAAAAAAGCTTACCTTCAAGCCAAGCATTAGAAAGGTTTACGGTTTACGGTTTACGGTTTACGGTTTACGAAAAATTGTATGCTTATCCTCAACGGACTATCAAGCATTTTGTTATTTTTTAGTGTCAACTGTAAACCGGCAACTGTCAACTTTTTCTATTTATGTCCTAGACTTCTTTACGCCCGGCAAAAGCATGTCCTAGAGTAGAACCATCAATATATTCCAATTCGCCTCCTAGCGGGACACCATGCGCAATTCGAGTAATTTTTATTTGGTATTGTTTCAATTGCTCAATAATATAATACGCAGTAGCTTCCCCTTCTACCGTCGTATTGGTAGCCAATATCAGTTCAGATAAACTCTCTTTTTGGGCCCGTTCAAATAGGCTAGGTAAATTCAAATCGTCAGGTCCAATACCATCCAATGGAGATAAATGACCCATCAATACAAAGTATTTACCTCGAAAACTACCGGATTGTTCAATTGCGTATACGTCTGCTGGAGTTTCTACCACACAGATACTCGAATTATCACGCCGCTCATCGCTACAAATTTGACAATAGTCTTGTTCCGTTAAAATCATACAAGAACGACAATGTGATACTTTTTCGACCGCATCGTTTAAGGCTTCTGCCAACTGCGATGCTCCTACCCTATCCCGCTCCAATAAATAATAAGCCATCCGTTGGGCCGATTTATTGCCGACCCCAGGTAAACAACGTAGCGATTCGATCAATCGCATAATTAAGGGTGAATGTGACATTTAAAAAGGTAATTTAAATCCGGGAGGAAGATTAACGCCCGAAGTCATACCAGACATTTTTTCTTGACTTTTTGCTTCAACTTGACGAGAAGCATCATTAACAGCTGCTGCAATCAAGTCTTCCAACATATCTTTATCATCCATCACTGCCTCATCAATATTGACTTTTTTTAGATCATGACGTCCTGTCATCACCACGGAGACCATGCCGCCACCGGCATTTCCAGTAACTTCCATATCAGCGATTTCTGCCTGTGCTTTTTGCATATCTTCTTGCATTTTTTGAGCTTGCTTCATTAAGCCGCCTAAGGCACCTTTCATAGTATGTTTCCTTTTATCTTTACTTTATATGTCTTACCGTTCTAATTATATACCATAAATTTACAATGGTTTTATAGACTCATGAATAATTTTAGCGGCAAATGAATTCAAAATCAGGTTTACAGCAGGATCTTCCTGAAATGCTTGTTGTGCATCACGCAACCTTTGCTGAGCACTTTTTAACTCTTGAGTTTTAGGACTTAAAAATTGTTCCTGTTCTAGCTTAGATAGTTCGCTAAATTCAATTTTTACATCCGTTTTGAAGTACTCATTCAGTTTCTGTTTAAGACGATTGATTATTTTATCATCTAATAACTCTTTATGGGCACCATCAAGACCAAATTTCAAGGTTAATTTATTTTTTTCTTCATTTTTACTGAGCAGGCTGCTATGCATTAAAATTTCTCGCTCAAGCCCATTACAGTCGATTTCCTTAATCCAATCATGCCATTGTTGATATAAACCTGCACCTGGAGTTACTGTATTTTGGCTATCGGGAGAATTACTTATGGATTTTTCTTCTTGTTTGTCTCTATCGGCATGTTTTTCGGTTGGGGAAGAGCTTAATGGACTATCGTTTATTTCAGACAAAGGATTAGGTGCTAAACCTGTTGGAGAAACATCAGATAAAACTGAATAATCCTCTGCACCGTAATCCATAGAATCATATTGATTCGCCTGATCGCCATAATAGGCATCTATCGGTGGTAATTCCGAATAATTGTCAGTATGACGAGGAATATCAGTTTCAAGTTGATTTTTGGACTTCTTAAGTGGTTCCTGGGTTATCGCAGGCGGAGCAGCCTGGATTGTGTCATTTTCAAGGCTCTTTTCTGCTGGCTGAATGATTTTTTTTTCTGTTTTTTCTTCTATTTTTGTTTCAGTCTTTTCCTTATTTTCAGGACTTAGTGATTGAGTTAATTTTTTCGGAATGCTTCGCTGTTTTTCTGCAAATGTTTGTTTAGAACGCTTCTCCAAGTTTGGCTTCAGCTCTGACAAATTTTTTTTTTTATCTTCCAAACTTACCGACTGATTTGCAGAGGTTTTCAAATCATTTTTTATTACCGGCCGAAAAGCCAACATGCGTAATAAAATCATTTCCAGAGCGCTTTGAGGGAAGGGAGAGGTTTCTAAATCTTGTCTTCCCGTCAAGGCGATTTGATAAAACAATTGGATGTCTTCAGGCGAAGCTTTACTTGCTAATATTTGCAGTTCTTCAAGGGCATAATGAGACTCATTAATCGCCTCGGGAACCAATTGGCATAGAGCAATTTGCTGTAAAATATTAATAATTTCGGCAAGAATACTTTCAATTCCCATGCCTTGAGCGATTATTTCACGTAATTCATTGACCATTTTATTGGCATCATGTTCGGCCAGAGAAGTGATAATTTGAAAAACATGCCTTCCCGACGCGTTGCCTAACATGGTTTGCACTTCATCAAGTACAATTTTACCAGCACCAAAAGCAATCGCCTGATCCAACAAGCTTAATGCATCACGCATTGAACCATCTGCAGCAATCGCAATGGGTTTAAGTGCCGCAACTTCAAATTCAAGGCTTTCCATTGCTAATATATTTTCCAGTTGCTGGGAAATTTGAGCAATAGACAAACGTTTTAAATTAAATTTAAGGCAACGAGATAAAACCGTCACGGGCAATTTTTGTGGATCCGTAGTCGCCAATAAAAATTTAACGTGTTCAGGTGGTTCTTCCAAAGTTTTTAATAAGGCATTAAAGCTATGCCCCGATAACATATGAACCTCATCAATTAGATAAATTTTATAGCGTCCCCGCGCTGGTCCATATTGGACATTTTCCAATAATTCACGGGTATCTTCGACCTTGGTTCGAGACGCTGCATCCACCTCAATGAGATCAACAAACCGTCCTTGATCAATTTCTATACATGAGTCACATTGACCACACGGATTAGCATTAACACCTTGTTCACAATTTAAAGCTTTGGCCAAAACCCGAGCAATGGTTGTTTTGCCCACGCCTCGTGTTCCTGAAAACAAATAAGCATGATGTAGGCGTCCTGTTTTTAGCGCATTTTCCAAAGCTTGACGGACATGCTCTTGTCCCATTAGAGCCTCAAAATCATGGGGACGATATTTTCGCGCTAAAACCTGGTATTTCATTAATTTCTTTTCACTTTAGTTAAGAACACTGCTAGACTAATCAGGAGTCTATTGCTTGCGAGACTCCCGTGGTTAATCATAGCATTTTTTACTCCGCTCCTATAATATATTTTGTTATTTTGGGAGGAATCAAAAAAAGACTGTGATGACAAGCTAATTTTTTACTATTCATGCTCGGCCCAGTGTAATCACAAAATAATAACAAATGGATATTTTTAAAACCATTAAACCAAAACATATCGGTATTTTTACTATCGTCCTGGTAATAATTACTAGCTTACCCCGATGGCCGATTGTACAACGACTTGATTTAAGCCTTTATGATTGGCAGTCCAATATTATTCGACATACCAAAACTCAAGAAGTACTGCAAAAAGAAGTGGTATTAATCGGCATTGATAAGAATACCTATAAACAACTCAACGAACCCTTTGCCTTATGGCATAACCATTTTGCCGATTTGTTCAAAGCCTTATCCCTTTCTGAAATAACCATATTCGGTCTGGATATCGCATTTCCCGATCGCTCTTTTAACCCCATAATCCCGGGCATAGATCAAACCCTATTAAGAGCCATGTTGATATTAAAACGAAAAGCACCGATTGTGTTAGGCACCACTATCCATATCGATGCTGACACCCGAGAAACTGACACCCGCGAAGTCTACGGACCCTATCTTTCTGCCGCTGGAGGAGCAAAGGGACAAGCCTTTGTACTCTGGTTCCAAGACGATGATCGGGTGGTAAGAACCTTTAAAGAAAATTTAGGGACACCGGAAAAACCCGTTAACCCGCTGGTTAAAACTATGGCCGAACATCTTAAACAAGAAGTATCTTCTGGCCTAATCGATTACACTCTAGGTGCACCGATTCACTATATCTCAATGCAGCAAGTCTTGGAATGGTATCACAGCAAAAACTTCGGGCAATTAAAACAAACCTTTGGGCAAAAAGCCGTTATTATCGGAACCGTTTTACCCTTTGAAGATCGTCACTACCAACCTGTAAATTTGGCCGCTTGGGAAAAAAATAATAATAATTTTGTTCCCGGGGTGCTTCTGCACGTGCAAGCTTTACGCAATATCCTCAATGGTGGTTTTATTCAACAACTCGATTTGTATACACTGTATATCCTTAACTTTATCATTGCATTTTTATGGTTCCTTGGGAAAAAAATCTATGTAGTATTTCTATTAATCCTTTGTTCAGCTACACTTCTATTAGGGACACAGTATGTCTTACTTACAAATAGTATTTATTTGCCGATTTCTGCTGCATTGCTAGGGATGCTAACCGCTTTAGGGGGCAGACAACTTTACGAAGCTATTATTCAAGTACTAGAAAGACAACGACTGAGAAAATCTTTTTCCGGCTATGTCAGTCCTCAGGTTATGGATGAAATCCTAAAAGGCAGCATAAAACCGGGTATTTATGGAGAACGAAAACACATCTGTATTTTATTTTCCGATATTCGCAGTTTCACAACGATTAGCGAAAAAATGCAGCCGGAAGATGTGATTCGCTTTCTGAATAAATATTTAGGCGCCATGACCGATGCGATTCAAGGACATGGCGGTACCATTGATAAATTTATGGGAGATGGCATTATGGCCTTTTTCGGGGCTCCCAAGTCATCTGAGACCCCGGCCTTAGATGCTTTTAATGCGGCCAAAGACAAATTAAAAAAATTACAAGAGTTAAATCAAGAGTTTGCTGAAAATAAAAGTATGCCATTGCTCAAAATTGGAATTGGTTTGCATTTTGGGGATGCCGTTGTTGGTAATATAGGTTCAGAGCAGCGCAATGAATATACTGCAATAGGTGATGTGGTGAATACCGCCAGTCGTTTAGAAGGTCTTACTAAGCAGGCGGGATATCCTATTGTGGTATCCGATGTTGTTGCCGATGCTCTAAAAGAAAACGTTAATTTTGATTGTCTGGGTGAAATGCCAGTCAAGGGTCGTGCGAACGTAACGGTCTTTGGTTGGCCACCTAAAGCACAAGGGGAATAAAGAAATGAAAGCTCTACTGAAACAACTGATTTTATCAGCACTATTAATCTTACCAACCTTGGCAATGGCAGGTCCAGTTGCAATGGTGATGGATCTGCAAGGAACCGCCACAGCTAATAGCAAAGCTCTAGAATTATTAGCTGAATTAGATGCCAATACCAGTATCGATATCAGCAAACAATCAGTTCTAACTTTAGTTTATTTAAAAACTGGAGAAGAGTATGTCCTCAAGGGCCCAAAAAAAGCTATTTTAAAAGAAAAGAACCTTGAAGTCGCCGGAAAAACGATAGCGGGTAAAACACTACTCGCATCTGCCGAAGGACTTGCTGCTGGCAACTACTCTCAAGCCGCCATCGTCATGCGTTCGGGCAAACCAAAGAAAAAGAAATTAACCATTTATTCGCCAATTTCAACAGGTATATTAGAGACAAATCCCACGCTATCTTGGCAAAACATGGGAAAAGGTTTTAAATATCACGTTGAAGTCTTGTCTGAAAATGGTGATTCTTTATTTGAAACTGAAACCAAAAAGACCTCTGTAGCCATTCCCAAAAGCGTTTCCCTACCAAGAAAGGAATTACTGAATTGGGAAGTAGAAGCAAGCCGTGGTTCAATCACCTACTATAATATGGCCGATTTTTTTATTGCCAGCATGGCCGATAGTAAACAAATAGCAGCGGCAAAACCCAATAAAAATGATAAGTTTTCGCGTAAATTGCTTTATGCCTGGTTATTGGAAAACAAAGGTATAACTGACGAAGCGCAAAAATACTGGAAAATGTTAGCCAAAGAAAGACCTAGTGACAAAGTGATATTATCAAAATTGAAATAACTTTTAAAAACCACCGTCTGAGGACGGTGGTTTTATTTTAAATAACCACAATCGCAATTACCGCCCCGGTCATAAACGAAGCCAAATTTCCCGCTAGAATCGATTTCATACCTAATGAAATAATTTCTTTACTACGCTCTGGTACCATGGTGGTCAAGCCACCAATCATTATCCCTAAACTACCAAAATTAGCAAATCCGCATAATGCATAAGTGAGGATTAGGATACTAGAGGTACTCAACTCTTCTTCACTGATTTGACTTAATTGAATAAACGCCAATAATTCATTGAGAACCACTTTTATTCCCATGAGTTGACCCGCAGTAATGGCTTGTTCCCAAGGGATACCAATTAACCAGGCGAAGGGTGCCATTACATAACCTAATAAACCTTGCAAGCTGACGGTTTGACCATTTATAGCCGGAAATAAAGCGAGGATCTGGTTAATTAAGCTCACTAAGGCAACCAAGACCAACAACATGGCGATAATATTAATCAAGAGTTGTACGCCATCCATCGTTCCTTTAGTAATTGCATCCATGGTACTTGAATAAGGTGTGGTTAATTTCATTGTTGATTCGTCAACCTGAGTAGAACCCGGAACCATAATCATGGCAATAATAATTGCTGCGGGCGCACTAATAATAGAAGCAATCAATAGGTGACCCAGAGCATCTGGAATAAAAGTTGACATCAATCCGGCATAAAAAACTAAAACCGTACCCGCGACAGTAGCCATACCGGTAGTCATCAAAATAAATAATTCCCCGCGTCCCATACTGGCTAAATATTGTTTAATAAATAAGGGAGCTTCGACCATTCCAACAAAAATATTAGCAGCACAGCCTAAGCTAACACTGGCACGGATTCCTAACAGTTTTTCCAAAAAACGTGCAATTAGCCTAACCAAAAAAGGTAATACCCCCCAATAGAATAAAACGGCTGAGATAGCACTAATGACCAAAATAATGGGCAAGGCCTGGATTGCCAAGATAAAACTTGAACCAGCTCCCGAACTGCTATATGGTGCATCGCCGCCGCCCAGATAACCGAATACAAATTGACTCCCCTGTTGCGTTGCCTGTGACAAAAGGAGAACAAATTCATTGATAAGATGAAAGGCATCCTGAATAATAGCCACTTTTAATAAAATAATAGCGAAAAAAAACTGTATCCCCAGACCAATAATTATGGGTTTAAATCGGACTTTTTGTCGATCTTCACTAAACAACCAGGCCAATAGAATAAAGGTAAAAAGACCTAATAGCGCTTGAAAAATAGTCATAAAAGAAAATGGATAATTATTATAAAGCGGTCCATATTAGCATAGACCCAGGAATAACCAAATGAAGCGAGCCCTAAAACGAATTGTTCTAGTCATTTTTTTACTAACTGGTTTTGCCACCCTGTTATTTTTTATCAATCAACAAAGTCCGATTTATCAACTCAATCAGTCAACTGCTCAGTTTATTCCCTTTCAAGAAATTCCTGAAAATTTACCCTCTTTAAAAGCAAAGGATTGTGGCTTATGTCATGTTGAAATATACCAAGAATGGCGACAAAGCTTACATGCAGATGCTTACCATGATCCCTATTTTCAGGCCTATTTAAAAAAGGATAAAAATGATCCGACCTGCTTGGTTTGTCATACTCCATTGGAAAACCAAGCCGAAGGAATATTAAAACTCAATAACAATACCTTAACCCTTACGCCGAATGATAAATTTGATAAATCTTTACGAGACGAGGGTGTTACCTGTGCAGTCTGTCACGTTCGTGATGGAATTGTTTATGGTCCCTATAAAAAAGAAATCATGAATGCGCCACATCCAGTTGCTAATGACAAAAAATTCACTAGTAAATCAATTTGTTTAAGCTGTCATCAAGTACCTGCTAAAGCATTTTCATTGGTTAAAGACGGTATATGCAGTACTGGTATTGAGTCCCGAGATGGACCATGGGCGAAAGCCGGTTATATTTGTCAAAATTGTCATATGCCGGAAGTTGATCGCCCCTTAATGACTGGTTTTCCTTCTCGGCCCGGTCGTAAACATCTATGGCCTGGAGGCTATTCGAATAGCCAATTACAAAAAGTCTTTGACTTCACCGCAGTCAAGGAAAACAATCGTCTCTATTTGAAGATAAAGAATGCTGGAGCGGGTCATAAAGTACCTACAGGAGATTCGGATCGGTTTATTCAGTTAAAAATATATTGGCAAGTTAGCAATCAACCTCCCCAATTACTAGAATCGGTTAATTTTAAGCGACAGATGATTTGGCAACCAATCATTATGGAATGGTCAGATAATCGTTTGGCTCCCGGTCAAAGTTTACATTTAAGTTGGCCTTTCCCTGATACAGATGGCAAACTCCATGTGAATGCTACTTATCATGTTATGAGTCAATGGTCACAAAACCGACTGCAGAAAAAATTTGGGTTAAAACAAGATTTAGCCGAAAAATGGAAGATTAACCGAACTTTCTTAGATAAGCAGATTATCCCTATTGTAAACACGCAATGATCGGCATAAAATCGAAACTCATTTCGATAATAATAACCGATGAGAATGAATGATGAGCGAACCAGAAATTAAATTAAGAGATAATGTAGAATTAAACGTTGAAGATGTAGCCAAAATTGCTTGTGCTCTAAAATCCTTATCTGCTTATACCACGTTAGCCTGTGCTGAAGATGATAGCCCCGAAGAACTCGAAGAAATTGTCAATGAGGGTTTGGAAGCCATCCAAAAACTTTTTGATGCTTGAGGAGAATTGATTGAATGCCAATAGCGACCTAAATAGCAATAACAACGATCCAAGTGATTATTCAGGTCTCAGCCCGGATACCATCTTAGATGCCATTGAATCCCTCGGATATCAAACCTATGGTTCAACTTTAGCCTTAAATAGCTATGAAAACCGAGTATTTCGGGTTGAAATGGATTCTAGTCCTCCGCTCATTGCAAAGTTTTATAGGCCTTTGCGATGGAACTCTGAGGCCATAATTGAAGAACATCAATTTAGTTTGGAGCTATATGACAATGAGATTCCTGTCGTGGCTCCCATTATCAGTGAGGACGGTCAGACCTTGCACACCTATCAAGGTTATCGATTTTCACTTTTCCCACTCCAGGGCGGTAGATGGCCAGATTTAGAAAGTTTAGACGATTATGAATGGATGGGACGCTTTATGGCTCGTATTCATAATATTGGTGCCAGCACCCCCTTTCAGCACCGTCACGAGCTTAATATTGATACTTATGGTCATCAATCGGTTCGTTATATACTAGATAGTCAATTTATTCCAAGTCATATAGAAACTGCTTATCAAACATTAACCGCCGATCTACTTAAAATGATTGAAAGCTTATATGAATTAGCGGGTGATAGTAAGATTATTCGCTTACATGGCGATTGTCACCGCGGTAATATCCTTTGGACAGATAAAGGCCCGCATTTTGTTGATCTAGATGATTCTTGCAACGGCCCAGCTATTCAGGATTTATGGATGTTATTGGCCGGAGACAGACCTGAGGTCAGTGCGCAATTATCAACCTTATTAGAAGGTTATCATGATTTTGCCGAATTTGACTTGCGCGAATTACATCTGATTGAAGCTTTACGTACCTTACGTATGATTCATTATGCTGCTTGGTTGGCGAAACGTTGGGATGATCCAGCATTCCCCATTGCATTTCCTTGGTTTAATTCGGTGAATTATTGGGAGCAGCATATTTTGGAGTTGAGAGAACAACAATCGGCTATGCAGGAACCTGTTTTACAGGTTTAAGGAAGGGTACGAGTTTACGGTTTACGGTTTACGGTTTACGGTTTACGGTTTACGGTTTACGGTTTACGGTTTACAAAAAGAGTCTAAAATCTTTTGTTTTTTCTGTAAACCGTCCACCGTAAACTGTCAACGGCTCTTACGCCGCATTTGCACTAGGCTTTTCGACATAGGTTAATGGGCAATGATCCGAATCGAAGGTAGAATCGCCTAAATCTTTATAAATTGCTTCCAGCGCCATATCTTCATTGGCAAAAATATTTTCTTCACCAATCGCTTCCATTAAGTTACTACGGCGCATAACTAATAATACCTGGCGCTTCAGACCACTAAACACCATGCGAATATTATTTTCTTTTAGACGTTGGTGTAAATGGTGAAGGACTTCCTCCCCCGAAGCATCCAACTGATTAATAGCATCACTCACAATTAAAATATGAGAGGCATTTGGCTTTTCACTAACGGCATTAATGATGGCATCTTCAAAAAAGGCCACATTAGCAAAATATAAAGAACCATCATAACGAATGGCAATAATTTCTTCGCTGGTCTTTAATTTTCGAACCGACACATCTCTTAGAGTCCCATCTTTATAACGCCCTAAAATAGCAACCCGAGGACGCATAGTACGATATAAATAAAGGCCGATAGCCAGCCCTGCTCCAATCATAATACCTTTTTCCAAATGTGGAGCAAAAGCAAGAGTAGCGATAAAAGTGATGATTGAGGCAATACCATCATGTTTAGAAACTACCCAAGCATGTTTCATCGCTTTAAAATTTATCAGCCCTATAACCGCCATCATTATCACTGCAGCTAATACCGCTTTGGGTAGGTGATACAATAGTGGGGTTAAGAACAATAAGGTCACCGCAACAATAATAGCCGTATACACCGATGACATCCCAGTTTTAGCTCCCGCATTTAAATTTACCGCTGAGCGAGAAAATGAACCACTGGCAGGATAAGAAGAAGTAAAACTACCAGCCATATTTGCCAAACCTTGTCCTATCAATTCCTGATTTGGATCAATACGTTCCTTGGTTTTAGCAGCCATAGCTTTGGCAATAGAAATGGCTTCCATAAATCCAATCAAAGAAATTACGATAGCACTGGCTAACATAGAACCAAATAGTTCCATATTAAAAGTAGGCAAAGCAACCGGAGGTAAACCTTGTGGGATTTCACCAACAACATTGCCACCTTGGTTTTCTAAACCAATCATCCAACTCAATAAAATGGTCAATACCACAGCAACCAAAACACCCGGAACTTTAGGATATCGGCTCTTAAAGAACCACATCAAGGCAAAAGCACCCGCCCCGAAAAGAAACGTTATTAGGTGAGTATCTCCTATTTGCAATACCACCCCCCAAATATCCATTAGGAAGTTTTCACTACGATCCTTAGTAACACCAAAGATTTTATTTAATTGAGAAAGCGCAATAATCATAGCCGCCGCATTGGTAAAGCCTACAATTACAGGATGAGAGAGAAAGTTGACCACAACTCCCAGTTTTAATAACCCGAGTAAAAATTGAAAAGCGCCGACCAAAAAAGCCAACATAATGGCCAGGGAAATAAACTCAGGAGAACCCACTTCTGCGAACTGACTCACTGAAGCGGCGGTTAACAGAGAAACAACCGCCACTGGTCCGGTACCTAATTGACTTGAAGAGCCCCATAAAGCTGCAATAAAAACCGGTAAGAAAGCAGCATATAAGCCATAATAGGCTGGCAGCCCGGCTAATTGCGCATAGGCCATGGACTGGGGAATTAATACCAAAGCTACCGTAATACCTGCTATTAAATCAGCTCTGATAACATCAGTTCCCATGGGGAACCATCTCAAAAAGGGAAAGAACCGTTGTATTTTCATAGGTTATTAAAAGCCTCTCTCGAATTATTCCGTTCTAATTATCATTTTGATTGATACGAGCGGAGGATAAAGAAGGAGTCTAAGCCAGCTCTGCAATTAGAGCCGTTAGACGATAGAAATAAACGCTGGATTATACCCTATATTCACACAAAAAACAAGATATTACTGTATTTTTAATTACTAATATACTAGCTATAACCTTAATTTTAATTAACTTTTTTAATAAATTGTGAAAACTGTCACAGTATTTAAACTAAAAGCCTAGTGAAGTGAGTATTCCTTCACAGTTATTGATTCAAAAATAACTTAAGATAAGTTTAAACTTAATTACATTGAAGTCATTATGGTTGTCATCACCAAAAAAATCTCTGTGTATGAACTATTACCTGGCATGTATGTCAGCCGCTTGGATCGTCCCTGGGGCTCAACTGACTATGCTCTGGAAGGTTTTTATATACAAAACAAAGATGATATCTACAAACTATTCTCTCTGTGTGAGTATGTCTATATTGACGAAGAGTTAAGCCAGGTTAATGTAGCCATTAAAGCGCATATTAAACCAACTTCTTGCTCTAAAAAACAACATTCTATTAAAAAAACCCCGGCTAAATTAAACACTAATTATCCCATTCAGATTAGAGATAAACAGCATTATTCCAGTAGCCAAACCTTTAAAAAAGAGGTTAATAATGCAAAAAAGCGACATAATGATTTAAAAAAGTCAATTGGACATTTTTTTAATAAAATCACTGAACAAAAAATTCCGCATATCGAACCGATAAAAAAAGTAGTGGCTAAAACTGTTGATAGCATTATCGCCAACCCCGATGCCATGATGTGGTTAGTTCGTACCAAAAAATCGGATGACTATAGCTATAACTTTGTCCTCAAACAAACCATCTGGGCACTTGCTACTGCCAGACAAGTAGGTATGAATAAAACAGATATGCAACATCTTGCTCTGGCCAGTATTTTATCCGGAATCGGCAAAAATAAAATTCCCCTCAAAATTGTTCAAAAAGAACCCAATTTTAAGGGCAAAGAATTTACCATATTTAAGCAACACGTCGAACACAGTATTGCAATGTTACGCCAAATGAAGAATATCCCTTCTCAAGTGATTATGACCGTTGAAAACCACTGCGAAACGATTAATGGAACAGGATATCCCAGAGGTCTATCAGGTAAGCATATTCCGATTGCCTCGCAAATATTAGGCATCGCCAGTTTTTACGAATTTTTAAGTTGCCCCCGGGATATTACACAAGCTATTAGCCCTAACGATGCGATTGATAAAGTTTTTGAACAACGTAATAAAAAATTTCATCAAGAATTGGTTGAACACTTTATTCAAGCTATTGGCATATATCCAACCGGAACGTTAGTACAACTCAATAGTGGTGAAGTCGCCGTCATCGTTGAACACCAGGAATCATTGCGCTTAACTCCCCAAGTTATGGTATTAAGGGATCGAAAAAATGAAGTACCACAAAAGCAAAATATAATCGATTTACGTAAATATCAGGGTAAGCTAGCCATTCAACAGAGTTTACCTTTAGGAACTTATGACATCAGTAATCAAGAAATTACTGATGCCGTGTTTAATCTACATAATGGCTGGAATATCAAACGCATTATTGGACTGGGGAGACTAAATGCTCTAAATTAATAAAATTAGGAACTGGCGTATCTAAGTTGTCAGTTGCACGTTCTTCATATTTGTCCATATCCACTTCTTTTTCTGCTACACCTTCTGGCGGTGGAGGCGGTTCTTTAAGAAGTTGAATTCTGGCACGACGATTTTTAGAGCGTGCAATAGGCGTTTTTTCTTCAACTGCTGGTTTACGCTCACCATGTGCTTCAATCACTAATAATTTTTTATCAATTCCTATTTTATCAAAAAACTTTTCTATAGCATCGGCTCTGCGCTTGGACAATTTATCGTTAAAGCGTCTTCGACCTCTATCATCTGCATGAGCGTCGACACGAATTTGTTTGATTTCTGTATCAATTTTTAAAAAATCTTTAATATCTCTAAAATTTTTCTTTGCTCGTTCCGTGAGGTCGGCTTTATTGGTCGCAAAATAAACTTTAAAATCACGTAAAAGTTCAGCATCATAGGGTAATAATTGACTTTCACATTGTCGGAATTCGGCTAGTTTTTTTCGAAACCGTACTGGTGAAATCGAAACCATAATTAAATCTCTTTGGTCGGCCACATCTCGATAGGTAATCGCAGGAGCCATACCATTCTCTACTTGTTGGAACATTCGCGAGGCATAAGGACTATTTACCTTTAAAGGCTTATGGCCAGTTTGTAATACAAACTGACCAATTTCAAAAGTTTTACTATCGTGGCGCCATGGAGCAGGCTCTGACATGATTTTTATTTTTGAATTTTTTAAATAGAGTTCATCACTGCGTAACTCAAATTTCATTTCTTGTCCAGCATTACGCAAAAATACCACTTCGCCATAATAGGGAACCTTTTGCTTGAGTAAGCACTTATAATATTTAGTCCCTTCGGTTTCCCAATCTGCTGTTTCCAAATGCGATCGATATTCACGTTGTGCCGCAAATAGGCCATTACTAGCCGCTAGCAGGGTAAAAAGAAGCCATTGACCAATTAGTTTTTTGTTCATAATATTGTCAGAATTACTCTGTTATTTAGTGCCGCCACATTAGATCTAATATCGGCAATTACTATTATTTCTTTATAAATAGAGATAGAAACGCAATGTTTCAGGGCTCAAGCAAACTTTGTCGCTACAGGCTTGATAAGAAAAGTCCAGCGGAATAACTTTAGGGATGTTCTCCAATTTACTTGTTCTTTGTTTCAGATTTATTTTAAAGCTGACACCCTGTTCATATAACGATAATACCGTTTTATTAAACGATAAGTTTTTTTCTATGGCTTGGGGGTACTGCACGCTCTGTATCACCAAGTTGCTCTTTCCATTTTTACCTGTCCCAAGGACAATATCCGTTGGGATCAAGTCCTCTTGATTTGGATAATGACTATTAATATGCCATTTGTCATCAATATTTACATGCAAAAGGTATACCTGTTCAGCATTTTTTTCTTTGACTAATTTTGCCCGTAATTTTCCTCGAGCCCCATATTGTACTCGCCCTAACTCTCCCTGATTAAATTGATTAAACGCAGTCAATAAATAAGCAAAAGCATTGGGAGCCTTTTGTATTTTTGCCGATAACGCCGCAATTAATTGTTCTGCCTTTTGTTCATACTGAGCTTTTCCCGTACGTTTAAACAAAGCGGCTAAAACTTCCATAGCGATTGAATTACCAGATGGGATGGCGCCATCATAGAGATCTTTAGGACGAACAATTAATGCCATCTCCTGTGAAGGATTATCCATATAAAACGCACCATCGGTTTGGTCCCAAAATAGATCTAACATAGTAGAGGTAATATTTTCCGCCTGTAATAACCAATCGGAGTCACCCGTAGTATCAAACAATTGGATTAAGGCTTGCGCATAATAAGCATAGTCTTCTTGACTCGCAAGAACCGCGGCTTGGGTGTCTAAACTACTTCGCCATAATCGATTATTTTGCTCGTCATAATTATGACTCTGTAGGTATTTAGCGGCCCGAATAGCTGCGCTTAAATACTTTGGTTCTTGCAAATACTGAGAAGCTTGTACCAAGGCAGTTATCATCATGCCATTCCAGGCAGTTAAAACCTTTTTATCGGTAAAAGGATGAATTCGTTGTTCTCGCACTTGGTAAAGTTTTTGACGCAATTGGTCAACGTCGATTAATAATTGATCATAGGCAATTTGATTTTGTTGAGCATAAGTTTTTAAACTATCGTGCATAAACAAAATATTTTTGTGTTCAAAATTTCCTGCTTGCGTCACACCAAATAAATCTTTCGCCAATTGCAATTGTTTTTTCTCTAATACTGACTCTAATTCATCTAATTGCCAAAGAAAAAATGTCCCCTCTTCCCCTTCGCTATCGGCATCACTGGCTGAATAAAAACCACCTTCGGGAGAGGTCATATCGCGTAAAACATAATCAAATATTTGCCGACTGATGCGAGCATATTCTGCATTGTTACTAATACTATAGAATTGGCTATACACTCGACCCAAATGGGCCTGGTTATATAACATTTTTTCAAAATGCGGAATTAACCAACTATTATCCGTCGCATAACGATGAAAACCACCACCCACCTGATCATAAATTCCTCCTGCTGCCATGGCATTGAGTGTTTCTTGCATGGCAGCATATATTTCCGGTGAATCATTGCGAGCCAAATTATCTAAGAGTAAAAAAAGATACGCTTCATTAGGAAATTTAGGTGCTTGAGAAAAGCCTCCTTGCAACTCATCATAGCGTCCCATTATTTGACTAACGGCGCGTTGAATAATACCTTTATTGAGTTGTCCTACAGCTTGTTTCGTATTACTCTGTTTTTTCAATGCGGCAGTAACTTGTTCCGCAGTTTTGATCACTTGGCCAGATTGGTTTTGCCATAATTCATTGACACGATTAAGCAAGTTCATTAAATGTTGTAAAGGATAGTATGTCCCACCATAAAAAGGTTGACCTTGCGGAGTTAAAAAGACGGTCATTGGCCAACCACCACTTCCTTGTAACAACATGACTGCCGCCATAAAAGTAGCATCAACATCAGGACGTTGTTCCCGATCTACCTTAACGGCAATAAAATGTTCATTCAAAAACTTAGCAACCAAAAGGTTTTCGAAACTTTCCTTTTCCATGACATGGCACCAATGACAAGTCGAGTAACCAATGGAAAGAAAAATTAATTTATTCTGTTTTTTTGCTTGTGCAAATGCTTCCGGTCCCCAGGAATACCAATTTACCGGATTATGCGCGTGTTGAACTAAATAAGGAGAGCTATCTAATATTAAACGATTGGTATAAATAGCTTTGCCATCACTGCTTAAGTGCTCAGTTCGCGGCTTATAGTCCGCTCCTTTGGCTTGCATAACTTTAGTGAGTTTATCCTGCAGCTCTGCTGGAAATTTAACGCCCAATGCATCAGCCCGACTTATATTAGTAAAACATAATAAAAAAAGACTAAAACTTAGAACGAGCAAATTTTTTTTATCACACATATTTATTCCCAATCTTCTCCATAATTGTGGAAAATCTCTCTATCTGCTGGAATATTTTTCAGCGCAACTACCGTGAAATCATCATAGTAACAAGCATTAGCCTGACTGCTATGATTAATATATTTAAATTGATCTTCCACCAAGTATCCGTTATCGTCAATCCAGAGTACATAAGCTCCATCATCTTTCACTGGACGACATTGAAAATGACCGATTATTTCGTCTTTCTTAATCAGTCGATTGGCAAATAAACCTTTGCCATGAATTGGGCTTTCTTTTACATAAACCGGGGACTCGTTATAAACTGAAGTTTCCATATCAGTAGGGGTATCTATAGAGACCGGGGATTTACACTTTTGCATTTTTTATTCCTTATCGGCTATAAAAGTAGCTCGTTTGGGAGCAGGATAACCTTCGATTGTCAAATTATGATCATTGGGATCTAAATAATCCACTAACGATTCATTGGTCATCCAAGCCGTTGTACGTTGTTCTTCAATGGTGGTTTGGGTAATATCGACAACGCGAATATTACTAAACCCGCAGCGACGTAACCACATTTGCAGCGTTGCTATACTGGGAAGAAACCATACATTGCGCATTTTCGCATAACGATTTTCTGGGACCAAACACATCCCTTCAACACCATCTATTACCAAGGTCTCTAGCACCAATTCACCTCCGGGTCGTAAGGCTCCTTTCAATTGCATTAAGTGATCCAAAGGAGAGCGACGATGGTAAAACACGCCCATAGAAAATACCGTATCAAAGGCATTTAGTTCCGCTGGTAATTTTTCTATTCCCAGAGGCAAAACATAAACGGGTCGCTCACCGACAAAACGTTTTACCACTTCAAACTGTACTAAAAATAACCAGGATGGATCAATGCCTATAACCAATTTGGCTCCTTCTCCATACATTCGCCAGCAATGATACCCATTACCACAGCCTATATCTAATACGGTTCGTTTTTTTAACGGTGCAATATGCTTACGAATACGTTGCCATTTCCAATCTGAGCGCCATTCCGTATCAATATTCACCCCAAGTAGCTCAAAAGGCCCCTTGCGCCAGGGATGAAATTGCTGTAAATCGGTTCGTAATTTTTCAGTATCAACATTTTGTTGACTAGAAACCGTAATACTATCCGCATTTAAATCGATATAATTTGCGCTGACATCAGGCAACTGCTGGTATGTCTTATACCACATATCAAACTTGCCATGCCGATTCGCGGTTAGTTCTTGGATATCATCAGGTAAAACTTCGGCCCATCGTTGCAAATTGTCTTCTTGCATTAATTCATAGAGGGAAGAAAAATCAAACATTGTCATTCATTATTTCTATGGTGGCTAATTATTAATACAGCCTATTTTAACATTTTATACTCGAAGCTGTTGAACTTTCATTTTGAGATGGTTTGGGGCTAAAAAGACATTTCGATGGTTATACCCGTGATACTTGGAAATGCAAGGTTTCGTATTCATTCAAAATACGTCATTCCCGAAGTTTCCCAGCACGTTCTAAGCTGGGAAACTTCGGGGATGACGTCAATTATTTTTTCATGCAAATTGAAGTAGATTGGGTATAGACCTAGAAAACTCACGAATAGGATAAAAATAAGCTGATCAATAGCCAGAATTGGAAGAAATTATAATTAGCGTAACTTAGTTCTAGCCCATAGTCATGTTATGATCAATGTCAAATATACCCGTGATACTTGGAAATGCAAGGTTTCGTATTCATTCAAAATACGTCATTCCCGAGGTCTCTTATCGGGAATCTATCGAGAGAAATGGATCCCCGATAAGAGACCTCGGGGATGACGTCAATTATTATTTCATGCAAATTGAAGTAGATTGGGTATATAGGATTTTATTTGAGCAATAGAAAAAGGTCTAAAGCATTGAAACAAAATTTAAAAATATTATTATTACAAATTCGCAATGATCCCCAAGTTTGTCAGGAAGAAATCGAAAGTTTTGCCCGCTATAGTGGTCTAGAAAACTCTCAAATAGAAGTATTGAATGTCTTTCGAACCGAAGTTAAAAATAATAGGGTTGATTCCTATGATGCCTTATATGTTGGTGGTTCTTCAGATGTGTCTGTTTTGGAACCTGAAAAATATCCATTTGTTCTTCCCTGCCAGAAATTACTTCGCTATTGTGCTGAAATAAAAAAACCCGTATTTGCATCCTGCTTTGGCTTTCAATTAGCCGTTATGGCATTTGCGGGGCAAATATTACGTGATAAAAGTGGATATGAAATGGGCACAATCCCAATCAACCTAACGGAATTAGCAGTATCCGATCCGGTTTTTAAAAATACCAACGATAATTTTCTAGCGGTATCCGTGCATCAAGAAAAAGCCTTGGAAATTCCCGATTGCTTCGAGCTTTTAGCTTATACTGATAAATGCTGTCATGCTTTTAAACACAAACAATCCCCTTTCTGGGCATGTCAATTTCATCCCGAAGTTGATTTAGACATATTAATCCAGCGTCTGGGTGTCTATCGGCATAAATATACCGATGGTGATGGGCATTATGAAGCGCTTCTTGATGGTTTCAAGGCTACACCTGAGTCCAATGCTCTCTTAAAACAATTTGTCGATAATGTTCTATTGTCATATGCCTAAATCAAATAATACGAAATATCGTATCTTTTACGGTATTTCGTATCATTATTTTTCATAAAAGATTTCATCAATCACATATGTAACTGTTAAGTATAATGAAAATACTTAATGATAAACTGGTATAACAATTGCTAACACCGAGTATGCCCTTTCAAATCTGATCATAGAGGAGTACCTATAGAGTGGAAGCCAGTATAACTGCCGATCAACAACTTGAGTTACCCAAATCCAGAACTTGGACCCAGAATCCAAACTCTGGACGAATCCCAGGAAATTTTGCCATTTGGGTTGCCATTTTTTCCGAAATGACCGAATTTGCCATTATGTTTGTGTGTATTTTTCTGGCAAAAGTCCACTATCCGGAGGTATTTGCGCAAGGTATTGATAAAGTGAATACCATGGCTGGAATGCTCAATACTCTGGCCTTACTTTCCTCCAGTTATTTCGTAGCCAAAGCGGTATTTAGTATTCGACAGGCTCAAGTCGATAAGGCGATTCGTTGGATGTGGTTTTCAGTGGCCAGCGCGGGCCTCTATTTAATTATAAAATATTGGGAATATACCTGGAATTTAAGCCAGGGATATAATATTGATACGGATGTTTTTTTCACCGTTTACTACTACATCACCTTTAATCATTTCCTTCATGTCGGCTGGGGTGCAGGAGCCTTATTATGGGGTATTTACCGACTAAAAACGGGGGCTTATAGCGCCGAAGATCACGAAGGACTCGAAACCATTGCCAGCTATTGGCATATGATTGATTTAGCCTGGATTTTAATTTTCCCTCTTCTTTACGTATTACGCTAGGAGCATACCAATTATGAACAATAGCAAAGCAAGCAATAACAAAACACTGGATATTATTTGGTTAACACTGATGGCAATTACCATAATCAATGCCATGATAGCCGAATCCACCACAACCGGAGCGGCAATCACTATACTTGTTGCTATTTCCGTGGCCTTTAAAGGAAAAATGGTTGTCGATCATTTTATGGGACTAAAAGGAGCAAATAACTATTTACGCAGTTGGATGAATGCCTATTTTTACGTGATTCCTGCGATGTTCGTTATCGTCTATATCTTTCCTGAAACTATTGCCCAATGGACGAGTTTGAATTAAATCTAAATTACACCGGTTCTGCCCACATATCATGTTCGCTGGAGTCGGTGATTTCCACATTAATAAAATCACCCGGCGTAGTTCCTTGGATATTATCCACAAACACTAATCCATCAATTTCTGGTGCATCGGCAGCACTGCGAGCTATCACGCCCTTTTCATCTTCCGAATCAACAATGACTCGCATGGTTGAGCCAATTTTATCGGCCAGTTTTTCGCGACTAATTTGAGCCTGACATTGCATAAAGTCTTGCAAACGTTGTTGTTTAACGTCTTCATCCACCGGATTAGCCAATTCATTGGCTTGAGCGCCGTCTACCGCTGAATAAGCAAAGGCTCCCACTCTATCAAAACGAATTTCACGGATAAAGTCTAATAGCTCATCAAATTGCTGTTGGGTTTCACCCGGAAAACCAACAATAAAGGTACTTCTTAAAGTGATATCTGGACAATCTTTTCGCCAGCCTTCAATACGCCGCAACATGTTTTCTTGATTAGCAGGTCGTTTCATGGCTTGTAAAATTTGCGGGTCGCCATGTTGTAAAGGAATGTCTAAATACGGCAGGACTAAACCTTCTGCCATTAATGGGATAACATCATCAACATGGGGATAGGGATAGACATAATGTAATCGTACCCAAGCATCCATTTGTCCTAATTCAGTCACTAATTCTTTAAAGCGAGATTTAACTGGGCGTCCCTGGTAAAAACCGGTTTGGTATTTATTGTCAACACCATAAGCCGAGGTATCTTGCGATACCACCAAAAGCTCACGCACGCCCACATTTACCAGATTTTGCGCCTCTTGTAAGACATCTCCCACTGGTCGACTTACCAATTTTCCGCGTAAATCAGGAATAATGCAGAAACTGCAACTATGATTACAGCCTTCTGAGATTTTTAAATAGGCATAATGACGTGGGGTCAGTTTTATACCACCGGGTGGAATCAGACTACTATATGGATCATGTTCAGGAGGTAAATGCGCATGAACCGCTTCCATTACTTCTTCCAAGGCATGAGCACCAGTCACTGCTAAAACATTAGGATAGGTGTCGATAACGATATCACCTTTGCCTCCCAAACAACCAGTGACGATAACCTGGCCATTTTCGGCCAAGGCTTCGCCTATAGCATCTAAGGATTCTTTTACAGCATCATCGATAAAACCACAGGTATTAACGATTACTAAATCAGCATTTTGATAGGAAGGAGAAACTTCATAACCTTCAGCCCTTAATTGGGTGAGAATTTGTTCGGAATCAACTAAGGCTTTGGGACAACCCAGGCTAATAAAGCCAACTTTTGCAACGGAATTTTTTGACATAATCGAGAATATACTAAATTTACGAGAAGGGATAACGAAAAAAATACAGGATAGACTATTATTTAAGTGTAATCAATTGTGTTATAATCGCTGGCTTTTTCGCGATTTGCCACTTTCTATCATTTTCTTATTACTTTAGTTTATCAAAAAGGCTCCCCAAATTATGTCAGACGCCCTTCCCGGATTTAACGAGTTGGAATTATCAGAACCCGTACTTACCGCACTTGAAAGTGCTGGATATGAATCTCCGACACCCATCCAAGCTAAAACTATTCCTTTGATATTATCCGGTCAGGATGTGTTGGGTCAGGCGCAAACGGGAACCGGAAAAACGGCCGCATTTGCTTTACCTGTATTATCCAAAATTGATCTAAAAGTCAAAAAACCCCAGGTTTTGGTATTAACACCGACACGTGAATTAGCTATTCAGGTCGCCGAGGCCTTTCAGCGTTATGCTTCAAAAATGAAAGGCTTTCATGTTTTACCGGTTTATGGTGGTCAAGATTACCAAATCCAAATGAAACAATTGAATCGTGGCGTACATGTGATTGTAGGTACGCCAGGACGTCTGATGGATCATATGCGTCGGGGCAGTATTAAACTCAATGAAATGAGAACCTTAATTCTGGATGAAGCCGATGAAATGTTACGTATGGGCTTTATTGATGATGTTGAGTGGATTTTGCAACAAACTCCTGAAGCCCATCAAACCGCTTTATTTTCAGCGACCATGCCAGATGTTATTCGTAAAATAACAAAAAAATATCTGACCTCCCCTGCAGAGGTTACTATTAAGGTTAAAACCACTACCGCTGACACCATTAATCAGCGCTTCTGGATGGTTAGCGGTTTTCATAAATTGGATGCTTTAACTCGGATCTTAGAAGCAGAAACCTTTGATGCCATGATAATTTTTGTGCGCACTAAAATGGCCACTATGGAATTGGCTGAAAAATTAGAAGCACGTGGTTATTCTTCAGCCGCGTTAAATGGGGATATTGCCCAAAATCAGCGCGAACGAACGGTTAATCAATTAAAACAAGGTAAAATTGATATTTTGGTTGCTACCGATGTGGCAGCGCGTGGTTTAGATGTCCAACGCATCAGCCATGTGGTCAATTATGATGTGCCCTATGATACGGAAGCTTATGTGCATCGTATTGGTAGAACGGGTCGTGCAGGCCGCACCGGTGAAGCGATTTTATTTGTTGCACCACGTGAAAAACGTATGCTTAAATCGATTGAACGTGCAACCAAAAAACCTATCGAACCGATGGAACTACCGTCCACGGATATTATTAATAATAATCGTATTGCTAAATTTACCCAAACTATCACGGACACTTTAGCCACTGAAGAATTGGAGTTTTTTACCCAATTATTAGAAAAATACGAACATGAACATGATGTGAGCTTTTTAGAAATTGCCGCTGCCTTAGCCAAAATTGCCCAGGGTGACAAACCTTTGCTGCTTAAAGATAGGCCAATGAAAAAAGAACGCAGCCGCAATGATAGAGATTCTAAAAGGGAAAGAGGTGCCCAACGTGAACGTGGATCACGACGTGAGAAAGGCGAATCGGGTCGTAACCGTTCAGATCGCGATGATCTTGATTTTGAAAGCTATAAAGTTCAGGTCGGGCATGATCATGGCGTTAAACCCGGCAATATCGTCGGTGCCATTGCCAATGAAGCCGGTTTAGATAGCGATCATATCGGTCGTATCGATATTTATGATGAATATAGTCTGGTTGATTTGCCGGCTGGAATGCCACGTGATGTTTTTGAAGATCTTAAACGTACCTGGGTGTCCGGACAACAATTAAGAATTGCACGAGCAAATCCACAAGATAAATCATCAGATAAGCCAAAGAAAAAATTCAAGGACTCGGATCGCAGCGCACCAAGAAAGAATAATGATGATACTAAACCTCGTAATAAGGGACCACGTAAAGCAAAGAAATCTGTAGATGGCAAAAAAAGAAATAGCGAGAAAAGAAAGTCCGCCAAAAGTTAAATTTGTAGCTATACAGGGCATTTAGATTTTGCCTCAGTACAAGGCATTTTCGCACGGAGAATGTGAGCATATGAGCATATGTGACCATTTGAGTACGAAAATAACGCAGTAATGTGGTGAAAGATGAATGCACTGAATGGTTACAAAAATTTAAGGTTTGTGTCATTCTGGTCTAAACTGTTAGTTATATAATAATAGCTCTTACATAACTAACAAAATGGACTCAGCCCATGTGCAGCACTCCTCGCCGAAATACCATTCTTAGGCAGCCAACTAGGCAATCCTCAAAAATAGTCGGGGCCTCAAGTTCAGCCTCCGTATTGGCTAAAGCCGATGGTCGCGAAGCGCAATTGAAAAAAGCCCGAGCGCTTCGCAGACAAAAAAAAGCCGAAAAAACTCAGCCCACTTCCCATCTCGATTCTGCCCCTGGGCTAGATTCCAAAAGTAATAAAAACAATAATATGCCCTCATTACTCGGCTTAATCGTCGGAAAATTAAGTTATTTATTATCTCATAAAACATATAGTTAAACCCTATCCATAAAAAAACATAATAAAAAGAAGATCATGAATAAAAATAAAATTGCCATTATTGTCTTCGTGGCCGGATTAGTCTGGCTTTTTTTTAGCTCAGATGCCAGCCAATTTTTAACTCTAGAATCCATTAAAGCCAACCAAGCCAGCTTTGATGAATATTACCAACAATCACCATTACAAACTGCGTTAATCTTTTTCTTTGTTTATATCCTAATTACCGCCTTATCTTTACCGGGTGCCGCAATTATGACCCTAGCAGCCGGTTTTATTTTTGGCAATTTGACGGGGTTAATTATCGTTTCTTTCGCCTCCACTATTGGTGCAACCCTCGCATTTTTAGTCTCTCGTTATTTATTACGCAATTGGGTTCAAGAAAAATTTTCTGATAAATTAAACGCCATTAATAAAGGGGTTGAAAAAGAAGGCGCTTATTACTTATTTACCCTACGCTTAGTTCCCCTATTTCCTTTTTTTCTGATTAATTTATTAATGGGGTTAACGCCCATGCGAACCCTGACTTTTTTGATTGTCAGTCAAATTGGAATGCTGCCTGGTACTGCCGTATTTATTAATGCTGGAACCCAATTAAGCCAGGTTGAATCACTGGGTGGTATTTTGTCTCCTGGTCTAATCCTATCTTTTGCCTTATTAGGGATTTTTCCCTTAATTGCTAAAAAAATTGTGGATTTCATCAATCATAGAAAGGTTTACCAAAATTATTCTAAACCGCAAAAATTTGACCGTAACCTAATTGTTATTGGGGCTGGTTCTGGAGGTCTGGTTTCTGCTTATATCGCTGCAGCAGTAAAAGCTAAAGTAACCTTAATCGAAAAACATAAAATGGGAGGAGACTGTTTAAATACAGGCTGTGTTCCTTCGAAAGCCTTAATTAAATCAGCAAAGCTGCTACACAAAATTAAAAATTCCCAACATTTGGGTATTAAATCCGCTCAAGCTGAATTTGATTTTGCTACGGTGATGGAACGGGTTCAAGAGGTAATCAAGGATATTGAACCCCATGATTCCATAGAACGCTATACGCAATTGGGTGTAGAAGTAATAACCGGTGAAGCCAGCATTCGTTCACCTTATGAGGTGAGTATTAATGGCCAAACTTTAACCACGCGTAATATAATTATCGCTACGGGTGCACGTCCTTTTGTACCAGAGCTTCCCGGTATCGAACAAATTGAGTACCTGACTTCAGACAACCTTTGGGAGATTCGAAAACAGCCAAAACGCTTATTGGTATTGGGAGGAGGCCCCATTGGCTGTGAATTAGCTCAGGCATTTAGTCGTCTGGGTTCCGAGGTCACCATGGTGCAACGTGGGCCACGTTTATTACCCAGAGAAGATAGTGAGTTTTCTCAACTGCTAATGCAAGAATTTGAACACGAAGGGATACAATTAAAGCTTCTACACACAGCCAAGGCCTTTGAAGTTGAAGGGAATAAAAAGTTCCTTATCTGTCAATATGAAAATAATGAGGTAAAAATCGAATTTGACCAAATATTATTTGCTTTGGGACGTAGTGCTAATGTCAGCGGCTTTGGACTCGAATCTCTAAATATCCCAAGTCGCCCCAACCACACGATTGAAAGCAACGAATTTTTACAAACCAATTACCCCAATATATATGCGGTGGGAGACGTTACCGGCCCCTACCAATTTACTCATACAGCCGCTCATCAAGCATGGTATGCTGCAGTAAACGCATTATTTGGATCATTTAAAAAGTTTAGTGTCGATTATCGTGTAATTCCCTGGGCCACTTTTAGTGATCCGGAAATCGCTCGTGTCGGTCTGAATGAGCTGGAAGCCAAAGAACAAAATATTCCTTATGAAGTCACCACCTATGGTCTGGATGATTTAGATCGAGCGATAGCTGATGGTTCGGCCAAAGGAATGTTAAAAGTATTAACCGTCCCAGGTAAAGATAAAATATTAGGAGTGACGATTGCCGGAGAACACGCCGGAGATTTAATTGCCGAGTTTGTTACTGCTATGCGTTATAATCTTGGATTAAATAAGGTCTTGGGAACCATTCATATTTATCCAACCCTGACCGAAGCCAATAAGTACCTGGCTGGTAATTGGAAAAAAGCCCATGCGCCTGAAAAATTATTAGCCTGGGTCGAAAAATTTCATACTTGGCGATTGGGTTCGTAATAAGTGGTTAGTGGGTAGTGGGTAGTGGGTAGTGGGTAGTGGGTAGTGGGTAGTGGGTAGTGGGTAGTGGGTAGTGGGTAGTGGGTAGTGGGTAGTGGTTAGTGGTTAGTGGTTAGTGGTTAGTGGTTAGTGGTTAGTGGTCAGAATAAGTGTAGGTGGGAGAAGGCAATAGATAAAGGTTAGGTTTATTGTTTTTTACGGGCATGGCGTTTTAACCAAACCCAAGTCCCGCTTATGGCTAAGAACAGCATAAAAATCGCGGCCATATCCATTAAGTAAATTCCCCATTTGCCAAATAAACGCCCGGAATGCAAATCAAGCAGCAAACGCTCTTGCGAAATATTATGCCCCAAAAACTGTTGTTGGTAGCTTTTCTTTATTTCTTCGGTCGGTATAATTGGCTTTGAATACACCGCATTTTGAATCGACTCAGTGAAGCGATACCAGGTTAAAAATTCATCATTACTACTATAATTACCCTGTTCGGTTTTTAAAATAACCTGCTGCTTCTGATTGATTGCAATTGTTTTAATATCCTTCGGTAAGCCATTTTCAGGGGTAATTTTTTCAATTAACTCCCCTGCATCGCTAAGCAGGATTAGCGCATTGGGTAAAGCTAGTATATATATTCCGCCGTTACGGATCACGCCTCGTAGATCGGCTTCACTTTTTTCCACAGACTGTTCATTAAAAAAAAGTTGCTGGCCAATCTGAACCAGCCAATTGGTATCAATGTGATAATACAATTGGCGATCTGGCATTTTAATTCCATACCAAGCTAAAACTTCGTTATTTTCAATATAGTCACTATCCAAGCCAAGCGCTTCGGTATGATTCAGTAGAACTCCGGTTACCGCGAGAATAACAACCAATAAAGCCGCAGCCAATCCCATCCAACGATGTAAAATTAAAAAATAATAAAGCTGTCCAAATTTTTTATTGCTTGTTCTTCTTTTGTGCTTAGACATGTCAGTGATAAGAGGTATTAGTTGGCAAATTGAGTTTTCTGATGGAATAATAAGGCCAATTGGGCTAGTTTTCTGGCAGCGCGTACCGATAAGGTTGCTCCGGAAATACCATCAATATTTTTACTTAATTGCAAGTTGTCATCAATACCGACATCGATGAATTGTTCAGTAAAAAAAGGTTGGCGAATTTCCCAACCGCGTGATTCACGAAAAGCCAAGACCTTAAAATGACTAAGCCGATTGTTTTCCACAACTAAACCAATAGTGATTAACTTTTCTTTACCAACTTCTTCTAAAATCCAAGCCGTTTTTTTATCTCGTCCCCAATAGCGTACACGTAATTGAGAGGGCTTTTCACCCATAATCTGTTTGACTTGCGGTTTAATTTTTTTTGTTAACCAGAGTGATTTTACTTTGGGAACCTCCGCATTGAAAACTTCAGACAAAAAGTCTTGATTAGTTTGGTAAACCCCTTTAGCCAGCAAACTATGGCTAGCTGAAAGACCACTTAAAAGAACCATGAAAATCATTGTATAACGCATAATACAAACAATAATAACTAAATATAAAAAATCAGCTCTTAAGATTGCTCTTAAAAGCTGATTACGTTGGCGTTTTAGATAGTTTCAACCTAAAACTAAGGAATTATGTTTTAGAATTGATAGCCAATACCTAAATTAAAGCCATCGTATTCATTTTTGCCATCAGGTGCAGACTGATTTTGGTAATCTGCTTTTAAAACCACATCTTCATCCAGCCAGTAGTTTACCCCAAAGTCAATTTGTTTGTATTCGCTATCAGAGGAATTGCCGGCGGCATTATCCCATTCATTATAACGAGCAAAGACACCCAATTGTGGCGTAATCTTAAAGGATGGCTCAATATACCAACCGTTTTGTTTGTCCGCACCGATATCATTGGCTTTATCACCATCAAGTATCCATGAGGCATAGAGGGCTTTAACCGTGAAGTTTTGAATACTGTAAATAGCATGAGTTTCAAACATTTTTAAGGCATCACTATCATCAGTCTGATCTTGATTATAATCATTTTGATAATAGGCCGCTAAGGACAATTCTAAACCCGGAACTCCCGTATATTTAACTCGGCCAGATAAAGCACCAGAGTTAGCTTTCGCTTTAGAAACTTTTTGACGGCCTTTACGAATTGCAAAACTATTCGATTCAGTCAAATATAAACCGGAAGTAATGCCAAAATCAGTACTTAAACCATTGTCAAAACGGGCATTAAGTCCAGCCCCACCTTCCCACCAAGTTGACGGAATAATATTTTTTTCAACTGGGTTACGTTCTACACCATAAAATGTAGGTGGCTCATGGGTTTCATTAAGGATACCGAACGGCATTAAAAAGACACCACCTTTCGCAGAAACATTGTCATTTATATCATATTCAATATAAGCTTGTTCTAATTCCACTTCACCACTCTTGCCGTCTCCGGAAAGGGCATGTTCCACTTCCAGTTCTGAGAAAAAGCGTAAATCCTCATTAAATTCATGACCAAAAAACAAGACAAAACGGTGTAGGTCCAACTCGTCTTTATCACTACCACCATCTTTTTGATTATCCAGGCTATTGTAATGTAGCTCGCCATAACCTCCGATAGTGGTCTTATCAAACCATTCCGCTACTTTTCCATAGCTGCTATCCGCTTTTTCTATTGCCTGCGTAGTAGCTTCCACCTTCTCTTCAGTGGCTACAATTTTATTTTTATTCGATTGGGTATTACCTTCCAACTCTGCAATTTTTGCTTTTTGGGCTTCCAACATTTTTTGCTGTTGTTGAATCACATTCCACATATCTTGCATGCTTGGCATTTTTTCAGCAAAAGCAGGTGAACAGCTAATAGCGATAGTCAACCCCAGTAGACTTGGCTTGAATAATTTTATCATTTTATTGACACTCCATTTTTAAAATCATGCGAATTCTATTCTAATTAATAATGATTTGCAATACGATCATTATTTATAATTGCATTTATTTATAATGCTAACTTGAAATAAAAATCAATAAAAATATTTTCCTTATGCAATAAAAAGCGACTAGAAACCATGTTTATTTATATCTGCTATACTCAAGAAAAAGACAAAATAGCTATGCGGTACTGTAATTTTCACGACCATTCGCCAGCAGTTTTTTTATGGTTTTGCTCATTCAAAATGTGATAATATCAGGCATAATAATTAACCCAACTAATCGTACTAATGACTGATCTAATTACCGGTTTAAATGATCGGCAAGAATTTTTCAAAATATTGCATAACAATGTGATTCAAGCCAATGAAAATAATGGCAAGCTTGCTTTATTAGTGATCCAAATCAATCGTTTTCAGCGGATCAATGAAGTCAATGGATTTGACGGTGGAGATGCAGCATTACACTATGTCGGTCAAAAGTTAACTGAAATAAAGCGGGAGCAAGATCATATTGCTCGCATTAGCGATACCAAGTTCGCTCTAATCTTAAATAAAATCCTAAACAAAGGACATGCACAATTAGCTGCACACAAGGTTATTCGGGTATTAGAAGTCCCCTTAGATTATGAAGATAAACAAATAAAAATAGGGGTCAGTATCGGTGTTAGTCTCTGCCCTAGCCATTCTTCTGTCCCGATGGGATTGTATAAAAAAAGTGAGGAAGCGTTAAAACTCGCGAAACTGCATGAAAAATCCATAGGCATCACACCTGATGATACTGGATTTGAAATATCGGATTTTTGGGACATAGAATTAGGGATTGAGCAGGCACTTAATGAGTCCCAGTTTCAACTATATTATCAGCCTAAATTATCACTCAAAACCGGCAAGCCCATTGGCGCTGAAGCATTAATTCGTTGGCCTCATCCGAGCCGTGGAATGATACGTCCGGACCAATTTATTCCGATTGCCGAGCAGTTCCACTATATTAAACCCATCACTATCTGGATTTTAAATGTTGCCCTACGCGAAAGTAGTGAATGGACTGAACAATGGGGTCCCTTGTCCATTTCGGCCAATATTCCTCCAGAACTTATGGATGCTGAATTGGTTGATTTGGTGGATAACGCCTTAAATATTTGGGAACCCGAAAATATCACTTTAGTTTTAGAAATTTTAGAACGTTCCTTTGCCGAAACTGGTGAGGATTCTTTTGTTGTTTTTGAAGCTTTACAAAAATTAGGCGCAGAAATTTCCATTGATGACTTTGGAACCGGTTATTCAGCACTATCTTATTTTAAATCAATCCCTGCTAAAGAATTAAAAGTCGACCAATCCTTCGTATTAAAACTTTTGGATGAAAAGGGTAATTTCGATATTGTTAAATTAATCATTAATTTAGCCCATGCCTTTAATATGAGAGTTGTTGCTGAAGGAGTTGAAGATTATAAAAGCCTAATGGTATTAAAGGAATTAGGCTGTGATTATATCCAAGGCTATTACTTGGCAAGGCCCATGCCTCATAAAGAATTTGTTCAATGGTTACTTGACTTCAAAGGAATTGAAGTACCAGAAGGTGCTGAAGAAATTACCTATAATAATGAACAGGCAAGTATCCCTGAAGATGGTGAAGTGTGGCATGAATTAGCCGAGACGATTGGTGAAGATGATACAATAACAATAGAACAAAAAAGTAGTCACGTTAACGATAACAACACCAAAAACTCCAAAAAGACGCCTCCAGAATCTATTGCTCCTCAAAACAGCTCTCCATCAACCTCTTTAAAAGAGTCAGGACTAATCGACCTTGAGCATTTACAATCGCCCTCTACTCTCCCTGAAACCATTGAATTAGAAAGCAACCCGATCGAGCACGCTCCTTTAACCGAAGAAATCAGAGAAATCGGGGAAATCGAAGAAATTGAAATTATAAAGCCTGAAGTCAAAGTAGAAGCTCCAGCGCCTCAAGTTTTGACTGAAAGTCCCATCATTGAGAAAAAAGAGACTCAGGAAGAAGATAAAAAAAGAAATGAAGATGGCAAACCCAATGAAAATGACATTGATTTTGGCGAACCACTTATTTAGTCTCTTAATGAAAATTTTTTCATTAAGAGACTTATCCAGCTCGGCTGGGTTAGCTTATAAGCTAGAATTTTTATAAGAAAAGCTCATCCATCTTAATACCATAAGCACCATACTTAAGGGCCTTCTTGACCGTATACTCTTGTTGTTCAGATAAGTTGATAGAATCAAACTCATCCATCGGTTCTTTGTTTTCATTTAATACTAACATGACTGTAGGACGTAATCTCTTTAAGCCGTTAATTGCCGTCACAACCCCGACATGGCCAGTATTCAATTCAACTAAAGATCCCGTTGGGTAAAGACCAACTGTTTGGATAAATTGTTCCACCAAGTCTGCTTGAAATAGGCTACCTCTTAGATCATATAGTTTACTAATCGCCTCATGGGGAGAATAAACCGGAGGCCCAAAGGGACGTACACTGGTCATGGCATCAAAACTATCAACAATCCCGGCAATTCGTCCATAAATGGGAATGTCTTTATTTTCTATACCCAATGGATAGCCACTGCCATCAGCACGCTCATGATGAGTTGCTACCATACGCATCACATTATGTGGTACTTCATCATTTTGGATTAAAATCTGAATGGCTTGATCAACGTGGGAGCGTAATAATCCCATCTCGTCCTTATTAAGATTACCTCTTTTATTGAGTACACTTTCAGGCAGCTTAGTTTTCCCAATATCAAGGACTAAGCCTCCTAAAGCAAGTTCTTGGATAGAATCTTTGTCTAAACCTAATTGACGACCAAATTGCGCGCACCAGACCGAAGTTCCCAAGGCATGATTATAACTATATTTATCGGTTTTCTTTAATTCGAGAACTAGTTTAAATGCAGTCGGGTTTCTCACCACACTATTAACCGTATGAGACACTGCATCTTTTAAAGCAGCAATATTAATTTCTTTATTTTGTTCTAAATCATCAAAAGTCTGGCCAATCTTTGAACTAACTTCGGAATGTATTTCTGTGGCGGTATCCAGTTCCTCTTCTAAAGGCTCAATTGTGTCATACGTCTCCTTACGCAATAATTCATATTCACTTCTCCCTCGATCAATCATTGCAGGCGAACCGTCTTCCACCACTACTTCGCTCTGAATCCAATACATGGGACTGACATCTTTACCCTTCGATACATCAACATAGACATACTGACAATATTCTAACAACATATCAATGTCGTCATTTGTATTGATATGAAGTCCTTCAACTAGGGTAGGCATTTCTGACCAGGGACGGTCTACTCTGGAAACATACATTCCAACTTGTAAACCTTCCATTTTTATTTTTTTTTCACTACCCGACACTTATACATTCCCTTTTAGGCAAAAAACTCACAAATATTTGCTAAAAACAGTTCATTCATCTTAATTCCATAGGCACTATGATCCAAAGCCCTTCTGACGCTTAAATCACTTTGTTCTGCCAAATCGATTGGATAATACTGGTTTACGGCTTTTTTCTTTTCATCTAAAACGATCATGACTTTAGGTTTTAAACGAGTTTCATTATTGGTCGCAATGACCATTCCAACTTCACCGCTACGCAATTCTACTAAAGAGCCAGCAGGATAAACACCAATAGCTTGGATAAATTGTTCTACCAAATCTTTATGAAAAGCAATTCCTCGTAACTTGTATAGATCGTGTATGGCTTCATGCGGAGAATAAGGCCTACTCCGAAAAGGGCGATCACAAGTCATCGCATCAAAACTATCGACAATACCTCCTATCCGTCCAAAAATGGGGATAGCATCATTTTCCAAAGCTTGGGGATAACCACTGGAATTTGCTCGTTCATGGTGGGTTGCAACCATTTGCATAACACTATAGGGGATATTATCCGATTCTGCTAGTAATCTTACCCCCGTATCAACATGTGATCGAAACGTAGCAATTTCTGACTGAGTCAAAGTTTCCTTTTTATTGAGTAATTCGGTTCTAATTTGCGTTTTGCCCACATCTAATAATAGTCCACCTAATGCAAGTTCATTAATGTCATGGCGGGAAAAACCCAAATGTCGACCAAATTGGGCACACCACACTGAGCTTCTTAAAGCATGGTTGTAAGAATAATCATCCGCATGTTTAAATTCCAATAATAATTTAAATGCGGTTGGGTTGCGAATAACGCTTTCAACCGTATTAACGACAGAGTCATGTATCCTGTCTAGGTTTAACTTTTTACTTAAACGTAGGTCATCAAAGGTATCACCAATTTCTTCATTAATTGTACGATAAACATCTTTGGCAACCTCCAGTTCATCACCCAAGGAGCTGGAAACTTGATATTCTGCTTTTCTTAATAGATCAAATTCACTTGCACCTTTATCGATAATTTTCTTTGATTCATTCTCAGCAAAATCATTTAGCCAATACATCGGACTGGCTGCACGGCCACGAGAGGAATCAATAAATACATACTCACAATATTTTTTTATCGTATCAATGTCATCATTTGTCTGAATCAACATACCTTCAAAAGCAAGCGGTGTTTCACTCCAGGGACGGTCAATTTTTGACACATACATCCCAATTTGCAAGCCTTCCAGTTTTATTTTTTTCTCACTTTCCATTATATAAATTATAAATAACAATGGTATTTACTATTTTTCGGCTGTAATTTTAGAACTTATTCAGTAAATATATTAGTTTAATAATATAACATTAATAGTCCATAATAAGAATCCAGCTGATGGTATTAGTAATACTAATATAGCTCAAATATTAATTCCAATGCATAAATTTTATTAAATTGATAATTAATTATTATCCAAAAAACCGCAGGTGAGTCTAGGCGATCCCAACCAAAATGTTCCAGAAAATCCTTAAGATTTAGTGCTTACGATGGCCGACTAGGTGGAATCGCATAGTGCATGGACGACTCCAGGGATGGAGGAGGTAGAGCAACGCAGGAGCAGTTGCCGACGACTCCAGGGACGGAGGAGGTAGAGCAACGCAGGAGCAGTTGCCGACGACTCCAGGGATGGAGGAGGTAGAGCAACGCAGGAGCAGTTGCCGACGACTCCAGGGACGGAGGAGGTAGAGCAACGCAGGAGCAGTTGCCGACGACTCCAGGGACGGAGGAGGTAGAGCAACGCAGGAGCAGTTGCCGAGTAGATGGCAACTGCGTTTTTTAGGATTATATCTGCTATCTATTCAGATTCGCCACCAGGAGTATCTACAGAAGGATCGTAGCCTGCAGGAAGCTCATGAGCAATTCCTCTATGACAGTCTATACAGGTCCAGTTATTTTCAATCGCTTCATCATGACGATCTGCACTGCGGCTTTCCTGCTTATCGAAGTCCATGGACTCAAAGTTATGACAATTACGGCACTCACGAGAGTCGGTATCTTTCATCCGCTTCCATTCGTTTTGTGCTAATTGCATACGTTTTTCTTCAAATTTTTCCCGGGTATTAATACTGCCCAATAACTTGTGATAAATTTCGTTAGAAGCTTTAATTTTACGAACAATTTTATGTACCCACTCTTTTGGTACATGGCAATCAGGACATGTTGCTCTAACACCGGTTCTATTGGTGTAGTGAATGGTTTCTTGTAATTCTGCATACACATTGTCTTCCATTTCATGACAAGAAATACAAAATTCTTCAGTATTTGTGATTTCCAATGCTGTATTGAATCCCCCCCAAAAAACAATACCTCCAACAAAGCATACCAACATTACCGTACCGGCGCCCCATTTAGCCACTGCACTCTTAAACATATAATTCCCCAATCTCGTTTAAACTATTTTTAATCTTTTCTTACCCAACAAAAAAAAGCTCCTTATTGAATAAGGAGCTTTTCGCTTACCTTTAAATTAGATGATACTAAAGTTCTAATATAGCAGCATTGACTTTAGTCAATACCCTCATAAGTATTGTCAACTAATTCGTTGGATTGCACCTGTGTCACATGACATTGCTCACAAAAGTAACGACGACTGGAAATAGTCTTTAAGGTTTTACCATCGCGAGTTACGTAATGGCTATCACCAACTTTAGGTGCTTTTTCCTTTTTATAAGCCTTCTCACTATGACACTTCAAGCAGCCGTTACTTTTCAAGGAAACCTTGTATTTTTCGGTTTTATGAGGGATCAAAGGAGGCTGTTTTTTAAAGTTACGTTGAATTCCACCTTGCACAGTTTCAATTTTATGCTTTTGTGCTTTGACAGCCTTCGCATCAATATCAGCCTTACCACGTAATGACTCTACACTTGAAATTGCTGCTGAAGAAAAAGCCAGCGCTGTCAAGGTTAATACAATTAATACCATAATTTTTTTCATAATATTCTCCGTAAAATATTACAATAATTTTAACGATTATCTATGTGTTCTTGTTGACATATGGCAAAGTAAATTTAAATACATTTTCATCACAAATATCAATACAGCGTCCGCAGGCTGTACATTGGTTTGATGCTATTAATGGACCAATACCTTTTGCTTCGCCTTTTAACGCAGGCTTAAGAACCTGCGGCTCGGGGCAAATGGCATAACAATCCATACAATCATCACATTGAGCACGTTCTATCGCAGTGATTCGAAACAATGCTTTGTAGTTCAATAAGCCATAAAAAGCGCCAACCGGGCAAATATGTCCGCACCAACCGCGCTTAGAGACAAATAAATCAAATACAAAGATTGCTAAAATAACCATCCAGGCCCAACCCATTCCGAATACCAACCCTCTAAACATGACCGATACAGGATTAAACAATTCCCATACAATCATGCCGGTAACGGCCGGTAAAACCAGGGTTAATCCCAATAACCAATATCGTGTCGCTTTGGCAACTTGGAAGGTCGACTTAATACCCAAACGCAGCCTTAACCAGGCCGATGCATCTGTCACCATATTTACGGGACAGACCCAAGAGCAATAAATACGTCCACCAACCAATAGATAAAATCCCAAAACGATGGCTGCACCAATTAGTCCTTCCACTACAGGATAGTGTCCGGATAAAAATGCCTGCAACAATACATAGGGATCGGTTAAAGGAATAGTATCCAATATGACACTGGATGCCAGATTGCCTTTAATCAACCAAGCTTCAAACAGCTCAATACCATAAACTGGCCCTAATAAAAACAGGGCTATAATTGATAATTGAGAAACACGTCTTAACAACAACCACTTATGCGCCGACAGCCAGCCGTTTTTTACGACGGCATTTCGACCAGGATACAAATTTTCCATTATTTATTTCCGGTAGTGTCTTCCTGCATTTGTAGCTTTTTCAATGTGTCCAGAGGATTTGCTGAAAATGGACTTGCATCGGCCGATTTGTCTTCAGGTAGCGTTAAACCACGCTGAAGATCATATTGCACACCATCAGGTAAGTTATACTGATGTTGAATATCCGGCGTGACCAAGCTCTCACCTTTTGCCTCCTTTTCCTCCCATCCCAAACGGTAATGTTTACCCAGTTCACCTTTGGCTAGATCGGTTGGGAAAATTTTAATAGCAGCTGTTTCTAAAATACAGGCCTGCTCACATTTTCCACATCCGGTACATGCATCGGAATGAACTACAGGAATGAATAGCGCGTGCTTTCCAGAACGTTGATTAGATTGCATATTTAATGTAATGGCCTTATTTCTTAACGGACAAACATTAAAACAAACTTCACAACGCAACCCTAAAAAAGCAATACAGGTTTCCTGATCAACCAAAACGGCAAGCCCCATACGAGCCTCATCTATATCGGTTAAATCATGATCCAGTGCGCCAGTTGGACAAGCTACAACACATGGGATGTCATCACACATTTCACAAGGAATATCTCGAGCAATAAAATAAGGTGTCCCAGTTTCAATTTGTTCACCTAATTCTGCTAACTTGAGGGTATCAAAAGGACAATCTCTTACACATAAACCACAGCGAACACAAGCACCTGAAAAGTCCCCTTCCGCGATAGCACCAGGCGGTCTTATTGCCCAAGCAGGAAGTGATGCAGCTTGGCGGGAATAACTCCCTAAACCAATACCTAATAGCCCAATACCAAACGCTGTTTTTAAAGTATCACCTAAAAACTGACGTCGGCTTTGGCCATTTTGCCTGCGATCCTGCGCGACATTTTCGGACTGTCCAGATTCTGTTAGAGTGTTGTCATTTGACATCGTTTACCTTGTAGTACCTTTTTTATCAATTATTAATTTATGTATTTGTGTAAAAACATTTAATTCACTTAATCTTCGGTGATTCACTAAAAAGCAATCACCGAAGGACCATTTCCTAATTTGATTTATGCCTTAGAAATCTTGACTGCACACTTCTTATAGTCAGTTTCTTTCGACAATGGATCGGTTGCATCTAAAGTCAATTTATTGACAAGACGACCGGCGTCAAACCAAGGAATAAAGACCAAACCTTCTGGCGGCTTATTACGTCCGCGCGTTTCAACACGGGCAGTAATCGTTCCACGACGAGTTTCTAGTTTAGCCATAGCGCCACGACGTAACTTACGCTTCTTAGCATCCTTCTTGTGCATATAAACAACCGCATCAGGCACTGCCTTATACAATTCAGGTACGCGACGAGTCATTGAACCTGAGTGCCAATGTTCTAGCACACGACCTGTGGCCAACCACAAATCAAATTCTTTATCTGGACTCTCTGCTGCTGGCTCGTAAGGAGCGGTAATGATATTGGCACGACCGGTTTTCTTCTTACCATAGAAGTAAACCTCACCTTTCGCCGCGTTTGGATTGGATTTCTTAACATATGGATCATAACCTTCTCGGAAACGCCATAAAGTTTCTTTACCATCCACAACCGGCCAACGTAAACCACGTGCCTTATGATAATCATCAAATGGTGCTAAATCATGTGCATGTCCACGACCGAAAGAGGCATATTCTTCGAACAAACCTTTTTGAACATAGAAGCCAAACTGATCCATTTCGTGGTTATTGTATTTGTTACCGTCGCCATCAGTAATTTCCTGTTTAGGAAACTTATTGACTTCACCATTTTCATACAATACTTCATAGACAGTTTTATCTTTGTATTCTGGTTTTTTGGCAATTAGGTCAGCAGGCCAAACTTCAGAAATCTTGAAACGCTTGGAGAATTCCATAATCTGCCATAAGTCAGATTTTGATTCACCTGGAGCTGAGACCTGTTCACGCCAGAACTGAGTACGACGTTCCGCATTACCATAAGCACCTTCTTTTTCTACCCACATTGCTGTTGGTAAAATTAAGTCGGCTGCCATAGCTGATACGGTTGGATAAGGGTCAGAAACGGTAATGAAGTTCTTAGGATTACGATATCCAGGATAGGATTCTTCGTTCAAGTTAGCGGCAGCTTGCATATTATTGGTACACATTACCCAATACGCATTCAGCTTACCATCTTTTAACATACGGTTCTGGAGTACGGCATGATATCCTGGCTTAGGATTAATTGTACCTTCTGGAAGTTGCCAGATTTTTTCAGCCATATCACGATGAGGCTTCTTCTTAACGACTAAGTCGGCAGGTAGACGATGTGCAAAAGTACCGACTTCACGAGCAGTACCACAAGCTGAAGGCTGACCAGTCAATGAGAATGGGCTATTACCAGGCTCAGAAATCTTGCCCATTAATAGATGCACGTTATACATCAAACCATTTACCCAAACACCACGTGTGTGTTGGTTGAATCCCATGGTCCATAAAGAAGTGATTTTCTTATTAGGATCAGCATATAGTTTCGCCAAACGTAGAAGCTTCTTCTCCGGTACACCAGACATTTTACTGGCTTTCTGTAAAGTATATGGTTTAACAGACTTGGCATATTCTTCAAAAGAAATACCAGAAAGTTTACCGCCCTTGCCGGTTTTCTTCTTCTCTAGAGGATGCTCAGGACGTAGCCCATAACCAATATCTAGTGGAGTTTTCTTGAAGGCAACATGATTATCAACAAATTTTTGGTCATAAGCTTTGTTTTCGATAATGTAGTTAGCAATATAGTTTAGAATTGCTAAGTCGGTCTGGGGCTCAAAAATCATACCATTATCGGCAAGTTCAAACGAACGATGCTCGAAGGTTGACAAGACATGTACTTCACTACCTTTTTTGGTCAAGCGAGTATCAGTAATACGAGACCATAAAATGGGGTGCATTTCTGCCATGTTAGAACCCCATAAAACAAAGGCATCCGCATGTTCTAAATCATCATAACAACCCATTGGCTCATCAATACCGAAACCGCGCATAAATGCACCAACCGCAGAGGCCATACAATGGCGAGCATTGGGATCAAGGTTATTAGAACGTAGACCGGCTTTAATGAACTTGGAAGCCGCATAACCTTCCCAAACAGTCCATTGGCCAGAACCAAACATACCCACAGCGGTAGGTCCTTTGTTTTTATGTGCTTCTTTCCATTTAGCCGCCATTACATCAAAGGCTTCATCCCATGATACTGGTGTGAAATCACCATTTTTATCATATTTGCCGCCTTTCTTACGGAGTAGTGGTTGGGTTAAACGATCTTTACCATACATAATTTTGGTTAAGAAATAACCTTTAATACAATTCAATCCTTTATTAACTGGAGCATCTGGATCGCCCTGGTTAGCAACCATTTTGCCATCTTTAACACCAATTAATACACTACAACCCGTACCACAGAAGCGACAGGCGGCTTTATCCCAACGGATACCGTCATCTTTCTCCTCTGCTAAAGCAGTAGTAGTCACTGGCAGTGTCACGCCAGCCACACCTGCTGCTGCTACAGCTGCATTGCTTTTTACAAAATCACGTCTTGTTATTTTCACTTCAAGCTCCCCTTGTTTACATTTCTTGATCTAAAAGATCATCGTCTTCTTCCTGGTGATAAACCATAGCAGTGTCAATTACGCCACTAATATGATTAAACTCTGCCATGATATCGGATAAGGCTTTTTCACCATTACCTTCTACTGTGGCTATAATTTTTCCATCTTCTACACCGCCAAAAACATCGACATAGTCACGTTTTTCCAATTCTTCCTTGATGGCGGGTGCATTTTCAGGCTTACAATGTACAATTACACTACATATATTCATTCACTTACTCTTTGCATGGATGTTACAGATATTGCGATTGCATCAACCGGACACATGGCTATACAAAAACCACAACCGGTACAGTTATCTGCAGTCAATATGGGCTCACCAACTTTTCCTGGTTCTAATTTAAAATGGATTGCTTCATCATCACAGGCCTCACCACAAGTTCGGCATATAGTACCTTGGTAAGTAATACATTTGGTATTGATATCAGCTTTAATGAACCACGGCTTTGACTCGTCATTTCTTTTGTTCAGTGCTTTTGGTTTACAAACCGCTAAGCAATCCTCACAAAACTCACAACCACTACGATCAAAAATAATTTCAGGAAAACCTCCCTGGCCTTTCTGAATCACTTTTTCGGGACAGATGGATATGCACTCATCACAACGAGTACACATTTCTATGAACTGTTCTTCAGGTACTGCCCATGGTGGGCGTAACACAAAGTCATTTTTTCTAAAATGTCCTCTTAGAAACTGCCTTCGACTTACACTTGCCATGTTAGAACTCATATAAAGAATAAACTTGCAATTGGGTTAACCCATACTTTCATATAGGCTTCATAGACTAGCTGAATTATTAGCAGTAATTAATGATCAATATCAAGAAATTTAACTTTTCCTTGCTATTTTAGGGATATTTAACCTGAGGAAATTACTAGGATTTTTAACCTAGCTAAGAAGAAGGTTATTGAAATTTTGTAGATTTTATGAGAACCACATAAAACCTACAAAAACGATAGGATATTAAGACAAATAATACTAAGTATTTAAATATAAAGCTGAATTATTGAATTTCGTTAGCAATGGTTAATGATACGGAGTTGCTATTAGACAATTCTACAACCACTTCCTGGCTCATTAAGTCCCCTTTCTTTCCAGTTGGTGAACCTGACTTCGACACTCGGGCACTTATGACCACTTGTTTAAAGTTAGATATTTTCATATTTGGCATCATAGCCATAGAATCATCCAAAACCACATCTAGTGGCATATCTTGTACACGCTTTTTTACTGCTGCCAGTGGCATTGGAGGACCTTGAGTCGCTTTAGCAAATACAAAAACGATATCATCAGGTTTCACTTTATCCATTAAAGCGCCATCAAGAACAACGCGTACGTTGACCTTTGCCTGACTTTCAGTTTGCTTGTTCTCTGTTACAGCAACACTTTCTTGACTGGTTTGAGCACTGTTAGATTCACCTTCTGCTTGTGCGATCATTTCATTCACTTGCTGAGTCGATGTAGGATCATCTTTAACTAAAGGCAAAATACGCTTCCAATAGGCCACAGCTTCGGAAGCATTTTTTTGTTCGTCAGCGGCTAAACCGGCTAACCATAGTGCGGTTATATTGTCAGGGTCAACTTTCAAAGCTCGTTGGACTAGATTCGCAGGCTCTCCGCTAATGGTACCACCATTAGCCATAGCTAGTGCATCAGCCATGGAAACTAACACTTCGGGATCTTCTTTCTTTTTTAACTGTAATAATCGACTATATACTTGATAGGCTTCTTGGTATCGTTTTACCGCCATAAAGGTCCGACCTAATAAGCTCCAGCCCTGTTCATCATTAGGGTTTTCCTTCAGCTTGGCCAATAAACCGCTAATCATCTGTTCCACCGAAGGCATTTGTCCTTGATTAGCTTGGCCAGAATGCTGAGCATTTTGCTGCATTGCTGCTTGCCTATCCATACCAATTGCTTGAGGGGTCCCAATTTGCCAATATAAAAGGAAACTCAAAACCGGTACAAATACACCAATAATGACTATAGCCAGTTTGTTAGTAAACTTTCCAACTGGTGCTGTTTTAACTTCAGCCTGTTCTTCGGCAATATCATCAATCAAACTACCTTCTATTTCATATTTAATACTATTGTATTCTTCTTCTGAAATTTCTCCAGAATCCAGGTTTTCTTTGAGGGTATCTAATTGTTCCCGAGCAATATCAACATTAATTTGTTTTTGATCAATTTCATTTTCCTGCTGAGGTTTTTTACGTAGCAACGGAAAAACCATGATTAGAATAGCGGATAGGATTAAGAGTACAGATAGCAGCCAAAAAGTTACCATTATTTTTTATCGTCCTGCTCTAAAAGTTTTCGGATTGATTCATGATCAGCTTGTGCTTGCGGCGTTTCTGCCTGCGCTTTATTAGCACTTCCTCGAATAATTTTTACGGCATAATAGACCGCAAATGCCAGAAGGAAAAAAGGACCGATCCAAAGGAGTAAGGTATTAAATTTAAAAGGCGGTTTGTAGAGAACAAAGTCGCCATATCGATTGACCATATAGTCAACAATATCTGATTCAGATTTGTTCTCTCTCACCATCTTATAGGTTTTTTCTCGTAAATCGACGGCCAGCTCTGCATTTGAATCCGCTAGGTTTTGATTTTGGCAAACCAAACAACGCAACTCGGCGATCATTTTATTATAGAGTTCTTCCTGCTGTTTATTTTCAAATTCGTTCAATTCGATTCGCGCCCACACAGGGCTACTCAACCCGAGTAATAGAAGCATCAGCAAAAAATAAGTCGATAGTGTTCGCATTATTCACTCTCCAACTTTTTAACTAAAGGAACGATGGTTTTCTCCAAGGACTCTGGCGTGACAGGACCAATTTGCTTATAACGAACAATGCCGTTCTTATCCATCACAAACGTTTCTGGAACCCCGTAAACACCCAAATCAATACCGATTGCCCCCTTCCTATCAACGGCGACAGCATAATAAGGATTTCCGAAATAAGCCAACCATTTTTTGGCATCGGCTTCTTCATCTTTATAATTTAAGCCAACCACGGGAAATTTATATGTTTCTATAAATTCGGTTAACAATTTATGTTCCGAACGACAGGACGCACACCAAGAGGCAAATACATTAAGCAACCAAACCTTACCTTTCATACTTTCGGTTGAAATATTCTCGGGCTTATATAAACGAGTGGTATCAAAAGCAGGTACTGGTTTATCAATAAAGGGTGTAGGTACTTTCTTGGGATCATTACTCAAACCAAAACCTAATAAAGCAACTAATAAAATAAAAATACCAATTGGAATATATTTTTTCACGAATACGATGTCCTTATTTTTTGTCTTTTTTAAGCCGCTCGACGAGCCAAACGCAGATAACGTGAGTCCGTAGCCGCCAAGATACCACCTAAACCCATAAATATGGCTGCCAGCCATAACCAACGTACAAATGGCTTATAATATAAACGGAAGCTCCAGGCACCATTACCCAAGTCTTCTCCGATAGCTACAAATAAGTCACGGGTAAAACCTGGATCAATAGCAGCTTCTGTCATAGGCATGGTTTGCACATGATAAACTCGTTTAGAGGGTTCAAGTTTGGTATAAAATTCACCGTTTAAATGAATATCCATGGTCCCTTTTTGAGCATTGTAATTGGGGCCTTTATACGTTTCGACACCACGAAAAATAAATTCGTAGTCATTCATCATGTAAGATTGCCCGACTTCCATACGAATATCTTTTTCTATGCTGTAAAGCGAGGTGAGGCTGACACCGGTAGCAAAAACAGCAATTCCTAAATGGCCCATGACCATGCCCCAACCAGAACGTGAAATTTTCGCCAACCCAGCAATACCAGGACCTTTGTTGTCCGCAATCCAAACCGAAGTGGTTAGCACTACCCAAATTGATAAAGATAATCCCATGGCAGCTTGCCATTCATAGGGCTCATTACGCAATAAAGGCAATAACACACCAGCGGTAATACTGATAACTGCTAATATATTAACTTTTGCCCAAATTCGTTTTACATCATCTTTTTTCCAACGAGTAATAGCTCCCACACCAACTAAAATCGCCAGTGGCACCGTTAACGGAATAAATACACTATTAAAATAAGGAGGGCCAACTGAAATTTTACCCGCAGATAAAGCATCAATCAAAAGGGGATAAAGCGTTCCCAATAAAATACTGGCCATGACCACGACTAATAAAACATTATTCATCAATAAAAAGCTTTCACGCGAAAAGAGCTTAAACGAAACTTGAGATTTAATATCAGCAGCACGCCAGGTATAAAGTGCTAGAGAGCCACCAATAACTATCACTAAAAAGATTAAAATAAATACTCCACGCGCTGGATCGGTGGCAAAAGCATGTACTGAAGTTAAAACGCCAGAACGAACTAAGAAAGTTCCAAGTAAACTTAAAGAAAAGGCCAAAATCGCCAATAAAACTGTCCAAGCCTTAAACGCGCCACGTTTTTCAGTAACCGCTAGTGAGTGCAATAAGGCAGTACCAACAATCCAAGGCATAAATGAAGCATTTTCAACGGGGTCCCAAAACCACCAACCACCCCAGCCAAGTTCGTAATACGCCCACCAACTACCTAAGGCAATCCCCAGAGTCAAAAACATCCAAGCGATATTGGTCCAGGGACGTGACCATCTAGCCCAAGCTGCATCTAATTTACCACCTAACATGGCAGCAATAGCAAATGCAAAAGCCACCGAAAATCCCACATATCCCATGTATAACATGGGGGGATGAACAGCCAACCCAAAATCTTGCAGAAGTGGATTTAAGTCACGTCCTTCCATAGGAGGACTGAGCAAGCGGTCAAATGGGTTAGAAGTTAACAACATAAATAATAAAAAACCGATACTCACCAGGGCTAACACACCTAATACTCTAGCCACCATTTCTGAAGGAATACTCTTACTAAAATAAGCAACTGCAGCCCCCCAAAAAGCTAAAGTCATGGCCCAAAGTAAAAGCGAGCCTTCGTGTGCGCCCCAAACTGCCGAAACTTTAAATAAAAGTGGTAATGCCGTATTAGAATTAGAGGCCACATAACGCACCGAAAAATCATCCGTGACAAAGGCATAGACCAAGCATAAAAAAGAAATAAGCATGACAATGGCATGTACAGTAGCTGCCGGACGCGCCAAAGCGATCAAATTTTTAGAATGTGTTTGCGCTCCCCATAATGGGAAAAATGCCTGCACTATTGCAACAGATAGAGCCAGGATAAGGGCCACATGTCCCAATTCTGCTATCATATTTATTTCTCCTGGCTAGGGGCTGGTTGAGTTGCTGAATTGGTGCCTGCTGCTTGGTCTGCTTTTGCCTTATCGGCTGCAGCCTGCTTAGACATTTCAGCGGTCTTCATGGCATCATGCACTTCAGGCGGCATATAATTTTCATCATGCTTGGCCAAAACTTCGTCAGCCACCACCATTCCTTTGGCGTTTAAACGTCCATTGGCAATGATACCCTGCCCTTCTCTAAATAAATCGGGAAGAATCCCCGCATATTCGATAGTCACAATTTTATCACTATCGGTCAAATCAAAATGAACGACAACACTATTTGGGTCACGTTTTACACTACCTTTCACAACCAATCCACCGATGCGAAAAGGTCGGTCTTTAGGTGCTTCCCCCGCAAGAACTTGGGTCGGAGAAAAGAAAAACATGACATTTTCATTCATGGCTTTTAAGACCAAACCAACAGCGACGCCCACGCCAACAACGAGTACAATAATTAATGAAAGTCTTTTCTTTCTAGCTGGAGTCATGATGTTCCTTCCTGTTTATCTTGCATATTTTCTTGAACCGATTCCTGCTGCTGAATCTGTTCACGTCGATAGCGCCCTTTCAAGCGTTTAATCGTTGCAGCATTCGCTCTTAAAGGAATCACCACTGCCAATACCATGCTGATAAAGGCAATCCCATAAGAGGACCAAACATAGCTGGCATAACCACCCATATGAAAAAACTCTGTCATTTCATCACCATTTCTTTAATCCACTTGGAATTTGATTCGCGTAATAGAATTTCATTTTTGCAGCGCATAAATAAGGCAATAAAATAGTAGACCTTAAATGATATAGCCATCACCAATAACGGAATCAACATATCAATGTGGATACTTGGTTTATCAAACTTGGTTACCGTTGGCCCTTGATGCAAAGTGTTCCACCATTCTACAGAATAATGAATAATCGGGATATTCACCACACCAACAATAGCCAGAATGGCAACCGCTTTAGATGCAGTGCGTTTATCTTCAATGGCACTATACAAAGCTATAACTCCGAGATATAAAAATAATAAAATCAATTCAGCAGTCAAACGAGCATCCCAAACCCACCAGGCCCCCCACATGGGTTTACCCCAGATTGCTCCTGTAACTAAAGCTAAGAAAGTAAATACAGCACCGACCGGGGCACTGGAAATAGCAACAACTTCTGCCAATTTAATTCGCCAAATAAGTCCGATTGCTCCACTAATAGCCATTACCATATAGATAAATAATGACATCCAAGCACTCGGTACATGGATGTACATAATCCGGAAACTGTCTCCCTGTTGATAATCTGCCGGAGCAGTAACCAAAGCCCCATATAAACCATATACCAGCGTTATCAAGAAAATTGCCCATAACCAGGGCATCACCTTATCAGCTATATAATAAAAATAGGGTGGTGAAGAGAATTTTTGGATAAATTTCCAGATTGCACTAAACATAGGATTAACTCAAACTAATTTTAAGGGATGCCGCAATTGCAACAGGGGCCAGAAAAATTGCCATAACGGTAAATGCCGAAAGCATATAAATTTGCCCACTCACATCGAGTCCAGCAATACCATTACTCACTGCCCCACTACCAAATATCAGTACAGGTATATATAAGGGCAAAATCAACAAAGATAAGATAACTCCGCCCGTTCTTAGGCCAACAGTAAGGGCAACGCCGATAGAGCCGACCAAACTCAGAACCGGGGTTCCTAACAACAAAGTAAGGATTAAAATAAATACCCCATTCTCCGGCATACCTAACATGATAGCCAAAACTGGAGAAATCAGTAATAAAGGTAAACCTGTCATTAACCAGTGCGCAAGCACCTTAGCGAGGACCAGTATAGAGGTTGGGTGGGCACTTAAAATCATTTCTTCCAGAGTACCGTCTTCATAATCCTGCTTGAACACACTATCTAAAGACAACATGGACGCCAATAAGGCTGCAACCCATACCACGCCCGTTGAAATTTCCACCAATAGTTTACTGTCCGAACCGACCGCAAAAGGAAAGAGAACACTGACTAAAACAAAAAATAATAGTGGGTTAACGATGTCTGAGGGTTGCCTTACCGCCAGAACGAGATCGCGCTTTAAAATAACGTAGAAGGCTTTGGTGGTTGAAATGGATGTTTTTGCCATAATTTAGGAAAGCCTTAAACGCTGAATGTATTTCTCATCAATATTGACCGCATGATGAGAAGTCATAATAACTGAGCCACCTTTTTTTACATGCCTTACAATAAAGTTCTCAATCATTTCAATCCCTTTCACATCCACCGAGGTAAAAGGTTCGTCTAGCACCCACAGTGGTGTATCCAAAACCAGTAACTTAGCGATGGCTAATCTTCGACACATTCCTGCCGAAAACTTTTTCGCCGGTTCATCTTCATAACCGGCTAATTTAACTTCATTGAGGGCTTCTTCAATACCTACTTCACTGCCGGCACTAAGAGCAATACTCACTTCAAGATTTTCACGTGCACTGAGATCTTTTTTTATCGCATTGTGATGCCCAAGAAAAGAAACGTATTGATAATATTCAAAACCAAGTTCACGAATATCCTGTTCATTCCAGCATACGTCGCCTTCATCAGCTTGGCGTAAACCCGATAGAATTCTTAAAAGAGTGGTTTTTCCAGCACCGTTTCGACCTTCAACTAACAACACTTTACCGTTTTGAACAGCAAAACTGAGATCTTTAAACAAGATTCGCTCATCACGCAGACATAAAAGATTGTTGGCAGTTATCTGATAATTATCTTGATACATTAAAAATTTGATTCAATTTAGTAGGTGGGGGCAGATTAAAGCCTATTGATATTTTTTTCAAGCCAGATTCAATTAAATTTTAGTAATATAAGCAAAAATCTATAGCAAACAACAGATTAATTGCTAAAATATAGCTATGCCCAATCCACCTGAAACCTGCATTTTCAGATGGCTTGGGTATATAATCGAGAACCTGATTTTAACATTGTAAAAGAACAATTAATATTCTAGTATTGATTACATCAGTGGCTAGTAAATTTAAATTTTCGTGACCCAACTATTCAACCAAAAAACTATTTTCCTGCTTACTCTACTCTGTTTTGTAGCATTTATATGCCCTGCTGCCAAGCAAAAGCAAATTCTATTTACGGAAAAAAAACTGGCGCAAATTGAAAAAAAATATGGCAAAAAAAATACCAAACGTTTTTATGCCTGGAGAAAATTAGTTCAACAACATCAAAACAAAAGTGAACAAGAAAAACTTAAACTGGTCAATGATTTTTTTAATAGCCAAATTCGTTGGGTCTCAGATAAAAAACTATGGAAACAAACCGATTACTGGGCCACTCCCATAGAAACGCTACTAAAAAAAGCAGGCGATTGTGAAGATTTTACCATCGCCAAATATTTTACCTTATTAGCTTTAGGTGTACCGGTAAAGAGACTGCAAATTACTTATGTAAAAGCACTGAAATTTAATCAAGCACATATGGTACTCACTTATGTAAAAACCAAACGCTCCGAACCATTGGTATTGGATAATATTAATAAAAAAATCCTCAAGGGTTCGAAACGAAAAGATTTAAAACCTGTTTATAGTTTTAATGGGGAAGGCATGTGGTTGGCCGGTAGCAAAAAAACGGGAAAAAAAGTCGGCAGTAGCAGCCGGATCAGGTTATGGACCGACCTGAATAAACGCATGAAAAAAGAATTAATTTAACGAGGATAATAAGAGCAATGACTTTATTTAGACAGATAATAATAATGATAAGTGTGATTTTCGTCACTCTGTTTATTAGTACCTTTATTGTCAGCACAGAAAATATCCGTGAATACTTAAATGAACAGTTGGCATCTCATGCTCAAGATGCAGCAACATCATTAGGTATCGCCTTATCGGCAGAAATTGGTGAAAAAGATATTGCCTCCATGGAGACCTATACTAATGCCATGTTTGATAGTGGTTATTATCGGGTTATCACTATCACAGATGTAGAAGATCAAGTTCTCTTTGATAAACAAATACCGCTAGATATCGAAAGCGTACCTCCCTGGTTTGTTACCCTCTTTCCTTTAGAAGCTCCCCATCAACAAGCAGTGGTTATGGATGGGTGGTCTACAGTGGGAAATATCGATATTCAAAGCTATCCCGGATTTGCCTATGAAAAACTTTGGCAAAATGCCATTAATACACTAGTACTTTATTTAGCCGTTATGGCGGTTATTTTAGTTATTACGGCAATTGCCTTGAAATTTTTATTAAAGCCTTTAACCGCCATTCAAGATCAGGCCGAAGCGATTTGCAATCGAGAATTTCCAACCATCGATATTAAACCTCGCACCATAGAATTTAAACAAGTGGTTACCGCACTTAATAAAATGTCCAGTAAGTTGAAGAATATTTTCGATCAGCAAGCCAAAATGACCGAAGAACTACAAAAACAGGCCTTCCAGGATGAGGTTACCGGCTTACCCAATCGCTCTATTTTTATCAAGCAATTAAAATATTTTTGTGAATCAAAAAATGAGACAAACCAGGGTTGCTTAATTATTATGCAACTCAAAGATTTATTAGGAATTAATAAACAATACGGCCATATTAAAGGAAATGACTTACTAAAATCACTGGCTAAATTATTAAGTGAAAAAGGAGAGCAATATCCTAATTCCCTAGTTGCCCGAATGTCCGGCACAGAATTTGTTTTATTAGTCAAATCCATCACCGATGATATTGTTCAGGAACTGGGTACAACACTACAACAGGATCTTGAACAAATCGCTCAAACTTTGGAAATCAAAGATACCGACATTGCCCACGTGGGCATGGTCACGACCCATCCCGATCAGGACATGGGTAGTTTATTATCCGAAGCAGATATGGCCTTAAGGTTGGCTCAACAAAAAGGCTCTAATGCATACCACCTCTATGATAATAAGCAAAAAGATTCAATTCAGGCACATGGTTCGGCCGAATGGCATAATATTATTATCGAAGCAATCGAAAAAGACTGGTTCCAACTTTACTTCCAAAAAACAGTTGATGCCGACAATACAGCGATTTTCCAGGAAATTATGCTACGCCTCAACTATAAAGAAAAAGTGGTCTCTGCCGGAATATTTATTCCCATGGCAGAACATTTGAATATTACCCGTTTTATTGATCGCTGGGTAATCGAACAAGTCATCGAAAAAATCTCCCATGGAGCCACCGTTTCCTATTGTATCAATTTATCTCGTGACTCCTTATACGACGCTTCATTTGCTGTTTGGTTAAAAGAAAGTCTAATCAAACTTAATACAGAACAACAGCAGCAAGTTATGATAGAAGTGCCCGAATACAATGTTATCAAAGCCATGGATGAATATAAAAACTTACTCTATGTATTGGCTGATCTGCGTTGTCAATTTTCCATTGATCATTTTGGTATCGGCTTCGCTTCAATGACTTATCTGAAAGATATTAAGATTGACTATATTAAAGTACACGGTAGTTATGCATCTAATATTCAAGATAATAAAGATGTGGTCAATTATATGCGACAAATCATCAATACTGCACACAACCTGGATATTAAGATAATTGCCGAAGGTATAGAAAAGGCCGAAGATCTAGAACTATTAAAATCCATGAATCTGGATTATTATCAAGGCTATCATATTGGTCGTCCTGAACCAGAAATCAGCTAATTTTGCAAATTGATGTCCCATGTTTTGACTAACACGGTGGCAATTTAAGTTTTATTTTTTATCTTTATACAAGTTTTATTGCTTTGCAACATTTATAAAAATAAAATGGCTGCTAAACCTTTAGCTTTCTCTAACTTTTCATTGATCCTATAAAAGGTTATGGGCTAAACTTCACTAATTTTTTTAACTACTTTTTTAAAACGCTAGGCATACTATGAATCATTCAAAATTTGCTAAAATTGCTCTAACCTTAATCATGCTTTTTCTGCCTTTTAGTGCGGTCTTAGCATCGGCAGCAGATGCTAAGTTGCTCGATTTAACCGGTGAAATCTATGGAATATTAGCAGTAATTATCTTTGTTATTGCATATTCCTTAGTAATCGGCGAAGAATTTTTACACCTTAGAAAATCAAAACCGGTACTGGTTGCCGCAGGTCTAATCTGGATCTTGATCGGTATTGCCTATGCCAATATTGGCGATCACCATACGGCTGAAACGGCAGTAAGGCATAATATTCTCGAATATGCAGAATTATTACTTTTCTTATTGGCAGCGATGACCTTTATTAACGCCATGGAAGAACGTAAAGTATTTGATGCTCTGCGCGCCTGGTTGGTATCACGCGGTTTTTCTTTAAAAGCAATTTTCTGGATTACCGGTCTATTATCTTTCTTTATTTCCCCCATAGCAGACAACTTGACCACAGCCCTATTAATGTCTGCTGTTGTTATGGCAGTCGGAGCTGGTAATGTTCCGTTTATTGCCATTTCCTGCATCAATATCGTAGTCGCAGCCAATGCAGGCGGTGCCTTTAGTCCGTTTGGAGATATCACCACTCTAATGGTATGGCAGAAAGGTCTAGTCCAATTTCAGGAATTTTTTGCCATATTTGTTCCTTCCGTGATCAACTGGATTATTCCGGCAGTAATTATGAGCTTGGCTGTTCCTAAAGGAAACCCTGAGCCATTAAAAGAGACTGCCTATGTTAAACGTGGTGGTTTTTTCGTGATTGCTTTATTTTTATTTACCATCGCACTCGCCGTTAGCTTCCATAACTTTTTACATTTACCTCCGGTATTGGGTATGATGACCGGCCTGGGTCTGTTGAAATTATTTGCCTTTTATCTGAAGAAGACCGAGAAACTGGAAAATGAGGAAGAGATGGAGATGACTGCCATGTCTGGCGATATGCATAACGGCCATGGCGCGAAAGGTCAATACGATATTTTCACCATCCTGGCACGTGCCGAATGGGATACCTTAATGTTCTTCTATGGCGTGATTTTATGTGTCGGCGGCTTGGGCACTATCGGGTATCTCTCCATGATCTCACATGCCATGTATGAAGGAGCGGGACTTTTTGGTACCGGTATTACCGGTGCCAACGTGTTTGTCGGTATTTTATCCGCTATTGTCGACAATATTCCGGTCATGTTTGCGGTCCTTTCCATGCAACCTGAAATGTCACACGGCCAGTGGCTACTAGTGACTTTAACCGCTGGTGTAGGTGGTTCCTTATTATCTATCGGTTCTGCTGCTGGTGTTGCTTTAATGGGACAAGCCCGCGGTATTTATACCTTCTTCGCTCACTTAAAATGGACCTGGGCCATTGGATTAGGTTATGCCGCCAGTATTTGGGCTCATCTGATTATTAATGACAGTGTGATGTAATCCAATTTTGGCTACTGGTCGTGAACTAGTAGCCATTACTCTTCTCCCTATTCTCCCTCTTTTCTTTCTCCTAGCTTCCTCCTCTTTACTTCCAACGAACCGATGTCTTATCACTAGATACACTGCCCGATAATATTCTCCCATCAACATCTATTGGGAAAATCCTTGCTTCAACCAAACTACCATCATGAATATCCCCTAAAGTAATCCGATATAAGATCAAATCCTCGTATATTTCATAGGAATCGGGAAATAAGCGAATGGTCTGGGTAAGGAATTCAACAGCTCCAACATTTTCATCTGAAAACTCCGGTATTGGCATATTGTATTCCAGTAGATAACCAGCAGCTCCCGGATAAGAAGTCCAGCTCAATAGATTCTCAACACCACCATATATAAACCCTCCATCAACTGGCAAAACCCAAGAAGTTTGCTTTACCGTTCCATTTAAGGTGACATCTTGGCCAGCTGATAATTTACTAATATTTCCTTCTCTATCAACAACAGTAATCGAACCCGAAACTGCTGATACGGTTAAAGACGCCTGGAAATCTGTTTTGGAATAATTAGCAATAAATTCTGCTGATGAAATATCATTCTCCCGACGATTACTTTCACATAAATTATCCTTGACTACGATTACAACTCCAAGCTCTGTCTGAACTCTAAATTGCCCGGGAATATCACAGCTAACAATGGTATTAATTTCGCCACGTATTAAAGACACCACACCCTGTATAGTATCTACAACTCCCACGGGGCGAGTATATTCGGGATGAAACAAGGCTATAGTTTTGGCATTAATTTCCACTACACTGCCATGTTCTCGTTCAATTTTTGCATCAGAATTCTCCAAAGTAACAACCGCAATTATATTTTCCACGCTAATATCGATATCGGTTGTAAATGAGGTATGGACTGGAGTTGCTGAGAAAGCGCTTCCATTAACATCAAATAAATTAGTTGTCGGAATAATAAAATTGGGTATTAGCGTTGGCTCAGGAGTAATCGTTGGCTCTGGTGTCGGGGTTACGATGGGAGTCGTAACTGGAGTTATAATTGGAGTCGGAGTCGGCGTGGGAGTTGGTATAGGTGTCGGCGTATTTGTCGGCATTGGTGTGGGTGTCGGCGTAGGAGTAACCTCAGGGCTTGGTGTGGGTGTAGGCGTTGGAGTCGGTGATGGGGTTGGCGATGGAGTCGGAGGAGGTGCTGACGGAGCAGCCGTCGTGGTTGAACTAAAAATATCCAATACACCACCTATATCTAAGGTAGTATTTGATTGACTGCTATAGTTGTTAGCCGAAGTATGTCTGACTTTTAGCGTATTCCCATTATTTATGCTTCCCACCGAACTTAGCCATACACCGCTTCCATTTATTTCAAATTCGCCATCAGTTACCGATATGGTTGCAGTACTATTAATCCCGCTAATTGTTATTGAGGCAGATTCGACAGTAGTATTTAAAGCAACATTACTTAGGTTGGTAAAATCAAAAGCATCAGGAACCGTATCCGGCGCTACTCTTTTTACTTTATAGGCTGGAGTAGTATTTTGAAAATGAATCCAACCAAGTTTTGCAGACCAAGCATAGCCATCAAAATCTCCGGTTCCTGCATTAATGGTGACTTGACTATTACTCGGATTAAAGTTTATCCAGCCAATGTTTTCTCCCCAAGCATATCCACTTAAATTACCCGCACCATCGTTATTTACTCCCCAATCGGTCGCATTGCTATTAATATAGGTATGAGTCCCACCTCCAGCATAAGATCCTAATTTTATCCACCCGACTTTTGCTGCCCAGGCAAAACCTTCCAAATGATCATCATATACATCGACTTGATTATGAGAGGAGTTAAAATTAAACCAAGATGCGTTTTCTGACCAAGCATATTTATCCGTTGCCGAAACAACATCTGCATTTACCGAATGGCTGTAAATAACAAATACTAGACAGTTAAATATTGAAATTTTTTTTAGTTTAGGAACGATTAATCTATTACTGGGGCTTATTAATTTTTTCATCTGGTAGTTAACACTTTCTCGGTTGGCACTGGCCCTTTAAGCTAACCATTACTGTCCTCCTCGGACAGGCCAAACAAACCAAGCCGCAGCATTTTTTGTTTCTCCACGAACATTTCCAAAGGCCATGTCCACAGCCCATGCCTGAGTGGGTACACCAATATGTGAAGTAGAAGACCAATAATAATTATTTTGGACATTAAGAAAGGGATGAGCTGCAGGCAAGGCTGGATTCATATTTTGAAAATCAATCAAACTTTGCAGTTCTTTAACATTAGGCAAGCGCCAATCAGTTTGATGGGTAGGACTGGCACCACCGGCAGACAGATCATTACAATTATTACTATTCATGGCGCCAGTGGTATTTAACGAATCAATATCACTTAGTGCATCAGCCCAACCACGAGCCACACCAGCACAATTTGTATCTTCCAACCAGATGAGTCCAGTACTTAGGTCAGTAAACGTACCATTGTCGGGATCAAAAAAACGAGGTGCTGCATGGGCAACGCCACGCTGTAGATCACCATCATGTTTTAGCCCTGTACAGGTTACCAAAGTACCCGTTATATCATAACAAGTCGTTTGTCCTGTTTTCGGCACTATAGCTGGATAGGCACTTGTATTAGTTCCTGTTTGTAAGCCCCATGCCCCAGTTTTTAATCCCCAGAAGGTTTTTCCATTTGTAACATCAGCAACTCCGGCTCCATTAGTATCATCTATACTAGGAGCAATGGCCATTACTTCATTCAAATCATGATCTGCCGCGGTTATGCTGGGACCACTTGTAGGTTCGGTAAATACGGTTGTTCTTTTTGTTCCTAATACCCCATCATTTAAAAGATTGAATAAATCTTCAATCGTAAACATGGCACTACTGCTATCAGTGACATTAGCGGGAGAATCAAGAGAAGCGGCAAGAATATTTGAAACAAGAAATTGCGATAATAGGATAGCAATAAAAGTTCGCAATAAAGTTTTAGATTTGTAATTAAAAACTGTCCAGTCCACCCCAACCACCCTGTATGAGTTATCCTAAAGTTAATTTATATTCATTATAGACTAACGAAACAAAGGAAATGAATCAAAATTTCAATCATCATAGTAAAATTATTTTTTCGGCCCCAATAACTCAATTTCATACCCATCAGGATCCTTTACAAACGCAATAATGGTAGTGCCAGCATTCATAGGCCCTGCTTCACGCATAATTTCACCACCTAAATCTTTTATTTTTGCCGTGGCTTGATATACGTCATCAACTTCTATGGCCAAATGACCGAAGCCATTGCCGAGCTCATAATTATCCGTATCCCAATTATGAGTTAACTCTATTACGGTATTTTCACTTTCGTCACCATAGCCAACAAATGCCAGAGTAAACTTACCCTCAGGATAATCTTTTTGACGTAATAATTTCATACCAAGAACTTGAGTATAAAAATCGATAGAGCGTTGTAAATTTCCAACTCGGATCATGGTATGTAATAATCTCATTTTGTATCTCCTAAAGTTTCATCAAAAAAAAAGGCACCAAGTAAATTATACTTGGTGCCTTTTTTAGAAAAATAAAGCGTTTTAAATTTTGCTATTTTTTAATCTTTGCAGCTGTTCTTAGACGTAAGGCATTTAATTTAATAAATCCTTCAGCATCTTGTTGATTATAGGCACCTTCATCATCTTCAAAAGTGGCAATATTATCATCATACAAGCTGTTGCTCGGCGATTTTCTACCGACTACAATCACATTGCCTTTGTATAATTTAACGCGAACTTCACCATTAACGACTTTTTGTGATTCGTCAATAAGAGATTGTAACATTTCTCGTTCGGGTGACCACCAATAACCATTGTATATCAGACTGGCATAACGCGGCATTAATTCATCTTTGAGGTGGGCTGCTTCACGGTCCAGGGTAATGGATTCCATGGCTCTATGAGCTTTTAAAATAACCGTTCCGGCAGGCGTTTCATAACAGCCACGAGCTTTCATGCCGACATAACGGTTTTCTACAATATCGGTACGTCCGATTCCATTTGCGCCGGCGGTTTTATTTAAAAACAGCATAATCTCATTAGGAGTCATTGCTTTGTCATCAATGGCAACAATATCACCGTTTTCAAACTTCAAATTTAGATAAGTCGGCTCATCAGGTGCTTTTTCAGGAGAGACGGTCCATAACCACATATCTTCTTCAGGCTCAGCCCATGGATCTTCGAGAATTCCTCCTTCATAAGAAATATGTAAGGAATTCGCATCCATAGAATAAGGTGATTTTTTACCCTGCTTTTTCTCAATGGCAATATTATGCTCTTCGGCATAGGCCATAAGTTTTTCACGAGAATTTAAGTCCCACTCACGCCAAGGTGCAATAATTTTCACATCCGGCATTAAAGCGTATGCACCCATTTCAAAACGTACTTGATCGTTCCCTTTACCCGTTGCACCATGTGAAATAGCATCCGCCCCGGTTTCTTTAGCAATTTCGACCAAACGTTTGGCAATTAAAGGCCGTGCAATCGAGGTTCCCAGTAGATACTCGCCTTCATAAATCGTATTGGCGCGAAACATGGGGAAAACAAAATCACGGGCAAATTCTTCGGTTAAATCATCGATATAAATTTCTTTAATTCCTGCCGCTTCAGCCTTAGCTCGAGCTGGCTCAACTTCTTCACCCTGCCCTACATCTGCGGTAAAAGTAACCACTTCACAATTGTATTCATCTTTTAACCACTTCAAAATAATAGAAGTATCCAGGCCTCCGGAATAGGCCAGTACAACTTTTTTTACCTCAGACATTTTATTCTCCAGATATGAAAACAGAACGGGGCATTATAACTGATTTGTCCCCAATTGAAATCAGTCAATTTAATTTTCTCATTAATAAAAAACCAGTTGAACTTTTAATACATATGATAGTCCAAGTTGGAAATATATATACGAATAAATTTTTTTTGTTTTAAGGGGAGCGTTACTAATGAACCGTTTAATAGGATTATTACTTTTTCTATACCTACCCAGTTGTTTTGCCTTGGTCTACGAGCCCATTTCATCATCGACAAGTACAACCGATGCGAGTATGAGTGCTAAACTATCATCAGATATTTCAAACCAAGATAGTAATACATTTTTGGCTACTGAAAAGGTGACTTTATCTTTCTCACTCCAGGTAGCCGAGGAAGACATCGGCCTTAATAGTGAGCTTTATGTCCTGGTGAAATACAATGGTAAAAATTATATGAAAGCTAGCGATGGCAGCTGGCAGTTGGTAGCCGATAATCTTTCCGATCTTAAACCATTTGATACTACAGTTTTAACTAAAAATGAAACCATTTTGGCTTTTAGTGATAAATTATTAGAGCCAGGTGAATACCTTATATATGGAGGCTATTTAACCAGATCCGGCAGTATTAAATATAATTCTGAGTCCGTTAGTTTGGTTGTTTTTGCCGATGAGAGCAGTCAAAAAAGTTATTTACATCGTGTTCAAAACAGTCAGTTCTTTGTCGATTATTTAAATAAAGCCGCAAATGCCACCGACTATTATATTGCTGAAAGTTCTATATCTGGCGCACCAGTAACGGCAACCACGACAGATGCATCAAGTGGATCAAGCAGCTCTAATGTCTCGACCACAAATCTCCAAGAAGTTGGTGTTGACGAGGCAGATCGAATCAAAACTGATGGTAGTACTGTATTTAGTTTGGAAAGTTGCGGAGAGAATGGACAGGAATGCCTATCCGTTTATCAAATGAATGAAACCCCCGCCTCCACTTCTAGCTTAGGACAAATCCAAGTCAGTGAAAATTACCAACAAGGTAATATCTATTTACATGAAAAAGACAGCCAAAAAACGGCACTATGGTTATCCTCACAGTTTGGTTATTCAATTTGGGCAGTATGGGACTATCCGGGTTATTGGAGCGGAAATAAAACCGAATTGGCTTTCTTAGATGTTAATGATCCTACAAATATGCAAAAAACCAAGTCAATTTCCATCAATGGCGCCACCGTGTCTAGCCGTATGGTTGGTGATACCTTGTATTTGTTAACTCGCAATAGTCCTAGTTATGGTTATCCGGTGATTCTCGAAGCAGCAGCTAAAAGAACCAGTATAGCCTACCCGACCGAACCTTATCCAACTGAACCGGTTATCCTATCTGAAGAAGATTTATTACCTAAAATTAGCTTTGATAATGGTGCTGAAATTCCTTTAGTCGATTCCACTAGCTGTTATTTACCCATTCAAGATAGCAATAAACAATATGATCAAAGCATAGTAACTTTAACCGCTATTCCCGTTGATAATCCTGAAAACTTCAACTCGGTCTGTATAACCGGTTCGATTGAAACTTTTTATATGTCAACAGAAGCTATTTATCTGGCCACAAGTCGCTATGAATATACGAGTTCAGGTAATGATATTATCTATGATGGTAACGTCACTTATAATACCGATATTCATAAATTTAGTTTTGATAATGGCAACCTAACCTATAAAGGTTCAGGACAAGCTCCCGGTCACTTAGGCTGGGAGCAAGATAAACGCTCCTTCCGCTTTGGTGAAAACAATGGTGTTTTAAAGGTGGCAACCAGTATTGGTGAAACATGGAGTAATGATTCCCGTACCCGGGTTGGTGTTTTTAAAGAAGATGAAACCGCCAATGCCTTAAATGAAGTGGCATTTTTAGATAATTTGGGCAAACCAGGGGAAAGATTATATGCCGCTCGTTTTGTTGGAGATCGTGGTTATTTAGTTACCTTTAAAGTTACCGATCCACTCTATGTCCTAGATTTTTCAACTCCAGAAAGTCCTCAGGTCAAAGGGGAGTTAGAAATCAATGGATACTCAGATTATCTCCATCCCATTGGTGAAAACTATTTATTGGGATTGGGTAAAGATGCCATTGCCGATACTGATGCAGATCGAGGCGCTTGGTACCAAGGGGTAAAATTATCCTTGTTTGATGTTTCTGACGGCTCAAATTTGAAAGAAGTCAACTCTCTGATCCTAGGAAAACGCGGTACCTCTTCACAGGCATTGTATGATCACCATGCATTTACTTGGTTGGACAATAATGATGGTACAGCCACAATAGCCATACCTTTAGAATTACATGACACCCCTAACCAATATGAATCTGAATATTCTTCCATTAGTGATCCCTGGTATTATTATGATGTTACTCATGCAGGTTTATATGTTTTCGGGGTAGATACCAATTCCAATCCAAATGTGACCTTAACGGGTAAATTATTAAAAGATACACCAACCAATGGATACTATCCCTATAGTGAAGAACGTAGCGTTATCCAAGGTGGAACCGTTCATTATATCCACGATAGCAAAATTACTTCATCCTCACTATCGGATCTTCAATAAATCCTCAAATATCCCAATGGTAAAACATTGGGATACCTCATTTTTATATCCATATTCAAGAAAAATACCTTTTCTTCAGCGTAAAATTAAAGTTCTTGCTTTTGCTGCCGATTTCTAATCATAATTAATTTAGGATAAACATAACATGGCTAGGATGGCCATAATCCTAAAAAACTCAGTTGCCATCTACTGCGGCTCCCTTAAGCACTCAATCTTAAGGATTTTCTGGAACATTTGGGCTTCACCCGTAGGGTGACTACGAATAAAGCCCAAATAACCCATAAAATCCTTAATATCAAGCGCTTAGGGGGCCGCCCAGGCTGAACCTCGCTATGAAGTCAACTGAGTTTTTTAGGATAATACAAATAAATAAAAGGTAATAATCTTGTGGCCAACCAAAAAAAAGAATTACTTCATAGTATTAAATTTAAATTATGGGCTTCCAGTACTTTCTTTATCCTCATCTTAGTTTTTGTTGGTATTACCACAATTTCCAGCGATTTAAAAAAACAAACCACCATAAAAGACGTCATTGAAAACAGTTATCCTTCGGTAGTCAATGTTATGGAAATTGGTTCTGAATTGGAAAAATTATCGAAACTGATCGGTTTATATTTATTAAGCAAAGATCCTCAATATCAACAGGAATACGAGAAAACCTTTGAACAAATTCTAACCAAAGCTCAACATCTTAAAAGTGTTTCAGCTACCGACCAAATTGATTCCATATTGACTGATATTAACCAGCTCAAACAAACCGTTGCCAGTATCATTCAAAAAACCGATGTGGACACGGATAATCAACCCGCACTTAAATACGCCGCGACCAATATTGGTCCACATAATAATGTTTTTTTACAGACCACTTCGGTTATGATTGATTCCGAACTAGAAGAAGAGAGTAATGAGACGCGCCGAGCAATTCTAACCGCAATCTACGATTTGCGTAGTACTTGGACTCAACTAGCCCGAGGCGTCACCGTATACTTATCTTATCGTACTCCAGAAACCCTAGAGGCATTAAACTTATTACGCGGTCAATTAAAAGGTAAGCTAGAAAAAACCGCCGCCTTTGCCGATGATTTTACCTTTGAGCAGGAAAGTGGCATAGAGGAGCTGAACAATACCTTTAATGCTTACAATACTAGTTTGGTTCAGTTAATCAAAATTCATAGCAGCGATCAATGGCGAATGGATACCTATTTGGTGAAGACCGAGCTGGCACCGGCACTTGAAAAAATCAACCGCTCTCTACAACAAGTGGTAACCAATGGAAAACAAGAATTTACTGAAAAAACTGAAAATCTTATCACAGATATCGAAACCTTCAGCGCCACCATTATTACCATTATCTCAGTTTGTGCCCTGCTCAGTTTAGTATTGGGCATTGTAATGACCAAAATGATAGGCAATCGTATCGAAACGACTCGTCTGGCCATGAAAAATATTTCCCACGGCGGTGGTTTAAGTCATCGTTTAGAAGAAAAAGGCAAAGATGAGTTAGCTCAACTCGCCACTTATTTTAATCATTTTATCATTCAAATCGGACAGGTGGTTGAACAAGTCATTTCCTCATCTAAAGATATTTCAAAAGAAGCCGAAAAAATGAAAATTATCTCAAATTGCGGTGAAGAACTCAGTAAAACCCAGGCTGATAAAATACAGGTAATTTCCGATGAAATTTTAGAAATGTCGGCTCAAGTAGAAGAAGTTTTAGGTAACGCTCGAGATGCTGAAGCCGCAGTAAGACACGCCAATGATAGAGCTCAGACTGGACAAGAAATTGTCACCCAAGCGGTAAGCTCAATCCAAAACATTGCCAATGAAGTCAAAAATGCTTCCGAAGTCATACGTACTCTTCAAGAGGATGCGGAAAGTATTGAGCAAGTTATGGATGTTATCCATAATATCTCAGAACAAACCAACCTACTTGCCCTTAATGCCGCAATTGAAGCAGCCAGAGCAGGTGAAGCTGGACGGGGATTTGCAGTAGTTGCCGATGAGGTACGAGGACTCTCACACAAAATTCAACAGGAAACTGTCACCATCCGTAATAATGTTGATAAACTTCAATCTGGCTCACGTGAAGTGGTTAAAGAAATCGATAAAACTCAGACATTAACCGAAGAAACAGCCGCTCTGGCCGCTAAAGCTGGTGAATCATTTACTTATATTGTTAATGAAATCGACACAGTCACCACCATGAATGAACGAATTCGGACAGTGACCGATCAGCAAAATGAAAGTAATAAACGCATTAATGATACTTTATCAGCTTTACAAATCATGTCCAAAACCTCCGCGAATACGGCCAGTGACGTCTCTAGTTCCAGTAAAGAATATGAATTATTGGCGGAAAATTTACATGCGACAGTGGAAAATTTTTCTTAATAATAGCACGCGGAGTTATATAAAGGGTCGGAGTCAAATAAGGAAAGAGTATTGATTTTACGTCATTAATTCAATAATTAGCTCCGAACTAAGGGCAACTGACTGGTGTCTTTGACTCCGACCCTGGCTCAATTCATCGATAACTGACAGGTGCCCTTGACTCCGACCCAGAGGAATCCAGTAATCCTAAATTATTCAGCCTTATTTAAACAGCATCGTTGCCCGATCACTGGACACACTGCTTGACAATACATTACCCTGTTCATCCAAAGCATAAATTCTCACTTCAACCAATGTTTCCGGTAAATCAGGCAATATAATCGGGAATATCACCAAGTCCTCCCATAGAGAAAACAAATCCGGGGTAATCTCAATAGATTGTTGGATATATTCTGGTACATTGGGATTTTCTTCCGAAAAAATCGGATTGGGGAAATTGTATTCCAAAATATATTGAAAAGCATCAGGATAGCTGGTCCAAACTAATATATTTTCTATGCCCCCGTAAAACACTCCTCCATCAGCCGGTTGTACCCAAGTGGTTCTATTGGTATTAGCGGTTAGATTATAATCCTGTCCTGCTTGCAATGTCACTTCAGCATTATTTTGATCCGTCACTAACACAGAGCCTGAGGTCACGCTAATAGTTAGACTACCTGACGCTTCATCTTGTTGGTATTCGGTCGAAAACTGAGTTCCCTCTACTTCATCTGCCAAAATCCGGGCCAAGGAAATAAGACTATTGTCAACCGCCACTTTTGCGATCGGAGTAACAACTTCAAAATTTCTATCCTGTTTTGAGACATTGGAATCTAAACGGCCATTGATTAGCATATAAGTGCGGATTTCTTTATTTAAGAGTTTTTTTACCGGTAAACGAGTGACAATAGTATTTGCCTTAATATTGACTTTGCTTCCCAGACTTTCATGTAGGGTCGCCGAAGAATCTTCAGACGTAACGATAGTACTGGCATCCGGAATTGAATCTTGAACATTCGAAATTCCCATGGGAATAGAACTCAATACCGAGCCTTTTATTTTATCCACATTGATTATTTCACCGGGAATTTCTTTCAACGAGGTACTAAACGTGCCTGACCAACTTTCAACGGCGCCAGAGATAGGATTATTATATTCATAGAAATAATTGCCGGTAACTTGTAAATCGGAAGTTTTACCGATAATTTTTCGCACACCTTTTGCATCAATGGCGAAAAAACTCCGCTCTGCTGCATTGATCGTAAGCGGTATTTTGAAACTTTGTGTGCTCTGTCTGGGTAGGCAAAGGCTTTCATTACTAACGGCACTCTCATTTCGTTTAACTAAAAAGCCAGCCAAAGAAGTTGACTTTGAGAAACTAAGAATCAGAGTAACGCCACCACTGACTTCCCAAATACATTGACCATCCTGAGACTTACTGGTCCCCGTTATGGGAAATACTGTTTTTCCAATAAATTGGACACCATCATTAATGGCAAAACTATGGTTAATTATGGTTAATAAGATGATAGCCGTATAAAGTCTATTCTTTAGAATGGCGTACAAGAAACGCATTGTCATAATTAGCAAAACCCTGGCAAATACAATATTTATTATAAATCATACAAGCTCAATCCACATTTGCCAATAGATTAAATACGGAAACTCTTTGGAAACGAGACTTTCAGAGTTCAGCTAACAATTAAACCTAAAAAAACACAGCTCACTGAGAATGGTATTCGCTTGCCAAGGGTTTCAACCAAAATTAATCCCTTGTGCCAAGGGAATATCATTACCATAATTGATGGTATTGGTGGCGCGGCGCATATAGTTTTTCCAGGCATCCGAACCTGATTCTCGTCCGCCTCCCGTATCTTTTTCCCCCCCGAAAGCTCCACCAATTTCGGCTCCTGATGTTCCGATATTGACATTAGCAATACCGCAATCGGAACCGATTACACTTAAAAACAATTCTGCTTCTTGAATATTATTGGTAAAGATTGCCGATGATAAGCCTTGCGGTACATTATTATGAATGCTGAAAGCATCCATTAGATGCTCATATTCCATAATATATAGTATGGGTGCAAAAGTTTCTTCTTGAACAATAGAAGCATTGGAAGCAATATCAACTAATGCCGGTTTAACATAATAGCCTAAAGCAGGAACCTTATCTGTAACTGCTTCTCCACCATAGACTACTTTTCCCCCTTCTATATTAATAATTTGCAAAGCGGCTTGCATTTTATCGAAAGCCTGGTGGTTAACCAAAGGTCCAACTAATACTTCAGAGTCAAAAGGATCACCAATTTTTAAGCTTTCATAGGCGGCGATTAGTCGTTCAGTCAATTGTCCTTTAATCGATTTGTGAACAATTAAACGCCTAAGACTGGTACAACGCTGACCACAGGTTCCCACTGCAGAAAAAACAATGGCACGCAAAGCCAAGTCTAAATCAGCCGATGCTGACACTATCATCGCATTATTGCCGCCGAGTTCTAATAAACACCGTCCTAGCCTGGCAGCCACCATTTGATTGACTTGCTTACCCATAGCACAAGAACCCGTTGCGCTGACTAATGCAACCCGTGAACTATTGGCTAACTGACTAACAACATGTCGGTCTCCCTGTAAAACCGTTGAAATATTATGAGGAATACCTTCCATAGATAAACAGGCCTGATTTACCAACTGCTGACAAGCTAACGCACATAAAGGCGTCTGCGAAGAAGGTTTCCATATAATTGCATTACCGCAAACCAATGCTAACATCGCATTCCAAGCCCAAACGGCCATAGGAAAATTAAAAGCACTAATTATCACTACCACTCCTAAAGGATGCCATTGTTCCATCATACGATGCTGAGGACGTTCACTAGCAATACATAAACCATGTAATTGACGTGATAGTCCCGTTGCAAAATCGCACACATCGATCATTTCTTGTACCTCACCTAATGCTTCTTGGTAAATTTTCCCAGATTCCAAGGTCACCAGGTGAGCCAATTCTTCCTTATGTTCGCGTGCCAATAAACCAATTCGACGGACCAATTCTCCGCGTTGTGGAGCTGGTATTTGGCGAAATTGATAAAATGCTTTTTGCGCCAAATCAACACAGCCATCAATATCATCAATATGAGGGGTATGAAAACGACTTAAACATTCACCATTAATGGGACAAATGCTCTCCCAATCCGCATCGGTTTGCTTAAGACTAAATATTGCTTCTTGACTAAAAATATTCGGAAAATAACCATCTCTGAGCAATTGATTAATCGAGAGTTTTTTGAATACTTTATTTTTGGGCATATTCAATTCCTCGTTTATTTTGTGTATAAGGAGTTGCAAAGCGATTACCTAAAAAAGTATCTAGGGAAACGCTTTCTTGTTTAATCAGTCCACTAGAATTAACCGCCAACTTTCCACTAAAAAATAAATCAACAACGACACAGACAGCTGCCGCCGTGGTAATTTGAATAGCACTCCAATTTTCCTTTGTTGACATATATTCAACTTCCTGATGATAAACTTTATAGACCTCAGTCAATTCAGTTAACCGATCGTTAATCATTCCCGTCGCGCTCCCCATGACTAATACCACATCCTGAGAAGTTACCGCGATCGCCGATTCAAATATTTGTTTAAGCATTTCCCGTCGCTTTCCTTGCTTGCCCAAACGTAAGCCATTTAATAAAAAATCCATTAAATAACGATGTCCGGGATATCGAATGGTTTTATAAGTTAAATCCTGTACTTGACCGGCCAGGGTGCGTGACAAGGTGCCTAAACCACCCGAAGTATTAAAAGCTTCATACTCAATTCCATCCAGTAAAAAGCCTTCCAAACCTTCAAGGGGAACTAAGGTTGTATATTTATAATCCTTAATTGCCTCACAAGGATTACAATATTCATTAATTAAACCATCAGTAGACCAGGTTAAGTTGTATAACATTTGGTTAGTCGGAAATTCGGGTAAAGCTCCCACACGCATTTTTAAAGTAAAAAGCGTATCAAATCGTTTTGACATATCAAATCCTAATATACCGATAAATCCAGGGGCCAAACCACATTGCGGCATGAATATTTGATCACTTTTTGATTGTTTAGAAAGTTCGATAATTTCCTGTGTACAAGCCACGTCTTCAGTAAGATCAAAATAACTACATCCAGCTTTTAAAGCTTGGCGAGCGATTATCAGGTTTTCGGTAAAACTACAGGCTGATATAACTGCATCATTTTGCTGCAAAATATGGAAAAGTTTTTCCTTATCGGTAACATCTAAACACCTGACACAATGTTTTAACGAATCATCCAGTTCATCCAAACTGGTTTGATATTTATCAATCAAAGTTAATTGATAATCACCACATGAGCGAAGTAATTTCGCAATCGAAGAACCAATTCGGCCTATTCCTAAAATAACAACCCTGTTCATAAATCACCTTTCCATATGAGTGGATTCAAAAATTTTGTCAGCACTTGCAGCAACAAACCCCTGAAAAAGGTCACCTTGGTTATCAGGATAACGGCGTGCAAATTCGTAGTAACACGTATTAATTCGATGCCTATCCCCATCAGCAAATTCAAATTCCATTTTATCCGCCATAGTCGAGGATTGTTCAAGCAGCTCTTCGGGAGAACCTTTAATTTCACCTCCGGCCATATTTAAAATAAAGCCATTATTTTTTAAAAATTGATTAACAGCTTCAATGCTCACATGACTATCAAGATGATTAATGCTAATGGTAAAATGATTTGCCCTTAAGCCCATTACACTCAACCACGCAGCATATTCACTCTCGGCTAATAAGGATTGATATTGCTGCCAACTCGGTTTATCCCACAATCGTCCCTTGTATAAAGCATCTATACAATTAATCGGTTTAGAAGATATACTCTCCAGTAATGTATTAATAATTTTCTGGTTAGATTGACTTAATTTTTGACAAATCAATTGGCTAATAAATATTTTAGGTAATTGGGGATCTTGTGCCAAATAACTTTTGGCATAAAGATATTTATTGGGAAAGTGATAATCATTAAGAAAGGTGTAACCCAGCTGAAAAATATAGGGTTCAAACACCGCTATATTCAAATCACTATGATCAAACGTTCGAAAAGCTACATGATCATTTACAATCTGGTGATTTTGTTTTAAAAATAAAGCATGAATTTGCTCGGCCTGCGGGGTAATAGCAATGTATTGCTCCCACAAAGATGAAAAAAACTGTTCCGAATTCATAAAATCCTCCGGTTTTTTTACATACTATTAAGGATAGTAAAATTATCAGATTTTTCTAGGGCCCGTTTTTTAGTAATGAATATTAAAAGGGAAAATTTAAAACAAGGAGGGAAATATTGTATCTGAAGTCCATATCATCCATAGCGGAAACAAAATCGATAAAAAAAAGGATTAAATAATGTGACTCACATCACAAAAAAAGCAATATTAGGGAAAACCCCTATATACATTAGAAGTATCTTATGTTTTAATTAACGCACTGCAGCAAATTACTGTTTGCAGTTTTCAACACCTCCTCCTTTGGTGATTTATTAGGGCCGGGTTCCCCATACCTGGCCTTTTTTTTGTCTACATTTTAACATCAAGATAACCACGTTCAATCGCAGTATCCAAGGCCCGATGGGCAGCAACCAATTCCTCGTAAACTTCTCTTCGCAAACGAAGTTTTTTTATATTTTGAGGCAAGGGTGTTTTATCTCCTAGCTCTTCAGTTAATAGACATAGTTCTTTTAAATAAGCCCCCCTTGCATTTGCAACCATTTTCATAATGGGCTCGATATCTTTAATGGTCAATTCTTCAATCAAAGGATTAATTGCTTCCTTATTAATCAGACTCATAACCCGATCTATTTCAACCGCCAGGCGTTTATTTGCGATGGCCATATCCCTTCTCTCTTAAAAACCTTGTTGTATATAGCCTTAATATAGCTAAAAATAGCACGAGATATCCAGCTATTTTTTTAATATTGATAATAGTTAGCGGATTTAATACACCACCGATCGAAAAATACTCATATAAACGATATATTATAGACTCATGCCAGCCCCATTGAACTTTAACCAGGTTTTCTGTTCATTATAATTCGGTAAGACTTTTTCCACACTACACTAAAAATCAGTCGTAATCATCACCTGTTAATGAAATGACCGCAATGCTAATTGTTCAGGATAAGGTTTAAGATAATGTTGTTGATTAATATAGGTATGGGGATACTGACGCAAATAATGTCGTAATAAAGTAATTGGAGTGATCAGAGGTATTTGGTTTTGACGATAGGCTTCAAATACGGATAGCAGTTCTTGTTTATCTCCCTGGTTCAATGTTTTTTTAAGATACCCCATAATATGTAATAGCACATTAACTTCCCTACCTCGTCTTGAAGTCATAGACATAATTTGCATAAACCGCTGGATATATGCTTCTCGACGCTTAGGTAAATCACGTATTGTCGTGCCTGCGACCATTTGACCTAATTCTTGATAATAACTACCACCTCGGGCCATTAACATAAGTTTATGCCGGGAATGAAACTTATAAAATTCTTGAAGATTTTCCTGAGCATCTGGAATTAAACGCCAGCGACGATAGGCATAAACACGTTCAAAGAAATTTTCCCGTAACACTTTATCATTTAGTCGTCCTTCTTCTTCAACCGGAATTAAAGGATAACGTTGATTAAAAGCTGCTGCAAAAAGTCCAACCCCATCTTTGCTCCGATAACCACTATCCCCCATCACAACAGGAACCCGAAATAGACCGCAACTGGGGGAATTTTTTTTAAAAATAAAACCATCCAAGTCCGACAATGCAGGCATTTTAGAACTGATATAGCGATTCATTTGCCCAGTGAGATCTTGTGCCGAATCGCGGCTTACTACCAATCGAATATTTTGCGTTTTTGCTGTTTTGTCCTCATTTCGCAATTGTATTGCAGGGCGTGGAATACCAAAACCAGCTTCAGCCTCTGGGCAAATAGCTATTAAGTTCATATGCTGCTGCAATGACTCTACAATAAATTTATTATTTTTATGTCCGCCATCAAAACGCACAGGGTTTCCCAATAAACACGAACTGATACCTATTTGGGGACGATCACTCTTGTCTAATTGCTTATTCATTTCATTTTGCCCTTTCATATCATAATTACCTTAGTTAGATAGTTGAACACAAATAAATCGATTGATGTAAATTATTATACAAAATACTTGTACATGTCAATATTTATTGTACAATTATAGTTAAGCAAGTAATTTACATCGGCATAAAACTTAAAAGAGACAACTTATTAATGACTAATATGGATAGATTCCCAATACGAATACTGGCAGATAAAACTAATGTCGGAACCTCGACTTTGCGCGCTTGGGAAAGACGTTACGGCTTATTAAAACCACAAAGAACACCTAAAGGGCATCGACTCTACTGTGAACAGGACACTCAGCGAGTACTAAAAATTCTTGATCTACTCAATGACGGTCATTCTTTGCCAGCCATTGCTGATCTACTATTATCCAATGAAAGTGCGAGAATATTAATTCAATCAGAAAAAGAAAGTGAACGAACAGATAGTAGAGCTTCCATATGGGATGAATTTATACAAGCCACCTTAAACGCTGTAAAAGATTTTAATATCGAACGAACCGATGCCATTTATAATGAAGCATCTTCAATTTATCCAATTGATTTAGTGACCGACAAGTTGATACACCCCTGTTTAACTATTCTTGGCAATGCTTGGAAAGATTATCCTAAAAGTGGTATTGCTGAAGAACATTTTTATACTTCATGGCTTAAAAATCGGTTAGGAGCTCGATTTCACCATGCCTATTCTCAAGCTCGTGGAAGTCGAATTATTTGCGCCTGCTTACCTGGATCTAATCATGAAATTGGTTTAATGTTATTTGCGTTATCAGCACTTAATCACGGTTATCGAGTACTTTATTTTGGAGCCGATTTACCGTTATCTCAACTCGCCTATATACAAAAACGTTCTGCTGCTAAAGGTATCGTTTTAGGGGCACATATACAAATGAGTAGTAATATCAATATTGATTTAGCACAACTGATTCCTAAACTTAAAACTCCTGTGTTTATTGGAGGTTCTAACCCCTACCTTGATACAGAGCTTATTGAGAAAGCAGGAGGAATTTTATTAGGTTCTGAGGCAGCAATCGCTTTGCGAATATTTGAAAGCCATATTCCACTTTATAACTCATCGCATAATTTTAGATAAAGCATTAATTGATATGAATACTCTTATTTGGTTTCAACGCGACTTACGAATTAACAATAACCCGTCCTTAAGCTGGGCCATACAGCGTGGTCAGCCCATAATTGCCATTTATATCCATAGTCCCGGAGAAGATTATCCCTGGTCAACAGGTGCAGCTTCACGTTGGTGGCTTTATCATAGTCTGAAAAATCTTGAGAAAAATTTAAAACAACTGGGAATTCACTTATATTTTTATAAAGGCGATTCCACAAAAATCATTCCCAAACTAACACACTTGCATCAAATAGAAGCCATAGTCTGGACAAAACGCCATGAACCTCAACGCGTTCAGTGCGAAGCTAAAATCTCTCAGTACTTACGCAATAGAGGTCAACAAGTTAAAATTTTTGAAGCGGGCTTACTCCGCCATGCCCAACAATTTTTAACCCAAACCAATCAAACACCTTATCGTAAATTTACACCTTTTTATAAACGCTTAAGACAGAAATTACAGTTATACAACCCAATCGATATGCCCATTGTAAATAGGGGAATAATATCTCAAAAAAAATTATCGCTAGGAGACAGTTTGTCTTTGGAACAGCTTGACTTATTAGATAAAACACCCTGGTATAAAAAGCTACATCAATATTGGACACCTGGTGAAGACAACATCGATGCACGGTTAGATAACTTTATTGAACAAAACATTGAGCAATATAATACTCAACGTGACTATCCCGCAATTCACGGGACTTCAATGCTTTCGCCCCATTTGCATTTTGGTGAAATTAGTCCATGGCAAATTTATTCCAAACTCCTCCCCTATTTATATTTTGAACAGGTTGACAAAGCCGATGGTTCGGAAAGCTTTTTACGGCAATTGATCTGGCGAGAATTTGCCCAATATATTCTGCAACACTTTCCCAATACCAACAATAAACCCATGAATTCTCATTTTAGCCATTCCTTTTGGCAAACCAATAAGGAATTGTTGGACAGATGGCAAAATGGTCAAACCGGTGTGCCAATTATTGATGCAGGAATGAAGCAACTCTGGGAAACGGGTTGGATGCACAATCGAGTAAGAATGTTGACAGCGTCATTTTTAACGAAAAATCTGGGACTTTCATGGATAGATGGAGCAAACTGGTTTTGGAATACCTTGGTCGATGCAGATCTCGCCAATAATAGTATGGGCTGGCAATGGGTTGCGGGCTGCGGTGTTGACGCAAGCCCATATTTTCGAATTTTTAATCCCAACACACAAGAAAAACGTTTTGATTCAAAACAAATCTATATAAAACAATGGTTATCCCCACAAGAAATTAACCGACCATCGATTATTCCTGTAAATCAGAGCCGTAAAGATGCAATAGTCCGTTACAACAAGCTAAAACAAAGAGCCCATTCAAAATAAATTGCATGTATCATTTGTTTTTTTTATCTGTTTTTTACTCAATTACTAGCTAGGGCCTGTTGATCTTTCAGATATTAGATAATATCTGAAAGATTCACAGTTACTATGCTTCCATAAGAATCCGCAACATCCGACGTAGTGGCTCAGCCGCACCCCATAATAATTGGTCACCTACCGTAAATGCTGATAGATAACTTTCACCCATGGATAATTTACGCATACGACCGACTGGGACACTTAAAGTTCCTGTTACAGCAGCAGGAGTTAGATTTTTAATGGTATCTTCAGGATTATTATCAACCACTTTTACCCAATCATTATGTTCAGCCACAATATCACTAATTTCATTTAGCGGTACATTCTGCTTCATTTTAATGGTTAAAGCCTGCGAATGACAACGCATCGCTCCAATTCGAACGCATAAACCATCGATTGGAATAGGACTATCCGAACGCCCCAGAATCTTATTGGTTTCGACCTCAGCTTTCCACTCTTCTTTACTTTGACCACTTTCCAAAGGTACATCAATCCAAGGTAATAAACTTGCAGCTAATGGTGCAGGCCATTGCTCCGTTGGATAGGAATCACTGCGGATAAAGTCAGTTACAGCCTTATCAATATCAAGAATAGCGGTAGCCGGATCATCATTAATCGCTTTCACGTGATCATTAACGGCGCCCATTTGACGGATCAGCTCACGCATGTTTTTCGCACCAGCACCTGAAGCAGCTTGATAAGTCATTGGAGTAATCCATTCCACCAAATCTTTTTCAAATAAGCCGCCAATTCCCATCAACATCAAACTGACGGTACAATTACCGCCGACAAAGGTTTTGACGCCATTAGTCAAACCATCTTTAATCACTTGGCGGTTTACCGGGTCTAGAACAATAATACTTTCATCTACCATGCGCAGACTGGATGCCGCATCGATCCAATAACCATTCCAACCGGCTTGGCGCAGATCAGCATAGATTTCTTTGGTATAGCTGCCACCCTGACAAGTGACAATTACATCCATGTTCTTTAACTCATCAATTGATTTTGCATCTTTTAAATTTGGCACATCCTTACCAACACCGGGTCCTGGCTGTCCTGCTTGCGATGTGGTAAAAAACACCGGCTCAATATCAGCAAAATCATTTTCATCACGCATACGCTGAATGAGTACGGAACCCACCATGCCACGCCAGCCTACAAAACCAACCTTTTTCATTTTCTTCATCCTATTAACAATTAATTACTCTGCCATAATACCTATGGTTGACCTATTATAACTCAGCCAATATGAACTCATCCATGTTAAATATGCTAATCAATTGAAATTAAATTCATAAAATTATTGTATTTTTAGGTTCTGTCTAACTGAATGCCCTTGTATTATTATCACTTGAATTTATTATTTCTATCACTTAGGCTATATTTTTTCCTAAATGATTAAAGAGGAATTATCTAAATGGTTACGGAAGAAACTTGGAATATTATATCTAGGAGTAATATTTTTAGAGGGCTAACTAAAAGTGAATTTGATATAGTAAGTAACCATTCCTCCGAAATAAATTACCAACAGAATGATATTATTGTGACTGAAAATCAAAAAACAGTGGCATTGTATGTCATATTAAGTGGAAAAGTTGAAGTTTTTTTACCAAAGCAATCAACTGTTAGACGATTTTCACCAATCAAATTAAATGTTCTATCACAAGGAAGTTTTTTTGGGGAGTATTCATTAATAGACACAGAGCCAGCTTCCGCTTCTGTGCAAGCAATAGAGCCTTCCATACTTTTTAAAATAACGAAAAATGATTTTGAAAAACTGGTCGGCTCTAATGATAGAATTGGTAAGATTATTTATAACAATCTACTAAAGGAGTTGATAAAAAGGATTCGTAATAAAGACAAAGAACTGGATCTGTTTTTAGCTTGATAAAAGAAAAATGCCGGAGCAAATGGCGACTGATTTTTCTAGCAACTTGAAAGATTCAGAACCCACATCAATACCCCTGCGTTAAATCTTATTGAAATTGACTTTCGGTAAGCATTCGAAACCTGGCTTGGCAAATAGATATCCCTGCATCAATTCTACGCCCGTATTTCGTAACCATGTCAACTCCTCTATTGTCTCGATACCTTCTGCTAAGGGGACGATATTGAGGTCACTTAATAAATTAAGACAGTTTTTAACTATATGTTGCCGTGGTTTATCTCGGTCGATATTACGGATAAGATTCATGTCGAATTTGACTATGTTTGTCTGTAAATCTGCTAACAAACCCAGGCCTGCATAGCCCGAACCAAAATCGTCAATTGCGGTCTTAAATCCCAATATTTTGTAATACTCAATTATATTTTTAACGATATCAGTATCATCAATCTTCTCAACCTCAGTAAATTCAAACATGATTCTATCTGGTGGGAAGTTATATTTTTCTGCAGCTTCTAGAGTTGTGCGAATACAGCGCTCAGGTTTGTATACTGCTTTTGGAAGAAAGTTAATACTAAGTATCGATTCAAGTTTTAGTTTTGAGGCCAGAGCTATTGCTTTAATCCGACAAATTTGATCAAATAAATAACGATTATCTCTATTAACTCTAGATATTATGGAGTAAGCAGGTTCATTATTTAACCCGCGAACCAGTGCCTCATATCCAAATATTTGCTTAGTCTTGTAGTTAATGATTGGTTGAAATGCCATTGTGAAATCAAAGTCAAGACTGCTTTTATCAGAGCAGTTATCGCAAGAAAATCTGTCATAAATTTTAAGTTTTCCGTCCACTTTAGCATCCTCAATCAAATATCTCACAGTAGGAATATAAGCCAAAAACTGACCAGAAGCTGAGATACCCACCTGATTATAACCAATTTATCAAAATATTCTTACAACAATTTCTGTTTATTCCTACTCCGATTTAAGAAAAGTTCTATGCCAAATAGGTTAAATAACGGATAGACTACTTCTATTTATTATCGACAAACAAAACTCATTATCCTAGAAAACGCAGTTGACTTCATAGCGAGGCTCAGCCTGGGCTGCCCCCATAAGTACCTGAATTGGTTATCTTCAGAAATCTCCCCTCATGGGTGCAGCTTTTGCTATAGATATTCGTAGTAGTTTAACTGATATATTTAGGTACAAGCTTTATAGTAAGTTTATAAGTAGGAAAAATATGATTGATTTATAAGTAGCTATAAATAGGTATAAGATTTTATCGATAAACTCGGTAAAAAACACTTATAACAAAATACCAGAGAAGTACTAAAAAACATGAAACTTAATGAGTTTTCAATTTAGAGTCCTGATTTACATAAAAAATAACTAGTCCTACTTAAAGTCAAAAAAATTCTGTATTTATCTTTGTTCTTGAAACTAATTATTGATTACTATACATAATATCAATAGCTTAAATTCATTTCTCTATTTCGTCCAAATTTATTGCCTAGAAAAAATTTTCCAATTTCCCATCCTATTTTTTTTATATCAAGGCAATTGTTTTTTTGTATTTATATATATGGCTCACAAATTGCTCGTAAATTCTAGACTTTATAAATTCTATAAGTTTTATAAGTATTAATAACATGATGTGCCGCACAGATCTAGAGGGATCTGGTTGGCAAAATAATATATAGCTTTATTCTTGACCCTTAAATTCTTCATACACTATATAGCAAGGCGATTTCATATGAAAATATTTAAAGTTTGGCGAATACCACTTGTTCTGGCTTCGCTGTTTTGCACCAGTCATTTATTGGCAGCAAAATGCGATTTTAATGTTAAAAGCGAGTGGAATTCTGGGTACACCGCTGAAGTGTCAATAACTAACGATACTGATCTGGAGATAACATCATGGACGGTAGAGATGGATTTTACCGATGGTTCAACAATATCAAGCTCATGGAACACTAGCTTATCTGGTTCTAACCCCTATATTGCGGACAATGCAAGTTACAACAACAAAATAAGTGCTGGAAGCTCAAAGACTTTTGGCTTTAATGTGCAAAAAGCCATCTCTGGCGAATCGGTTGTTCCTCCAGTACTAAGTGGCATTTGTGATTCATCGGATAATACAACAACTTCTACTATCATGGCATCAGCTGATACTTCAACGAGTTCTGGCGATGCACCACTGGAAGTTACTTTTGATGCCTCTGGATCGTTATTTGAATCAGAGATAGTCACTTATTCTTGGGATTTTGGTGATGGTAATAGTTCAACTGAAGTCACGCCTACTCATACATTTGCAAATGCTGGCAGTTATCAGGTTGTGCTAACTGTAAGTGACGGTGAAACAGAAGCGCAAGATCACGTTTCAATTCTAGTGATGGAAGCTGAGCCTGAGTTGGCTAGTTGCGAATACCAAGTGGTCAATGAATGGCTCTCTGGTTTTACTGCTGAGGTGCGCATTAATAATGGTGAAACCGTTGACATTAATGGATGGACTGTAGAACTAAGCTATCCTGATAACACCAGAATTTCAGGCACTTGGGATTCTAGCTATACAGGCAGTAATCCATACCAAATCTCTAATGCCAATTATAATTCAGAAATATCTTCTGGCTCCTCGGTAAGCTTTGGCTTTAACGCTCAAAAAGGTACTTCTGGCAGCGCTCCTGTGACTCCAGAACTGGGTGGTATTTGTGCCGAAACCACAACAAACCAACGTCCTGAGGCTGTGTTGCAAACAGATATTACAGCAGGTGTTGTGCCACTAACGGTGGCATTTGACGCAACAGCTTCTTCTGATCCCGATGGTAATTCTATTTCTTACTTATGGTCTATGGATAATGAAACCTTATCGGAAGATGCTGCGTTTAGTTATACCTTTGAACAAACTGGTGAGTATAAGGTTTCTTTAAAAGTTAATGATGGTAGCTTAGATTCTGATACCCAGTTTGTGACTATTACGGCGTCAGAGGAAGTGGAATTCACGGGCTACTCCATGGATGCCGTTAATTCATCGGTTCATTTTGTTTCTACCAAAAAACTTCACACCATCGAATCAAATACGTTTACTAAGCTTTCAGGAGATATTAGCGAAGCAGGTATCGCAACTCTAGATATCGATTTAACCAGTGTTGAGACAGGCAACGCTACACGAAACCAGCGCCTTCAAGACCATGTGTTTGAAACCAACAGTTTTTCTACAGCAAGGGTAACATTGACGGTTTCTACTGATGAATTGGTAGGGATGCATACCGGTGACGAGCTAACTAAAAGTATCACGGCAAGCCTTGATTTACACGGCTATATCATTGAATTACAAACTGATGTTCAAATCACTAAACTTATTAACGGGAGTATATTGGTGCGTAATACTTCCCCGATTAACTTGCATACAGATGATTTTAGTTTGACTGAAGGAATAGATTACATCAAAGATTTAGCCAATCTTGATGTGATTAGTTATGCCGTACCAGTCAATTTCACATTGATATTCAATGCCAATTAATCGGGAGGAAGAACAATGAAAAATTTAAATCAATATGCTTTTCTGTCCAGTATTCCCAAAAAGAAAGCATTTGCTAGCAGTGTATTGTTAGTCGCTTCACTTGTGAGTCATAACTTATACGCAGCAAGCTGTAGCTACGAGGTACAAGATGAATGGAATAATGGCTTTAAAGCTGAAATCACCATATTTAATGACGGTGATAGTTTTAACGATTGGACTTTGTCCTGGCAATGGCCAGACGGTACATCATTGAATAATAGTTGGAATGCAGAATTTTCATGCTCAACCTCCTCATGTACTGCAACACCTCCTTCGTGGCAGCCTAACATTGAAAAAGGCCAATCGTATAAATTTGGCTTTACTGCAAGTCATTTAGGGACAGTAGAACAGGAAGTCATCGTCAATGGTGACGTGTGCGATGCCTCGGTTGGAAATAATTATAACATTGCCTGGTTATTGGACGGCAAAAACTCATCGCTTAATTATGTATCGGTGAAAAAAGAGCACACCGCAGAAACTAATACATTTATGGCTGCTGAAGGTGAAGCCGATGCTCTGAATGGATCCATAAGCCGCAGTGGTGAAGCGATTTTAGCTATCGACCTGAATGACGTTGAAACCTTCAACGATACACGAGATGGACGTTTATTGACCTATTTGTTTGAAACTGAGTTTTTGCCAACAGCCTATCTAACCACTACGGTCGATGTAGCAAACTTAAGTGACATGTCGGTTGGAGAAATTAACACTCAAACATTAACCGGCGACTTGACTATCCATGCTGTAAGACAAGCAGTTAGTGCCCAAGTGATGGTAATAAAAACGTCAGACACTACCTTTAGCGTCAATACGATTGAACCTATCCTGATCAGCAGTAATAGTTTTGATCTGTCTAGTGGTATAGAAGTTTTACGCACTATTGCAGGATTAAGCTCTATTGGTGAATCTGTTCCGGTTTATTTGAGTCTAAAATTTGTAATCAATGAAGATGAAAATGAAACCGGCGTTGACATGCCAGAGGTGCCCAACGCACCAACTAATCTTGCTGGTTACTTTGATGAAAGTGAACTGGTAGCTAGCCTTTTCTGGGACGACAACAGCAATAATGAAACACTTTACCTGGTACGTCGTAAATTAGTGGATGGCGATTGGGAAACTTCTACTGAGTTATATGAGAATCTTACCGCTATGTCTGAAGGTTTGCCTGAAGAGGGCGAATACGATTATAAGGTCATTGCCGTGAATAATAGTGTCCCATCTGATCCAACAGAAGAGGTACGCATAAGCGTTACAGCAGGTAACCAGATTGTGCGTGGTAAAGGAATTTTTGAAAGCCAATGTACAGGCTGTCACGGTGAAAACGGTGAAGGTAGTTTAATCTTTCCAGCCCTAAATACTGAACGTGATGTTGAAGAGATGACGGCTATTATCCTTACCTCAATGCCTTATGGTAACCCAGGTGAATGTGACCAAGCCTGTGCTGAAGATGCCGCTGCTTATATTGAGACATTATGGGTAACAGAAGTTGCCTGTGATATCAATTTGACCCCCGTTAGCTATGGTGCGAGACAATTAAAAATTCTGACTCGTACTGAATATCAGAACAGTGTTGAAGATTTAATCGGTATCGATTATCAAGTATCTGAAGGTCTATCGGCCGATACTAAGATTGGGTTCTTTGCCAATAATACTCACTCTTCATTAGTCGCTTCTTCATACAGTAATTTCCTATTGGTAGCTGAAGAAATTGCCCAGTGGTCAGCAGATAATAACTTTGCGCCTGCACTGAGCTGTGACACGATTGATGAAGCCTGTGCAAACCAACTAATCGACACATTAGCGCCAAAAATCTTCCGTCGTCCTCTTAGCAATGATGAAACCACCAGATATTTAGAGATGGCTGTTGGTACACACACTTCTGGTGATGTTCATTCCGGCATACAACTCGCCTTAGAAGCATTACTTTCATCACCTCAATTTATTTATCGTCACGAATTAGGGGAATTGAATCCCGCTAATCCGGATATTGACAGCAATGCCTATGAATTAACGTCTTATGAAATGGCCACCTTCCTTGCTTATACCTTTACAGCAAGTACGCCGGATGATGAATTACTTCAAGCTGCCGCTAATGATGAACTGAGAGATGAGGCAAACATTTTGGAACACGCTAAACGTTTGGCTAACTCATCTGACCATGTAATGGGTAATTTTATCGGCGCTTGGCTGGGTACCGAAGATTTGGATCTAAGTGCCAAAGACGACACTTTGTGGCCAGGTTTTGATCAACTCGTGCCGCATATGCAAAAAGAACTTAATCAAACCTTTGCATACATCATGACCGAACCCACAGAAAATTATTCATCACTTTATGGCGGAAACTTTACTTTCCTTAACCAGACTTTGGCTCAGCACTATGGTATCAGCGGAGTCTCTGGTGACGAGTTGCAAAAAGTAGCAACCATTGATCGGGGCGGTATTTTGGCAAATGGTGCTTTTATGTCTCGTTGGGGCGAAGCAGTTGAAACATCACCAATTCTTCGTTCGGTTCGTGTAAGACGTAGAATGTTATGTCAGGATCAGCCGGACCCACCAGCCGGTACATTCGCAGCGCGTGAAGCGAAACTGGAAGAGTTATCCGATCTATTACAGGATCTAAGTACTACCAATCGACTCAAATATCACCGGCTAACTGAAGATGCGCCATGTACTAACTGTCACAGTCAATATATAAACCCACTTGGATTTGGTATGGAAGATTTTGATACGGTGGGACGTGTTAGAACCGCTGACTTAAATGGCAATACGATTAATGCGACAGGTGATTTATATGCCCCAATAAATTACAACGACATCGATAAGTTCGAATCATTTGAAGGTGCAAAAGGTTTAGGAAATATATTGACTGGCTTAACTTCCGCTCAAGCGTGTTTACCTAAACAAATGTTTCGTTACTTCTTAGGCGTTGGCCATCAAAGCATTGATGATGATAATCCTGAAGGTGATACATTAACCGATGAAGAAAAATCAGGTTATTCCTGTGAAGTCGATGAACTGACTGAGGCGCTAGTCAACCACAGTCCTCGTGCAATGCTTGAGAAGTTTGGTTCACTCGAAGCGGTTAGGTATCGCAAAGAATGGTCTAGGAACTAATACCAACGCTAATTGATTAATTTAGGTTAAAGGTAATTAAGATGAAAAATTTAAACCAAGAAACAGTTAATAAGACGCGTCGCGGTATTTTAAAAACCATTGCCGCGTCGGGAATATCGATACCACTGTTACAAGCCTCGGGCTTAATCACCGGTTCGATGATTGCGCGCTATGCCAGTGCAGAAATTTCCACCCCGAATAAATCAGTTGTCATTTATGTTCCGGGAGGTGCTATCCATGATAGGTGGGCCCCGTCAGGAAGCGGATCAAGCATGGTAATGCAGCCAATGTCTCTGGGTTATGATACGGTAAAAACAGAGTGTAATTTCCTGTTAAATATGTCACATGCCAGTGCCGGTCATGGACTGTTACCAATATTGCTTAAACCCAATTGGAATGGCAAAACTTATGATGTTTTTATGGGAGAACAACTCGGTCCTGCAAGTCCGTTTAGCTATGTAAATTTGGGCGTACATAGTAATGGGGCGGGCTATATTACCAATGATGGCAATACAAGTATACCGTTTCAAGATAATCCGTTTACCGCATACAAACTACTATTTGGTAATACGGTAGGGAATACAAAAGCACCTATCCTGGATGCACATGCAGAAGCCATAAATGCGATAAAAACAAAATTGGCAGGCTATGAAGTTAATCGTATGGATGACCATTTGGATGCAATTTCGGATACCCAACGTAGGCTCGATGAACTTGAAGGGGCAAGTACTTGTTCCGCTACGCCAGATTATCAGGAATTTGACTTAGATCATGACTCCTTTACCATGCAGGCTAATTTACAAACTGATATCATTGTTGCCGCATTACAATGTGGTTTAACCAACTCTGTATCACTTGCATTTGGTAACCATCAATCAGAGTTTCGTATTGGAGGTTTGGGTTATCAAGGGGTATATCACCAATCTATTCATGGTGGTAGCAATGGCCAAGCTAACTACCCTTATTACACTGAAATGCGCAATCATATGGGAAGTTTAACGGCTAATCTTATTGCCAAACTCAGTACAGCGGGAATTTTGGATAGCACGATTGTGGTAGAAACCACTGATATGGGACATGCCGACTTACATGGCGGTAGCGACGTACCCTATCTTATTGCTGGTGGCGGTTCCCGTATTAATAAAGGTGTGACAACTGCTGCAGGAGCTAGCTATGATAATTATGATTTACTTCATACCAGTGCCAAAGCCTGTGGCGTAGTATTGGATTTCGGTCAAGAAATACCGGGGGTTATAGCCTAAGCTAATCATTAACAAAAGGTTGCTGTGGGTCGGACCTAAGCAACCTTTTGTTTTCATTCAAAAACTGTCCCATAAAAGCTTATTATCTATTGCTATAAAGCCTAAAATGTAACCTGTACGCTCTTTTTTCTGCTCCTTATCAAAGATTTTTTTTAGGTTATTTTTCATTCTTTAATAGGTATAAACTTGATGAGTGAAATAAAGCTTAAAGCGTTCAATTTGACACCATTGTTATGTCTTATTATACTTATCGGTACAGTTTTCCGTACCTGTACATTTTGGAGTTACTATGGATGCCATCAGCTATACCACTGCTCGTGCAAACCTTGCCAGTACAATGGAGAAGGTATGCAACGATCACGCCCCTATAATAATTACCCGTAAGAGCGAATCCCCCGTAGTCATGATATCTCTTGAAGACTATGAGGCCATGGAAGAAACAACCTATTTACTTCGTTCCCCAGCCAATGCGAGACAGTTACTTGAATCCATTGCCGAGCTTGAGGCTGGCGGTGGCAAAGAAAGAGACCTCATTGAATGAAGCTAACTTTTTCCACAACCGCATGGGAAAACTACCTTTACTGGCAACAGACCGATAAAAAAATGCTAAAACGAATCAATGCGCTAATTAAACACATCCAACGCTCCCCATTCGAGGGTATTGGTAAACCTGAACCACTAAAACATGGTCTGTCAGGTTACTGGTCTCGGCGTATTAACGATGAACACAGACTCGTTTATAAGTATCAAAATGACATCATTCTTGTAGCCCAACTTCGCTACCATTACAGCATATAACGTTTTTGGCTAATCTGAACACAATCCTTCCAGAGACTTTCAAAAAGCCAAGACATATAAGTCTCAGTTATTTCTCAGTTATTGTTATTTGCAAAGCAAACAGACCTTCACTGTTTTTATACTTCTCTTGAAATTCGGCCAATTTTACTAATTCTCCCATTATCAATAGATTTTATTGAAAACTGGTAGTCTAGATTTATTTGCTTGGGAAACCACTATTGATTAACATTGGTAAAAGAAACACACGTAGTTCATTATCTCCATAGCAAATTCTCAGCTAGTATAGTGTTTTCATAAAACTTAAAGGAAATAGATTTATGCATTTCAACAACTTGGCCCAATGTCTATTTGGTATCTGCTTACTATTACAGCTATCTTTCAGTCAAGCCTTGGAAACAGTACCCGTCGTTCATCAGACAGCAGTAAGTTATTTTCATTTGGATGGTATAGTTGAGGCCACCAATAAAACCACTGTCTCTGCTCAGACTAGTGGTAAAATCAAAGCAGTTTTATTTGATGTAGGTGATTACGTTGAAACTGGCTCGGTCATTCTTTCCTTAAACGACACCGAGCAACAAGCGAGTGTAAAAAAAGCAGAAGCCGCTGTTCAGGAAGCCAGGGCTCTGAATTTGAAAGCCAAACAAGAATATGAGCGGGTAAAATCCACTTATGCAAAAAAAGTTGCATCCAAATCTTCTTTAGATGAAGCAAAAGCACAATATCAGGCCGCTACTGCCCGCCTGAATGCAGCTATAGCTGGACTGACTCAGACGCAAGAACAACTTTCTTATACCCAAATATTGGCAGCCTATAGCGGCCTTGTCACTCAACGGCATGTAGAACCTGGAGAGGCCGTACAACCAGGAATGCCTCTGCTAACCGGCATATCTCTGGAACAATTGCGTGTGGTAGTGTACGTACCACAAAACCTAGTCAATAAACTACGTAAATTTTCCAAGGCTTCAATACTACATCCCGAGACTAATGAGACACTTGCTGCACAAAAAATTACCATCTTCCCTTATGCTGATCCGACGACCAATACCTTTAAAGCTCGCCTAGATCTCACTCCTGGGACAAAACAATTGTATCCCGGTATGTTTGTTAAGGTTTCTTTTGTAACGGGAGAAACCGAAAAGTTAACCCTTCCCGCTAAGTCCGTGGTGCATCGTTCTGAGATAACCGGGGTATATGTTATCGCTGAAAATGATCGTGTCAGCTTCCGACAAATTCGAACCGGTGGAGAAAATGGAAATAGTGATAATCTCATTATATTAGCCGGTCTGGATGAGGGAGAAAAAGTGGCATTAGATCCAATAGCTGCTGGAGCCCTACTAATCAAACAACGCAAGGAGACTCAGGGTGAATAATTTAGGTATCTCTGGTCGCACAGCAAAAGCATTTCTGACGACCCAGATTACACCCTTATTAGCTTTGGTCGGCGTGTTAATTGGACTTTTTGCCGTCATGGTTACACCGCGGGAAGAAGATCCACAAATTAATGTGACTTTTGCCAATGTCTTTATTCCTTTTCCGGGCGCTTCAGCATCTCAGATAGAGCAACAGGTTGCCACTCCAGCAGAGCAGGTGTTATCTGAAATTGTAGGTATAGAAAACGTTTACTCTACCTCAATGCCTGGCATGGCAGTTTTGACGGTACGCTATAAGGTCGGTGAGAATCGCACTGACGCAGTAGTTCGTTTATACAATAAAATATTTTCCAATGAAGATTGGTTACCAGCCAATTTAGGTGTCGGTCGCCCCATCATCAAACCAAAAGGAATCGATGATGTTCCCATAATTACGGCAACGCTCTGGTCTCATGATCCTCAAAAAGGGGCTTTGGAATTGGGTCAGGTTGCCCACGCTATTGAAGCCGAACTCAAACGCGTACCAGGGACCCGAGATATATACACCATTGGCGCAGCTGAACGGATAGTGCATGTCGTTCTTGATCCGCAAGCACTAACAGCCTATAACATCGAAATTAATGACTTATCGAATGCTTTACGTGCTGGAAATCAAACTCAAGATAACCTCAAAGTCACAGCCGACAACAAGGAACTTCTCATCCAGGCTGGTACATTTATGACCACACCGCAAGAAATCAGTCAATTAGTGATCGGTGTGTTTGAAGGAAAGGCGGTTTACCTCTCCGACGTAGCTCAAGTTACAGACAGTTTTGATACGCCTGATCAATATGTCACTATCTCTCCTGGTAAGTCTGCCAATTTGGCAGGAATCAAGCTTGAGAATACGCGTACAGCTGTCACCATCGCCGTTGCCAAAAAACCTGGAAGCAATGCGGTTGAAATTGCAGATAATGTGATTAAACGTCTCGACCATATTAAAGGAACGTTCATTCCCGATGATGTAGAAGTCACCATCACTCGTAATTATGGCAAAACTGCTAATGAAAAATCGACTAAGCTGATCCATAAACTAATTATTGAAACTATTGCAGTGGTACTATTGGTGGTTTTCGCACTGGGTTGGCGTGAAGGATTGATTGTGGGCAGTGCAGTCGCTGTCACCTTATTAGTAACCTTGTTTGCATCTTGGGCTTACGGCTTTACCTTAAATCGAGTATCACTATTTGCCTTAATTTTTTCGATTGGTATCCTTGTCGATGACGCCATTGTCGTGGTAGAAAATATCCATCGCCACATGGCTATGGGTAAGCAAAAATTACTGGACCTGATCCCCATCGCTGTTGATGAAGTTGGTGGGCCAACCATACTAGCAACCTTTACGGTTATCGCCGCACTTTTGCCTATGGCCTTTGTTTCTGGCCTGATGGGTCCATATATGAGTCCTATTCCGATCAATGCCAGCATGGGTATGCTTGCCTCACTTATTATTGCCTTTGTATTTACACCTTGGCTAACCAATATTATGTTGGCAAAAGTCCAACTAAATCACCATGCAGAACATTCAGAAACTAGCAACGACAGCAAACTGAATCGTTTTTTTACCAGCCTCATGTCACCATTTCTACAAGGCCGCACAGGTAAACGTAATCGCTGGTTAATGTTGTTGGCCATTTTTATTCTTATCGGTATCGCTGTATTGATGGTGGCGAATAAAATGGTGGTGTTAAAAATGCTACCTTTTGATAATAAATCTGAGCTACAGGTGGTACTAGACATGCCTGAAGGATCCAGCCTAGAACAGACTGCACGAGTATTGCATGAAATTGGTGGGTATTTGGATACAGTAAATGAGGTGACCGATTATGAAATTTATGCCGGCACAGCCTCTCCCATCAGTTTCAATGGATTAATCCGTCAATATTATTTACGTGAAGGAGCCAATGTTGGCGATATCCAGGTCAACCTAGTGGACAAACATGATCGAGAACGAAAAAGTCACGATATTGCACTGGCCATACGCCAACCGATCCAAACCATAGCCCTTAAGTATTCCGGCAATGCCAAGATCGTTGAGGTTCCCCCTGGTCCACCAGTGCAAGCTCCTATCGTGGCTGAAATTTATGGCCTAGACTATCAAGGGCAGATAAATGTCGCCAAACAAGTGCATCAATTATTTACTCAAACACCCTCTATCATAGATGTTGATGACAGCATTGAATATCCTGCAACTAAAATCACTGTATTGGTCGATAGACAAAAAGCATCCTTGCTCGGTGTCACTCAATCCAGTATTGCCGAAGCTCTAGGAACAGTTATTAATGGTGCTGACGTAACCTATTTACACGATAAACATCAAAAGTATCCAGCCCCTGTGCGTTTGGAGTATTCAGAGGCAGATAAAGCCGTGTTAGAACAAGTGCTGGCTTTACGAGTTCGTTCTCAAAACGGCAAGCTGATTCCATTGCTAGAGATGGTACAAATACAAAAAGGGACTCGTGAGCACAATATTTACCATAAAGATTTATTACCTGTCGTATATGTAACAGGGGACATGGGAGGAACCATAGATAGTCCCTTATATGGTATGTTTGACATCTCATCAGAGCTTGAAAAACGCGATATGACCCAATGGTTTATTAACCAGCCCGAAAATCCATATGAGTACAGCCTTAAATGGGATGGAGAATGGCAAGTAACCTATGAAACTTTCCGCGATATGGGCATAGCCTATGCGGTAGGTTTATTGATGATCTATCTACTCGTGGTTGCTCAATTTCGCTCTTATTTGATTCCTCTCATTATTATGGCGCCAATTCCTTTAACCATAATAGGTATCATGCCGGGTCATGCTCTCTTGGGTGCCCAGTTTACAGCGACATCAATGATAGGAATGATTGCCCTGGCAGGCATTATTGTTCGCAATTCGATTTTATTGGTCGATTTTATTAACCAACAAATGGACGAGGGCATGAGCATACATGATGCCGTGATTGAGTCTGCCGCAGTAAGAGCAAAACCGATTATTTTAACCGGAATTGCAGCAATGATTGGTGGTTTCTTTATTATTGATGATCCCATCTTCGGTGGCCTCGCCATCTCATTGATTTTTGGATTGTTGGTATCAACCCTCCTTACTCTTATTGTTATTCCAGTTATTTATTACGCCGCAATGGAAAAAAGATTGGGTTAAATTATTTTTTCATTAATAGACTAGAAGTGTGTCCGAGAATAGGATTTTAAAGCTACCGTATCCTGCTTCGCCCTCTTAGCTCATCCATGCAGGTAACGTAGTTATGGTGCTAAAAGACATTCTCGGACACGCTTCTAGCACCACCTACAAAAAATCTAAGATAAGAGAAGTTGTTTTGCAAGAATTTATGTCGATTACCTTTAACCTAGAAAATGCAGTTGCCATCTACTACGGCCCCCTTAAGCACTAAATCTTAAGGGTCAAAATAGGGGTCAAGTTCCATAAAAATAGGGGTCAAGTTCCATATCGAGCTATTTAAATAAAATCCCTTAAACTCGTATAAATCAACTCCAGTCATTGTACACTTTTTGTAGTTTTTCCTAAAAATTTAGACAAGTTAATTCAATATTATACTTGGTCGAGTAGACGGAATTCTTTATAGGCAACAAGTTTAGCCGTGAAACGCTTACTAATCGTTTTCCTTTTCATGCGAAAGCATTTTCCATTTCGACTACGTGAACAGTTGTGGGTAAAACCAAGAAAATCAAAGGTCTCTGCTCTCTTACCTATGGATTTTGCTTTTAATTGAGCGAAAAATCCAAATTCCTGCAGCTTGGTCTTCTCTGGCGCTACCTCAAGATGAAACTGCTTCAAACGTTGTTCCATCTCCTCCATGAATTGCTTTGCATCCGCTCTGAAATGGGCGTCCCCCAATAAAGTGCTGAAGATTAAGGATTTTATGGGTTATTTTGGGTTCTACCTTTCTCGGTGGTGCATTTGGAACTTGAATTCGGCTTTTGGGTCAGCTTTTAGCTAATTGCAGGCGGCTTTAATTTGTATATCATTCAAGCCTGCATTTTTCATGGCAAGAATTTGATCCACACTACAAGTCTTATCCTTATTCATTGTTTTTGGCAAATACTCACTTTTCAAACGATTTAATGAAAGCTTCTCACAATAAGCGCTATTTACATCACTAAAACCTTCAAGCTCAACACACATGCCAGAAGTCTTATGAAAACGATTATTTTGATAGATATCCTTGGTAAAACTATCTCCATTATTTAACTCTAAGGTGTATCGAAAATGGTATTTGATTTCCGTTTGTTTATCTAACATTCCACCAACCAATGCGCCAACAACAGCAGTCCCCAGTTGAGCTGTTGCCGAATAATTTCCTAACGTCCGACTGTCTATATAACTCGCTTGAGCAACTAAACTCCCCATATTTGCCATGACACCATTATTATAAGTGGATTCATTAACTACCTGTACCGCAATAATCCGTGCATATTTATCACTATCAAAAACTTTAATTTGTCTTTGACTTGATACTTCGTTTTGCTCTTCTTCCGACAGCTTATTCCAAATCTTTTTTGACACTTTTAAACTATTTTTTTCAGCTTCAATTTCTTCTTGACGCTGCTGATATTGTTTTTCGACCTCTAATCTGGCCTGCTCTTGTTTATCTGCATATTCTTTTTCTAACCGAGATGCATTTTCTAAAAAACTTGGGAAAACGGTTTCAAAGTTATTTTGGGCAGTTTGATACATTTCCTCTGATGCAACATATTTAAAGCGCTCGAGTCGTTTTTTGTTAAAACTTGCGATGGGAACCTCTTCATGACCTTGTCCCTTACTTTTATTTAAATATTCATAGGAAAAAGTATTAAATCCGGCATTCAGAACTTTAGGGTGGGACTTTACAAAAGAAATGGCCTGACTAGCTTCAACCGATGAGTCGTCAAAATAATCTTCAGCAAATTTATAAGATGCCTCATAATCTCCCTGACGATAGTAATAATGCGCATTTTCTATATCAGTATTTTCAAATGCTTGATTACTCACACAGCCAACCAATAAACTGGTATAAATAAAAATTAAGAATATAAATTTCATAAAGCGGTATTTGCCTAACAAGCCAGTAAAATAACTCGTTTATCTCTTTCTTTAATTTAAAAAAGTCACATTAGCAGCATTTTATATCACACTCAATGATTTATTTTGTAATTTTACTGTTGAGTGTAATTTTAACTCCTGATTTGAGCAGCTATCTTTAAATAATCCTGAGTCTGATTATAGGGAGCTGCTCAAAGCAGGTTTTGAATTAGAGGTGGTTTTAATTAGAGAATAGAATAGGGAATATAATAGGGGTCAGGAGTTGAAATTATTATTACTTTTTCACTTAGGAATTTTTTAAGATTTTATAGTGATGAAAAATCTCTTGAAAACCCTTACATTAACTAGAAATAGTCATTTCAACACTCGCCCCCTATTCTGGTATAAATCCCATAATGGCGCACCACATGGACGCCCATTTCCGGGACGTGCCAGAAAAAAGCTGAGAAAAAGCTGAGACACCCACCCAATTATAACCAATTTATCAGAATATTCTTACAACAATTTCTGACTATTCATTCCTACACCAATTTCAGAAATACCTGATACAAAACGCCTTGAAGAACAGATATGCTCAATTTTATTGATTATCTACAGACCAAAATCATTATGCCAACAGCTCGGAAACACCAAATTTCATTGAC